>ENA-OYWJ01000402-OYWJ01000402.1-human-gut-metagenome-genome-assembly--contig:-NODE-402-length-21699-cov-14.585520_pt1 | contig 21699 bp, 25 predicted proteins | sample MGYA00244169_ERZ653395 | MGnify/ENA primary metagenome ERZ653395 (study PRJEB26926, sample SAMN06165120) | human gut metagenome | biome: ENVO:00009003; feature: ENVO:2100002; material: ENVO:00002003...
AGGCAAAGACCGTCAAACTTGATAGTTAATTATACAAAAATATGTTAAATTCACGACTATATGGTTGCCTGAAACGTTAGAATCTGAAGGCACGTTGGAGGCCATACGTCTCATCATTGTACTATTTGATTCTATCTGGCGGGGCACGCCCATCGCCATCGACGAATGTGCCCAGAGCATCCATCCCAAGGCTCTTGAGTTCATTCTCTCTTTCTTCTTGAAGTCAGCAGATACTGCTCAAGTGTTCATGGCCTCACAAGCCTTGACTCTTTTGAAATGGGAAAACTTGCGCCGAGATGCTATCCGTTTCTTTGAGAAAGACAAGAGCACAGGATGCTCTTCATTCACCACCATAAACAACAAGACCTACAATAAAAATAATCAAATCTGTGATGCCTTCATGAATAAAACATTCTGCGGCGAGATCAAAATCATCGAACGTGAACCGTGGAAGAACACTTTGGAGAAAGTCACTCGTTGTATGGTAAACCGTGAGTGGCAAGAGTAAGCAATAGTTCTACATCGGATCAATTTTCGTCCATCCCTCTCTCTCCTTAATAGCTCCATGTCTAATAGTTGATCGATTTTGACTAGTAGAATAAACTTTAGTTCCGTTCTTTTTAAGCGCGAAGACTGTGGAGCGGTTAAGATACTTCCCTTGCTTTTCAGTAGAAATATAGGCGGTCTTGGGATTTACATGCCTGATGATGGTTGAGTCTAAATTGTGCTTGCTGCCATGATGTGGCACTTTCATCCATGTAACACCTTTAAATTTACCAAGTAAATCTTGCGGTACGTGGTCGAACGCATCTCTGCCAGCGTCTCCCGTAAACAAAAATTTTTGCCCTTTATCTGTTTCTAACAAAAATACAATACTGCTCTGGTTGTGAGCAGATGCGTCATCTATAGCATCATCTAGTGTTTTGCTCAACGTTGTTTCGTCCGAGGCATCACCTTCCGTGCTATACATATTTTCTTCGGAAGCCTCCCATACCCAAGGAAATTCAGTCTATTCCTGAACTTTGGCAGGAGGCTCTCATAGTAATCTTTCGTAGGGCTTATAATCGTTATTTTCGGCTCGTCAAGAGATTTGCCAGCGAATACTTCTATCCTTTCTATCCCAGCAGAATCAATCAAGTCCAGCAGGTTCTTTTTTGAATCTTCTTTATAATCGTATACGCATTTAAGCCTCGCGTCTAATGACTTTTGTGTTTGGATTCTTTGAATATCATTAGGTACAAACTCATGCTTCGTTGGGTCATTTACCCAAAAGCACTTGAAGCAGATATCATATAATTTCCCTGCTTGTAAATCTTCCAACATATGTACAAAACCACCTATGTGATCGTCATCAGGATGTGTAACGATTGCAGCATCAATTACATACCCTGACCATCCTAGCCTCTTCACTTTATCATAGTGTGTTCTGATATGTGTCAGCATTTTCTCTGCATCATCATAGTTTCCTGAGTCCACCATGATGATGTGACTTTCTCCATTATCTTCCACATAATGGATTAAAAAAGCATCTGCTGCATTTACGTCTATCATTTCTATTTCATACCTCATAGATTACTTTTTTATTGCTTAATAATGTAACCATTCTTATAAACTCCAATTTCTTCATCAGCCTTCCTAGCTCAAAGCAAGTACAGTCTCTGTCACTTTTTAGTTTCGCATCCACCGAGCGATTCGCATTGATTACAGTCTTTTCGAGATTGCCACCATTCGAGCGACTAATTAATCTCTCCCCTACAGTCCACGCGCCGAACTTCGTCTTCGAATGCTCACAGCCACGCTGACACGTTCGGAATCGAAACACTATCTGATCGCGTCCTTGATGCACTCCACAATATACCGGACATCATCGTCGGTCACGTATGGGCCGGCAGGGAGACAGAAGCCCACCTTGAAAAGATCGGTTTCCACCTCGTTGGTGTAGGCAGTAGAACCCGCATAGACAGGCTGCTTGTGCATCGGCTTCCACACCGGACGGCACTCGATCTTCTTGGCAAGCATGAACACGCGGAGAGCTTCCACATTCTCATTAGGCTGGCAATCCGTCGTCGCGCAGTCCACCACATGAATCGTAAGCATATGGTGAACTATGTATAGCTTTTAAGAGACTTTGAAGTCTCTCCAAGGATTTTCGGAGATTCTCAGATATCTTTAAAAGGCCTTTGGAGACCAGACGGGGAACAGGGAATCGGCACAATTCCTGAATTTGAACCTTAGCTCTCTGTTTGAGAATAATCTTTTTTGTCAGTTTGCTTCAAATATTCGTTTAGTACTTCTCTTGCATAATAATAGGCTCTTTCTTTGAACCTATTCCAAGATACGACCAACAATGTCATAGCAATTAGCCAAAACAGCCATTCGTTATAAAAACGAAAAGCGAACAGAGTATCTGCAATCAAAACTGTTGTAAGCATTGTTCGTGACCAAGCATATTGGGCATTAAAAGCCGGTACTCTACAATCATCACAGCCATTGACCTTCCTCATGGCACATCCAAACATTTTCCGTTCAGAAGCATATTGGTCATTCAATTCATTTTTCAAAGTTTCGATTACTTTTTCCGCTTCGTAGAATTTGACACGCTCATATCCTGTCCAATTCTGTCCGTTTACTAATGTAAGCAATTTATCTGATGGCATGCCATTTATTGTTTTGTAATAAAAACCTTCAAGCAGGCTTCCGATAGCATTAATAAAATATCCAGCCAAATAACCTAATGCAATATATACAACACCATCTATTTCCATATTATACAGAAAAAGATAATTAATGGCGGCCACAATGGTTACACCGATAATGGTAGTCGATAATAAATCGTAGTATTTTATATCCATAAGTATTTCATCTTTAGACCACTAACGTTCCAACATAATACCAATCGACAATAGAAACCCCATAAACGGCTCGCGTAATATTTCCTTTCCCTTGTTTAGCCTTTAGGCATGAGGGCTTATTACTAATTTTATTTTTAGTGTATATATGCACTTCTTTACCATTATTTTCAAAACATATATCTCCAGCTGCATTTTGAGTGATAGTCTGCCTTGAATCACCATAGTCAATATGTTCGGCTGGGGCATTACCTATGATGATTAATTTAGGGTTTAATGCCTCTAATAAATCATTTGGAACAGCTCCTGATTTGCGACCATGATGTGGTTGAAATAATATGTCAACCTGTGGTATTTCGGTCTTATATTCATCATAGTAGGCTTGTTGCATTTCCGTTTCCAAATCCCCCATCCACATATAAGTAGCACCATTTTCTATGCCATATGTGAAAATCGGGCAAATATTATTTACCTCTTTACCTTCGGAAACAAGTTTAAGAGCCTGCTTAAATTTTTCGTTTTTCAAATCTGGCCACATAAAATTTATTCCAGAACACCCATACTCACCATTTGTTTCATTAAGCCAAGCACGTCTAATACCACGCTTAATGGCAAAATTTTTATTAACAAGTAGCCAGTGATAGCGAGTCAAACTATCATCGCTATCATCTTTCGGATGATTATTATCTACTGCGTAAAAATTTGTAATTTCCCAGCTATCATCCAAATATTCTATACCTGCTATATGATCGTTATCTGGATGTGTTGATATAAAACGACAAACTCTGCCAGCGGACTCATTTTTGATCTCTTGTATAATTTCATCTTTACGTGCATTATTCCCATCGCCATCTTTTAGATAGCAATCAATAACCGTAAAATTTTGGGAGTCATGCTTGATATAGAACATATCCCCTCTAATATCTCCCTCTGGAAATGAATAAGACTTTACTATGGACATACTATTATAATTTAAACTGTTTATACTTGAAAATGACAACCCACCTGCCGAATGTCTTTCTATAATCAAAGACTGACAAAACGTAACACTTCATCCCGAACAGCATATTCGCCACAGAAAGCAGCGCCAATGCCACAAACAAGTAAATCCAACGCCAAGCCACAAGCGAAAGCCCACGAGCAGACGCAAACCCCGCAATTCACAAGATTCTTATCAATGCCAATGCAGACCGGCCACCATCTCCAAGATACTTGTCAATGAAAATGCACCTAATCGTCACCATGTCCCTAAATACCAAGATTCGCCCGAATCTTGTTTAATCCCACAGATTACTCCAAAATTCGAGCGACTAATTCATCTCTCTCCCCTACAGTCCACGAACAATCTCCACGAAATTCTCTATCACGTACTCGGCATCCTCCATTGACATTTTGGTGTTCAGAGGGAGCGTGATTTCATTTTCGAATAGGTGATAGGCGTTCGGGAAATCGGCGATGTCGAAGCCGTGAGCCTTGTAGGCGGTCATCATCGGGAGAGGCTTGTAGTGGACATTGGTTGCGATGCCGCGCTCGGCCATCTGCTCGATAACTTTGTTGGCCTCTTCGCGGGTGCGGCCCTGAAGACGGACCAGGTAAAGATGATGCGAAGAACAATGATCTGGAGCCCTGTGATTCAGATACTTGACCTGGTGGTCTGCATTGAGGCTAGCGTTCAGAGAATCGATTCCGGCATTGTACAATGAAACCATCTCGTGACGCTTCTCCAGCATTGACGGATAACGCTCGAACTGGACGAGACCGAGAGCCGCCATGATGTCGGTCATGTTGCATTTGTACCATGGGCCAATGATATCGTACTCCCATGCGCCTAGCTTCGTTTTCGCGAGCGCATCCTTGTTCTGGCCATGAAGCGAGAACAGCTGGGAGAGACGGTAGATAAACTCGTTCCAGGTCTCACCCTCAATGAAAGGTACAGGACTTCCGCAATACACCTGTTGACGCTCCACCTTCTCGTTTCCGAACGGCAGATTCCATGTCAATGCGCCGCCTTCGGCAGTAGTGAAATTCTTCACCGCATGGAAAGAGAACGAAGAGAAATCAGCAATCTCGCCAGCCATCTTGCCATGACGCGAAGCTCCAAATGAATGAGCGCAGTCATTGGAAATGGCGATACGGCCCAGAAGCTTCTGAATATCATTCGCAGGATGGAATTTTGCCAGAATTTCAGGACGGTTCACTATCTCACGAACCTTATCCACATCAGCGCAGATACCAGCAATATCCACAGGTACAATGACTTTGGTACGCTCAGTGATGGCATTTGCCAGTTTATCGTAATCCATCTCGACATTGTCCTTCTGAGAATCCACCAGGACAATGGTAGCACCGACATGAGCGACGACAGATGCCGACGCAGTATAAGTATATGCCGGAACAATCACCTCGTCACCGGGACCAACACCAAGTATATGAAGAGCCATCTCCATAGAAGCAGTTGCAGAATTCAAGCAAACCGTCTTCTCGGTATGGACATATTCTGAAATCTCTTTCTCAAGTTTCTTAGTCCGCGGGCCGGTAGTAATCCAGCCGCTAAGAATAGCATCACGAACTTCATTTGCCTCTGCCTCCGTCATATCTGGCGGGCTGAAAGGTACATTTCTTCTTTTCAAATCTGTACTCATTGTATTGTTATTTTAAAAGTCTCTAATTTAACGCTCTTTGACGATTACCCAAAATGTTTTGAAGATCAATTTGATATCATACCAGAAAGATGCGTTTTGCACATAATCCAGATATAACTTGATTTTCTCCTGCATAATCACATTGATATAGTAATCTTCAGGATTCTCTGCCTTCTCCATCAATTCATTTTCATTGCGGAATTTAATGGATGCCGGGTCAGTGATGCCTGGTCGGACATCCAGCACATGCATTTGTTCCGGTGTCCAATAATCGACATAATGCCTTACTTCCGGGCGCGGACCCACCAGACTCATGTCGCCGATGAAAACATTGATTAGCTGAGGCAGTTCATCAATCTTGAACTTGCGTATGAAGTAGCCGCTGCGCGTAACCCGCGGATCATGCCCGCCGATAGTCACCAGACTCCCCTTGTCAGCCCCGACCCTCATTGACCGGAACTTGAAAATGCGGAAATCCTTATTGTGCCGCCCTACACGCACCTGCCTATAAAAAACAGGTCCCGGAGAGTCCAATTTTATCCATATCGCAATGACTAAAAACAATGGACTCAAGACCAACAAACCAAGACCGCTTGCTACAATATCAAATACTCGTTTCATTATTGAATATTATTTTTTCCATACATTTTTTCGGCCAATGCCCCATTTCCAAATCAGCCATGACCGCATTCTCTTGAATAAGCCTAAAAAAAGACTATCTTTTCCATATACCAGATTATATTTCCATCTGTTCGCAAAATAGCGTCGGATTTTTTTTAGCTAAAAGAACTCGCATTGACATATTTGGCATCGATGATATCTTCAAGCACCTTTTTCTCCAGTTCAGCATCTCGGCTCCAGTCCGGGAAGCTGTCTGATGGAAAACCAAGGTAATCAATGCATATACCATTGAGACTGCAGAGAAATCTGAAGAACCCGCCTTTAACTGCAAACTCTCTGACCTTATTCCAGTCGATGCTGTCTTCGGCAGAATTCTTTACCATCATGCCGTAGTCCAAAATCTGTCTCAGATTTGCACCTCCGAATACAAAATGACCGCCAAGATGTAACGGAAGAAAGACCACATTGAACATATCAGATGGAAGATAGCATCCGGAGGTGTCGTCATACGTGGAATGTTCTGTAAGCTCTTGTTCCAGAAACTTTTCTATGTCAGACAGCGAGTCATGTTCCAGTTCACAGATAACCGTAGCATGATTCTCTACATGGATACCGTGATAAAACGAATGTGCTGTGTTTCTCCTCGTTTTGCTTTACCTCAACGCCCAATCCTTTTATCAATTCATCGCCCCGTTCTCCATCTGAGAGAAAAAGGTCTATGTCTCCTGAAGGACGATGATTCGGTCGTGGATAGTTCAGAGACAAGCCAAATCCCTTCATCAATACAGGCTTAATGCCATGCTTATTGTAGAAATCCGCCAATGACCGGATTTCCCTCAAATGCAGGTTGTAGAGATGCTACAGTTGAGTAGTGATGCCAATAAGATTCAGCAGCTGCTCTTTAGGTGGACGGCAGTCTTCCGGTAGACTTCACAAAGAATCGAGACATAATCCGGCCAGCCCCTGTTTATGGGCAAACGCAATCATTCCTCGCCAATCCTTATCGGAAAGGGAAGAAAACAGATCGCTGTCAATGACCTGACCATTGACCTGAAGCGCAAGCAAGTGGTAGAAAGCTCGCCTTGAAATGGTGTCGGAAACTGTTTTCATTGCATTTCCTTTATAATGAGAAAACGTATGAATGCTCTATCCTGCGATATTCAAATCCCAAAGCTTCGATTGCGGGACAAGGGATAATGGCGCCATTATCCGATGTGGCTTTTGATTCAATTTGCAGATACCTGGTATAAGGCCTCGTGTGGATTATGGAAGTGTCTCTATATGGTTCGATCTTGTATGCCATAAGACAAATCCTTTTGGCATAAGCATTCAAAACCTCTGATATAGATTGTACCACCATTAAATCTCTAAAGCTGCTATATAATTGGAATTCACACTTCTCAAACTTTCCTCCGGGAAAAACAGTTGCGCCGTCGGCCTCACGAATAATCGCTTTCTGAAGATTTGCAATACTTCCCAACGCAGAGGTCATCTCTATCAGCAGGACAATTTCATGATTATCAATACTTGTCAATATGAAGTCACACTTGCTTCTTCCCCTCAAGAACGAAGCGGGACGTTTGCATTGATTTACGAAATTTTCATAGTGAATAATCTCCAGATTACCTTTCTTGTTATGAATGGACAACTGTCCCTTGCCTAAGGGAAGTATCTCTATCGGGAAGCCATCCTTCAAATCGAAATCGACAAAATCAGTAATCTCAGGTACTACCGTCACGCCACGTGAACTAATATTGTGTCCGACAATATAGTCACTTTCCAACAACTCTTTCATAACCGTTCATATTGTTCATATATCTGATCCAGTGGAGCCGAAAGATATTCAGGGTTAATCAGATGAGCATTACGAAGTTTCAGATCTCTAATTCCTCCATCCTCAATAGCCCATACAGAAACATCGTTCCAGTCAAGCGAAGCGAGTCCATCTTCTTTAATGCCGACATCATTACGCTTGACCAATAAATTCAATTGATTCAAGATATATGGACTGTGGGTCGTAAGTAGAAACTCATGTCCGCATTTTCCTTGGCATAATGAGACTAGCATATCGATAAAACTCATTTGAGTCGAAGGGTACAAGTTCTGCTCGGGTTCTTCGATTATGAATATCGTCTTGGAAGGGACAGTCAATCTTTTAAATGCGTCTTGATATGACTTCAAGAGTTTCTTATACTCAGCATTTTCATTATGAAGGCCCTCGTTAATTGACATGATAAGTCCGCGCCTGTCAACATTTTTGAAGTCAGGATTAACACGTTTGAGAACCAATTCATCAATCAGTTTTCTTTGTCTGATTTTGGTCTTTAAATCCAGGTCGAAAGACATCTTTTTCTCAAAAGCATGGAAATACTCATCCGTATAATACCGAAGCATCACTATCATTGGCACGATGGACTGCAATCCGCTGGAAGCAGCCCCCAATGCTATGCCATAAGACATTCCATTTGAATGTTCAATCCTGTCTTTAAGTTTGAACTCGCTGGCATCATAGAAATACTTCACGCCGAGATTAAGCACATCAGTTTTATTCTCCGGAGCAAAGAATTCTCTTGCATTGAACCAGTCGAACAAGAAACTTCTGAGATTTGTCTGCCCGAACTCAAATCCCTGCAGTTCCGGCAAGGTTACAAGATTTCGTTCGGAAGGGATATAACAAATCTTCGGGCGAGAATACTTTTCCAGCGCCTTATGAGTAATCTTGAAGTTTCCCGCCTCGTAATGCAGATGAATATAGTCCGATTCGAAGTCGACGAAAGACTCCTCGCCGAAGTAGCCATCCAACTTATGAAAGTTTTCAACCAACTGAAGGAAAGTCTTACCATCAGCGACGACATTTTCATCCAATGCAGTCAAAGATTCCTTTTCAATCCACTTGCAAGTACTGAGAATCTTAGCGATAGTACTCTTACCGCAACTTTGCGGTTCAATCAAGAAATTGAACCTGTTGAGCTCCATATCGACCTCTCTAATCGGGCCTACGTTCTTTATCGTCAAGTGTTTCATCTTTGCACTGGGTCAATTACACTCTTCAAATCTAATAATAATTTTCAGTATAGACAAACAGGGATGGCTCACTCGTCAAGAAGTAAAATAGAATGTATGTGATACAAATAAGACTATTTTAGGCAAGCCTTTTTACATAAAATACTTTCTTGAAAGCATTACCGAAAATATTCATAATGACCCAAAAAGTAGCACAAACGGGATTCATTTCCTCGGCGATATGGAATAGTGGATAATGTGCCCAAATGCGTTTGTATAATGGCTTAGGGGTAATCGAAACAGCGCGACGTCGGTAGCGGGCTAAATTCTCTTTCAACAAATAACACGGAGACTTCTTCACCACTTTCAGCCACATGGCCGTATCATTATTCTTCTTCACATCTCTAATCTGTATGAGGCCTATCTTCTCTGCATCATACATCACCGCCAAACACCCTGGCCAACAGCAAGCATACATATCAAACTCGGACACCTTTTTCTTGCCAGACACATACACACCCAAGTCCTTCCCCTCCTCACTCATCTCGGTATATTCATGATATGTAAAGGCATAATTGTTCTCTACCATAAACTTCAACTGATGCTCCAGTTTGTCAGGCAGCCACAAATCATCCGAATCCAGAAAAGCAATCCACTTACCCTTGGCTCGACGAAGGGCATTATTGCGTGTAATGGCGGCACCAGAATTCTTAGGATTACACTCATATCTAATACGATTATCCGCTTCGACAAAGGGCTTTACGACCTCTTTAGTATTGTCTTTAGAGCAGTCATCCTGAATCAGAAGTTCCCAGTTCCGATAAGTCTGCGCCTGAATACTTCTGATAGTTTCAGCAATGAAATCAGCACATGCCCATGTTGGGGTTATTATTGAAACTAATCCGTAATCTTGCATAGACTATTTCTTTTTCAATGGAAAATCCTTGATGTCAAACTTGGATCCGAGCACTCTGTTAAATTCCGGCGTATAGAAATCCATAAATCCCCCCTGTGAAGTAAAGGTCAATTCGCCAAAGTATATTTTTCCATCAATGTTATATAGATCAACACGAAGCTCTGGGAAACCCTTTGACAGTTTCTCAGCAATCTCCACCATTTTATCAAAGTTCTTAGGCTTAGGGATAATGTCACCTCTCAGATAGTCCGAATTGAATACAGAAAATTCCGGATGTGGATTCCAGTCCATGTCGTAGGTCATCACATGGGCACTGTTGCCGCCCGCACTACGATCATTACATATCCATGTGTAATAGCACTTACCATTAAAGCACCACATCTTATAGTCAGTCAATGATGTAGCACCCTTTTCTAAAGGCAAAACTTCTTCCGCAATAACACACGGCCTCATGTTCTTATAATGAGGTTCAGCATGAAGCGCACCGATATTCTTGCGACTCAACCATGCTCCAATCATCTCGATATACTCAGCTTTCTTCTCTGGAGTAAGATCCGCCTTACGTATAATCTTGTTTGTGCCCTTTCCGTCACCATTGTTAGCCTTGATAATAAAAGTATCCGGAAGCACGTCAAAGTTTACATCCTCTTTTTTATACCAAGTAGCATAGAGTTTTACCAATATGTCGCCAAGGCCTATTTTTTCCACATAGTCTCGTACAGTTCGCTTATCAGCTAACTCAGTCCATTTAGAAGTGTCCGAATACAACTTTGCCCACAGAATTTTCTCATTCAAATCTTGTGGATTCTTCAGGTTCAGAGATTTCTTAAATACATAACGGTAACGAATCTTCAGCAGAGTCTCGGGAAAATGATTACCCATAAACTCTGTAAACTTAATCAACGGCCAGAATAATATTCTGCCAGATTTGCTTAATGTTGGATGAAATGCCATATTTTATTCTTTCTTATTTCAAAATTTTTCTTTTTATATAGTCTTTCAGTAGATTATTTCCCAATGTAGGATGTTTAATCATATTATTGATAATATATCTGTGATTGGCTTTCCTGTAAGCAGCATAGTTTCTGCTTATTTCCGCATGATATTGCTCTGAGTTATCTTCTTTCTTAAGAACTTCATTCAAGTAGGAAAATCGCCATTCAGCAGGTATTTTGGTTTCATCTACTACAACAGGAGTACAGTCGTTCTCGATATGTATATATTCTACAAATGGTAGTTTCGTATCAAGGTCAAACTTAACTATTGCACCTATTTTTGTAGGTTCCCAAGCCATTTCAAAAACGAAGTTGCCAAGTGAATAGAATATATATTTACCATTATACTCCTCATAGCCTTGAAGCACATGAGGGTGCATACCTATTATAAGGTCAAAACCAGCATCAATCAGCCAATGGGCAAACTTCTTTTGCGCAGACGAAGGACGGTTTATGTATTCATTCCCCCAATGAACATAAAGCACTTTGAAAGCACCAACTGGCAATGATTTTAGTTCTTTTTCTATTTCCTTATATTCTGGATTATACCAATATGAAGGATCATCCGTAAAATCATCAATGCGAAGACACATACCTGTGAACGACACCGTTCTTCCTTGATGGTTCATCACAACGGACCTTTGCCAATTGGATCCGAAACATTTTGAACCATATCCACATATAGCATCAAATGTCTGTTGATACGCTTCTTTGCCATGTTGCATTGCATGATTATTGGCAAGACCATACACATCAAAGTGATTAAGATTTTGCAAAACTCTTGGTTGGACTCTAAACACCTCTCCATCATAGCCTACTTTATCTGTTACATTTGATGCCACTCCTTCGAAATTGCCAACCCAAAGATCATTTGCGTTGCGGTTAAACTTACGAAAAGGGTTGAAGCCATTGGCTATTCTGGTACCGATACCAAAACCCACATTGAAATACCAGTCGGTAAGATTAATGTCTCCGGTGAATACTAACATATTATAGATATTTTTTGAGGACCGCCCATGCCGCTTCGTCAGAGTATTTATCTGCTTCCTTGTATGCAGCACTCTTCATATAATTCAGTTTGTTTCTATCCATATAAAGGCTTAAAATTGAATTGTTGAATGCTTCTTGATTATTATTAAATGGAATAATAATACCTGTATTCTTATCAGAAACAAATTCATGAGCGTGCTTCCATTCCGTCACGATAACAGGGATACCAGATATGTATGCATCCAAAATACTGCCAGGGAATCCTTCTGTATAGTATTTTGTTGGTAGAAGCAGTACATCGTAATTATTTAAAGTATCATGAATTTTTTCTGGTATTAACATCCCTTTGTAAGATGCTATATCACAATTTGCTTTTACCTTGTTCATGAAATCATCCTTATCTTCGGAAGCAATACCTCCGTAGAAATCAACTTTACTTCCAGGACAATTCTCCCTAATGAAGTGGAGAGAATCAAAGATTACATCATATCCCTTCATTTTATTTACTCTGGCCATGAATACTAATCTCAATCCGCTCTCATTAGTAATTATTTGAGTGCTTCTATGAAAATTACGAAAATTTGGAAAAACTTCGGTGTTGGTAAAACCGCATTGATTTATTAAATCTTTGTTAACCCTTATCATCTCGGGAAGAAAAGCCTTTATTTTTTTGCTCATCTCCATTTGCAAGGGATGACATCTAAACTTTTCACTTCCAAGAAAATACTCTACTTGCCAACCGCCTATACATATACTGATAATGTCAAATCTGAAGATTTTAGACATATAGTAAAAAACAGGAAACATGACAGTAAGATTATTTAAACATGGTAGTATTATCAATGTGTTGCAAGTTATAAGTTTATACAACATTTCAAATCCCAACTGAGGCTTTCTCCTTAAAGATAAAGTATCTATATATGAAAGCTTGCCTTTATGTTTCCTTTGAAGAAGGTCATACACATTCCTTGTTTTTATGGTTTGCCCATCAAGTTGATTATTCTCATAACCAAAGGCACCAACTACCAAGATATTTTTCATTTTCTAAACTTTATTATTCGTGCAGGCACACCTCCAACTATTGCGTAATCAGGAACATCCTTAGTGACGACTGCTCCTGCACCGATAACGGCTCCACTCCCAATCGTTACTCGGGCATAATAATACTGCGCATTCCTATCCAAACATCGTTGCCGATGGACACTTTGGCAATACGTGACCCTTGTTGTCCCATCGGTATGTCAATTCGATCAATATTATGAGTATGTGTTAAGATTACAACATCTGGCCCCATCATAACATTATCCCCGATTGATAGTGGGCCGTGGACAGAACAATTGATACCCAAGCCGCTACCATGTCCTATAGAAATTCCGCCCCCCTGCAAACCTTGCGCCATGTTCTACGTTTAATTTTGTCCCACAAGAATCAAAGATAGGTCTGCAAATGACTCTCCTGATGCTTCTAGCCCACTTTGTCATAGAACTTGTTGAAGCTGGAAGATACTTGGCGAAGCCATAGTATGCAATTAAACATATTAATTTTTTAAATTTCATATTATGCCGTTGTATAAAATCATTCTACGATATTATTTATATATTCCGCTGTTGCCCAATCTCTATGCTTAATGATACATGGATTACCGAAGACAACTGAGTGAGATGGTATATCTACATTTACAAAACTATTAGGTGCAATCATAACATCATCGCCAATGTTCACATTTCCTACGATAGCCGAATTGATACCTATCCATACTCTATCGCCAATAGTAGGATAGCCTTTGCGTGAACCACGATTTGCTTGACCGATTACCACACCTTTATGAATATTGCAATTGCGACCTATCTTGGCATTGCTGTTAATAGTGATATTATATGCATGTCCTAAATATAGCCCCCCCCCAATCTGTTGATTAGTAGATAGTTCCAAACCTCTGCGATTCGCCCAGAATCGGAACAGGGCTTTGTATAAAAATTTTGTAGGAGCAAAGGATGCTGTTGCGGCCTTGCGATAAAGGAAGAGGAATATTTTTATATACAATTCAGGTTTGCCTCTATATCGTGCGATATCCGCATTGTAGAGTTCTTGGAATTTACTCATTGCTCAAATAATCTTTTATCTGTTTCAAAACAAATGTAGTATATGGGATAGCTCCAAGAGTATTCATATGAGTCGCATCGTTAAAATAATCGGGATGATTAATGAATTCTGGCAATTGAGAGTTGTTCAAGAATAATGCTCCTTGCTTCTTACATATTTTACGCATCTCCACAGCGGATTCATTATTCTCATCACATATCCGATACATTGGAGAATCTACGACTACGACCTTAACTCCTTTTTCTTTTGCACGTGAAAGAGTGGCACTGAAACGATCAATTTTGGTAAGGCTCAGTCCCGTATAGTTGTATGCTGTCGGCTTCAGTTCAAGAGCTTTTCTCAACGTTTTCGGCTGTAGAGGCAGATAACCCTTCTCTGTCTCATCCTTAAACGATTTTTTTCCATAGTAGCGCATCAATATACGGTGGATTACAGAATTGTATTGATATATGCGGCTAGACAGTCTGGCATATTCGGTCCAAGGTAATTCTTCTTGAATGGCAGACGTTACCCACTTGTTACGTTTATAATATGGGTAAAGATTCTCCAAAGGGTCATCGAAGCCATCAAATAAATAATCAGTGCCATTTTCCCAAATAATCATTTTGGGGGAATATCTGTCAAGTATAGAGTTCACCACACAACAGTTATAACTGAAGAAACAACCATCACGAGCGACATTGTATGCCGGCACTCCCAATGTGTCCTCTATTATCTTTGTAACATAATGATGAGAAGCTCGTGAAGATCCTACGACTACAACAGGCGATTCTACGTCATATAGTGAAAAGTATGTCTTTCCCGTATCTCCTTGATTGCTTATTTGTGGAAGCATCCAATCCATTACTTTACCTATAATATTATCTACAACAATTATAGATATCAAGATTGTGAGGCATGCAATGCAAAATCTAGATAAACCTTTCTTCATGATAATACTAGAATTGGAAGTAAATAAAAGAACCGCCATTCAGAACACCGAAGGCAAGTATATAGACGATCAACATAATAGCAGTTAAATAGCGTACTACCATAAATCGAGAACTTAGCAAGTGCATGTTCAGATGCTTCTCTTTGACGAGGTCATAAATGAAAATAATAGCCATGGCAACAAAGCCCATCAGGAGAGTATTTGTGTCAAGGAATGGCTTTCCTGGTTCTGTAAATATTTTTTTGAAGATTTGCATTACATCGCCGAGGTTGTTAATACGGAAGAATATCCAAGCGAAATTGACGATTGTAAATGTTATAATTATTCTAATAATGTTTGACATCGAAAACTTGTCAGAGAGTTGTTTGATCTTTTCACCATATACCAATCGCTCAATTACCATACAAACTCCATGCATCGCTCCCCAAATGATAAATGTATATGCGGCTCCATGCCAAAGACCTGATATCGCAAATACAATCAATGTGTTAAGAGCCCAACGGGCTTTGCTGCAGCGGTTGCCGCCTAATGGAAAATAAATGTAATCACGGAACCAAGTTGTCAGTGAGATATGCCACCTTCTCCAAAAGTCTGTTACAGTCTTTGCAAAATACGGGCGGATAAAGTTAGTTTGCAAATCTATACCTAAAAGCTTTCCAAAACCTATAGCCATTAATGAGTAGCCTGCGAAATCTGCATAAATCTGGATGCTATAAAGAATGCTTGTTATCAATAACGTTGTACCATTATGTTGAGCGATATTTGCGTAAATTGTATCCACGTATATGCCCAATCTGTCTGCTAGGCATAATTTCATTACCCCCCCCATAATATTAATTTACAGGCACTTATTGATTTGTCAAAATCAAAATTACGTCTGCTGAAATATTGGGGTAATTGTTTTTGGGCACGACTGATAGGTCCACTCAATATGCTCGGAAAGAACATGACATAAGCGAAGTATGCGAGTGCGTCATTGGTCGATTCTACCTTATGCTGATAAACGTCAATGGTATAACTCAAAGCTGTAAATGTGTAGAAACTAATGCCTACTGGCAAAAGTATATGTAGTGTTGTCACATTTACACTCATTCCCATAAGCGATAATGCGTCTATGAATGATTGTACAAAAAAGTTGAAGTATTTGAAGAAGAATAGAATTCCTACATTGATAACGATAGTCCCAACCAACAAGAACTTCCGCTTTTTCGCATCGTTTGTATTATCCATCCATCGACTTGAAAGAAATGTGGATAATGCGGTAATTATGAGTAGTCCAAGAAAACGCCAGTCCCACCACCCATAGAAAACCAAACTAGCAACTACTATTAGTCCATTTTGATGTTCTTTGCGCTTACTAAACAATGTCCAGTGTAGAATGAACAATAACGAAAAGAATATAAGATATTCAAGAGATTGAAATGTCATTTGAATTTATTTCAAGTTATCAATTAGTTTTACATACGACTTCAAGAATGCCTTCTCCGAGTTACGACTGAGGCAAAGTTCACGGTTGCGTTTGCCCATCTCCTTCCTACGATCCCAAGTAAGCGACAACATCTTCTTTATCGCCAGCACCATGTCTTCCACATTGTCAGGATCAAACAGGAAACCATTCACTCCGTCTTCAACGATGTGTGGATTTTCGTACACATTGCTGCATAGAATCGGCAAACCACAGGACATTGCCTCAACAACCACATTAGGATAACCCTCATAGAGGCTTGGTAGGCAGAAGATGTCTGCCTTCCGGTATACATCCTCAATCTTCCGGTCAGGGTCATGCAGCGTCAGGTAATCAGCAATATTCTGGAGTTTATAATCCTTTTCGACTTCTGCGTAATAGGCGGTATTGTACTTCTTGTCACCATACCAATCAAAATGTACGTTTAGGCCAGACTCTTTAATCAAACGAATTGCATCCAAATATTTTAGCACGTTCTTCTGCTGAGTATAGCGTGCTACAGTCACAATGCGAAGTGTGCCATTCCGTACAGGAGATTCTGCTGGGATAAAACGGTTCACGTCCACAAAGTTTATAATAGGATGAACCTTCTCGCGGAGAAAAGGGAAGTTCTTCCGGATGAACTCGCCTTGACTGTGGCTATTGGGGACAATGGCATCTGCTATACGATAGAGATTGAATTGAAATATATCCCTTCGGGTGATGTTGATATTGTTATTACGTTCAGACACGATCAACTTTGCCTTAAAAAACAATTTCGCAAGGCACATCGTCTGATTCACCGATGGCAAGAAAGAAATCACTACATCAGGTTTATACTGTCTAACATACTTTACAGTTTTAAATATGCGAGTTTTCTTATCCCACAGTTCTGGTACAAACTGATAATCCACACCATGCTGACGAAGATAAGGCTCATAGAACTGATTCTCTACGTATGTTATTAGTCGACAAGGAAATCCTGATTTTGTTAGCATCGAAGCCAACCCGCATAATTGTCTTTCTGCCCCGCCAGAACCAAGATTTTCTGTTATTAATAATATTTTTTTCATTATCGCAAATGTCATATTACCTTTTAGTGAACATGATGGTTATCAAGATTCAACATTCTACCTAACTTTTCATCCCATTCTTCAGGTACAAACGCTCCCATGCCAGAAGCTGGATAGAATGTTAATTCACCAAAATATATTTTACCTTTTACATTATATAAATCTACACGTAAGAACTTAAAACCACCAGATAGCTTTTCTGCTATAGTTATCATATTATTAAGATTAACTGGCATTATTTCAACATGATTAGGATCTGGTTCAAGCCCTTTTTCTCCGAATGGCAGCAATTTACCTTCGGGAGAATAATAGTTGGCGTGATGTTCTACAAAACGTCCGAAATCAATCTTGAAGCATTTAACATTGCCATTAAAACAAAAGAACTTGTAATCTTGTAAATCAGACGGTTTTGTATTCTCTATAACATTAGACTCTGCCATAAACTTCTCAGCTATTATTTTTCGAGGAACATTCAGATAAGGCTTTTCCCTATATGTCTTTCCCGCATTTGAGTGCATTGAAGTCTGCAACTTCTCTATTGCTTTAGCTTTATCAAAATGTGTTTTATCTGAGCAAACGACTACACCGCATCCTCCTCCTCCATGAGTTGTCTTTAACACGAACTGGTCCGGTAAAGAATCCCAATCTATATCTTCAACTTTATCCCAAACACCTAAAGTTGGAATTATATATTCTTCACCGATACGTGAAGCTACATAATCTTTAGCTGCCAACTTATCTACCATTTTTGTATACTCTGGCTTATAATCATATACTTTCAACCATTGCAATTTTTCGGTAAATGTCTTTGGATTATTCCAGTTTATCCAATGCCCCATTTGACATCTATATCTAAGTGACAGATATAGTTTATCCGGCAGGAATCCTAAAAAGTTCCTTACTATTGAGTCACAAAAATGCGCTCTATTATGCAATAAATAATTTATTCCTCTATTTAATGACGGCATATTATTATTTTTTAATGCTTAATTACTATTCAACCAAATGGACGGTCTGTTCTTTGAAATGAATGTTTTATTAACTCGTCCTTTTTCTCTCGGCACTAATGATTATTCAATTTTATTTTTAAAAATAAAACTTAATAATTTATGGGTTTCGTGAATACTGTTAAATTCGCGTAGAGCAATTTTTGCTCCATTTTTACCTATTCTTTTTGCTAATACTGGATTATCTAACGCCCATTTGATTTTTTCAGCAAAGTCTTCCGGATTTCTTTGCTCTGCAAGCAAAGCACTTTCTTTATGGACTAGAAATTTAGGAATATCTCCAACCTTAGTTATAACAACAGGATTTTCTGTAAGTAAATATTCACCGAGTTTTGTCGGAAATCCACATTGGGCTTGTAAAGAATCTGGTCTTGCAAGGGCTAATACTTCTGCATTCTTTAGTAATTGTGGCATTCTTTCTGCTTCCACAATTCCTGTAAATATAACTTTATCTTTAATGCCAAGTCGTTCAACCAAAGACAAATTACCAGACTCGTCTACCTTTGATGGAGCTTTGCCTATTATCATTAATTTAATATCATCATATTGATGTGCTACAATGGCAAAAGCCTTAATGAGGTCATCCACACCATCTTTATTGTTGGATGCTGTTCCACAATATGCAATATATTTATAATCAACCCACTGTTTGGTTAATGAAGAGAAACGGTTGGAGTCGACTATCATATTAATAATTTGAATTTTGGATTCAGATATTCCTTTAGATATAAAATAATCCTTTAGTTGTGTTGATATTACAAACAAGCCATCAAGTCCCATCAAGGTTTTATATAATTCCTTTTTTGATAAAGCTACCAATCTGCTATTATAACCAGATACAACATCAGGATGTTCAGTAAGTTCTGCAAAGCATTTAATTTTTGAATTAGATGTTCCGATATTGGTCAAACCATTACATCCGTATGTATATATAATATCACCTTCCTTAAGTCTTTTGCAGAATTTCCATTTACTGATAAAAAAGAAGAACGCTTTTAAATATATATTCGTTGTTTTATGCTTCTCCCATAGATACTCAATTTTTATATTATGAAATGTTTCTTTAATTGTACTGCGTTTTTTGTTTGGCAAGAAGACAACTACTGTTGCATTTATCTTCATTTCATCAATTGCCTTAATATAACCCAATAATCTATTTGAAACAGCAGTATTCGGCTGAAAAATATCTATTAATATATACAGCATATTTATAATCTATTTAAAAATTCAACTAACCCTTTTGTTGCAATTTTTGCATTAAAATCTGTCATGGCGAGTTTATATGCATTTTCTGATACAATCTTACTCTCATAAGGATGAGTAAGAATGTATTCAATTTTTTCAGCATATTTTATTGGATTACATGGAGGAACCATATAAACATGCTCGCCATCTTTTACATAATTATGAATTTCTCCGACATTTGTTACAATAGCAGGAGTATGACTAAGCATATATTCTGCAAGTTTAGTTGGGAAACCACCTGCAGCACGTTTTGTAATAGGTTGGGAAGTTAACAAAATGGTAGCATCACACAATATTTGGGGAACATCCCCAAAATTTACTCGTCCCATAATTTTAACCCTATTGCTTAACCCATGTTTCTCTATACAATTTTTAACAAAATCTAAATCATTCTTATTCGGGGTTCCATAAAGGCGTAATTCATATTGAGGAAATCTTTCAGATACAATACTAAATGCATCGATAATATTATCTACATTATCTTTTGCAATCATCATATTGCCCATATAGCATAAATAGGGTCTGTCAATATGAGTTGATTTAACCACGTTTGTAAACCTATCAGTTTTAACTACCGAACATAGAATATAGGTAGGCTTTGAACAAACTTGCTCATTGTAGAACTTCTTCAGTTCATTTGTCATTAAAATTCTACCACAGAAGAACTTATAGATTATACGATATAATAGCAACTGAGATTTGGGAACACTGCTTTTTAATTGTCTAATAGGTTCAGGAAATTCATCTCCTATAAAAAGAATTTTAACACCCAATAAATATATAATAGGGCCAAAAAAGTAAAGGAGGGAAATTTTATCAAAGCTAAAAAACAAGAAATCAAATTTTTCTTGCCTGTGAGACTTAATTATGTTACGTAAGCAAACAACCTTTCGCCATTGATGTTCAATTGTACCTAATATTGTATTTACCTTTTTTTTACGATATGTTGACAACTGATACTTAACTCCATCAATAATTCCACTTAAAGGCTGCCCTTGATCTTGCTCAATTGACGCAAAAGAATGTATCTCAACATTTACACCATTTTCAACAAGTCCTTTACAATATGACAAAATTCTTATACTGGGTGCCATTCCCTCTGGGAATTTATAAGAACATAATACTCCTATTTTCATATTTTTGTTTGCTTGTTTTGTAATGAATAGAAATATAGAAAGAAATAAAAATACGAAACAGATAATGTCTGCGGGAAAACCGCAATCATAACTATTACAAAAAAACCAATTCTTTTCAAGAATGAGTTATCTTCTTCTCTGAAGAAATTGCCAGTTCCTTTAAAAAAGGCTATCAACAAATATGCTGAAAATGGAATACCCCAAACTCGTAGCAACTGAGTCCATCCATTTGGACTCATAACTAAGTTCGAAAAGGCTCTTTCTAAGTAAGGTCCATATCCGATAAATGGTGACTTAACAATTTGCTGCCAGTGATAAGCCATTGCAAAGAATCTTGAACTTTCATTTGTACTCATAGCATCTTCAGTTATCTTCTCTGTCATAAAATCTAATGAAGATATATAATATGTACCTATAAGCAACATGGCCAAAAGGAATATTTTGCTAAACGAGATACCTTCTCTCTGCAGAATGAGAAAAGCCAAAGCAACAATCAAAACGACATAACCAGTAGATGAGAATGATGTAATTATTGCAATGATAAACACTATATTATATTTGGTGATAATCTTATTCTCACGAATAGCATTTAAGTAGAAGGCGATGATTAAGTAAATACAAAATATTCCATGTTCCCAAAACGGACCTGTATTTTGTGGTATTAACAAATCATCAATGAAGTAAACTGTATATACATCTGTCTCTTATACACATCTGACGCTGCCGACGATCGCATAAGTGTAG
>ENA-OYWJ01000409-OYWJ01000409.1-human-gut-metagenome-genome-assembly--contig:-NODE-409-length-21519-cov-5.653466_pt1 | contig 21519 bp, 26 predicted proteins | sample MGYA00244169_ERZ653395 | MGnify/ENA primary metagenome ERZ653395 (study PRJEB26926, sample SAMN06165120) | human gut metagenome | biome: ENVO:00009003; feature: ENVO:2100002; material: ENVO:00002003...
ACCCTGCGGGGGGGGGGTATAGCTGCTGACGACTGTGTGCTCTTTATGTGGGCCACATACCCGAAGATGCAGGAGGCCCTCGACCTGATCGAGGCGTGGGGCTTCAAATACAAGTCGATCGCCTTCCAGTGGATCAAGCAGAACCGCAGCGGAAACGGCTACTTTTTCGGCCTCGGCCGCTGGACTCGAGGTAATACCGAGCCCTGTCTGATCGCTATCAAAGGCAAGCCGAAGCGCATCAGCGCCGGCGTCGGTCAGCTCGTATTCTCGCCGTTGCGCAGGCACAGCCAGAAGCCCGCCGAAGTGCGCGACAAGATCGTCGAGCTGATGGGAGACCTGCCCCGTATCGAGCTTTTCGCCCGAGAAGCCGCCCCGGGATGGGACGTGTGGGGCAACGAAGCGCCGACGCCTGAAGTCAAGGACGTGCCAGCCGACAGCGTCGAGCTGGCCGGAAAGGAGGAAACGCATGAACCAGACAACCAAAGAGACCCGGCGCCGCAGCTATGACGCCGTACTCCCAAAGCGGGCCGCTCGCTGCCGCCTGATCCTCGAGACCCTCGGCAACCGTGAGCTCACGGCCAGCGAGATCACCGAGGAGCTCGTCGCAGCCGGCCGGATCCCGTACTTCAACCGCAACTACGTCGCCCCGCGGCTCACGGAGCTGAAGGAGATCGGGATCCTCACAACGGTCGGCCGCCGCAAGGCCACCCGCTCGGACGCCACTGAGGCCGTATGGGCCAGAGCGGAGCCTTCGGGCCCCACGGGCCAGACGGCCGCAGCCTACGCAGATAACCCGACCGAGGCCGAGCAGATGACGCTCGGATCGGCCACCTGAAAGGAGGGCCAGCATGGAACGCCTGACCCACGAGAGAGTCAACGGCATTAAGACGGGCTACTGGAGCGCAGCAACCAAGGAGGTGCTCGTCCAGAAGCTCGCCGCCTATGAGAACACGGGCTATGAGCCCGACGAGATCCGCGCAGCCATTGAACAGGCTGCCAAGAACAGCGAGACCAAGACCGCGACCATCATGGCCGAGTGCATCGCCGGAGCGATGAAGGACACGCTCGAGAAGTATGGCACGGCCGGCAGCGGAAAGAAAGGAGAAACCCCATGAACGAACAGAACCAGCGCGACAGCATCATGTCGATGGCCCGCGGCGCCTTCGAGGAGCGCGTCGACTATGAGATGGACAAGGTGATCCAGAACATCCTCGACCCCAACACGAAGGCCACGGCCAAGCGCAAGATCACCCTCACCATCGAGCTGACCCCGGACGACGAGCGCCGCACCATCGGCGTCTCCGTGACGGCCAAGTCTACGCTCGCAGCCACCAACCCCGTCGCCACGGCCCTCTATGTCACCTCTGACGGCAACGGCGAGCTCGTCGTCGCCGAGATGGTGCCGCAGGTGCCCGGCCAAATGAACATGGACGGCACGCAGCAGGAGGCCCCGAAGCTCCTGAAGCTCGTCCAGCACGGATAAACACCCACAACACAGAACAAGGAGGACAACACAATGCTCGCAAAAATGATCGACAAAATCGTCAGCCTGAAGGAGACCAAGATCTTCGAGATTGACGGCCAGACCTACGCCGACGCATCACTCACCCGCATCCCGCCGCACGTCGACCGCCCCGACTGCATCAGCGTCAGCGGCCTCGATAGCATCTGCAAGCTGATCCGCACCGAGCTCGAGAAGGTCGGCACGACCATCATGGTGCAGGTCAAGAGCAACGACACCGTCGAGGTGATGACCACCTACCTGAGCGACTTCTCCCGCAACACGCTCTACCGCGCCAAGGCTGACGCCCCGGGCCTGTACACCGGCTTCAGAGGACGCGAGGTAGCTCTGATCGAGCTGCGGAGCCTCTGCATCCCAAACGAGGGCACGGCCTACCTGCTCGACCTGCTGAGCCGCATGACCAACGAGAACAGCGTCAGCACCAACGACAACGGCGTCACGCAGACCGTCGAGGCACGTCAGGGCGTCGCCCTCAACGCGCTCATCGAGATCAAGCCGCGCGTCATGCTGCGGCCGTTCCGCACCTTCCTCGAGGTGGAGCAGCCCGAGAGCGAGTTCCTGCTGCGCGTGGATCCCGACGAGGGGATCGGCTTCTTCGAGGCTGACGGCGGCATCTGGAAGCTCGAGGCCAAGAAGAACATCGCCGACTACTTCCTGAAGAACATGGGCGATCTGATCGACGCCGGCAAGGTCGTCGTCATGCAGTAAATGGAGCGCCGGGCGGGCTCCGGCCCGCTCGGCTTTTCTGAAAGGAGCAGCACCGTGAAAGAATACGAAACCCTCACCCGTGAGAAGGTCGACGTCGTGCCCTTCGGCTGCGGTATGCCGGAGACTCACCTGATGCAGGACTGGAGCGACAGGATGCTCGACCTGATCCTGAACGGGCCCACCATCAACGGCATCAAGAAGGACGAAGTGCGGGCCATGCTGCGCGAGACCTACACGGCCCTGAAGCAGTACGAGAAGATCGGCCCGATGGCCTCGCCCTTCATCAACGACCCGACGGCCATCGTGGCCCGGGCCTTCTCTGAGCTCTACCCCGGCGTCGAGTACGTCGCGCAGTACGTCCCCGACCTGCGGGACGAGACCAACGGCACCGCCTACGGCCTGACCATCTTTCCCGACGACGGCAGCACGCCGATCGTCTGCATCTCGGCCGAGGCGCCCATCAGCGCCGCCCCTGAGCTGCTGGCGCACGAGCTGGCCCACGTCGCCACCCCGGAGGACACGGAGCACGGCGAGAGCTGGAGCGCAGCGTCGGAGGCCATATTCAAGAAGTACAACGAGCTCCTCGACGCCATGATCCCCGACGGGCCCGAGCCTGTCCTCTCGCCCCACCGGCCCGGAGACGGCGGGATCCTCACCATGCCGCTGCGTGATAACGTCCCGGAGCCTCCGACGGACGACTGGCAGCTCACCACCTGCCCTGTCTGTGGCGCTGAGTGCTGGCAGACAGACACGGCCCGCCGGATCCTCGCACTGGAGCCCGACGTCCGAACAGCCTGCACAGCCTGCGCGCTGAAGGGGCTCGGCAAATAATACTGGAGGTAATACATGAACAACGAAAGAAACAACACGACGGCCGGCGGGATCGGCTTCTGCGGTCTTCTCGCCGTCGCCTTCATCGTCCTGAAGCTCACCGGCGTCATCAACTGGAGCTGGCTGTGGGTACTGGCCCCGATCTGGATCCCGATCGCCATCACCCTCGCCATCATCGTGATCGTGCTCGTGGTCATACTGGTCAGAGAGCTGACGAAGAGAGGCCGCCCGTGATGACCACGGAGGAACGCCGGGCCCTGCTGGATCGTGCGATCACGACCTACGGCGCGCCGGCACAAATGGACATGGCCGTCGAGGAGATGGCCGAGCTGACCAAAGCCCTCTGCAAAATCAAACGGGCACAGGCTGGCTGCGAAGTGACCGCAGCGATCGGCAACGTGATCGAGGAGATGGCCGACGTCCAGATCATGCTCGACCAGCTCCGCATCATCTTCCACCGATCTACCGAGGAGATCGAGGAGGCGAAGCTGGAACGGCTGAAAAACCGTCTTGACGGCCGAAACAACTGGCGGGACTCCAGCCTCCACAAGTGGATTGAAAATCAATTCTCAGCAGGAGGTGACAGCCATGAATAAACCACAGCCGCAGACCGGGCAATTCAAGAGAGGAGGCCGAGCCTGATGACAGCAACCGTAGCAGAAAGCAAAACCGCCGCCGGCTATTTCCTGTGCAGGAGGAGCGAAGCGACAAAGCTGCTCGAGAAGGCAAAAACCGAGGCGGCCGAAATATTGAAAGAGCTCAAAGCCTTTTACACCGGCGACATAGGCATCACAGCGTATATCAACAGGCACGTCATGGGATGCAGCGTGGCGGGAGACCTGACCATTAACGGAGAGATCTGCCGTAGCTATGACCCGATCGACCTGTGTTTTCTCGAGCTGAATGAGCTCATGATGAAAAGGCTCATAGAAAGCCGAAAGGAGGATGACCCAAATGGCAAAGGATAAACCTCAGCCGCAAGGCGGCCCGGATCTGGCTGAGTACATCACCACAGCGGAGCCAAAGGCATACGCCGACGGCGTCCCCGTGTTCTGCGCACATGACGCCATCGTCCCGCTGAAGGATCTGCGGCCCAACCCAAAGAACCCCAACCAGCACCCGCCGGAGCAGATCAAGCTCCTCGCCTCTATCATCAGAGCGACGGGCTGGCGCGCCCCGATCACGGTCAGCAAGCGCAGCGGGCTCGTCACAAAGGGCCACGGCCGTCTCATGGCCGCGCAGCTCGACGACCTGACCGACGCCCCGGTCGACTATCAGGACTACGCAAGCGAGGCCGAGGAGCTGGCCGATCTGACGGCAGACAACCGCATCGCGGAGCTCGCCACCACTGACAACAAGATGCTCGCCGAGGTTTTCGCCGACATCGACACCGGCGAGATCCCGTTCATGCTCAGCGGCTACACCGAGGACGACTACGGCAACATCGTGACGGCGCTCTCTGAGGCGCTGCACACCAAGGAGCCGAGCAGTGACCCCGACGCCGAGATCCCGGCCCCGGCCGCGCCGGTCACACAGCACGGCGACCTCTGGATCCTCGGCCGGCACCGCGTCCTCTGCGGAGACTGCACCCGGCCGGAGGATCGCGCCCTGCTGCTCGACGGCAACAAGCCCGAGATCCTGCTGACCGACCCGCCCTACTGTTCGGGCGGCAGCAAGGAGTCGCAGAAGTCGACCGGCAGTATCGGCACCGAGAGAAAGAACGGCAAGGCCCCGAAGATCGCCAACGACATCCTCAGCACGCGCGGCTACCAAAACCTGATCCGCGGCGCGCTCACAGACATCCCCTGCCTCTATGCCTACATCTTCACTGACTGGCGTATGTGGGTATATCTGTTCGACCTCGTCGAGGCGGCCGGCTTCGGCGTCAAGTCTGAGATCGTATGGGACAAGGGCACGCCGGGCATGGGCGTCGGCTGGCGCTCGCAGCATGAGCTCATTCTGTTCGGCGCCAAGGCCGCCACCCACTTCGACGGCCACAAGGGCTACGGCAACGTCCTGAGCATCTCCCGCTCCGGGAATGAGCTGCACCCAACACAGAAGCCAGTCGAGCTGCTGGAGAAGCTGGTCGACAACACGGACTTCGCCACGGGCGTCTATGATCCCTTCGGCGGCTCCGGCACAACGCTGGCCGCCTGCGAGGCATACGGGCAGCCCTCCTACATCATGGAGCTGACGCCCGCCTTCACGGACGTGATCGTCAAGAGGTACATCAGAATAACAGGAAAGACAAACGTGCGCTGCGTCCGTCAAGGCCGAGAGCTACCGCGCGAGGAGATCGCCGCGATCTTCGAGCCTGACGAGGAAGGAGGTGAGCAGGAGTGACGCCCTGACATAATGAGCGAGAAGCCGATCACACAACGGATCAAGGACAGGCTCGCGGCCTACACCGCCATGCTGAGGGACATCGACAACCAGCTCGAGCGCCTCGACCGCATGGAGATGACGATGGCCTCCCCGCCCGGCCCTGATCTGACAGGTATGCCCCGCGGATCCGGCACACCATCCGACCGCACCGGCATGATGGTGGAGCGGAAAATGGAGCTCGAGGAACAGATCGACCGGCTCAAGGCCGAGGAGAAGAAGGAGCGCAACGCCATCGAGGGCCTGATCCTCCAGCTCTCCGACCCCGACGAGCGCGCCGTCATCCGGCTGCGCTACTTCGACCGGGCTGACTGGGAGAGCACCTGCGGCGTCCTGTTCGGTGATCGGCGGGACTACGTCGACAGAGTGGACGCCTACCAGAACAGGACATACAAGATCCACGGCCGCGCCCTGCTCAACCTCGCCGCCGTGCTGGACGAGCTGGAGCCCCTGCCTGAGCTGCGGCAGTAAAACGCAGTAAAAGGAACAAAAGGGAAGTAAAAGGAATTGAAAAGCAGTAGCGACCCGTGCTATTCTATATCCTGCAAAAGACCGCCGGACACACGGGCAACGCCGTGACAATTCCGAGCGGCTGACCAGAGGAAAACCGAATAACAACCGACGGCAAGAGGCCGACGGGCGAACCAACGCCCGCCGGTCTCTTTTTGCATATTCAGGAGGTGACAATAACGGCAAAGGCAACTATCACCATGCAGGTCGAAAACTTCCAAAAGCTCATGGACACTGTCGCGCAGATCGACGAGCAGGGCCGCAAGGCCGTGAAGGCCACCGTCCGCGACGTCAAGGCCAGAGCGCCGAGCTGGATCGCTCAGGAAGTCACATCGGTCTACAACATCAAGAAGGGCGAGATCACCCCGTCCGGCAAGAACAGCAGCAAGCCGAAGAAGATGGCGGGCAGCGTCAGCGTCTCAGGTGAGACCATCGAGGAGCTGACCATCACCTATTCCGGCCGGCTGCTCACTCCCGTGCACTTCGGCATGACGCCCAAGACCGCACCGCCGGGCAAGAGCTACACGCTGCGGATGCAGGTGGTCAAGGGGCAGAAGAAGGTCATCGGCCGCTACCTGAACACCCGCACCCCGGGCGGCCCGTACTCCGAGCGATCGCACAATATCCTCATGGGGACGGGCAACACCAAGGCCGGCGGCGTCAGCGCCATTCCATTCCAGCGAATGAGCAGGACGCGCACCGACATCAAGAAGTTCACCACCATCTCGGTGCCCTCCATGATAACCAGCGAGCGCACCAATGAGAAGATAATGACCCGACTCCAAGAGGAGACGGCCAAGCGCCTCCAGCACAACCTCGACCGAGCTCTCGGGAAGTAGCCCACAGCGGCCCGCAGGGCGCCCACCACGGCGCCCTGCACCGAGCCCGGCCCAACACCGCCAGACGCGCACAGAGCGCGCCACAGCGCCGCGCAGACGCCTCCACGGCCACGCGCAGCGCCGCAAGGTACTGTGACGGGCCTCTCTGGCCTGCGGTGCTGGCGAGCCCAAAAAACGCGCAGCCGGGGAAAATTTTTTTCGGGCCGTTTCGTTTCGCCCGAGCGGCAGAAAGGAGGGAACGCCATGCCGAACCCAACCAACAACAAGCTCGTCGACAGCAAGACCATCGCGGCCCTGTTCGACATGACGCCCCGCCGAGTGCAGCAGCTCACCAAGGATGGCGTCATCGCCGCGGTCAAGGAAGGCAACGCCAACCGCTATGACCTGCTGCCGACGATCCAGAGGTACATCCGATACCTGACGGCCAAGGCCAACGGCCGGGAGCCGTCGAAGAAGGACAGCGAGATCGAGGGCCGGCGTCTGGAGGCTGAGGCTGACCTCAAGCGCAGCAAGGCAGACATCGCCGCCCTCCAGCTCAGTGAGCTCGAGGGCACCATGCACCGCAGCGAGGACGTCGAGGCTGTGATGACCGACCTCGTCTACAATATCAGGTCGATGCTCGTGGCCCTGCCGGGCCGTCTGGCCGTCGACGTCACCGGCGCAGCAACACCCGCCGAGGCGTCCGAGATCATCCGCACAGAGGTCTACAAGATCCTGACGGAGCTGGCCGGCTATAAATACGATCCCGAGGTGTACGCCCGGCGAGTAAGGGATCGGGAAGGCTGGGGCGAACAGCTCGCCGATGACGCGGACGACTAAAAAAGCCGCCGCGAAGCTCAATACCGCCATCGCCGGAGCGGTCAAACGCTTCGCCCCGCCTGAGAGTCTGACCGTGGACGAGTGGGCCGACAAGCACCGCCGCCTCTCCCCGGAAAGCTCAGCCGAGGCCGGCCCGTGGCGTACCAAGCGCACCCCGTACCTCGAGGAGCCCATGCGGGCCTTTACGGATCCGAAGGTGCACAAAATAGTCATGGTGGCCGCTTCTCAGGTCGGCAAGTCTGAGCTCGAGCTCAACATCATCGGCTACATCATCGACCAAGACCCCGGCAGCATCCTCTACGTCCACCCGACCATCGACGACGCCCGGAAGTTCAGCCGCCTCCGCGTGGCCCCTATGATCCGCGACAGCAAACCCCTGAAGGCGAAGGTGCACGACGTCAAGGCCAAGGACAGCGGCAACACGATCCTCCAGAAGTCGTTCCCGGGCGGGATGCTCACCCTGACCGGCTCCAACAGTGCCTCGGCTCTGGCCTCCACGCCTGCCCGCTATATCATCGGCGACGAGCGCGACCGCTGGGCGACCAGCGCCGGCACCGAGGGCGACCCGTGGGCGCTGGCCGAAGCACGTCAGGCCACATTCTACAACGCCAAGGCGGTCGAGGTCTCCACCCCGACCATCAAGGGCAACAGCAACATCGAGACGAGTTTCTACCAAGGCACGCAGGAACGCTGGTGCCACCGCTGCCCCGAGTGCGGGGAGTACAGCGAGATCGTGTTCGACAATATCCATTTCGACCCGGAGGTCAAGCGGATCCGCGGGAAAAAGTCGTGGAGCCTCAAGAGCGGCGTCTCGTGGAGCTGCCCGGCCTGCGGCTGCCTGATCCCCGAGGACGTCATGCGAAAGCAGCCGGCCAAGTGGATCGCCGACAACCCGGACGCCTACAAAAAAGGCGTCCGTTCTTTTTGGCTCAATGCCTTCTCGAGCCCGTGGACTCCGTGGGAGAAGATCGCCCTCAAGTTCCTCGACGCCAAGGATGACCCGCAGCGCCTCAAGGTCGTCTACAACACCCTGCTCGGCCAACTGTGGGAAGATCGCGGCGACCTCGAGGACGAGGACACCATGCTCGCCCGCCGCGAGGACTACGGCACCCGCCAGGACGGCACCCCTGTGGAGCTGCCTGACGGCGTGCTCGTGCTGACCTGCGGCGTCGACACTCAGGACAACCGCCTCGAATACGAGGTGGTCGGTCACGGGAAGTACGGCGAGACGTGGGGCATCGTCAAGGGCTACATCATGGGCCGACCAGACACCCCGGAGGTCTGGCAGCGGCTCGACGACGTGGTCGACCACGTCTACAAGTTCAAAAACGGCCGCGGCCTGAAGATCTCCATCACCTGCGTCGACTCAGGCGGCCACTTCACCCAAGAGGTCTATGAGGCGTGCCGGGCCCGCGTCGGCAAGCGCGTCTTTGCCATCAAGGGCAAGGGCGGCGACGGCATCCCCTTCGTCTCGCCCCCGAGCAAGGTGCCGATCCGCGACAACAAGCGGATCACCTGCTGGCTCTACACCATCGGCGTCGACGCCGGCAAGGCGACGATCATGGCTAATCTGAAAGTGCAGGAGCCCGGGCCAAAATACTGCCATTTCAACCGGCACCCCGACGCCGGTTATGACCTCAATTTCTTCAACGGGCTCCTCTCCGAGAAGCTGGTGCTCACGCACACGCGCCGCGGCGACCGCTGGGCATGGGAGAAGCTGCCCGGGCACAACCGCAACGAGGCCCTCGACTGCCGCGACTACGCCAACGCCGGCCTCAAGATCATCAACCCCGACATGGACGCCATCGAGCGCCGCCTGCAAGGGCTGGAGGAAAAACCGAAGGCCCCGCAGCAGCGACGGCAGCGGCCACGGCACAACCGGGCCGACGCCTTCGACGACTGGTAAGGAGGACACACCACAATGAGAAAGACCCGCGAACAAATCGAGTACCAGCTCTCCATCAAGAGGAACCGGCTGGAGCTCTACCTGAAGCGAGAGGCCGAGATGCTGGACGGAGGCGTCCAGAGCTACGGCATCGGCTCGCGCAATCTGGCCCGCTACAACACCGACCTCGGATCCATCCGGGCCGCCATCAAACAGCTCGAGGCAGACATCGAAGCCCTCGAGGCCGCACTGAACGGCGAGAAGCCGCGAAAAGCTGTGGGAGTAGTGCCCCGAGACTGGTGAAAGAAGCCCCGAAAGGGGCTTTTTTCATAGGCCGACGCCGGGAGTTTTCGCTCCTTTTCTCCCGACTCGGCCATCTTCACCATGAAGGAGGTGAGCACCATCAGCAAAAGAAAAAACAGAAGCCGCCCACAGAACAGGCGGCGGCAGCCGCGCCCTGTGAATAAGGGCTACGGCGACGCCGGCGCGAGCTGGCACAAGAAGGCGACCAAGGGCTTCAGAGCTATGAGCGGCAGCCCGAAGGAGGACATCGACGCCAACAACTACACCCTGCGGCAGCGTGCCCGGATGCTTTACATGGCGGCCCCGATCGCCACCTCTGCCATCCGCACCAACCGCACCAACGTCGTCGGCATCGGCCTCCAGCTCAAGAGCCGGATCGACCGCGAGGCGCTCGGCATGACGCAGGAGGCCGCCGACGCATGGCAGGCTCAGGCCGAGCGTGAGTTCGCTCTTTGGTCTGAGAATAAAAGGGCGTGCGACGCCACCGGCGTCAACAACTTCGCAGCCATGCAGCAGCTCGCACTCTCCTCGTGGCTGGTCAGCGGCGACGTGTTCGCCGTCGTGAAGCAGTACGAGCCGACGCCGCTCACGCCCTACTCGCTGCGCCTGCATCTGATCGAGGCCGACCGAGTCGCCACACCGACGACCTCCGGCATCATCACCCCGATGCTGCTGACCACCGGCAAGGCGGCCAACGGCAACACCATCTACGACGGCGTCGAGGTGAACAGCGACGGCCAGATCGAGGCGTACCACATCCGCAGCACCTACCCCTTCGAGCTCGGCAGCACGACGACAACGTGGGCCCGCGTTCAGGCATACGGCGAGCGGACTGGACTGCCGAACATCCTGCACGTCATGGAGAGCGAGCGCCCGGATCAATACCGCGGCGTCAGCTACCTCGCGCAGGTCATCGAGCCCCTGCTCCAGCTTCGCCGCTACACCGAGAGCGAGCTGACCGCGGCGGTCGTCGAGTCGTTTTTCACGGCCTTCATCAAGACCGAGGCAGGCGCCGGCGACAACCCGTTCAACGAGGTCGGGAGCAGCCTGCCGGAGGTGAGCCGAGATCCTAATGAGTACGAGATGGGCCCCGGCCAGATCAACATCATGGAGCCCGGCGAGGACGTGACCTTTGCAGACCCCAAGCGGCCGGCCAGTGGCTTCAACACATTCCTGCGCGCCATCTGTGAACAGGTGGGCGCGGCGCTCGAGATCCCGGCCGACCTTCTGCTCAAGAGTTTCAACAGCTCGTACAGCGCCAGCCGCGCCGCCCTGATGGAGGCGTGGAAGGCGTTCCGCATGAGGCGCAAGTGGTTTGTCGATGACTTCTGCACGCCGGTATATGAGATCTGGCTCTCTGAAGCCGTCGCCCGCGGCCGCATCAGCGCCCCGGGCTTCTTCGCAGATCCGGCGATCCGCGCCGCATACCTCGGCGCCGAGTGGATCGGCCCCTCTCAGGGACAGCTCGACCCGACGAAGGAGATCACGGCCGAGATCCTCGCCATCGGCGAAGGCATCACGACCAGAGAGCAGGCGACCATCCGACTCAACGGCGGTCAGTGGGACGCCAACGTCGACCAGCTCGCTCGGGAAAACGAGAAGCTGCGCGCAGCGCAGGGGCAGGTCGACCAGAGCACAGCGGCCAGCGGCACGATCTCCGCAGCCCTGCGGGAGGCAATCGTCGCCGAGGCCATCAAAAGCATCAAGGAAGGAGACAAGCATGAGAACGCATAACACTCCCCGGCTCTGCGCCGGGCCTCAGACTGCGGGCACGCCGATCAAGTTCTGGAACGTCGCCAGCATCGGCGACGACGAGGGCGAGATCACCCTCTACGGCGACGTCGTGAGCCGTCAGCCTGTGGACTGGTGGACGGGCGAGCCCGAGCCCGGCCTCTACATCGCGCCAGAGAGCTTCATGGAGGATCTCGCGGCCGTCAAGGGCAAGAGCAACATCACCATCAAGATCAATAGCTGCGGCGGCGACCTCTACACCGGCATCGCCATCCACAACGCCATCAAGGGCCTGACCGGCCACAAGGTCGTCGTCGTGGAAGGCATCGCGGCCAGCGCGGCCAGTGTCATCGCCTGCGCAGGTGACGAGGTGCAGGTCTATCCCGGCAGCATGGTGATGATCCACGGCGTCGCCGGGCTGCTCTACGACTACTACACCCTCGCAGACCTGAAGAAGCTCCAGAAGGACTTCGACGCGAGCGAGCGGGCCATCGCGGAGATCTACCACGCCAAGACCGGCCTCGAGGTCGACCAGCTCCGCAGCATGATGACCCGCGAGACGTGGATGGTCGGGCAGGAGGCCATTGACAACGGCTTTGCCGACACCCTGCTCACAGACGAAGGCCCCGACGTCACCCTGAGCGCCGACAAGAAGGTGCTCCTCGTCGCCGGCATCCGGCACGACGTCAAGGGCTTCAGACACATCCCGGGGACGATCCCCATCGACAACAGCATCCACGCCGCCCCTGCGGCTGGAAATAAACACGCGGCCGCCAAGAACGACGGCCCCAAGAAGGAGGACAACAAGACCATGACCCTCGAAGAAATGAGAGCACAGCACCCCGACGTCGTGGCTCAGATCGAGCAGCAGGCGGCCGAAACCGCCAGAACGCAGGAACGCGCCCGCATCGAGGCCATCGACAGCATCGCCGCAAGTGTGGGCGACGCGCAGCTCGTCAGGGACGCCAAGTACGGCGAGACCCCCTGCACCGCTGAGCAGCTCGCGCTCAAGGCTATGCAGAAGCAGGCGGCCCTCGGTGCCAAGCACCTGAAGGACGCCAAGGCTGACAACGACGAGTCCGGCGCTGCCGGCGTCGGCGCTGCCCCTAACGGCGGCGAGGAAGGCAGCGAAAACGACGACAAGGCAAAGGTGGACGCCATCGTCGGCCTCTACAACTCCACCAAGTCTCAGAACGGAGGTAAGAAGTAATGAGCAAGAGACTGGACGAAAACCTCGGCAGCGTCGGCTATGACGGCCTGATCGTTGCCAACGAGCCCGTCGCTGACGTGTTCACCGTGACCATCCGCAGGGAGGCCACCGCCGCAGCCACCTATAAGCGCGGCACCGTGCTGGCCCTGTCTGCCGGCACCGCCGACGACGGCAAGCTGGTGATCCTCGGCTCCACCGCGACCACCAACGAAACCCTGACCGCCAACTGCATCCTCGCCGAGGACGTGGAAGTCGGCACCACCGCGGACGTGACCGTGCTGGCCTACCGCACCGGCCACTTCGCCCGCAACAAGCTGGCTGTCGCAAGCGGCTACCCCCTGAAGGCGACCGACGAGGAGGAGCTGCGCAAGGCCGGCATCCTGCTCTCCGACGCCATCGAATACTAAGAGAAGGAGGACAACAAAATGCCTTTTAACTTCTACGACACCCACACGCTACTCATGGCCGTGCAGCAGCTCACCCCTGCTGCGACCTTCCTGCGTGACCGCTACTTCCCCACCAACGACGCGAGCGACATCTTCGCCACCGACGACGTGCTCGTCGAGTTCCGTGACGGCAGCAAGAAGCTGGCGCCCTTCGTGGCCCCTCGCAAGGGCGGCGTCACCGTCCTGCGCGCCGGCTACAATATGGAACGCTACACCCCGCCCTTCGTGGCTCCCCGTCGCGTCCTGACCCTCGACGAGCTGCGCAAGCGTGGCTTCGGCGAGGCCCTCTACTCTCAGCTCACCCCTGAGCAGCGCCAGCAGACCCTCATCCTGCGCGATGCTGACGAGCTGGGCGAGCTCATCACCAACCGCGAAGAAGCGATGGCCGCCGAGACCATGCTGACCAACGGCTGCGTGATGAAGCACATCGCCGACGACGTCGACAAGGCCGACGAGATGGAGATCCGTTTCTACTCTGAGGCCAGAAACCCCGCGACCTACACCCCGACGGCCAAGTGGGACGCCACTGGCGGCAAGATCCTGAAGGATCTGGAGGCCATGATCCGTATGCTGACCAAGCGCGGCCTCCGCGCCTCTGATCTGGTCTGCTCCCCGGACGTCGCCGACACCATCATCAACGACGCGGCCGTGCAGAAGCTCCTCGACAACCGCCGCATCGAGATCGGCAACGTGGAGCCCGAGCTGCTGCCTGACGGCGCTGCCATCGTGGCCCGCCTGAACGTCCTCGGCCGCATCATCAGCGTCATCTCCTACGACCTGACCTATACCGACGACGAGGGCAACGACAAGCTCTACATCCCGTCCGGCAAGTGCGTCCTCACCGCTCCCGGCGCTGGCCGCACCGCCTACGGCGCCGTCTCTCAGGTCGAGCAGAGCGACGGCGAGTTCCACACCTACGCCGGCCGCCGCGTGCCGAAGTATGTGAGCAGCGCCGAAGGCAACAGCCGCACGCTGACCATCTCCAGCCGTCCGCTGATGATCCCCAACAACAAGAACCCGTTCATCGTTGCGGACGTCCTGACGGGCTGAGCGCAGCAGAAAGGAGCAGAGCATGATCCAGATTATCAAGGGCACCTTCGGCTACTATAACGGCCGCAAGGTGATCCCCATCACTGAAGCAGACGGCCCTCAGAAGTTCGACGACGAGCTGGAGGCCCGTCTGGTGAAGGAAGGCGTCGCCAAGTACATCGGCGAGCAGGGCGAGACTGCCGAGCAGACCGCACCTACTCCCGGCGACGACGCCGACGAGCCTGCCAGCACCAACACCGCGGTCGACGAGGCCCCTGAGTACGACGAGGACATGAAGCTCGACGAGCTGAAGGAAGTGGCCGCGCGCTATGGCGTGGACGCCTCTGCCATGCGCAAGAAGGCCGACGTCATCGCTGCCATCGAGGCCGCCAAGGCCGAGCAGTCTGATGACGGCACCGACGACGAGGAGCCCCCTCAGATCGGCGCCGCCGATCCTGTCTGATGGCCTTCAGCTTCAAGGCGATGGTCGAGGCCGACCGCCGGCGCACGTTTCTCAATCTCGACGAGTTCGGTGAGAAGCACACCGTCGAAGGCCGGGCCATCGCTGCCGTGCTGGACGACAACGCCCTGAAGGAACGCCAAGGGGGGCAAGAGCTGAGCGTCGCGGAGTCCTCTCTGCTGCTTTACGCGGCGGTCGAGGATCTGCCCGCTCGGCGCCCGGCGGGCGAAGGGCTCAACGTCGACGGCCGCGAGTACATCGTCAACGACTGGAGCGAGGACATGGGGATCGCCACCGTGGCCCTCGGCCAGACTGTCACCATGTAGGAGGTGCCCCATGTCCATCGTCAACAGCATCGAAACCGTCCGGGACTGGCTGACCGCCGAGGTCTGCCCTCTGGTCAAGCTGAAGCTCCCCGACGACAACGCAACGGACGCCTCCTACCCATACAAGCTGGTAAACCCGGCCGCGTTCTCGCTTTTCGTACCATCGAAGGACAGGACACCCCCGAACATCGCCGCGCCGATCCCGTCGGTCTGCGTGCAGATTGTTCAGGGCGACGACGACCTGCTCCAGAGTGCCCGAGACATCAAGATCCGGCTCTGCTTCTCAGCGTGGGATCCCGGCTACCACGGGCCCGACATCTTCAAGCCGAAGGGCGACGGCAGCGGCACCTACATCCAGCAATACAACGAGGCGGCGGCCTCCTACTTCGTGAAGAACGGAGAGGGCTGGCGTGACGCATGGAATTTTGTGGACACAGCCCTCCGGCTGATTGAAAACGCCGAGTACCTCGGCGACCTCCGCGTCATCAAGGAGAAGGGCATCACCTTCGGCCCCGTCGCGGAGCAAGACGCCGTCCCCGACTTCTACCCGTACTGGTTTGCGTGGGCTGAGTTCTCCATCGAGGAGACCCTGACCCGCAACCCGAAAAGCTACCAACACCTGCTTTAAGGGCAGCCGCTCGGCTGCTCTAATTTCATGCAAAGGAGGATAAGCAGATGGCAAACGAATACCTCTACGGCGCCTACGGCCACATCGGCGAGACTGTGGCACAGAGCGCCGTGCAGGCGGGCACCACGCCGGTCTATATCGGCACGGCACCCGTCAACCTCGTGCGCGACTTCGACAAGGCCGGCATCATCAACGCGCCGATCAAGATCACCAGTCTGGTCGACGCTCAGAAGAAGATCGGCTACTCGTCCGACTGGGGCACCTTTACCCTGTGCGAGGCCGTGTACGCGCATTTCAACAACACCCTCGGGAACATCGGCCCGATCTACGTCATCAACGTGCTCGACCCCTCCGCGGGCAAGCACCGCAAGGAGGCGGCCACGACCAAGACCCTCACCTTCACCGGCGGCCGTGCTGAGTTCGCCAGCGACAAAATCATCCTCGACACCCTGACCATCGCAAAGACGGACAGCGGCAACTACGTCGAGGACACCGACTACGCTGTGGACTACAACTTTACCAAGGGCACGGTCATCATCACCAGCCTGAAGGACGACGCGCAGCTCACCGGCAGCCTGACGGCCAGCTTCAGCGAGGTGGACGACTCCGAGATCGCAGACAGCGACATCATCGGCGGCGTCACCTCCTCCGGCGAGTATAGCGGCCTGAGCGCGATCGCGCTGCTCTATCCCGAGCAGTTCGCGGTCTGCAATCTGATCGCGGCCCCCGGCTGGAGCCACAGCCCTGCCGTCTACAATGCCATGCTGACGGCCTGCAAGAAGATCAACGGCCACTGGGACGCCTTCGTCGTGGCTGACCTGCCCCTCGTGGACAGCACCGCGCAGGCGGTCGACACGATCACCAAGGCGATCGCGTGGAAGAAGGCCAACGCCTTCACCGGCGAGCGTTCTAAAGTCTACTGGCCGCAGGCTGTGGACAACCTCGGCAACGTGTTCCACCTGAGCACGCTGGCCGTGGTCGAGCTCATGCGCGCCGACTTCAGCCACAACAGCGTCCCGATGGAGACCTGCGGTAACAAGGCGATCCCTGTCATCAAGCAGTATTTCGGCGCCAACGCGAAAAATCGCGGCTTCGACCAGCAGACCGGCAAGGAGCTGACGCAGAACGGCATCAGCACCGCCGTGGCATGGGGCGGCGAGTGGGTACTGTGGGGCGACCATACGGCCGCCTATACCTACGGCGCAAACGTGGATCCCCGCGCGATCTTCGACGTATCCATGCGGATGCTCATGCACATCACCAACGACTTCCAGCGCGAGTGGAGCCCGGAGATCGACGGGCCCATGACCCGCGCGCTGAAGGATCGCATCATCAACCGCGAGCAGGAGAAACTCGACGGCTATGTCAGCATGGGCGCGCTGCTCGGCACCCCTGTGATCCTGTTCCTCGAGAGCGAGAACAGCACCACCGACGTGATGAATGGCGACTTCCGCTGGGACATCGCCGTCACTCCGACCCCGCCCCTCAAGTCTGCGAGCGTCTACGTCGCCTACACCGACGCGGGCTTCTCCGTCTACTACGAAGGAGGTGACGAGTAATGGCAAACCTGTGGCTCGACCTGAAGGGCCCCATCCTCGCCGATACCGTCTATGTGGACGGCGTTCTCGCCGCCAAGGACGTGACCATCGCCCTGCCTCCCGTCAACCTTGTGACGGCTGACTTCAAGGCGATGGGAACCTACACGGCGCCGCTGCTCGGCCAGATCGAGGCGATGGAGGCATCCATCACCAAGATCGGCATCGACCTCGGCCTGCGCAGCCTCGTCAAGCTGACCAGCAAGACCATCGAGATCCGCTGGGCGCAGGACGTCAAGCTCTCCGACGGCTCCACCAAGACCGAAGGCTGCAAGGCGTTCCTCCGCTGCGTCTCCAAGGGCATCCCCGGCCTGAACGTGGATCCCGGCAACGCCAGCGAGAACGAGATCGCGCTGGCCGTCAGCCGCTACCAGCTTTTCGTCGCTGGCAACGAATACTGGCTGATCGACCAGCTCAACACCATCATGCGCGTCGGCGGCGTCGACTACGCCAAGGACATCCGCAGCGTCCTGTAACCAGAAGGGCGTCGCCTCCGGGCGGCGCCCTCTATTTATCGAAAGGAGACACACATGGAAAAGCTGACACTCCAGAACCCCATCACCATCAACGGCAAAAAGGTCAAGACTCTGACCTATGACACCGACGCGATCACCGTGGGAATGTTCGCCGATGCTGAGGCCCGCAAGCTCCGCGCGACCTCCAACAAGGGCGGCGGCAGCGCCGGCGCCTGCGAGCTCGACTACTCCCTGCACGCCTATCTCGCCATGATGGCGATCGTCGCCGTCAACAGCGACATCGACGTCAGCGACCTCGAGCGCATCAGCGGCCCCGACGTCATGGAGCTTATGAGGATCGGCCGAAATTTTACTACGGCGAGGTCGGCGGCACAATCCGAGGAAAGCGGCTCGGAGAGCTCGTCCGAGACTACTCTCGAGCCTTCCACACCTCAGTCGGCGAGCTCCGACGGGAACGCCTGACCGACTTCCTGATTGAATATTACGAGGCAGCCGAGGAGGCCAAGCGACAGCGCGACAAGGCCGCCTCAATGCCCCGGAATAACTTCAGGAAATACAGAAGGAGGTGACACTGATGGCAGGCAAAAACAAGATCATGCAGGCCGTCGTCAGCTTCGCCGGCACCATCGACCCCTCCCTCGGGAAGGCGATGGACAACGTCGCGGGACACCTCGACAAAGTAAACTGGAAGGCCGTTGCCGTCGGTGCTGCCGTGGGCGGCATCGCTGTGGCGACGGGCAAGGCGGTCGTCGAGGCCGGGAAGTATCTGGCAGAGCTGGGCGACGACTACAACAAAGCCATGAACCAGCTCTCTGCATCTACCGGCGCCACCGGCGACGAGCTGGACGCGCTGGGCGAGAGCGTGAAAAACATCTACGCGCAGAACCTCGGCGAGGACTTCAACGACGTGGCCGAAGGGCTGGCCGCTACGCAGAAAGCGAGCGATCTGGCCGGCGAGGCGCTGGAGCAGGCCACCGCGGCCGGCTTCGTGCTGCGCGACACCTTCGACTACGACATCAGCGAAAGCGCCAGAGCCGCCTCGGCTCTGATGAAAAACTTCAACATCAGCGCCGAAGAAGCCTACGGCCTAATCGCCACCGGCGCGCAGAACGGCGCAGACAAAAACGGCGACCTGCTCGACACCCTGAACGAATACTCGGCGCAGTTTGCGGCCCTCGGCCTGAGCGCCGATCAGTTCATGGGCTCCCTCGTGGAAGGCGCTGACGCCGGCCTGTTCAGCATCGACAAAGTGGCCGACGCCGTCAAGGAGTTTAACATCAGAGCGAAAGACGGCAGCGACAGCAGCGCCGAAGCCTTCAAGGGCCTCGGCCTCAACTCCGACAAAATGTTCGCGGCCTTCGCAGCCGGCGGCGAGACCGCGCAGGCTGCATTTTTCGACACCGTCGAGGCTCTGAACAAGCTCGAGGATCCTCTCAAGCGCAACGAGATCGGCGTCGCACTGTTTGGCTCGCAGTTCGAGGATCTGGAGGCAGGCATCCTGCCCGTGCTCGGGGACATCGAGACCGCAGCCTACGACGGCGCCGCTGCACTCCAGCAGATCAACGACGTCAAGTACAACGACCTCGGCTCTGCCTTCGAGGCGGTCAAGAGGTCGGCCGAAGTGGCTCTGCTGCCTATGGCGTCGATGATCGCCAACACGCTGACATCGCTGGCCCCGATCCTGACCGACACCTTCGAGGAAATCAGCCCGGTCATCACCGACACGCTCAACGCTTGTATGCCGTTTGTGCAGGACTTCCTCGTCGGCATGGGCGACACCCTGAAGAAGGTCATGCCAATGGTCACGGAGCTGGCTGCGGGCATCCTGCCCCTGCTGGCTCAGCTCGTGGGCTCGTTCCTGCCGCCCCTGCTCGACCTCGCACAGCAGCTACTCCCGCCGCTCATGCAGATCGTTCAGGCCATTCTACCGCCGATCGCCAGCATCCTCGCCACCGTGCTCCCGATGCTGACGCAGATCATCTCGACCGTGCTGCCTGTGCTGGCGAACCTGATCGCCGCGCTGCTGCCGGTCATCACCCCGCTGCTGGACGTGGCCCTGCAAATCGTCAACAGCGTCATCATGCCGCTGCTGCCTCCACTGATGCAACTGATCGAGGCCCTGCTGCCCCCGGTCGTGAGCCTGCTCAATGCGATCATGCCGCTCCTCTCGCCCCTGCTGGCTATTCTGGAGCCCATCGCAAACGTGCTCGGCACGATCGTCGGCTGGGTATCGAAGATTGTCAGCTTCGGCTCCGGCGTCATCTCCAAGATCGCCGGCCTGTTCGGAGGTGGGGGCGGCGGCAGCGCGTCCGTCTCTGGCTATGCGACCGGCGGCTTCACGAGAGGCCCGTCCATCGCTGGCGAGGATCCGCACTACCCGACCGAGGCCGTCATCAGCTTCAACCCTGCATACCGCTCGCAAAACCTGTCCTACTGGGCCGAGGCGGGCCGGATGCTCGGAGCATCTGACGGCGAAAGCGACTACGAGCTGCTCAGCGGCGGCTCCGGCACCGCTGTGGTCTACGACCTGAGCGGGCTGTCCTTCTCCCCACAGATCAAGATCGATGGCGACACCGACGAGGACGCCCTGATCCGAAAGCTCCGCGACCTCGAGCCGGAGTTCATCGACTTCATCCTCGAGGCACTCAGCAGAAGGGAGGGCGGCGCCTATGTCACAGCAGACAGTCGGCTTTATTGATTATGTGGCGCAGGGCGGCGACACCTTCGACAGCATCGCGCTCGTCGCCTATAACGAGGAGCGCATGGCGAGCACCATCATCGAGGCCAACCCCGACCTCAGCGACGTGCTGATCTTCGAGGGCGGCGAGGCTGTGCGGATCCCGATCGTCGAGACCGTGGAGACGCCGGAGACCCTGCCGCCGTGGAGGAGGTGACGCCGTGAAGATCCTATACGAAGGCGTCGACATCTACCCGGACATCAGCGTCCACCGCTGCTATCACGATATGTACGCCGAAAAGCAGAGCGACGAGCTGCTGCTCAAGCTCAACGACACCCGCGAGCTGTGGGACTCGTGGAACCCCAAGAAGGGCGACACCATCGCCATCGAGGACGGCGCTGCCAAGACGGGCAAAATGTTCGTCGAGAGCGTCGTCCCCGAGTCCGGCATCATCACCCTGCGGGCCTATTCTGTCCCACAGTCTGCGAAGGATAAGCGGAGCAAGTCATGGGAAAAGGTCAAGTTCCTGCAACTGGCTCAGGAGATAGCCGGCCGCCACGGCCTGACGCTCGAGACCTACGGGATCACCGACCAGACCTACGACTACGTCGAGCAGAACAACCTCGCAGACTTCGCATTTTTTCAAAACCGCTGCACCCTCGAGGGCGCGGCGTTTCTGGTGTATGACGGCAAGCTGGTCGTCTACGACGAGGCGTACATGGAAAGCCAGCAGCCCGTCGACACCATCACCATCACCCCGGCCAATGACTTCGAGTACCGCGACGAGGGCACCAACGCCTACGGCTCGGCCGAAGCCGTCAACGGCGGTCTGACCGGCACCTTCGCAGCCCCGAGCGGCGGCGACAAGGTGCTGCGCCGGATCCTACCCTTCCGCATGACTGACCAGAGCGAGGCCGACCGCTTCGCCAAGGGCCTCCTCCGGGGTGCCAACAAAAACGCGACCGTCGGCACCCTCTGGACGGGCTCGCTGCTGCGAGACTATGCGGCGGGATCTGTGGTCACGCTGGCGACCGATGGCGTTAAGTCGTGGGACGGCACAGCCTTCATCAGCCGGATCCGGCACGACTACGTCAAGACGCGGAGCAAGCTATACCCTGTCTCTTATACACATCTCCGAGCC
>ENA-OYWJ01000412-OYWJ01000412.1-human-gut-metagenome-genome-assembly--contig:-NODE-412-length-21420-cov-27.058460_pt1 | contig 21420 bp, 17 predicted proteins | sample MGYA00244169_ERZ653395 | MGnify/ENA primary metagenome ERZ653395 (study PRJEB26926, sample SAMN06165120) | human gut metagenome | biome: ENVO:00009003; feature: ENVO:2100002; material: ENVO:00002003...
CTCATAAATCTACCCTTAATCGTGTATTGGATGATAGTTGCGGATTTTAGGATAATATATTTCCATTTTGATATTTAACGTTCGCAAATTTAGATTATAATCAAAACAGAAACAAATTTATCAAACTAAACTTTTACACATTTTTTACACAAAGAGATGTAAAAACTATAGTTATTATGTTAATAATCAAGTATATAGAAAAACTTTACACATTTTTTTACACAATACACTATTATATAAGCTTTTTTAAATTCCCATCAAGATTTCTGGCACTTTCTTCATTAAAAAGTTTGGTATTAATACTTCTTTTTGCATTGCTTACTATTTGAGATGTTGTTTGTAGAAGTATTATTATTTCCGAACTTGAAAAGCTGAGAAATGTTAGAATTGATATTCGTTTTTCTCTGCAGCTCAGTTTGTTTATGTCGGCTACTTTAGAATAAAACACTGGAAATATATAGCGAACTTGTTCCTCAAGTAACATCCATTGTGCTTCTGAAGGCATGGTAGATTTAGAAGATGGATTAGTCTTATTCTTAAACAGCTTGTAAACTTCACTCGACTTTATTGCAGACATTGATGTAACGACATCAACATTTTTAGTTGATGCCAATAACATTTCTTTTTCATTTTCCAGTTCGCTCACTTTATACTCTAAAGAACTGACAACAGGCATATAATCCTCTTTCAACATATGCAATTCTTCTTTTGTTTGTTCTAACAGATTACAAGTTTGCATATATTTTTCATTCTTTAATGTCAATTCCTGAACATCTTTCAAATGCTGTATTCTATTACGTTTATAAATAATAAGTCCTATAATGAAAACAACGAGTATAAGGGAACAAAAACACCATATCATGCGTTCTGCCCTACGGTCATTGTCATCAACGATTTTAACAAATCTATTATAATCAAAAGTAGCAGCAGCCTGCATTGTTGCATTTGCTTGAAGTTGTTGCAATGTACGAGCATATTCCTCTGCATTTAGACGAGAATATTTTGCCAAAGAATCTATGTTGCCTATTTTGCTATATACTTCCATCAATCCAGAATAAGCCTCAAGATGATAGCCTGCAGTGTCTAATTTCCGATAAAATATATTTGCGGAATCCAATTTGTTAATTCCACTATAATACATTCCAAGCGCCTTATAGAAATGTTCATATCCTGTTTTTATAGTGCTGTCGGAATTGAATACGCCTGAATTATTTATATATTTTTCGATTAGCTCATGGGCATGATCAAACTGATGGCGTCCTATATAAACATAAATGAAGACTGGCAAAATAGTGGCTGACTCTTTTGTAAATTTATAATATTTATATAGGCTCAAGCATTTTTTTGCAAGTCTAATTGCCGATGCTGTATCCCCATCTGCCAAACAAGCAAAAGCCTCTGCTTCATAACCAATTATATAGCTACGAATATTTCCTGCTTTTAACGCATATAATCCACTTTTAATGCTTGCTTGTCTTGCTTCTTTATTTAAATATTGAATACTATAAACATCTGACATCTGACCATAAATACGCGACAATGCTGTATAATTACATCTGCTATCAAGTGTATCAACACAAGTGATTGCTTTTTTGTAGCATTCTATTGCCTTTGGTGCATCATTCGTATCTCTATAAATGCAACCCAAGAGATATCGGCTTTGCATCTTTTCGTTATTAGAGCCATTGCGATCGTAGTATGCCACAACCTCAGAGAATGCGCTGTCAGTAGGCATTTGCATATACAACTTGTTTTGAGCCGTTGCCATGAGCATGCGCCATTTCATGTCGACTTTCTTTGCCGACGCTATATTCTGAGTGTTTTTGATTGCGCAAAGACTGTCGTAGGCAGCTTGCGGATTTTCATCCATAATGGAATCTATATGGTCAAGACGCGACAACAATGGATTGTTGTTGCTGCAGCTAACAGCAAATATTAGGATTAAGAATAGTATATATCGCATTGGGTAATGGTTTCATATTCGTAATGTTTACTTGACAAAGTTACGAAAAAAAAATAATGTTGCAAGTTATCCATACAGATAACTTATTAAAAGTATGCTTTTTTAATATTGAAATATCGTAAATCCAATAAAATTTATATTTTTATTTTCAGTATTTTTGCCTTGTAGCACGTATACATATATATATAAGCAATCAACAACACCATTTATATGAAACTACACTTATTTTTTTTAACAGCAATAGCTTTCATTGCTCCACAGACGATGAAGGCTTCAGGCTCAATGATGCCAAACACAAGCATCAACTATAGTAGTACTGCAGCCGTCCTCAATACAGAGAAACTACAATCTGCAATCTCTGAAGCAGAGGCTATTATTGCCAATGCTAACAACTATCTGCCTGGTCTTGTCAACGACCTGTCTGACGTGCTATTTAATGTACGTAAAATAGTAGACTCTGCAACCACACAAACACAAATTAATCAGGCGGTAGCAAAGCTTAAGACTTCAATAAGCAAAGCAAAGGCTTCGGAAGGTAAGACTTTCGATGCTGGCAATGCTAATGCCGTTTATGATACAAACCGTGGATTTATACACCCTGGAGGTTTGCATACCCAAGCCGATTTCGACCGCATAAAACAACAGTTGGCTGATGGTAACAAGAAGGTAACAGAGGCTATGAACAAACTCCGTATGGCTGAATATGCACAGCCTACAGCAGCAACTTACCCTACCGAGACTATCGTGCGTGGCGGCTCTGGCGAAAACTATATCAACACTTGTCGTGGTGCTGCTATAGCATATCAGAATGCTTTGCGCTGGAAGATAGAAGACAACCAAGCTTGCGCTAAGCATGCTGTAGAAGTATTGATGAAATGGTGTAACACCACTAAGAATGTAACAGGCTCATCTGATCAATTCCTCGCATTCGGACTATATGGTTATCAGTTTGCTCAGGCAGCAGAACTTATGCGCGACTACGAGGGATGGAAGCCTGCCGACTTTGAAAAGTTTAAGAAGTGGATGCTCAACATTTGGTATCAAGGAGCTATCGATTTTCTGCGTCGTCATAATGGTACATGGGAGAACGGCGGTAAATGGTGGCAAGCTCCAGGTCACTATTGGAGCAACTGGGGATTGTGTAATGCCATGTGCGTGTTGTCAATAGGTGTGCTATGCGATGATGTTTTCATCTATAATCAGGGTCTTGGCGCTATCAAGTACGACCAAGTAGGCACATTCAAGAATCCACGTACCGACAATCCTATCCTTGCCGACGGCTTGACAGAATTCTTGGGCAACTTCGTTGTCACCACATATCCTTCCGAACTTGAGACAGGAGCTTATGGCAAACTCGGACAGCTCAACGAGAGCGGACGTGATGCTGGTCATGCATCCATGTCGTTGGGCCTTGCCGTAGACATTGCTCATCAGATATGGAATCAGGGCGACGACCTCTTTGCATATATGGATCATCGATTGGCTGCTGGTATCGAATATCTTGCTGCTCAAACACAGAACGTAGAAGGATTGCCATGGGTGAACTACCATTATTATACTAACGGTTTCTATTATACAGACTCTCGTTCATGGCTCATGACCGGACCTGCTATGGGAGCGCAGATGCGACCTTATTGGGGAACCGTAATCGGTATCTACGAAGGTGTCAAGGGAGTAAAAATGCCTTTCTCTGAGCAAGCTTACGAAAAGATGGGTATTGATGGTGGTGGTCAAGGTGGTACAAGTGGTGGCTACGACCACATGGGATACTCCGTATTGATGAATACTCGCGAACCACAGATTGCTCCTGCCGACAAGGTGCCTACAGAGCTAAAGGGAAAAATAGAATATGATGGAAAAACCATCGACAACAACGAACTTGGCGCTATCAAGAATACATACAAGGTAGATAAGAACAAGGCGTTGCCTAAGGGCAAGACTCTCACTCTGAAACCTCTGCTTCCTGAAGGCGAAGAGGATACGGGTAATTGGAAATGGAATACGGGCGAGACTACTCGCGACATCACCGTTACCACCGACAAGAGCTATGCTTATCGCGCCACATATACCAACAAAAATGGTATAGAGAGCCAACAGGTATTTACTATCGCAGTCAACGAGGATGCAAACCCTATGACAAAGGTTAATGGCTATATCACATATAATGGCGAAGAGTATACTGATAGCGTAACGGTATATTATGGCGAGACTGCTAATCTAACTTTGCAGGGACCTGACAAATATGTGGTGTGGGGAAGCTACGAGTGGGATAATGGTGCCACCACAAACACCATAACAACAGCTCCTATAGTTCGCCCTCGCGACATCACTGGTGTATATATCAACCAAGCAGGTGTGCGCACTCCATGTAAATTCCACATCAATGTGAAATATATGCAGGTGCAGACTAAAGTGAACGGTGTAGTAAAACCAGACACCACAGATGTTACAGTAAACATTGACGACAATGTAGAGATTGGACCCTATGTCTCTAAAATATTGCCTGGTAGCACATTTCTTTGGAACACAGGAGAAACAACACCTACCCTCACCTTCAACAAGATAAAAGAAAGCGGCACCTACATTCTCGACTATGAGGTGAATGGTGAAAAGGGGCAACTCAGATACGAAGTGTTGGTAAACGATACTGTCGACATTCCCATCGCTGAAGGCGACTATATGATTTTCGACCGTTTTCATAACACTTACCTTACAGCCAATAAGAGTGCAAAGTGTACTATGACAGAGAAAAACGAAGACGACATATTATCGCAAGTATGGCACTTTACCAATAACGGAACAGCATACAACAACCTGCAATCTGCGAAATACGAACAATATCTGAGGATTTCTGCTAAGATGGATGATGCTGTGCAAAAATACCCTTTTGCCTTTCGCAAGGCTATAAAAACAGAGTTCTACGAAATACACAACTATATTCAAAGTTATTGGGGATTCAAGGATGACGGAACCATATCTCTTTCAAAAGGCAAAGAGCCTACAACATATCCATTGATGCTCATTCCATATACCACAGACGCTATAGATATACCAACAGCTACAAATGACGCTACCACCATCTATAACATCATGGGACAGAAGCTCACCAAGCCTCATTGTGGTATCAACATCATTAATGGTAAGAAAGTTATGGTGAAGTAATTTCCGCCTCCCGAAGTATAACCATATTCTGAATATGCGACTTCTACCTTGTATTTCATCATTGGGTCGGGTGGGTTTATAGGGTTGAAGTCATCGTCTTCATGTAGTGTTGCCAACTTTTTAGAATATTTTTTTACTACTATGGAAAAATAAATGAGAAAACATGTGTGTCCTGCAACTTTTTATCTTTCAGCAGTTTCTTATCTCGAAAAAAATGTGTAAGTTTGCACAAAACCTCTACATATTATGGCACGACAACCTATATGGCACGATGAATACTGGTTGATGCTCATACAGATTTATATGAAGAAACCAGTTGGAGTAAAGCCCATTTACTCCCGAGAACTTGTGCAGCTTGGTATGGAGCTGCATATTCACCCACAATACCTTCACCGCATGATGACGAAACTCGACGAGGTGGAATCGCCAAGCGTTAAGGCATTGATGGACAGCTATGCTCACAACCCAAAGAAATTTCGCAAACGAGTGGAGACGCTTCGACTCATGAAGGGCTTCGGCAATGAGCAGTCGTTCTATGATGGAGTAGAGGTGGTGGAGAGTTTCGAGGTCAACTTCCGTCCTATTATGGGTTGCGAACCCATCACGCCAATGATGTTGGTGATGATTCTCGACCTCTATTTCCGACTCACTCCGCCTACTATGGTTGAGGAAACTCCCGAGGTGGCAGACCTTGCCAAACTGCTAAAGCTAAAGCCACACGAGGTGGTTGTGGCGCTAAGGACATTCTGCCTTTGCGACCCATGCATTAAGACTAAAGATTTTGATAAAACATTGCTCTACGAACCTTGTCAAGAGGTGTGGAACAAATATGGAATTCAGGAACAAGATAAATTATCCGACTTAGCTTGCAAACTAAAGGATTATTTTTCGTAATTTTGCAGCATGGCTCAGAAACTTACACAACAACAAGAACAAAAGCTTGCGCAGCAGCAACGATTCACCCAACAGCAACTGGCGGTTGTCAGGATGCTGGAGATGCCTATTGCCGAACTTGAGGAGAAGGTGAAGGATGAGCTCAACGACAACCCTGCGCTCGAGAAGAGCAACGACGACATTGACGACAACCCTTGGGATGGAACCGATGGCGATGACTCTTCGGCTGACAAGTCTAACGACTTAGACTCTGCTCTCGACTCCATCACCCACGACGACGACATGCTGCCCGTGTGGTCGGCAAACGATAATAATAATGCCGACTACGAGGAGATGGTGTATGGCGACCCTGTGTCGTTCTACGACCGACTGAAAGAGCAGATGTGCGAGATAGAGCTTTCTGACACCGAGAAGCGGATAATGGAATACCTCATAGGTTCGCTCGACGATAGCGGATTCTTGCGAAAAGACATCGATTCCATCTGCGACGAACTTGCCATCTACAATTATATGGATGTGGAGCCTGACCAGATAGAGGCGGTGCTGAAGAAACTCCAAGATTTTGATCCTGCCGGAGTTGGCGCCCGCAGTCTGCAGGAGTGTTTGCTCATTCAGATTAGTCGCAAACCCGACAGCCGACTGAAAGAGCTTATGCACAGCTTGGTGGCTAATCATTTCGAGGAGTTCACCAAGAAACATTGGGACAAGATTGCCGACGCACTTGGCTTGAGCGAGGTGCAGACCAATGCTCTCAAAACAGAGATGAAACGCCTGAACCCTAAGCCGGGAGCTTCGCTTGGCGAAACCATGGGCAGAAATGTTAACCAGATTACTCCCGACTTCATCGTCGACACCGACGACGACGGTCATGTGAGCTTCACTCTAAACCGTGGCGAGATTCCTGAGCTCAAGGTGTCGCAAGAGTTTGTCAACATGGTAGAGAGCTATAAGAACAACAAAGAAGGACTAAACCGCCGCGACAAAGAGGCATTGCTGTTTGCTAAAACCAATGTCGACAAGGCTCGCGGATACATAGAAGCGTTGAAACAGCGCCGACAAACGCTCACGCTCACCATGAAGGCAATAATCGATTGGCAGCACGACTTCTTCCGCGATGGCGACGAGAGCGAGTTGCGACCAATGATTCTGAAAGATATTGCCGAGAAAACCGGACTCGACAAGTCTACCATCAGCCGAGTTAGCAACATGAAGTATGCACAAACTCGCTGGGGAATATTCCCACTCAAATTCTTCTTCTCAGAATCTTATTCTGTGGCTGAAGGCGAGGATGTGTCGACACGCAAAATCAAGATGACGCTCAAAACATTAATCGAAAAAGAAGACAAGAAGAAACCACTTAGCGACGATGCGCTTTCAGAACTATTGGCAAAAAAGGGTTTGCCTGTGGCTCGACGCACCGTTTCAAAATATAGAGAACAACTCGGACTACCAGTAGCAAGATTGAGAAAGGAATAACAAACATTATGGACGGAATTTTTGAGAGAAACGACATCAAACCTACGCCATTGGCAACAGGCAGCGAGGGCGAATCAAAGTATGTGAAGCGCATGATTCTTGCCGCTCGCATCATCAGCATGATTTTCACGCCTTTTTATCTGCCTGTGTTGAGCCTCTTGGCGTTGTTCATATTTAGCTATATGAGTCGCCTGCCTTTGATTTATCAATTAAAGGTGCTCATCTTGACGTATCTGTTTACGGTGTTGCTGCCCACGGTATTGATACATCTGTATCGCCGCTATCAGGGTTGGACTTCGTTTCAGATGGGACGCAAGGAGCGCCGTATGGTGCCCTACATCATTGCCATAATGTGTTATTTCACGTGCTATTACTTGATGACCGTGATGCGAATTCCACAGTTCATGGCAAACATCGTGGTCACGGCGTTGGCAATCCAGGTGGTTTGCGCCTTAGTTAATATATGGTGGAAGATTTGCATCCACATGGCAGGCATTGGCGGCATGGCAGGTGCTCTGCTTGCCATCTCGCTGGTGTTCCAGTTCAATCCTTTATGGTGGCTCTCGGTGATAATCCTCGTAGCCGGACTCGTGGGCACCGCCCGCATGATTTTGCGCCAACATTCTCTGCGCCAAATCGTTGGTGGCTTCATGGTTGGAGCAGTATGCGGATTTTTATTGATATTGTAATTAAAGAAGTTAAAGAATAAAAGAAGAAAAATATGAAACCAATAGTAAGTATTATCATGGGCTCGACAAGCGACCTGCCCGTAATGGAGAAAGCCATGAAATGGCTCGAAGATCAGGAGATTCCTTTTGAAGTAAACGCACTCTCTGCCCATCGCACTCCCGACGCTGTAGAAGAGTTTGCTAAAAACGCTAAGAGCCGTGGCATCAAGGTTATCATTGCCGGAGCTGGTATGGCTGCTGCATTGCCAGGCGTTATTGCTGCGTCTACACCATTGCCGGTAATCGGTGTGCCTATCAAGGGCGGCATCCTCGACGGTTTGGATGCTGTGTTCTCTATCCTCCAGATGCCTCCTGGCATTCCTGTTGCTACAGTCAGCGTTAATGGTGCTCAGAATGCTGCCATCCTCGCTGCTCAGATGATAGCTCTTGGCGACGAAGAGATTGCCAAGAAGATAGATGCTTGGAAAGCTGGCTTAGGAAGCAAAATCGAGAAAGCCAACAAGGATCTTGACGCTATCAGCGATTACAAATTTAAGTGCTAATTCTATGATAGACTTATTTCAATACCAACGCAGAGCTACCAACACCGTAACCATCGGCAGCCTGCTCATGGGCAGTAGCCAGCCTATCAGAATTCAGTCGATGGCCACCACCAACACCAACGACACCGAGGCGAGTGTGGCTCAAGCCATGCGCATCATTGAGGCTGGTGGCGAACTGGTGCGTTTCACCACTCAGGGCACCCGCGAGGCTGAGAACATGAAGAATATCAATGCCGGCATCAGAGCTTTGGGCAAAGATACCCCGCTGGTGGCTGATGTCCACTTCAATGCCAATGTGGCTGACGTGGCAGCAAAATATTGCGAGAAGGTGAGAATAAACCCAGGCAACTATGTCGACCCTGCACGCAAGTTCGAGAAACTGGAATATACCGACGAGGAATATGCTCTGGAGCTGAAAAAGATAGAAGACCGCCTGGTACCTTTCATCAACATCTGCAAAGAAAACCATACTGCCGTGCGCATTGGCGTCAACCACGGTTCGCTCTCCGACCGCATACGCAACAGATATGGCGACACTCCTGCAGGTATTGTGGAGAGCTGCTTGGAATTTTTGCGCATCTTCAAAGCCAACGACTTCAACGACGTGGTTATTTCCATCAAGTCGTCTAACACCGTTGTCATGGTGCAGTCTGTTCGTTTGCTCGTTGAGGCTATGGACAAAGAAGACATGCACTATCCGCTCCACCTTGGTGTCACCGAGGCTGGCGAGGGCGAAGATGGCAGAATAAAGAGTGCTGTGGGCATTGGTGCTCTGCTTGCCGATGGCATTGGCGACACCATCCGTGTTTCGTTGAGCGAAGAGCCTGAGGCTGAGATTCCTGTGGCTCGCCATCTTGTCGACTACATCGCTCAGCGCCAAGGTCACATCATGATTCCTGCCACAGCTGCCAAGGATTTCTGCTGGGCTCATCCTGTGCGTCGCACCACAAGGGCTGTGCTTGGCATTGGTGGCTCCAATGTGCCTGTCGTAATAACCTCTACCGAGGGCGAGAAAGCCGACTTCGTGTATACTGGCGCCAAGCTCCCTGAGACTAAGAAGCAAGGACAGAAATACATCGTGGACTTCAATGTCTACGACGGTAGCGCCGACACCTATCCTATCTTCCCTGGCAACGCTCTTGCCATGGTAGGAGCCGTAAAAGCCGACCTAAAGTTTGTCGTTCTCCAATATCCACACCCTGCCGACGAATATCTCGCTTGCTTGCGTCAGCATCCAGAGGTGGTAGTGGTTTGCGTCACAAACCATGCCAACCGCCTTGCCTCTCAGCGTGCTTTAGTCCACGAGATGATGGAGGCAGGAGTATTCAATCCTGTGGTCTTTGCCCAGATGTATGCTCTTGACAACAAGGAGCACTTCCAGCTCGATGCTGCTGCCGATATGGGAGCGTTGATGATGGATGGACTCACCGATGGCATATGGCTTATGAACAATGGCAACATCTCGGCTGCCGACATCGAAGATACAGCTTTCGGAATCCTTCAGGCAGCACGATTGCGCAGCACCAAGACCGAATACATCTCGTGTCCTGGTTGTGGTCGCACGCTCTACAATCTTCAGCAAACCATCGCCAACATCAAGGCTGCCACCCAACACCTTAAAGGCTTAAAGATAGGTATCATGGGCTGTATAGTAAACGGTCCGGGCGAAATGGCTGATGCCGACTATGGCTATGTTGGCGCTGGTCCTGGCAAAGTGTCGCTCTACAAGAAGCAAGTCTGCGTAGAGAAAAATATCCCAGAGGCTGAGGCTGTAGAACATCTGCTTAATCTCATCGAAAACGATAAATAATATCCTCACCCGCGCCCCCTCTCCCAACATAGAGAGGGGGAGTAGATAGCAAGATAAACTCGTAAAAACAATATTGAAATTTACCCACTATGTCAACCCAAACACCTGAATCAAATAGTCTAATCACTCCCCTCCCTAATGGTGAGGGGCTGGGGGTGAGGCCGTTTCTCTCCTCGCGCTACGACAATGCAGACGTGATGTATCGTCGCTGCGGCAAGTCGGGAGTGATGTTGCCAAAAATATCACTCGGCTTTTGGCACAACTTCGGAGGTGTAGACCCAATGGAGCGTAGCCGCGAAATCACTCGCTACGCCTTCGACCATGGCATTACGCATTTCGACCTTGCCAACAACTACGGACCTCCTTACGGTTCTGCCGAAGAAACCTTGGGCAGACTCATCGATAGCGACTTCCGTCCTTATCGCGACGAACTCTTCATCTCTACCAAGGCAGGCTACGATATGTGGCCTGGACCTTATGGCAACTGGGGCTCGCGCAAATATCTCATGGCAAGTCTCGACCAGAGCCTAAAGCGCATGCACCTCGACTATGTCGACTTGTTCTATAGTCATCGCTACGACCCTAACACCCCGCTCGAGGAAACTCTCCAGGCGTTGGTCGACATCGTGCGACAGGGCAAAGCTCTCTATGTAGGCATCAGCCGTTGGCCGCTCGAAGCATTAAAGGTGGCAGACGAATATCTGCGTGCCCACGATGTGCCATTGCTAATCTATCAGGGTCGCATCAACCTCATCGATCGCGAACCTATCGAAGAGGGCATCCTCGACTATTGCCATACCCACGGCATTGGCTTCATCAGCTTCTCGCCTTTGGCTCAAGGCTTGCTCACCGACCGCTATCTCAATGGCATTCCTGCCGACAGCCGTATGGCAAAAGAGCATTTCCTTAAGCATAGCGCTCTGACTCCAGAACTCTTGGCAAAGATAAAGGCATGGAACCAAGAGGCTGGCAAACGTGGCGAAACTCTTGCCGAAATGGCTCTCGCCTGGATTCTCCATCAGCAGGGCATCACAAGCGTGTTAGTAGGAGCAAGCAGCGTGGCACAGTTGGAGAAAAACATGAAGTGTATCTCTGCTCCAGCCTTCGATGGCTTGGAACTGTAGGCTGAAAACAAAGCAATCTAAATTTCAACACATTAAGCAAAGCTATAATACAAAAAATGAACATCATAAACCCTTCATTCGAAATATGGTATCAGGAGCCAGGACTCCTTGGTATGTACAAGCAGATAGAACGCGCAGGAAGAGTATGCTACAAGAGCGAAAACAATGCTACTGCTGATTCGGCACAACCTTTCGTTGAGCGCATGATGAAGAGCAAGCATACCGCCATGCTCGAACATGGCACAGTTTATCTAAAGGGTGAGGGGCTGGAGAAATATAAAGCCAATAAGTTCTCGCATTATAAGCATGTCGATGGCACCGACTATGTCACCACAAACCTTAGAGTGCTCGAAGAGAATGGCTGGATGGACGATTTGCAGCTGTTTTGCGAACCTACTGCCCACCACGACCTTCGCATCACCGTGCATTTCACCACCCAGATTGCCATCACCCGCGAGTTCAACCGCCATCGTGCCAACTCCATGGCTGAGCAGTCTACTCGCTATTGCAACTATTCTAAGGAGAAATTCTCGGGCGAAATCTCTATCAACCTTCCAACTTGGATTTCAGAGCTTGAAGACAAAGTGGCTTCTACCACCGACTTCGTAGCTCTAAGCACAAAGGTTGCCCAAGGCACAGCATCGGAATACGAGAACTGGCTCTTTGCCAACATGGCTGCCGAGCGCACCTATATGAACCTCATTGCAGCAGGTCGTAAGCCACAAGAGGCTCGCGTAGTATTACCTCTCGACACCAACACCGAGCTTGTCCACACCGCCTTCCTCTCCGATTGGCATCATTTCTTCGACCTTCGTGCCCTTGGCACCACCGGTGCTCCACATCCAGATGCCAAGGTGTTGGCAACCCCACTCATGCAGAGCCTCGAACAATAGTTTAAGTGAAGAGTGAAGAGTGAAGAACGAAGAATCCATTAGTCTTTATGGCTATTTAATTCTTCCCTCTTCCCTTCCATCGGATTCTTCCCTCTTCGTTCTTCACTTCCATTTAATTCTTCACTCTTCACTCTTCACTTTTCACTACCATTGGATTCTTCACTCTTCACTCTTCACTCTTCACTTTTCCCCAACCCCTTCTTCTACACTCCCCATCCCCTTTGCAAGCAAGCCATGGCAGAAGTAGAGCAACGACTCAACGCTATGGCAAAGAATGATAATGCTTTGAGGATAGAGCTTCAGAAGGGCAAGATGATAGGAGTGCTCATCGTTGAAGACCAAGCAGGCAACCTAAGCTATCTCTCGGCCTTCAGCGGACAGATTGGCGATAGAGACACCTTGCCCGGCTTCGTACCGCCAGTATTCTCCTATCTCTCGCCACAAGGATATTTTAAACAAGAAGAAGCCAACATCTCCGCCATCAACAAGCAGATTTCCGATATAGAAAATAGCGAAGAGTTTGCTTCGCTTAAGTTGTTGCTTGCTGATTCTGAGCGTCTATGCAAGAAGCAGATAGATGATTTCAAAACAAAGATGGCTGATGCCAAACTCCTTCGCGACAGTCGCCGACAGCAAGGTTCTTTAACTCCTGCCGAAGAGGCCCAAATGATAAAAGAGAGCCAACACCTCAAAGCCGAACTCCGCCGACTCAAAGCTCGCTGCAAGGCTGATGTAGACGCAATCTCTGCACAATACAACACCCTTGCCGACAAAATAAAAACCTTAAAGTCCGAACGCCAACAACGTTCTGACAGCCTACAGCATTGGCTATTTCAGCATTTCGTTATGCTCAATGGGCGTGGCGAGAGCAAAAACCTCATCGACATATTCAAAAACACCGCCATCGGTATTCCTCCATCAGGAAGTGGCGAATGTTGTGAACCGCGCCTACTGCAATACGCCTTCAAGCAAGGACTCAAACCTCGCCTTATGGCTATGATGTGGGTGGGCGAATCGTCACGTGGCGTTATCCGTAAGCATGGTAGCTATTATCCTGCCTGTCAAGGTCGCTGCAAACCTATCTTAGACTGGATGCTCCAAGGAATAGAAGTAGAGCCCGACCATATAGACAGCGACAACACCGACCGACAACTGAAAATACTGTATAGCGACAGCGACATCGTTGTCGTAGGCAAACCCGAAGGCATGCTCAGCGTGCCAGGCAAAAGCAACAGAGAGTCTGTCAAGACCATCATCATGCAGAAATATCCCCATGCCCACGGACCGTTGATAGTCCATCGTCTCGACATGGCTACAAGCGGCATCATGCTCGTTGCCCTCAACGAAACCTCCTACCACAATCTCCAACGCCAGTTTGCCGAGCGCAAGATACAAAAACGATATGTAGCCCTCTTGTCGCGCAAACCCAACACACCCTCAGCATCTCATTGTGGCACCATCACCCTCCCTCTTGCTCCCGACTACATGCATCGTCCATGCCAAAAAGTAGACTTCGAGCACGGCAAACCCGCCCTCACCGAATGGCGCTTAGACACCGACCTTCGCATTATCCTCTATCCCCATACCGGTCGCACCCATCAGCTTCGCCTCCATTGTGCCCATCCCCTTGGTCTTGATGCTCCCATCAAGGGCGACACCCTATATGGCTCTCCCTCTTCCCGTCTCTACCTCCATGCCGAAGCCATCGACTTCCATCATCCCACCACTGGCGCCCCCCTGCACTTTGAGTGGAAGGCAGAGTGGTAGGGGAAGAATTCTATTAAAGTTTTGCTATTGCATTAAACTATATTTGATAGTAATCATGTTGACATTTGATAGTAAGCAAATTTAGGTTTGCTAGAAAGTAAAGATATCTTTGCCAGAAAGCATAGATTGCTCGAAACATAGCTTCGAAAACGAACTAAGTCTGTTAAGTAGTTGAACGAAAGCTACTTATCGCATCACTACATCTATAACCATCAAATGTGGTTATAGATGTAGTTTTTCTTTTGTTCACTAAGAAAATACACTACATATATTATTCCTGCAGAGTATAAAGATGTATTGATTTATAGACTGCAGCTTGATGATGTGATAGGGGGATTAATACAAATAAGCAGCATTAATCGACCTACCTAAGTCTGTTGGTTAATGCTACTGTTTTTTTTAAGGAAACACCCCTAAAAAAGTAATACGTGATACTTGCCCAAGTATTACGTATTACTTTGCAAAGTATCATAGGCTACTTATTTGGTTGTTAATCTTGATTTTGTCATTTTCGATTTCTGATTAACAATTGGATTTTGGACCACACTTTAAGACCCTCCATCTTTCAAGCAGATAGATAATTTCTATCTGCTTTTTTGTTATAAAACGATTTTTGTATAGTCTTCGTTTGCGCTAACTTGCATACATTAACGGAATACAAGGAGTATGATGGCTGCTACCTTGGGTACTATGCACAGTGGTTCTTCTGGTTCTTCTTTGTTCTTGGTATCGTCATTTTCGGCTTGATTATCTTCCTGCTACTCGATAGCCATTACCACTGGTCAAATTAATATAATGTTCCCAATATGGCTTGTGGGATTCATTTGGGGAACAACAACCCCACTGACAATCGGCATTTCTGCTGAAAATCAGTGGGTCTGCTTATTCTGTTGTCAATCTTGATAAGATGATTACTGATAAAAATCATTCTCCATAGTACACTTTGCAATACCATTGAATCCACTCCTTCAGGTTGGTGTCTATTGAAGCTGCATGGATAAGTTGATCAGACGTAAAGCTATTAAACTTTGGAGAATAGTCGGTCAGGATAGAAAACTCTTTCATAGAACTATCCAGAAAGTGATTGTCAGGATGATGAACAACCGAAAACGAGACTGACTTATATGCGCCACTCTTTTCCAAAGCAATCGCCAAAAGCTGATTCCTCCAGAGCTGATTCATGCCGCCACGGAACGGACACCCATTGCCGTCAAATGCGCCAGAAAAGAAATTGGCTGCGCCATCGCGCATGATATTCCAGTAGTTGTATTTGCTCACGCGGTGATAATAGCAAAGATTAGGATTGTCTAATATCTCAACTATTGAGCATTTACGGCAATGCTCTTTTCCCTCTTCATTATTTCCCTTACTTTTATATGCGCCACATGTGGTAAACTCTTGTTCTGTCAACTTATGTTCAATCAACCAAAGACATAATTCATCCTTAGTGTTATAATAGGCAATGGCTACATCACTATCTGTTCCTGCCTGTTTTGAGTGATCGCCTAAGAGTCCTTTGGAATTTTCATCTACTGAATCCCAGAACTCAAAGCGATAGCCATGGTAAAGCTGATCCTTTGCCACGTGCTTGAAGTCCTTCGGACATGCTTCCAAAGACATGAGTATTTGATCGACCTCAGGACTCTCCATAATAGGCACGAACAGATTCACACATGCAGTCTGGGAACTCGCAACATGTTTGTTTGCAAAGATGTGAGGCTTATACTTGTAGATGCTCTTTTGAATTTCCGATACAATGACATTGATTCCAGAATAGAGCATAGCAGGCAATTCTCTCCCCCAATAACTTTCTGGTAAGAACTCCTTATATTCTATACCTTTATAACTACCGCAATCCTTGGTTATGTTCTGTTCTTTGTATGAAACGAGGTTCGCATAAACCGTAGCCTTAAATTCTTCGTATGACTTCATTCTACTTTTTGAATTTAGGTATTCTTGGTACTGCAATTCCCTTGTTTCTTTTGAATTCTCTATAGGTTCAATTCTCAGTTTTCTCATAGGTATAATGTGTTATTGCAATTTATTGCAACGCGGATAATCTACATTTAACCGATGTTTAGTAACTCCGATTGCAACATTTATAACTCATGATTGTCAATCTTGTTAGGATGAATAATATCTATTGCCAAGAATAAACGAATGTTTCAACCTGATTTATCCTACAGCCTTAAGCATTTCGACTTTAAGAGCATAGTGCTGTTCTGAAAGTTTATTGCTATAGTTGACAACTTCTTCTTCCATCTTGATAATTGTACTCTTTTGAGGAACAATTATAACTTCAGAGAGATCTTTTAAAATATCTTTTATTCTTCTAATAGCCTCTACCTTAACGGAAGGCATTGCTGACATATCATTGTTGTACTTGAATGCTAAATCTGTCAGCAGTTTCTCCATAATAGGCATTAAAGTATTCATCACATCCTTATAGATGCATGATATATTTCTTAAAGCACATTCAAATTCTCCAAGTAGAGCCATGTCAGAATTCATTTGAGCTGTATTATAGTTTTCCTTCTTTTCTAGTTCCTTAAGTCTATTCTCAATTTTCTTAATTTCCTTATTGTTATGAAAACGTGAAAATATATAAAAGTATGGATTTATGATATTTACCAACGCTATTATATCATCCAATGTGCTTTTAGCTTCGTTGATACTTGAAAGATTCTCACATTTTACCAGATTATAATTTTCATTAACAGGAAAGTCTCTAAGATCGATATGTTCAACAGTAAAGTCAGAGAAAGAGCTCTCAATACCCATCTCCTGAAGTTTCTTAAATAATTTTTGGAGGAGGTAGTCTTTCATCAACGTCTTTTGGCGATTTATAGTATCAATATCATTCACCATATCGTTAAGAGCAGATTCGTGCAAATCTTCATAGCACTCAAAGTTCTTCTTTGATTTTTCTATAAAACCATTAAATTCCTCCCTAACCTCATTTAGCTTCTGTTCTTTTGTAAAAGAAGAAATTAGTGATTTAACATATTGGAAGACAAGTTGCAAGAACGACTTGCTGATTATTGGCGCGATTATATCCACTGTCGCAGAATTGTAGTATTTCGCTGTTATAAATAGACCATTACTAAGCGTAATTGCCCCTTGTTCTTTTTGAGCAACAGGCGAAATAAACACTGGTAAATAGGATGCAGCTAATACTGTTCCTGCAAACGACACCAAATTAGATGTGACGTTATTTTGGTTATTTGAAGTATTCATTAGCAATTCCAATTAGGTTCTACCGTTTTTGATTCTGGTATCATAAATCCATGATACTGTTGTAATGCTACATTAAGAGATTCATAATCATCTTTTTCGGCAGCAAGTCGAATCTGTGTTAATATCTCTCGTGATTTGAGATATGAATTCTTTATAGCTTCACAAGCCGCATTCTCAAAAGAAGATGTATTTTCTTTTATTTCTGCGATTCTCATCTCAAATACTTCGTTCAGCCTCTGTTCTCTTTTGTCTTTCTTGACATTAAACAAATCAGCTTTATCAAGAGCATAGAAAAGAAGGATAGATGCTAATCCAGAAAGAAGCGTAGATATAACCTCTCTACCTTCTTCATTAAGCATTGGCAATTTTTCAAGAAGAGCATTTATACCAATACCACAAAGTGCAACTACACTACCACCAAGTAGTTTAACAATAGCATCACCCTTTTCTGCTGCAGTCTTATTCTTTGATTCTTCGCCAAAGAGCGTAGAATATGCTTGCTTTCCAATTTTGACACCTTCCTTGAGAACACGTAGTATCTTCTTAAAGACACCTACGAACATACCTATTATTCCCTCAATAAATGCAGAGATGAAATCTTTAAGCATATCATAAAGTGAGCCAAGCACCGCCTTCTGTGAGGAAATATAATTCCAAACATATTCTTTTACTCGACCAAACCTAATAGACATTGCCTCTTTGACTCCTTTTGCATGAACTCCATTTTGGAATCCATTCATGACAATATCTTTAATTTCATAATATAATGGTTTCATGACCAACAAGACAACATTTCCTGCAAAGTACATAAGTGACTGTTTTCCAGCGTTCTTTGCATTTCCGAGATGAATCTCTTTCGCTTTTTGCTTTGCCAGTTGTTTGTCAACAGCGTCGCGTTCTTCTTTTGTTAGTTTCCTTCCGAGTTTGTTTTGCTCAGCCTCCATTGCTGCTTTTCGTTCAGCTCTATCAGCCTTACCTGCACCTCTTAAATTTTCTAACACAGTTTCATTTACAGCATTATTAATCGCTTGTTGAGCTTCTTTTTCCATGCGAATCATATTAGCGCGTTGAGTCTCGTCCAGTTCAACATATGGAAGCCCTTCTTTCTTTCTGCGATCTTGCTCTTTGATAAACTCCGTATTAGACATATCTCGCTTAGGATTGTTTACCATTCTGCCTGTTACAGCAAAGTTGTAATCTTGATTAGCGAGTCGTTTAATATCACCATCGCTCAAAGCACTATTGTTCTGCAACTCAGAAAATACTGTATTCAAAGGTATTATATGATCCGTCTCTGCATTATGCTCGTTTTTAGGATCGTTCCTTCTCCTGTCAGCGGTAGCTTTAGAGCCAGTTATATCCTTAGTGAGGCGATATTCGTCTTCCATATTCACTCTACTGCCATTTTCTTTTATTTTCCCTTTTTTATATTTGTTCATTGCATTTGTATTCTCATACAATGAACGATCATATTGGCTACGGTTCTCTTCGCCCCACTGCTGCTGTATTTCTGCATTGTTTTTGCTTTCAACAAATGAATCAGGCATCAAAAAAGTGACCTGTCCGTCATAATTAAAAGACTGGCATTCTTGAATAACGCGCTGAGCACTGAGTCCCATTTTTCTAGATACACCTTTGAAACATTTCATGGCTAATACACTATCAACCACGGTTGAAAGAACTGGAGTAACTACATTATCAATGATTCCTTCTCCTTCGAATGTTTTGCTTACCTCTTCGTATATTTCATAAGAGGTCTTTTTGTCATGCAATTCTGTCTCCATTATTACGTAAGGAAGTTCTAACGGAGAGGCTGATTTAATCTTTGCAATGCTATTATCTATATTGCTCATAGAACTATGTATTTTCGTTATTTACCAAAGTATAATTCCCTGCTTTAGAGCATATCTGGATGTGGCTTGTATAATTCTTTTATTATCTGCTTGGCAACTGAATATAGTACAGTATTTGCGAGTTCCATACCTACGTGAATGTTTCTTTTGGCTTCAGGGCTAAACTCGTCATAATCACCAACGGAAAAATGAATAGTTCTGTCTCCGGGATAACTTTTCGCAGTATATTTGATAATCTCTTCAGAGAAATGCACAAAGCCAGAAGTTTTTTTATACAAACTTTCTGTCAGTGGATAGGTCTCATCCATTTTTTTCAGCACGTTTGTATCTGTCAACCTCTCATTAGTCTGGAAATCATTTTGTTTGCTTAAACGTTCACCACTTATTGCCCATTTTACGTATGAATCACGATTTTCAAAACAATTATAAGCGAATAGACGTATACAATTATCTAATTGCATCCTTACTAAAGGAAGAGCTGCCAAATAATTATTATCGTTCTTCAACGTTATGAATCCTCTATTCAAAGACAATGCTCTATTTATGAAAGACCCTATAATCATTGCCATAGGATAATCGTCAGGACTTAATTTCTTAAACTCTTCGGATAAAAGTTCAAGAAAAATCTTCCTCATATTATCAAGTGGAATCAACCTTATTTCCATAAAACTTTAGTTTGCTAACTTGTAATTCTCGTTATACAGATGACTAACAAGGTGGATTCTTATGGTTCTAAGAATACAGGAGTACCTTTGACATAGTCTGGAATATTTACTATTAGATTTTCAATTAGATGATTTCGCTGAAGGTCTTCTGCATAATCATCTATTGCCTCAATTTCAAATGTCATATATTGTTTTCCTGTACGCTTCTTTGGATAGTTGAGTTGTTTGAGCTCATCACCAGACATTATCTTATGTGACTTTATTCTATATACAGAGAGTTTTGACGCATTGGTACTGTTATATAGTACTAACAATGATGCATTGTTAATACATGGCAAGCCTTCGTCCACAGATCCCTGTCTATTACCTAATCGAATGTTATATATATTCTTGTCAAGAATCCAGTCCAGATGCTTCTTGTTCTTATAACAACCAACAAGAATCGTTTTATCACCACCTACTATGTTGACAATTTTCTTGTCAAAGTTAGACCAACTATAATATTCAAATGTATTTGGTTCTGCAACGAGAGACAACGGTTCTTCTTCAAGTTCAAGCGTGTATAACTTAACACGCTTTCTATTCTTGAATTCTTTGCATACCTCAACGTATATGGCCGAAGCCTGATCTGAAATAGATGTTCTCAATTCTTCGTTCTCAGGTTTTGATGCTGTTTTCGACATATTCACAAGTTGCATGTGAAGTTCGTTAGTCGCATCAAATTTCGGGATGCAGAGATTGGATTTTTTTAGACTGAATCCGTTTGTCTTAAACGTAGCATGAATATAAGCATGAACAATACTACTGTTCAAAATAGCATTGATATAATGCGATTCGTCTTCTGTAATAAAGTTCTTATCTACATCTTGACTTATGATAATAGTATGCTTTACACAGATAGCATGCTTTACTTCTCCCCATGGTGTCATCACTGGGTTGATAACACTTGAACAGAAGTTTGAATTATCTCTTGCAGCAACAATAAAAGGAGCAAAAGTATAAGGACCAATTTTTGATAAAGCATAGAATTCCTCACCCTGGTGCATGGTTTTACTCTTGTCAGACTGTTGATCTAACAATGTTCTATGATTACAAAAATATAGTGCGACTTCTTCGTTACTACTTGTCAACTCCTCTAATGATATAGGTTTTGAAGTATTGTTCTTGTCATAAGGAATCAAGTGGAAATTGTTCCCCCAATCAAATGTAAAAGGTTTAATTGCAGGACCTTCAACCATTGGATATAGCAATTCAACTGGAAAATCCCAACCATCCATCGGAATATCATCCACCCTTAATTCCGCAAAACTTTGATTTAAATTAATTTATAAGTTCCTGAGCAACA
>ENA-OYWJ01000421-OYWJ01000421.1-human-gut-metagenome-genome-assembly--contig:-NODE-421-length-21217-cov-20.829128_pt1 | contig 21217 bp, 19 predicted proteins | sample MGYA00244169_ERZ653395 | MGnify/ENA primary metagenome ERZ653395 (study PRJEB26926, sample SAMN06165120) | human gut metagenome | biome: ENVO:00009003; feature: ENVO:2100002; material: ENVO:00002003...
GAAAGGGTGGATATCTTTATGTTGACAAGACAGATATCATCTGGCAACTTGCCAACAGAGGGAAAAAGTATAATTACCTGAGCCGCCCACGCCGCTTTGGTAAATCTCTGTTGGTAGATACGCTCGAAGCCTACTTTCTGGGTAAGAAGAAACTCTTCGATGGGTTGAAGATTATGCAGATGGAGAAGGAATGGGTGAAGCGACCTATCATCAGGCTCGATATGAGTCGTGCTGGCGCAGAGCCGGAAACCTTACGCTCTTATCTCGACATCACTTTCGACAGATTAGAGAAGGAATATGACATTACTCCTAAGCCAACCGCCAAACTTGCCGATCGTTTTGACGGCATTATCCAAACGTCATATGAGCAAACTGGACAACAGGTTGCCATCCTCATTGATGAATACGACTCTCCATTGCAGCATTCCTGGAAGACTCCACATCATGAAGCATGTACGGATATCTATAGAGAGGTTTTTGCCATTCTCAAAGCTGATGATAAATACGAGAAGTTTGTTTTCATTACCGGTATTACCAAGTTTACGCAGATTTCTCTTTTCTCTGTACTCAACAATTTGAGTAATATCAGCTTTGATTCTGAGTATGCAGCTCTTTGCGGTATCACGAAAGATGAACTCCTCTCAGTTTTTAAATCGGAGATTAACAGGTTGGCTACAAAGAAAGGATGGACTTTTGATGAAGCCGTGGTACAGTTGACGGCTTTCTACGATGGTTATCATTTCAGTCATGAAAATATGGTTGATATATTCAATCCATTCAGTCTTATCAATGCCCTTGCTGATTCCAGTCTAAAGAATTACTGGGCTTCATCTGGAGCAACCTCTTTGCTTCCTAAGTTTGTAGATGATATGGAAATTAGATTGAAGGAATTCGAGAAATGTCCGATGGACAGCGATACCTTGGAGACTTCTGATGTGACAGGTGGTGGAGCTGAACTTTTCCTCTATCAGTCTGGCTATCTCACGATAAAGGGATATATGGAAGGAATTTATTTGCTGGGCATTCCAAACTATGAAGTACGCAAGGCTCTATACAAGATAGTCTTGCCAGCCTTGACACTGAAATCAAATGCAATAGTGATATCTACACAGAATATGTTGCTATATTCTCTAAAAATTGGCGATTTGCCAGAAGCCCTGAAATGTCTGAAGGCGCTTATTGCGGATGTGCCATACAGCAACAAAAAACTTGCCAGCATGGATATGGAAGAGAGGTACCGTCTTATCTTGAGTACCATCTTCAATGCTATCGGCTGCAGGGTGGAAGTTGAGATGATTTCTACTGGTAGGATAGATATGGTGTTGGAAACCAATAACTTCATCTACGTTTTGGAACTGAAGCTGAGCAACAATGGAGGCATTGATGCGGCAGCGGAGCAAATTAAGGCTAGACAATATGCCGAACCATTCAAGGCGGATAAGCGCAAGGTAATAGCTATTGCTATAGAACTGGATGATTCTGGTAAAGGACTGGTTGATTGGAAGGAAGTTTAGAATATCACGTTTTGAAGACCACCTCCATCACCTAACACCACATGCACTTCCAGGTAAAATTTACGTTACCTGAAGGATGTAGAGAACTATTTACAGGAGGACATGGTCATCTACGCACCTCATCATGGTGAGGTGTAGATGACTGCGTGGGAAATAGCGAAGCTGTTCAGAGAATGAATGGTTGGGAAGATTGTTCATAAAGAGCAGAATGCTTGCTTTCAAGGGCAAGCTCACCCTCTATGTTGCCCGCCATTCCTGGGCAACGATGGCAAGAGACAATCATATCTCTATCTCTGTCATCAGCGAGGCATTGGGGCATCATTCTGAAACCACCACACAAATCTATCTCAATTCCATCAAAAGCTCAGAAGTAGATGATGCCATCGCCCAGATACTGGCAGCCCTATAAGCTGCAAAAAAGAATAAATAGAGGAATTTTGTAAAATGAACCAAAATGAACCATTTTTCCTGAATCTTTACATAAGAGACACAGAAACTCTTTGCAAATATAAGATAATTGTTGGAAACTAGCAAATTATGCGTGTTAAAAAATTAATATCATTCTACGAAATTCTACATTATTTTAGCATTCTTTTCGTACACAATCTTCTAAGTCGTTGATTGAAAGAATGTTTTCCAATTTTCTGTATCTCTTATGTAGAGATTCAGATGAACGACATCAAAAAACGAGCTTGATTCGCATGATGAAAGAGACAAATATACACTCACAGGTTACGTCCACTATTGCAGGGGACGACGGCGAAGCCGTGGCAAAAAGTGAAGAAAACGCTAAGAAAAAGGTTCCGGAAAAGCCTAATGAAGGGCTTGAAAAACCTGCTGATGCAGGATGGTATGTGGCTGTAGTGAGAGTGAATTGTGAAACGAGAATAGCTGATTCTATACGAATCAATCTTAATCACAATCATGTTTGGTTTGATTACTGGATTCCCAAGGTAAAAGTAGTTTATATAGACAAACGTTCCAATAAGCGAAAAGTGAAAGAAAAGCTATTTCTTTCCACTTTCATCTTTTGCAATGTTTCTCCGAGACAACTTGACAAAATCCGCTTCCGTTCGGATGTGTATAAGATGCTGACGATGCCAGGTCAAAGGAAAATATATCAAATTCCCGACCAGGTTGTTGCCAACTATCGATATTTTGTAGAGAATGATGAAGAGCCTGTCACTGCTGCCCCTGTTCCTTTGAAGAAAGGAATCAAAGTGCGAGTGGTAGCAGGCAGCATGAAAGGTGTGGAAGCATACGTACAGAGCTATAATGGCAAGAAAGCCGTCATCGGCAGCGAAATCAAGTATATCAGTGGTGCAACGCTTACGATAAGTAGAAATTTACTCGAAGTCGTTGAAGAAGATTGAGTTGCAGAATGATCTTGTTGCATTAAAAAACTATGAGTTATCTGAGTAAAATGTTATAGTAAGTTATAGCAAAGCGGTCCCATCCCGCACAATCTGGCGAGGGCTTTGATGCCCCGCCAACCTTAGAGCGTAGCGGTTCCGAGCACCGAGTAGGGCGGTTACCTTCTTCTCGCCTGAGGTTTCTGTCCCCCGCTAACGGGGGAACCGAAGGGGGTGTAAAGACCATTGAAGAAGACCGAGATGAGAGGTGGAGCCTTCCTTAACGGTAAGGAAGGTTTCTGTCCCCTATAAGGGGAACCGAAAGGGTCGCAAAGACTATTGAAGGTAGGTTTTCGAAAATTTTATCATGTCCCTAATCCCATGTAATTATAACTCGAACAAAAAGGTGAATGTCAAGGCTGCCTAATAGGTAGCTTTGGCAATACCAATTAATAATATGCTTTTTTTGAAAAATGTTGGATGTGCTAACTGCTGAAAATCAGTAGTTACGTTCTAACGGTGATTTACATATGGGAGACTAAGTCTCGTATTCTTTTCTCAAAATACACAAACAATGCCGCCGTGCCAAGATGCTAAGTTATAACTTTGCCTTTTTTTTCAAAAATATCTGTGAAATATAACTAAAAAGTTTGCAGATAACGATATAGTTTTTTATCTTTGCACCATCTAAGTGACAATATATGAATGCAATTCAGTAAATTATGGCAATGAACGACAATAAATCTATATTGCGTGTGCTTCGTGAAAAATTCAAGTACACCCAAGAGGAGGTAAGTAAGTACCTTGGCATCAGCCAACCAGCCTACCTGAAGTACGAGACGGGGGAGACTGAAGTCTCTATGGAGGGCTTGGAGAAGTTGGCTCGTCTCTATGGTATTGATGAGTATGACATACTCGAAGGTAACATGGAGCAAGTGAACTTTGCATACGCTTTCCGACGTGATGGTGTGGCAAATCTTGAAGAGGTGTCTCACTTCCAGCAAATAGTAAAGAACTATATCATGATGAGCAATGAACTTGAAAAAATCAGATAAAATACAATTGGAACTCTTGTCCCTTTCTCTTCGCCAAGAGCTAGGAGTCAAGTTTAATGAGCCTGTTAGTGTTCATCAAATGCTTCGCAACAAGAATATCATAGCAAGTTTTCAACCTTTGTCTGAGGGTTTTGAGGGCATGGCTATCAAGATACTTCGTAAGGAGCATGATGTGCGACTATTCATGCTTGTCAATACAAGCAGCAATTATAGTCGCCAACGCTTCACGGCTTGTCACGAACTTTATCACCTGTTGTTTCAAGAGGATTTTAGTGTATCCTATGAGACGGATAACGAAGATGGCAAAAAGAGCATAGAGGAACAATCTGCTGATTATTTTGCTCGTTGCTTACTTTTGCCAAGGGATGGCGTGCTATCGTTAATACCAGTAGAGAAGCGAAAGAGAGATGCTATTTCCATGGCAACGGTATTGAAGATAGAGCAGAACTTTCGTTGTTCTCGTTCCTGCCTTCTCTATCGACTCAAGGAGATGGATTTGATTTCCGAGACGGTTTATGGTTTATTTCAGCATGATGTGATAAGGAGTGCTGCGGAGTATGGTTATCCTACCTCTTTATATATGCCGACCCATAGCAAGGAACTGATAGGAGATTATAATGTAAAGGCTCGCCAACTTTATGACAAGGGATTGATTTCCCAAGCCAAGTATTTTGGTTTGTTATATGATATGGGCATCGATTTCGGAAAGGAGGCTTTGGATGGCAAGAGCGAAGGTCATATTGGTTGATGCGGATGTCATAGCGCATTTCATAGCCACAGGTCACATCATGGAATTGAACGGTATCTTGTCACCTCATCAGCTGTATGTTGTCGAGAATGTTTATCGTGAGGCAACACGTCATCCCGGCGATGCCAACCGTAAGCAGAAAGTGGATGAGTGGATTAAGGATTCAAAGACTTGTGTAATCAGGTTTCCCAGTCAGAACCAGAATATCAAGAGGGAGTTTTTTAAGTTGAAGCATGACAATGGTCTTTTGGGTGATGGTGAGTGTGCCTGTATGGCGATGGCTCGCTATGGACAGGAAACGATAGCCAGCAGCAACTTTCGTGATGTGGCACCTTATTGTGATGCCAATGACATTGAATATATCGGTGTGATGGACATTTTGCAGATTGCTATCAACAAAGGTTATTGGACGGACGAGCAATGCGACCAATTTATTATGGATGCCATCAAGGAGAATAACGCTCGTTTCCCCGTGGATAGGATGGAGGAGTATAAGACAGAGAAGGATTTGGGAGGATTCTGAGCAATATAATAGTCATGAGACTGCGGAAAACTTAGCTTTTATGTATTCTTTGTATGAAAGCTGTAAAATGAATAATTTAAATTTTGGAAGGTACATTGAAGACATCCTTACCCGCATGAAAGATGGGGATAAGGACTATAAGTCTATGCTTCCATGTTACTATGTTGAAAAAACAGATGAGGTGAAGGAGTGTGCTTAGCAATCCTTCACCCTTAAAACGATACAAAAGATATTTTTTTCAAAAAACTGATAGGTGTAACTACTTGTAATATAGTGGGGACGCTGTATTGGTGATATACAGATCTCACAGATTTTCACAGATTTTCGACTCCTTCGGAGTTTTTGCTGTGAGCCTTAGTGAGAGTACTGTTGCTTGCAACAAGATTATCTGTGTAAATCTGTGAGATCTGTGGGAGACTAAGAATAATGTTGAATGTTATCTATTAGGGTTATGCTTCGTAAATATGATACTTAGCCATCGTAACTATGATACTTAGCGGTCGTAACCAAGATACTTAATCCTCCACGGTATCGTTAGGATCGATGAAGGCATCGTTGTTGATTTTGCTACCTTCCTTCTCTATCACAGCCCAGCCGTTGCCGTTCTTCTTGTGAATCTTCTTGAATCCGAGACGCTTCATCACGTTACCGATGTTCAGGTTGTTCAGGTTCTGGCGAAGGGCAGGATCCTCTTCCTTCTTCACATGGTCGAAGTCGAGCTGGAACATGTAGGTAGGTTTGAGGAAGTCGGCGAGTGGATGGCTCTCAGAAGATTTGATACAAGGGAAGTACGAGGGCATCGTAGCTGTCCCATTCATGCTGTCGTTGTTTGGTACAGTTTCCATTTTTTTAAATTGTTGTTGTTTATATACTATTCAGTCGTTTCTAACGTTCTCTGAGTAAGAGTGTGGGTGAACACTTAGCGATGAAGTCGGTGAAGGGTGAACCCCGATGCCAACCTTTAGCGTTAATAATGTGTTAAATATACCCTATAACCCATTGTAATATAGACTCTTATATTTCTAGCATGCGCTGTATATACAAAGTTCTTTTTACTAGGGTTCACCCTGGAGCCGAAAAGGTGAATGCTTGGGGCAAGTGTTCACCCCTTCTCGGCGGCAGTAGCAATGTGGTACGCACCCTCAAGGTGGCTGGCCACATGAATGAGAATTCAGTCAAGCATGTCTAAGAGGGTTATGCCAGTCATACTGCCTGCTTCGTTCTTCGCAGAAGAAGCATCACTGCACCAAAGACCAGGTGATGCAGATAATGGACTATCTTGACAACATGGAAGAGATGTATCACAAGTCCTATCCCGACGATTCCTGCCCGATGAACGGCGGCTACAAGGCGAGCTTCGAAAGGTTTGTAATAGAATCCTTAAGAGCTGAGTAGTTACAATTAGCGCTATAATCGTTTCAGAATGTTAAAAAAGAACGTTTTGTTGCTTAAAGATTTGCTTTTTCCAAGAGAAATCTTTATTTTTGCTTTAAAATGGAATTGTTATGAGCAAATATAGATTTAACATAAGCGATTATCATGCCATAGAAAATGCTGATATTCTGGTAGATGGAATAACAGTTTTGGCTGGACCTAATGGAAGTGGCAAAAGTACCATTTCCAAATGGTTGTATTATATGGTGGATGTTGCCACTAGATTCGATGAGTATGTAGGCAAGGGTGTAAATGATGAATTCAAACATAGTTTGCAGATTCTTGCACGTGCTATTCGAGAAATATGGGGGTATCGCAGTAGTAGAAGTGAAATCTTGACGTTATCGGCCAATATTGATGCTTTGAAAAAAGAAATTAATGTTGGAGCCGCTGTTGATGAGGTGGCTGAAAAATATAATTCTATAGTAGCCGAGTTTACAGAACAGGTAAGACCTGAGTTTCTTTCGGATGGTGTATCTGCCTTAAGAAAGGTGAGGATTATAAACTATTTAAAGCAATTAATAGAGGATTCTGATAACATTGAAACATTTGATAATTTTGAGACGAAAATGTTTCAACAGACCGATAGGATGCTTGAAGATTGGGAAAAGCGACTTAGTATGCGCTCTATAAAAGACGTATATAGCTTTATTGAGGAGTATCTTCGTGAAGATGATGTAGCTCCTGAGTCGATGCAACTCTGGGAGGATGATGTCAATATAATCTCTGAGGAGAGTCTGGGTTCATTGTTTAACATAGAACGAGCTATTTATATTGATACTCCTATGGCATTGAATGCCAAAAACTTGGCAGACAATGTGTTCTTGCAGCGTCTTCATGGTAACATGACTCATTCTCTAGGTAGGACTTTGGATAAGTCAAAGATGCTTCTCTTGCGTATCGCTCGATTGCTTAATGGTAAAATCTCACAGATTGATAGCCTTCTAGGCGAGACAGAACTCTATTACGAACGAAAAGATGAGCATCTTAAATTGCCTGTGGAAAAAATAGCTACTGGTATGAAGACTTTTGCTTATCTTTATCAGTTGATCAAGAATGGATATTTGGATGATAAAACTATCTTGATGATTGATGAACCTGAAGTTCATTTGCATCCGCAGTGGATTGTGGAATATGCCAGACTGCTAGTGTTGATACATAAGACATTGGGAACGAAACTGATTTTGGCTAGTCATGATCCTGACTTTATTGCTGCCATCAAGGCCATTGCCAAAAGAGAAGAGGTGTTGGAGGAGACAAACTTCTACATATCTTCCAGCGAAGAGCAAGAATGTTCTTATCGTTATAACTTTAAGTGGTTAGGTAAAGACATTGAGCCTATTTTCGAATCGTTTAACATAGCTTTGGAAAGGATTCAGCAGTATGGCGACACAGATATTTGACAATGATTTTCTTCATACTCATCCTATCTACCAGAATGTGCATTCCACCTTAGTGGATGTCTCGAACAGAGACTATGCTATGGCTCCTTTTGATAAAAGGATTGAATGCTTGGATATGGATGATTATGAGGCTCACTATATGCAAAATGGTGCTAATGATAGTACGATGGATGCTGTGATTGGTATAGCCAATTATGATAATAATCATAAGAGTGGCTCTAGTCTGCTGATGGTGGAATTGAGATTGGGATATCAGTCAGCCAAGAACATAACGGCATTGAGCTTAAATAATAAGGTTAAGCATACGATGACTCTTTTGAATGCAGCTGAATTTCCGATTTCACAGGATGCAGTTTTTATCTTTAAGGCAGATGTTTGTCAGCAAGCCAAACATAAGTTGGATGCTTTAGGTCATTCCAATACTTCTAGAAGAAGATGGATAGTGATGAGCCCCGATATCTTCGGAAAAGCTTATATCGCAAAAGAAGATATTCCGTATGTTCCATTGCATGACTATAAAGCAGTATTGGCAAACTTTTGTCGTTTGATAGATTCGCATCTTTGGGATGAAGTGGAAAAGGAGTTTGAAACTTGGGGAAGCAAAACATATAGCAGAATTTCTTACATAAGCCAAGAGCGTGAATTGCTGGAAGATATGCTGCGTAATGTTTGGATTAAAATTGAATCAGAGAAAGATAAAGTAGATGCAGATACGTGGGATTATATCAGCCTTATCAAGGAGGATTACCCACATATACTTGGTTAGGGGGTGCTTTTGCCCCACCTGTCCCTCACCTGCGGTTCTTTTGGGAAGTGTTTGAGTTGTGGGTGATAAGGGCTGATACAAATATGTTTGTATCAATGACTGCATATACCATTGCGTTCTTTTCTTAATCGTCTGACTTCTCTGATTTCTTCATTGATCTCATCAAGCGTGAGCTCTGGGGTTTCACCTCTTTCTGCTTTAGCTCTAAGTTGCTTGAACGCAGCCTTAGCTTTCGCAGTCACTTCATCTTCTTCTTCATTCTTTGCTTGAATGGAGAAGGGAATGCTCTTACTGCGAATTACTGCCTTAACAAAGATGTTGATGGCGGTATTCGCACTCATGCCGAATTGTTCGCAGAGTTTATCAAACTGTGCTTTCTGTTGATTGTCCATACGGACTGTCATTGCTGTCTGTGCCATAAGCCTATAATGTTTAATTGATGATCATTCTGATTGCAAATATACATCATTATGACGTAAAATATTGAGATAGTATTAATAATTTAATAAAGATTAATAGTTGAATGAATGATATAACTGCAATTTTCGCTTTTCTGAAGTGTTGCCTTGGATATAAGAGGAATATGAGCAGGATGATTACTGGTATGGACTTATTCCTTTGCTTCTAAGCAAGCTCTGCTGGGGCTTTGCTTTGAGGGTATAGAGCGATTGGGGAAGGAGTATCCTGAGGAGTTGAAGCAGAACCCGATAGGGAGGGAACTGCTGATGACTTGGATGGGTAAGGCGCAACAGATTCGCAGGCAGAACATGAAGGTGAATGCTGTGGCGAGCAAGCTCTTCTCAATGCTGAGAGAGGATGGGATGAGGTGCTGCATTCTGAAAGGGCAGGGGAATGCCTTGATGTATCCGAATCCTTATTCCCGTACTCCTGTGGATATTGATGTTTGGATTGATGCTAGGATTATTGAAGTGCTGATTTTGTAGTAATTCGCTGATGAGTTGCAGATTTCTTTTGATTTTCTTGGTGGTTTCGAGGAAAAAGCGTATTTTTGCGGCAGATTGCAATTAAAGAATTTAAAAGGAGAACTATTATGGATACATTAGATAAAGAATTTTGGGAAAAACGTGAAGCTGCTATGAAAAGATTTATGGCGGCAAAAGAGCGTAAAAAGGCTCGTGTAGCTGAAATTACTAAGAGCCTTTGTGAGGAATATAAGGAACGAACGGGGGTATATCCTAAATATATAAATGTTTGGTAATGAAACCACTTCCTTTGGATATAATTGTAAGCAGCATATGCGAAGCCGTCTGTTTGAATATTGGTTTTCCTCTTATCAAATGAAAGATAAGTTTATTTTGATGCCTGTCAGTATCGAAGATATGGAGGGAATTGAAAATTTTGCAGCTTTAATTATTCGAAAAGATAATCCGAATGTTTTAGATATTGTTGCAGAATTTTCAAACACTGTGGCTATGTTTAGGGTAAAACCTAATAGTCATGACTAATTTATTTTGATTTTCTTTGGCGGTTTCAATAAAAAAGCGGAACTCTGCGGCAATAAACTATAAAATGAATAATGACTATGATGGGAATATTACAAATTGCCTCTTATATATACAAGCGCTATATGGATGATTTTGGCGTTCGTATTGATGAAATGAAGTTGCAGATTTGAGTGAAGCTAAGAATCAAGGAAGAGGGTGTGGCTTATGACACACCCTCTTCTTTGTAAAACAGCTGTTTTTTATACTTTAATTATTAAGTAAAAGATGTTATTGTATTTATCACTTATCTGATGTTTATTTCAGAACCAGGCGTATTGGCATCGCCTTGTAGCGGCCATTGTTCATGCCGTTGCTACCACTCACGAATCTCATATTGGATAATCCTTTCCTCTTGTTGTAAACATCAAAGTATCTATACCAGAAACCATATTCAGGACTGTTGGTACCGAAGCCCTGCGTACCTGACAGCAAAGTCTTGGTCCAGAGATTTACATGGATAGGGTTCTTATGGCTCTCGCCCTCCAAGAATCCACCCATAGGCAGATAGATGTATGGCAACTCGGAATCCACCGTCTTGATACGCACGCAGTTGTAGGTTTCTCCTAACGATGTGGACTGTGGTACCACCTCCAGATTGCCTGCATTAACTAATTCTTCGAACACGGCATCAGTTGGAATGGTATAGCCTGTTGGTGCCAAGGTGCTGGAGAGATCCTGAGTGGCATCGCTGGTGCTCTTTTTTTCAGAGATACAGAAATAGCCACCAATGGCTTTCTTGTTCTTTGCCAGTGCCACCACATCTGGGGCATAGTAACCATTGTTGGATGCACCTAGGTTGCGGTCTAACATATAATAAGTAGTGGTGGTTTCATCGGCCTTCTTTCCCTCTACCTTTACCACACCATAATAGAACCAGCCCTTCACCTTCTTCTCGTTATCTCCGTTTTCTGTCAACTGATAATCATTATATACCTTGGAAGTCTCATCTATCTTATGGAAGATACCAGTATGATAAACAGGATAAGTGATCTCGATGCCAGCCTGGTTCTTAATGGTAAATGAAGCCTTCCACAAATTCTTGTTTGCCGTAGTATTGGTAAGGCTTACCTTCCACTTACCATTATCTTCTTCCACTTTGATTTTATCATCCTTTTTAGTAATCTGATCACCATCAAGTTTAGGGATAAGATACGTGATATCGGCTGTTCCCACGCAGAAATGCAAACCATCATTTCTCACAGCCCCTTGCATTTCTTCAGGAGTGATGCCTTGCACACCAGTGCCCAACCAGTTGAAATAGTTGGCAGCTACGGTGGAGTTATTATACTGCATGGTTACGATTCTATCAGGATCCTTTCTTCTAAAATCAAAACCAGCCTGCTTGATGGTTATATCAAGAGAAAGGTCGCCATAAGTAACGGTGATGGTGCCTATACGTGGTTCCTCTGATTGGTCATTCTTTGTAAGCGTAAGCTTCAAGGTATATTTCTTACCTTTAGAAGACTTTCTGCCTGTCTCTGGTGTATCATTCACAGTCTCTTGATCACAAGCGGTTATCCAAGACGCATTCTTCTGGACACTATACAGCCAATCATCACTACTCGTTGCATCTGGCAAGGTAGTAACAATGGTTACGATAGCCTTTGTAGTGCTTGCATCTACCTCCTGATAATCGCTCACTCCCAATTCATAGTCTTTGCAAGCTATCATTTGGGTGATTTCTGGGTTATCGTCCACCACCTCTACTTCCACTCTATTCTCTGGCAGACTCTTCTTAGCCTCTTCAAGCGTAGAGAAGCCATAGTCGTTTACCTTGGTTACCTTGATGGTATAATGGTGGTTACGGAGCAAGGCATATTGGATTTTCTCTTTAGCATTCTTGTAGAGTGCCACCTTATAATATCCTTCTCTATCCTTATAATTCGCCTTGATAATCACCATTGCCTTGCCTGCAGAAGTTTCATTTACTGCCATGGTGGTTGCGGTACCGCCGCCCAATGGGTTGTCTTCCGTTCTGAGAGCGGTAGATTCCGCCAAGTCATCGGTTTTTTGCTCGGTATTATAATTGGCAGGAGCTATGGCTGCCTTGGTTGCCATGTTATAGACATACAAGCCTGCATTAGTGAAATTACTCTGGATGCTATTGTCTATCTCCAAACTTATCTTGGCGCATTGGCGCAACATCGTCACTGAAGGATTAGCTTCCAAAAGTGTATCTATTGAAATTTTACCCCAGCAGATAGGGGCATCAAGCTGAGGGTCTCTCTCCTTAGCAGCAGTGAGAGACTGCAAGTCTTGTGCCTCGCTCTCCGTCATGTCGCTGGCATTGGCTACAAGATGTACATTCTTGGTACCAGCAGGAACATTGGTTATCTTTACCTTGTAGCTGCCATCAGACTGCTGTGATAAGGTAGAATAGCAATCTGTCTTGCCTAAGTATTTGTCCTTATCTCCATAGAACACAGCGCAGAGCGAATTGAATGTCTCCGAGGCCCCCGCTCTTGTACCAATCTGTTGCTTGGTGAAGTTGGTCAATTGAAGGTTCAAGACAAGTCCCTCGGCAGGGATTTCATCCCCGCCGAGTCCGATAGCCTCCATCGTATCCTTGCAGGAAACAAGGCTTAGGAGCAATCCAATCCATATCATTAAATGTTTGATCTTCTTCATTGCTTAAACTGATTTATAACAGTGTTCAAATCTGATTCTAATCTTATTTAATCCACACCAGATGGCTTGCCAGCGTGCCAAGAGGAGCCATCGTAATAGCCTGTGTCATTATGCTTCTCATAGCTGTTGCCATTGAAAAGCAGGACGCTTCCTCCACCCGTATTTTTGTTGTCGCTTTTGATTCTGATGTCCTTCTCGTGGTCTCCCTTAACAGCCTTGAGGGTAATCACAGTCTTATACCAACCATTATTCAAATTATCGCATGACCAACTTTTACGCGCTGTATCATAGATGGTAAAAGACTCGCGCTCTTTATTACTGTCATCACCATTTTTGCCATTGGCGACACCATATACCTTGAACCATCCGTAAGTCGGGAATCTGGTGTAAATGGTAAAGTTGATGTTCTCAATAGTTGGCATGGCATCATATATGTTCCAAGTAGGATCTGATGTTGGATCATAGACAATCCAACCCTCTCGATCCTCATAGTCGAAGAGAGGAATACCTGGTTCCAAGTGGTGAGGGCAACGATGAAGCGTATAACCTACGTTCGTATTGTCATTGTTACTGAACATAATCAATGTTTCACCAGGCTTGATGGTCTTTTCTCCCTTAGCATCATAATCTACAGATATCGACTTGAAATCCTTGCTGAAGTCCTTGTAATACCACCCTACATTCGTATTATCCGGATTCATTTTATCACCAGGCCAGCTTCCTGTAAATTTCCAAACAGGAGAGTTGGCTTGAGTTCCAGTTGTCTCACCAATCTGGGTATAGACATAGACATAATGATTGTCTGGTTGAGATGTGTAAATTCGGTTCTCATCCCATGCAGATTCAAACCATCCATCTGCCCAGTTGGTATTTCCTTCAGTTCCATTATAAGTCTCTTTCTTTTTTTCTTCAAGTGTACCCTCATAATTATCAGTTCCATTACCTCCTTTATAATGTGCGCGGTCGTTGATGGCACGGAAGTTGATACGATAGTTACCCATTGCAGGCTTTACCGTTACCTTGATTTTCCTCTCAAAGTCGAAGGCTGCTGCAGGTTCCTTTGGCTTCACGGTGAGATAATGTACTGTCGTGGTAACAGGGTCACTGGTTGCTTCAATCTTGAAGGTTCCTTCTCGGGTATCAGGAGTATCGCAAGATGCCTGAATGGTTGACTTACCTACGGTGGAAGAGGTGTTACCGGTGAAAGCCAAACCGCCGAGGTTGGTCTTAAACTGCACCACTTTGGTATTGTTGTCGCTACCCCAATAGATGGTTACTTCCTGTGGATTTACCTCAAAATAAGGAGAGGCATCATAGGTTACATCGAGATACTTCTTAATGTTACCAGCCTTAATCCAAACCTTTGCCGTACCCTTGTACTTTCCATTATAGTCGGAGAACTTAATGTCCTCGTTGATTTTGAATGTGATTCTATGATTCTTCACTGCATCTAGCTTGCTCAACACAATCACATCTTTCTCACCACTGGATGTTGTTACCTTTTCATCGCAACCGAAATCTGCCTCTGTCAGCATTACGTTCGACTCATAGTCGATGGAATCTGTCGTGGTAGATGTTACGCTCGCCTTCGTCTTGCTTACCCACAAAGTAGTATGGTTGAAGTCGGCATCTATCGTTACAGGAGTCCAGTCCTTTACGCTCACATTACAGTCGAGAGTCATGTTTCCCAGACTTTTGATGTTGCCGATAATCTCATAATAGGTGCCACGAGGGAAGGTCGGAACTTCGGTGGAAGTTGGGCTCTCGTCCTGACGATGTCCCAGCTTAATCGTATAGTTGTTCTCAAAGCTACCATTCACAAAGCCATTAACTTTGAGGGTAGACTGCTGAGAGGCATTGGCGATATAACGCTCAGGCAGATAGTAAGTGCCTTGGAAAAGCCACTTATCGGCGGCATTCTGTGGAGCAGCTGTAGGAGTAGCATCCTGAACAAGGGTGATGATGTTCTTATTATTCACATTGGCATTGGTTGCATCCTCTGTCCAGTCTCCCGCCTTATAATAACCACCCTTATTGCTTGCCTCAGAAGGAGTTGCATAAACTTCATTTTCAAAACCTTTGGCATAATCTGTGCTAACATTAGAATTGCTAAATGCTCCATTCCAACTCAGCGTGGTGCTAGGAGAAAGCTTTTGAGCCAGAATATCCTTGATGCTATAGCTCTTGCCATTGAATGCAGAACCTTCAGCAGTAGGGTCGAAAAGCAGGTTGAGCTTAACCTTTACGCATGTAAACTTCAGGTTAGCTGCCACCTCGGTATATTTATCACCACTTTTTTCTATTTTTGTATCGATGATATTACCGTTCACATCCTTTGGCTCATAAATCATCGGGATGTTTGTAAAAACCGGCATTCCCGGTTCTGTTCCAACGCCATAACTCAGTACTATTTTTTTGAGATCATCTTCTGTTTGGATAGTTTGACCGCTCAACACCTTGTTCATATTGGCAACCACATAGATATGGTAAGTGCCCGGCTCGATATTGAGCTGATAGTTAGCTACATGCTCCTCCAGCATCATCGAAGCCAGTGGGGCAGGGAGCGTCTCTACCAGGAGCTTGCCTTCATTTCCTGTAGGGAAAGCATAGAGGCTCAGGTCGTTGATCTGGCATTCATCTACCGTGGCATTATAGGTAGGAAGGCCGGAAGCATCGTCGGGATTGGTGCCGCGGCTGCTGAGCACAGTTGGCACGAGTACATGCAAGTTGCTTTCTGACGAAATGGGAGTGCGCTCGCCTCCAAGTTCGTCAGAGCAACTTACTGTAACCAACAATATAAACCAACTAACTAAACTTAAAATGAAATCTCGTATTTTCATTGTTTCTAATTTTTAAAGTCAAATACTCTTATGAGCTAAATGCTCGGAAGGGGCTCTGACACCTGAAACGGTTAGAAATCGACACGCTGGATGCGCTTGCTCCAATCCAGGATGGAAATGCTGAGCTGCACATACTTCCACTGGTTGCCCTGGAGGAAGAAGTCGAGCTTGTAGTCGTACTCTCGGTCCAGGAATTCCTGCTCTGAATAATGGCGGGCTTCGAAGGCACCACGGCCTTGAGCCAGAAAGTCTGCAAGATTGATGCGTGCCACCTCTTCGCCAGTAGTCTTGTTCGTGATGGTGAGGATGGCGTTCTTGTCGTTTTCTTCTGCCGGATGCCAGATGAGTCGGGAGAACATGAGGGCGGCATGAGCGGTGCGCTCCTTTACATTGCCCTCGGTATCCTTAAACTCAGTGGTCCAGGTGTAGTATGGGGTATATGTCAACTCCTCGTCGGGGAGGAGAGAGTTGTCGTAACTGATATCGCCGTTGGCATTGGTTATCTGATAACTGAAGTCATCGGCATTGATGTTGGCAGGCTCGTCGGTCTGATGCAGGCTGATGGTGAGCTGCTTGGTATCACGAACCAAACCGATGGTATGGCGTGTAACCTGCAGATCTTTTACTTCAACCAGTTCGTTGCTGAGTCCCTGCCAGAGTGTATCAAGCGGTTGGCTCTGGTTGTTTACCTTGCCCTGTTCGCGGTCGAGTCGTGCATGGAGGGCGGTGATGTTGTCACCCTGCTGTGGCAGAGCTATCTGGAATTTGGCACCTGGCTGCGCAAGTGCATCTTCGTATTTCTTTTGGAAGGCGAAGGTTGCGAATCTGTATTTGCCCGGTTCCAGATTGATTAGCATGGCATAGTTAGGGTCCTTGAGCGGCTGTGATGTCGCATCGTTATAGGCATCATGGCGAGCAATGAAGTTGCCCTGCTCGTCGTATACGAATACGCTGAGTCCGCCCACATAATCTTTGAACATGTCGGCACGCTGCACGTTGTAGTCGTACTTGAACTGCAAGTCAACACCCATGTCACAAGGAGGCAGGTCGTCGTGCATCAAGTCGTTGCAGCTTGCTAGCAGGCTGCCGGCCATGATGAAGCCCCATCCCATGCATATATTCTTGATCCAACTGTTAAACTTCTTGTTTGCCATGATGCTTATCTGTTTTATGAAAAAGTAAAGTGTATAAATAGATTCTTATTTTTCCGAGATAGCCAGCCGCTCCTTAGCGCTAGAGCGGCTGAGCTATATATAATAATGTGTAATGGATTACAAATCGACTGTGTCTGAACGCTTAGCCCAAGAAAGGATCTTCACGCTGACGCTAAGATACTTCTCGTTCTCATCATCTGGCTGAGTTGGGTCTACTGGAGGCACACCAGGGTAGCCAGGACCATAGACGTTGCCAACAGTCAAGTCATACCAGTTGTTACGGAGCATACCATAACGGCCAAGATACTTGACGTTATCTGTTCCATAAGATTCACCTGAGTTCCATGGAGTCAATGAGCCGAAGTGCTTAACACGAGCGATATAATATGTAACACCCCTAAGATAGGTATTGATACCAACCATCTCTTCTGGACGACCAGCTTTCAAGCCGAGTTTATCATTAATCTCTTTAACGATTTGTGTACCTGTCATACCACTATAATCTGTATCGGCAACAAGAGTTTTACCAGTAGAATCCTTGATATCTGTCAAGGTAATCACATGAGAGCCTTCTGTCTTGAGATTTGTATAGTCAACTGTACAACCTGGGAGAACTGAAGTTGCTGCAGTATTAACTGCAGTCTCTAAGGCTGCTTCTTTCAGGATAGTTGTCATATTACCGATGGTGTAGAATGTTCCATCTTTATCTGCAAGGGGATTGCCTGCATCATCCTTAGGAGTATATGTTGCCTTGAAGATAACGCGGGTTGTCTGACCCTGATACATGTTTGCCAAGTTGAAGGTGTTCTCTAAGCAATATGCTGACTCTGCGAAGGTTTTGTTGATTCCACTTGTAGCATTGATGAAATTGAATTCTGCCTGTCTTTCTGCCTCTTTATCTGTTTTATTGAGATTATCCAAATTGTAGTTAGGATCCTTACCCCAATAAACACGGCTGTTAGTACCTATGAAACGAGGAGTAGTCCAAATGGCAGAGAAATCTGTGCTCAAGCCATCAATATTATGAACAGCGTATGTCTTCTTGTTTGTGATATCCAAAGCCCAATTGTTGAATTCTACTGTACTCTGTGTAGGAGTATTTGTTGCCTTGTCTATAACTGTTTTTGTAGCAGGATCAGTAACAGACATCTTCGCTACACCACGCTCTACATAAACTGTTGCGGCACTAGTTCCTGCCTCTGCTTTTTCCTTGGTAGAATAAATATTTTCTTTATCAATAGTAACCAAAGTTGTTGGTGAGGCAGTTCCTTTCAACGGAGCATTAGCCATATAGAAGTCATTATCAGCCGCCAAATCGTCTACTGAAGGAGTCAAAATTTGGCTGTTCCACTCATTATAACTTTGACCAACAGTAGGCAATGGTACCTTTACTCCACCAGTTTTATTGTTATTAAGCAAAACCAAAACATAATATTGATTCTTGGTATCCACATTAGTAAGCTTTGCTACCAGCTTTTTAGAAGTTGTTGTGATACCACCTGTAGTATCGTCAGTCCAATCTGCAGCAGCTGTTGGTAAATCTACGCTCTCAACAAACTTGCAAGAGCCTTCATCTGAATCATACTTCTGGAAAATAAGGGCAGTTGCGCTTTTTACAGCATACTCTTTTGCTGTGCCTTCATCCATTTCAGCACCACCAGCATCTGCAGCACGAGTTCCACTTACCGAAGGCAAGTTGATGGTGAAAGTTGCATAACCAACACCAGTTTCATTAGTACCAGTACCTGGACCTGCGGTTCCCAGGTCCTCATTGCTTGAACAGCTTGCTGTCATAGCTGCGATGACAGCCAAGCCAAATAAATGTTTAATCTTCATAATTTTTGAAAGTTAAGCTTGTTTATAATCGTTATTCTCTAATTTTCTGTTATTCCAATTCCTTTATCTGCTTGAAGACATCTCTTACACGCTCTGCCTCTTTCGAGTTGCCTGCCTTGGCAAGATGCTTTTCGGCAGAAGTAAGATCACCTTTCTGCAAATCGGTGCAGGCGGCATTGAGATTCGCTGTCTCATTATCTGGGAAGAGACGGACGGCGATGTCGAATACCTCGTTAAACTCTGGCGAACCCGGCTCGTAAGTCTGTGCCACCAGGAACATCTCCTGCAGAGAAAGCTGCTGTGGTTTGGTCTTCAATATATCCTTGGCTTCTTCGATGCTGAACGGACGAACTGTGTAGGTTACCGTATAGTCGCTATGACGGAGACGAGGATAGATATGATCCAGGATGTAGCGGTAACTAGCCGGATGGAGCTTTCTGATCTTCAGGTCCTTATCGTCGGGAGCCAGCGAGGAGTTAGCTATCTCGAGAATTGCTTCCTTATCAGCCAGATGACTAGCCTGAATCTTCTTCTTGAATCCTTCCCAGTCTTCCGGTGTAGCCTGATAGGTAAAGAGCTTGCTGTTTAAGGTGTAGAGGCTGCTCACATAGTTGCGGAGGGCAGCTGCACGCTCGTTGGCAAGGCGCTTGTTGTTGGCATACGAACCATCAGGCGAAGCAAAACCATGGATATCAATATCTGTGATTTCAACGTTCTTATCGTTCTTTACCAGGTCGATGGTGGAAGTAATCTTCTTCAGCTCAGTAGCATTCTCACGGAAGTTGGCAAGGATATTACTCTTGTTAACCACAAAGCTGAGATAGGCTTCACCCTTTTCGGCTCTCACCTTCTTGGCTTCCGCCTTCGGCTGCACAAAGAAATCCTTCGTAATCTTCGGTGTACGGTCGATATCCGCAATCGGCGTATTGTCCTGTTCTATCAGGTTGCCACATCCGCAAAGATCTTCTTTCACCGAGAGTTTGAACTTCTTCATCCATTTCTGATAAGGAACAGACTGGGCGAAGTAAACCTGCTGACTGGTCTTGTTCTTGCGGGTAAGAACCTGTGCCTGCGGATTCTTCTTGCTGTCGGCAAGTCGGCGGTATCTTACAGCCTGATTTCTACCCTGGATGATGATAGGGTTGAGAGCGATAGAATCAGTTCCTACCATTACCGGTGTGAAAACAATCTGCTGCTCTGATTTCATCTTCAAATCGTTCAGATTCATACGGAAGGCAACATCCATCCGGTTGCCGTTCTTGCGTGCCAAGACGCTGTCTACCTGAATCTTACCCCCTGCCAGCTGTTGAGCCTGAGCAGGCATGATGCCCTGAGAAAAGAGTATGCAGAGGGGCGAAATGACCGCATAAAGCTTCATTTTATCCATATTATGATTTCCCTAAAATTTTTTGTATTCTGTCTAGTTATTACGTGTTTATATTGTCAGTTAAAACAACAGTTAAATTAAATTCTTAGAACACGTATATGAGAGATAGTGCGGCTTTTGTAGGGCCCACATAGTTGCGGTGGTCTTTGTCGAGACATTTTTCGCATCGTCCGTAAAGCTTGTAAGGACTGTAGGCATATCCCAAACCGATAGACCCTTCGAAATTGAGGTGCTTATTAAGCAACCACTGATAGCCGTAGGTAAGGCCTCCACCTACATACCAGCCTTCATAGTGCCTGCCCTCCAGAGTTTTCGGCAGGATGCCGCAGGGCATGTCAATGTTTTTAATGTTGTATTCACCGCCTAAGGCATGGATTCCGAAGAAATGGCCTCCAAACTTCTGGCAGGTGTACCATCTGTATTCTGGCATAACATTCCAGAATCTCATCTTCTTGTCGCCCGAGAACTTCCAGGGGTTCAGGGTTCCGAAGAGTTGGAAGGTTGTTTTCTTGCCTGTGCCGATTTCGATGCCGGCATTGGCAGATGTAGAAGCCCATCCCAGTAAGTTGGTCTTCAGAGCGACCTCCTGCGCTCGCGTCGTTGCCGTTGAAAGGATCAGCAGCAGCAACATAGCTGATTTTATGAATGTTTGCTTCATCATATCTTTACCTTCGTATTGGATTTTCTCTTAAATTTGCAGCCGAAAAAAGATACCAACTAGCGAACGAAGGCTAAGTTTAATATAAACGAAACCAAATATGAAGCAAGAAAAAGTTTCAAAAAGGGTACATTTCTATGTGCAAACGTTTGCACGTTTTATGCAACCTGTTTGCGTACACACATCATAAAGCACATGATTATCGGCGTCTGCTTGCCGTCATTGGGAATCAATGAATCTCCTATTAATATTAATGGATATCAGTCTCTTCCGCTGCAGATGCTTTGTTTTCCTTGGGTTGTGGATTGGGTACGAAGCCAAGGATGGCAACCAGACAACTCATCAAAGGACTGATGATATTGAAGAAGCAGAAGGGGAGATAGACAAGTGTCGGGATACCAAGAACCGTACTCT
>ENA-OYWJ01000429-OYWJ01000429.1-human-gut-metagenome-genome-assembly--contig:-NODE-429-length-20990-cov-18.742584_pt1 | contig 20990 bp, 18 predicted proteins | sample MGYA00244169_ERZ653395 | MGnify/ENA primary metagenome ERZ653395 (study PRJEB26926, sample SAMN06165120) | human gut metagenome | biome: ENVO:00009003; feature: ENVO:2100002; material: ENVO:00002003...
TTCTGCCCCTTTCTGCCCCTTCCTGCCCCTTTGCGCCCCGTTCCCAGCGATTCCATCGCTGGTCCCCTAAAAAAAGGGAGAAAAATTTGGTAATTAGTGAATAAAGCCGTAACTTTGCATGCTCTTAAGCAGAATAAAGGAAACAGATTAGTAATTAAAAGCAAATATGAATAATCATACGACATCAATAACGACAAACAGGAAACATCACTACCGGGAACTGCTGGCTATCGGCATTCCTATCATCATAGGACAGCTGGGTACCATCATCCTGGGATTTGCTGATACGCTGATGATTGGCCATCACAGTACACCCGAACTGGCGGCTGCCGGACTGGTGAACAATATCTTCGGTCTCGTTTTCGTATCCTATATGGGATTCACCTACGGACTCACTCCTATCATCGGACGGCTCTACGGCGAGGAACGGACCGACTGCATCGGACAGAAAGTGCGCAATGCCTTCTGTGCCAACATGCTGACGGGCTTCATCTTCACCCTCGCCCTCGTTGTGCTCTACCTGAATCTGGGGCGCATCGGACAGCCTGAAGAGCTGCTCTCGCTCATCCGCCCTTACTTTCTGGTAAACCTCGCCTCGGTGCTCTTCATGGGCATCTTCTTCACGATGAAGCAATTTCTTGACGGACTCGGACAGACCAAGGTGGCGATGTGGGCGATGATTGGCGGCAACGTAATCAATATCCTGGGCAACTGGGTACTGATTTACGGTGTGGCGGGGTTTCCGGAACTGGGTTTGCTGGGAGCCGGTATTTCGACGCTGGTGAGCCGCATTCTGATGGCGCTGGCGATGGTGGGCATGCTGATGACGGGCAAGAATTTCGGGGAATACAGACGCGATATTCTGCACAGTTCTCTGACCAAGGCAGACTTCAGGGAGATGAACCGGTTGGGCTGGCCTGTGGCACTGCAGCTGGGCATGGAATCGGCTGCCTTCACGCTGAGTTGTGTGATGGTGGGCTGGCTGGGAACCATTCCGCTGGCGGCTCATCAGGTGATGATTACCCTCTCGCAGCTCTTCTATCTCGTGCTTTCGGGCATGGCGGCTGCGCTGGCTATCCGCGTGAGCCATTTTATGGGTCAGAAGGACTACGGAGCTGTCCGCCGCAATGCCTACGACGGGTTCCGGCTGAACCTGCTGTTCTCGCTGTGCATGGGTTTGCCGGTGTTCCTGCTTCGCCATCAGATAGGTGGCTGGTTTAATGATAATGTGGAGGTGCAGGCGTATGTGGCTACGCTGATTATCCTGATGATGGTATATCAGTTTGGCGACGGACTGCAGTATACCTTTGCCAATGCGCTGCGTGGCATCGCCTGTGTGAAGCCGATGGTGCTCTATGCCTTCATCGCCTATTTCGTCATCTCCTTGCCGCTGGGCTATACCCTAGGTTTCCCTTGCGGCTTGGGCATTCTGGGCATCTGGTTAGCCTTCCCGTTCGGTCTGACCATAGCGGGAGAAATGTATCGAAGAAGATTTGAGAAGGAATTGAAAAAGATTGAGGAATAAAATCTGGCACGGATTTATAGACTGAAGGAAAAGAATTAGGCACGGATTTTACGGATTACACGGATTGATAGAGACATGCTCAAAACGAGTTATTATCTCGAAAAAAAATCCGTGTAATCCGTGTAATCCGTGCCTAAAAAAAATCTGACGGGATTTACTCAGCAACCTGCTCAGCACGATCATCTACGTTCTCACCCTCTGTAGGAGCGAGAGTAGCCTTGAAATCGGTGATGCCGTACTTAGCAAGAATGTTGTACCACTGGAGGAGCTTCTTGATATCGCTGTCGTGAACACGGTCGCGATCGTAGTTAGGAAGAACCTCAGCAAAATAAGCGTGGAGCTCAGCAACAGGCGCCTTCTTGTAGTTGAAAGTGCTAGGCTTGCCCTCTTCCTTCTTGCTTACGCTGTCGAGCACTTGCCAGAGTGGCACCTCATCATCGTCTGTATACATAGCGATGTCACCAAGGCTTGTTACGCGGTCGGTAGCGAAAGCTGGGATACGCTTGTGAGTCTCATCGAGTGTTTCTACGATGAGGTTTCTGTTACCTCTTGATACCAATTTATAAAGGCCTGGTTTGCCTGCAATTGAAAGGATTGTTTCCATTGTCTTTTCTGTTATTCTTTATTATTAATGATATCCAATAATTTCCTTACCTGTGCATCGATATCCTGCTCGCCATCGTTCACGATTTCGAAATCGGAGCGGGCTGCAAGCTCTTCCTGCGGCATGACGGCATCTATCCACTGCTGCGCCTTCTCTGCCGGGATATGGTCGCGCTGCATGATGCGCTGGATGCGGACCGGTATGGGAGCCGTTACGCAGACCACGAAATCGAGGTGGATACGGCGGTAGAAACCGCTATCGAAGAGGATGGCACTCTCCATCCACTCATAGCTGCTCTGCTCGAAATCGCGCGCCACAGCCGGATGAACCACATCGTTGACAGCCTGCTTGTTAGCCTCGCCAGCCAGCAGAAACTGAGCCAGCACGGGCTTCTGCAAAACGCCCTCTGCACTGTAAACCTGCTCGCCCACCAGCTTCTTCAAACCAGCCTGCAAGCGGGCATCGGTGCGCATGAGCCGCTTAGCCTCAGCATCGCAGTCGTAAACCCGGATGCCCTGTTTCTCCAATATCCGGCACACATAGCTCTTTCCGCTACCTATACCGCCCGTTATCGCAATCTTCATCATAGTAGAAAAACTATCAACTATAAACTATCAATTATCAACTATCATTGCTGTTCCAGCAGATAATCTACCGTTTCCAGTTCGAGATGCGCCTTGCTCACCGAGCGCGGCACGCTGCGCAACTGGAGTCTGCACTTGTCAGAAGGGTTGTTAGCCAGATCGTTATAATCTACTACCACCTTAAACTGGCTCGGCTTGATGGTTCTGAAGAGGCTGGCTCCGATGGTGAATCTTACCGCCACTTTAGATGGGAAGGTACGGAGCACCATGTTATCAGGCATGTTGATGGCCGTAACAGGCACCTCGACCGACTCTTCGGTAAGCACATCAGGATATACCGCCAGACGCACCATCTGAGGCACAATCTTCATGCCACGTATCTTCTTGATAGGTACGCTGCGATGAATGGTATCCTGCAGGTTGCGCATGTTGAACGGCTCGATTTCTACCGATTCCAACTGGTCGAGCTGCTTCTTGTTGGCATAAACCGTAACCGTAGACGGGAGGAATTCGGTATGTGCCAGATAATAGCTCTTGCTGGTTGTAATCTTACCTCTGAACACCACAGGCACTCGCTTGGAAGAGCCGTAGGTGAAGAAGAAATCGTATTTTGCCGGCTTGATGGAGATCAGTTTGGTAGAGCCATAGAGCTGGGATGCCACCTGTTTCTGCACATCAGCCATCGGAATCTGTCCCGTTCCCGTTTCCTCGTCGGCATAATTGGCAAACCGGAATGTGAGCGGAAGAATCTTGCCTCCGTAAGCATAGGTAACGAGTGTGAATCCCTTATCACGCACCGTAATATACACGGTATCAGGGAGTTCGCCGGTTATCACCGCATTGCGGGGCACGCCCGTTAGCTGCACAGGAATATTGAATTCTCTCTCGGTAGTCTCATTGAGCGTCATCATCAGCCAGAAGATGCCGCTGAGAGCGAGAAAGAACAAAAAAATCAGAAACTCCTTATTCAGACCACTGAACAGGAAGTTTCTGACAGCTTTTAATATGCTCTTGATACTATGCATTAGGTGTCTGACTAGCTGCATCAGCAAACACGTAGCCCTTAGCTACAGTGATTACCACGCCACGAGCTATCTCAACATCAACGGTATTAGCCTCGAGGTCAACACGCTTAACAGTGCCATAAACACCGCCGCCTGTAACCACCTTTGTACCCTCTGCCAAAGCATTCTGGAACTTGCGGATTTCCTTCTGCTTCTTCTGCTGAGGACGGATCATAAAGAACCACATGATAGCGAAGATAGCTACCATCATGATGAGAAAACTCATGCTGCTACCACCGGCAGCTGCTTGCAATACTAAATTTGTCATGTCGTTAAAGTATTATCTATTATTATTTTATGTTCTATATATAAATAAGGTGTGGCCAGCAAGAAAGGCCCCCGTTATTTACTCACCCTTGCCCGGAGCGCGGTGAATGCGCGGACGACGGCCGGCTGGGTGCTGGTTGTCTGGGCGCTGTTTGCCGGCATGTTCGCCGTGCTGTGCATGCTGATGCTGCTTGCGCTCAGGCATCTCCTTCTGGATGAGGTTGCGGCTGATGAGCTCGCGGCAGATGCTGTCGAGCATACCGTTAACATAACCGCCGCTGCGAGGAGTGCTGTATGCCTTGGCAAGTTCTACATACTCGTTGATAGTGACGGTAGCCGGGATGCCAGGGAAGTTCATCACCTCGGCGATGGCAATCTGCATGATAATCACATCCATATAGGCAAGACGTGAGAAATCCCAGTTGCGCAAAGCCTCGCTCATATAGCGCTGGTAGGTATCGCAGTTGAGGATGGTAGCACGGAAGAGCTTGCGTGCAAACTCTCTGTCTTCAGCATCCTTATATTCCGGCAGCAATTCCTGCTTGGCCTTAGCTTCCGGGTCGAAACGCTTGATAGTCTTCAATACGAAAGTATCTATGATATCCTTGTCATCGTTCCAGTAGAGGCTCTTCTCCTCGAGGAATGCATCAAGATCTTCATTATTCTGAATAAACTGCTTGTAGATGCGGCGCCATACCTCACGGTCGCGGCTGTACTCGTCGAGATCGGCGAGTTCCTCATCAATAGCACCGCTTACATAATCAGCATAGAAATCACTAGACGTAATAGCTGTATACACTTTGCGTACCATTTCAATATCCTCATCCCAGTTGGAATGCTTAACATCTATCCATTCGAGCAGCATCTTGTTCTCTTCGAGCTGCAGAGCGAACTTATTGAATGCGAAACGTGGTGAAGGTTCCTGCTCACCCTCTCTCTTGGCACGAGCCACATCTACATCGTAGCGCTTGCGTGCCTCCTGAGTGATGGCAACGATGAGCTGCAACATGTAGTTGTACAAATCGTATGACTTGGAGAGACTAAACATCAGCTCCTTCTCAGCGTTATCCATGTTATGATCGCTGTTTTGATAGTATGCGTAGGTTAACTGCACAATCTTACGTCTTATCAAATCCCTATTAATCATTCTCTAATGTTTTTAAAAGATTCATTTATTAAATTACTTAATACGCTTGCAAAAATACACATTAAATAGGTAATAGACAAGAAAACGGGCAAAAATTTCAGTTTATTTAAGCAAAAAATTGTATTTTCAATATTTTTTCTGCATATAAAACCTGTTTTTCGGCAAAAAGTTTGCTCATTCCAAATAATTTTAGTAATTTTGCACCCGCTTTAAGCAAAGCTAATCCGTGTGATGGCGAGTTAAGGCACATTTTTTATTAATAACTTAATTTAGAGTAACACAAAATGAAAGAGATTAATGTAACAGGTCAGAAGCGTACAGACCTTGGCAAGAAAGCTTCTAAGACATTGCGTAAGGAAGGTTTGATTCCATGTAACCTTTATGGTGAGAAGAAGGGCGAGAACGGTGCTCCTGAGGCTTTGTCATTTGCAGTTCCATTCGCTGAGTTGCGTAAAATCATCTACACTCCTCATGTATACGTTATCAACCTCATCATCGACGGTGAGAGCCACACAGCTATCATGAAGGAGATCCAGTTCCACCCAACAACAGACGCTCCTCTGCACGTTGACTTCTACGAGGTTAACGACCAGAAGCCTATCACTATCGGTATTCCTGTTAAGTTGACAGGTCTTGCACAGGGTGTACGTGATGGTGGTCGTATGAACCTCTCTATCCGTAAGATCAACGTTACAGCTCCTTACCAGGTTATTCCTGAGCACCTCGATATCGACGTTACTGAGTTGAAGATCGGTAAGAGCATCAAGGTAGGTGACCTCTCATTCGAGGGTCTCGAGTTGGCTACAAGCAAGGCTGTTGTAGTTTGCTCTATCAAGATGACACGTAACGCTCAGCTCGCAGCTCAGGCTGCTGATGATGCAGAGGCTTAATCACTGAGTCATCTAGAGATTTTACGAACCTGAGTAAAGCATTATCAAACATTGGATAAATATTTGATTTGTGGGCTTGGTAACCCTGGCGATGAATATGCCGGCACCAGGCACAACACAGGATTTATGGTATTGGACGCTTTTGCTAAAGCGTCCAATATTCATTTTGAGGATAAGCGATATGGCTTCGTAGCCGAGACTATGCTCAAGGGAAGAAAGATTTTCCTGCTCAAACCTACTACATTCATGAACCTCAGCGGTAATGCGGTAAGATATTGGCTGAATCAGGAAAAGATTGACCAGAGCCGACTGCTCGTTATCAGCGATGAGCTAGCCCTGCCTCTGGGTGCTTTCCGACTGAAGGCGAACGGCAGCAACGGCGGCCATAACGGATTGGGACATATCCAGCAGCTTATCGGTCAGAACTATGCCCGCCTGCGCATGGGCATCGGCAACGATTATCCACGTGGCGGCCAGATAGAATGGGTGCTGGGCAAATATACTGAGGAAGACATGAAGCAGCTGCAGCCGGCCATCGACCTGGGTGTAGAGATTATCAAGAGCTTCGTATTGGCTGGTATCGACATCACCATGAACCAATACAATAAGCTAGGAAAGAAATAATCATGAAGGAATCAGCAAGAATAGACAAGTGGCTCTGGGCTGCCCGCATTTACAAGACCCGCAGCATTGCTGCCGATGCCTGTAAGAATGGCCGCGTCATGGTAGGAGGCGTAACGAGAAAGCCTTCCTTCATCATTAAGCGTGGCGATGTGGTGAACGTCAAGAAAGCCCCTATCACCTACTCTTTCGAGGTTCTCGACTGCATAGAGCAGCGCGTAGGTGCCAAGATGCTGTATGGTGTCTATAAAAACGTAACCGACCCTAAGCAATACGAGCTCCTGGAGATGAGCCGCATCAGCAGATTCGTAGATAGAGCCCGAGGCACTGGTCGCCCTACAAAGAAAGAACGCCGTGCCCTGGACGCCTTCGTAGATCCAGCCATGTTTGGATTTGACGAAGAAGACTGGGACGAAGATGAAGAATAAAATAAAACTCCCCCTACACTTCAAAGAGTATAGGGGGAGTTTTTATTGTATAGTCATAATTATTTTCCTTTCTTTCTTACTTTGCAAATATACAACATTTTAAGATACGATGCAAGAAAATTGGGATAATTATTGCTAAAAATATACGAAATAGAAACTTATATGTGATATTTGGCTGCTTATTTTAAAATAATGCTTAAAATATTTGGAGCGAATAGAGAAAAAACATACCTTTGCACCTAGTAAAAATGATGGAATCAGCATACACACTGATAACTAATCATACTCTATATGAGCATTATAAACTATTAATTTAAATATTAGAGATTATGAAAAAATTATTCGTTATGGCAGCTATGGTGCTGTCTTCAGTAGGTGCTTTCGCACAGCAGGCTGCAGGTACAACAACTATTCAGCCTAAGGTTGGTTTGAACGTTTCTACAATTGGTGATAACAAGTGGAAGGCTGGCTTTGCTGCTGGTGCTGAGTTGCAGTATCAGGCTTCAGATAATTTAGGTGTTGCTGTAGGTGCCCTCTATTCTGTACAGGGTTACAAGGAAAAGGATCTAATTAATGCAGGTGGGATGAATATTGAAGGTGGCAAGTGGAATCCTGGCTATATCAATATTCCTATCACTTTGAACTACTACCCAGTAGCAGGTCTTGCTCTCAAGGCAGGTTTGCAGCCAGGTTTCTTGGTAAACAAGGATGGTGATGAGCACGTAAAAACTGTAGATCTTTCAATCCCTGTCGGTCTTTCTTACGAGTACCAGAACATCGTATTCGATGCTCGTTACAACATCGGTGTAACTAAGATTGCAGATAACGTTGATCACTACAACAACGTAATCCAGATTACTGTAGGTTACAAGTTCGCTCTCTAATCGAGAACTCTTGACAAGACAAAATAACAATCCCCGCTCCTCATTACGAAGAGCGGGGATTTCTTTTTTTCTCGTCATATCTGTCTGAATAAGCCTCACGTAAACATGGAGTGAGGCTTACTATCGTTTTAAATGAAGCTTACTTCATTTTCTTTCTAGAACATTCTGCCGCCTGGACGACCACCGCCAAAACCGCCATTGAATGGACGGCCATGGAAGTTTGGACGACCACCAGGACCACCAGGACCTTCAGGTCCACCCCTATGGGCATCCTTGCCTCCGAAGAGATTCAGGCGGTAAATCACATGCAGCATCGCATAGCTGTTGATGGCATTATACTCCGTATCCGTACGGGATGTAGCAGAAATGGCACGAGAGAAGGTGCTCTGCTGGCGGAGAATATCGTAGAACTGCAGCATGATGGTAAGAGGCTTGCCCTTCAGGAAACCCTGAGAGAGCTGCGCATTCCATACAAACTCATCCGTATTCATGCTGCTGTCGCTATAACCGCGGCGGCTGCTGATAGAGAGGCTTGAGTTCAGACTGGTACCCCAAGGCGCTGTAAGCGTCATGCTAGGACCATAAGAGAACTGCCAGGTATTGAGGTTGCTGTTTGGCTGGAGCTTGTTCTTTGCCTTGTTATAAGTCAGCGTTCCGTCGAGCGAGAATTCAGCCCAGTCGTTACGATAGCTCAGAGAGAGATTCTGGCGCCATGTAAGGCTTCGGGTGGTATTCTTCAGTGAACTTGAATTCTGGTCAACACTCAGATAGCTCACATAATTGTTATAGTTGGCATGGGCTCCGGTATTGATATTCCAGACGCCCGCACTATCGATAGAACAGTTGAACATGAAGGCTCCCATCACATTCCAGTTGCCATTGATATTCTCTGGGGTTGTGGTGCGTCCACCCGTCTTCTCGTCATATTCTACCTTATTGCTGATACTGTTTCGGGTGGTAGAGAAGTTGACAAACGTCATGACACCCTTGTTATGATTCTGCACGAAGTTGTTGTAGAACAATCGGAAGTTCTGCGTAAACGAAGGCTTCAAGCCAGGGTTACCCTTCGAGATGTTCAGCGGGTCGCTGTCATCCACTACATTCAGCAACTGCGAGATGCTTGGCTGCGAGGTTGTACCGCGATAGTTGATGCGCAGGTTGCTCATCTTGGAGAAGCGGTAACGGAAATCTAGCGTAGGGCTGAAATTGGTAACCGTGCGGACGGTATCCGTATGATTGCCCATATAATCGTAGATGAAGTTGGAGCGCTGTGGCTGAATCATCACACCGAAGTTGAGATTATACTTGCTTCGGATGAATCGCATCATCACCTGGATATCGTGAGTATAGTTCTTATATTCAGAATACTTGCTCAGATCATCATCCTTGGTATCCTCCCAATTGCTTCCTACCCTGTCGAGATAGCTGCCCCAAGTGCGGTAAACAGGAGTGATGCCATCAAAAGAATAATCATCAAAACGATAAGTGCTGCGATCACTCTTGGAATAGCTGTAGGTAAACTTATAGCTGAACTGCAGGAAGGTAGCCTTCCAGAGAGGCTCACTATAGGTAACCTGACCCGCATAACTGTAATCCTTGGAAGGAGTCAGATTATAGCGGTTGATATCTGATGCCTTTTTGCCCTGTTCCAGTTCCATAAGATAATAGCGGGTATTCTTGAGCGAGATGCTCTTGCTGTCCTTATCCGTATACTTGGCATCGGCACGGAACGTGAGATTACGGCCCTGGGAGTTCAGCTTGCGGTTATACTGCAGCATACCTTTCATATTGTTATTATCAGAATAGCTCAAGCCGCTGTTCTCCTGACTGTTGACCAGTTTCTGAAGTTCATTCAGCTTACTCTTGCTATCACCCGTAGATAGGTCTTTCAGGAAAGCATCCTGAAGCGGATCATCCACATATTCGTAAGGATCATCATTAAACTGGGCAGACAATCCGGTATTTCTGCCGTCGCTGGTGCTCCAGGAGATGGAAGGACGGAAGAGGATATTAGTCATAGAGTCTGGCATCCACTCCAAGCGGATGTTGCCGTTCCAGCTGTTGTTGCGGGAGAAATTCTGAGTCAAGCTGTTGCTGAACGAAGAGCTGCTACCCATGAAGTTCTCGCTGGAACGACGGCTCCAAATATCGCCATCGCTGTGATTCCAGCGAAGTGAAGTATTGAACTTGAATTTATCTTTCAGTTCATAATTATAGTTAGCACCTATCATCTTGCTGGCATTCAAACCGTTAGCACCTCCGAAACCTCTACCGGGGCCACCGCCTCCAAAACCACGGTCGCTGGTGTTATTGGCATTGGCAAAGAGCATGAATCGGCTGTTATTAGAGAAATAACCGCCCATACCACGCATGTTATAGCGGCTCTTGTTGCCCACGCCCAGGTCGATATTGGAAATCAGACCCTTATTCATACCCTTCTTGACACCGAAGTCGAGCACGGTCTGCTCCTCACCATCATCAATACCGGTCACCTTAGAGAGATCACTCTTCTCATCGTATGCCTTGATTTTCTCGATGATGCTGGTAGGCAGGTTCTTCAGGGCAGTCTTGGTATCACCGGTCATAAACTCCTTGCCGTCTACCAGAATCTTCTTTACCTCCTTACCATTAATCTTGATGGTACCGTCATCGCTCACCTCTGCACCTGGCAGACGCTTTACGAGTTCCTCAACTACCGAGCCTTCCGGTGTGCGATAGGCAGAAGAATTGTACACGAAAGTATCCTCCTTCAGAGTTACCTTCTGAGCCATAGCTGTTACCACTGCGCCTTTCAGCATGATAGCCTCAGCACCCAGCACAATCTTACCCATAGCCAGATCCTTGTTATCAAAAATTTGGATACGCTTCATGGTAGACTTGTATCCTACGCTCGAAATCTTGAGCAGATACTTACCATTAGCCGGAGCGGTGACGTGAAAGAGTCCGTTCTCATTACTGATGGCACCAGCCACATACGTGCTGTCGCTCTTAAGCAATTGAATAGTTACCTGCTCAATGGCCTCCTTGGTATCACGGTCGGTAATCTGACCGGATATCAGTCGCTGCTGAGCAAAGGATGCTATTGCCATCAACAGCAGCAGCATCGTCAGAATCGATTTTTTCATTCTTATTTTTATTTGTTATTATTTTCAACTATGAGTGTTTTCACACATAATCGCTATGATATTCTATTATCATTTTTTGTTACTCGATTGTTTTGACGCGTTAAATACACCAAGGTTTAATGCATTCTGAGATAAAAAACGCAAATTTAGCAACTTTTTTTTTGTATTGTCTCCATTTTAGTGTATCTTTGCACAAAAATTAATACGTTAGAATGTTATGGAACAAAGAGTAATCATATCAACCCAACTGGAAAGCGAACTGGTAAGTGCACTTTCTGAGTGTGAGCACGACAAGCTTTTTGTGCTTACAGATACTACGACATTGGAACTATGCATGCCTGTATTGCAGAGTTTTTACTGCATGAAGGAAGCCCATATCATCACTATTCCGGCTACCGACAGCCATAAAGACATCGACAGTCTGATGATGGTATGGAAAGGACTGCAGGAGGGAGGAGCTTCACGCCACTCCTGTATGATTAATCTGGGCGGCGGCATGATAACCGACCTGGGTGGCTTTGCTGCCAGCACTTTTAAGAGAGGTATCAACTTTATCAATATCCCTACCACCCTGCTGGCTATGGTAGACGCATCGGTAGGTGGAAAGACAGGCATCAACTTCGGCGGACTGAAGAACGAAGTAGGTGTGTTTAACGATTCTAAGTTCGTTATTCTCGATACAGAGTTTCTGAAGACGCTCGATGCAGAAAACATCTGTTCGGGCTATGCAGAGATGCTGAAACACGGTCTGATTTCTACAGAAGCAATGTGGGAAGAACTGGTCAGTTTCGACCTCGACAAGCCTGATTTGAAGCAGTTGCAGCGCATGGTAGGCGACAGCGTGAAGGTAAAGGAGCGCATTGTAGAGCAGGATCCTCACGAGCAGGGCATCCGCAAGGCACTGAACCTGGGCCATACTTTCGGTCATGCATTCGAGAGTTGGGCATTGAAGCGCAAGCCTATCCTGCATGGTTACGCTGTGGCATTCGGTCTGATTCCAGAACTCTATCTGAGTGTTGCCAAAACCGGATTCCCTACTGAGAAGATGCGCCAGACCGTAAACTTCATCAAGGAATTCTATGGTTCACTGGATATTACCTGCGATGACTATGATGAACTGATAGAACTGATGCATCATGACAAGAAGAACCAGAATGGCATCATCAACTTCACGATGCTGGGCGGCATAGGCGATATCCGTATCAACCAGACTGCTACGACAGAAGAGATCAAGGAAGCACTTGACTTCTTCAGAGAAGGATAATTCAGCTAAAGAATCTTTCTTCAGAGAATCCCTTTAAAGAAAGATAGAGCGCTTCGGCTTTCCGGTTTCGGTAAGTGGGAGTTGGTTTACATGAAGATATTCCCTTGGAATCCAATATTTATGATCAGATAAGAGGCGGCGAACAGTCGCCTCTACTTTTTTCATATCCTCATCTTCCGTCAGGAGGACAGCAATTTCTCCAAACTTCCCGTCTTTCTTCTTGACAATCATGAAAGTTTTTTCAAGATAAGGCTTCAACAGAGCCTCAACCTCTTCTATCTGTATCTTGATGCCTCCGCTGCAAATCACATTGTCTTTTCTGCCTTTGATGCGAAAACGGAGTTTTTCCACCTTATTATATATATAGGATTCTATTTCCACTATATCGTTCGTTACCAGGGGCTCTGCACAGATCTGCGGAGCATCTATTACCAGACATCCTTCATCGGTCTGACTGATTTTCACACTATCGAAAGGCTGGTACCATTCGCTGGCCTTATCACCATTAATTCTTCTCAGGGCAATATGCGAGAGCGTTTCGGTCATTCCGTAGGTACTCCAGATGGCAATATCGCCGGGAAGAGCCTTCAGTTTCTGTTCGAGAGCCTCATCTATGGCCCCACCACCGATAATAAGATGACTGATGCGGCAGAGACGAGCCCGCTCTTCAGGAACCTGCAGGGTGTTATAAACCTGCATCGGGACCATCGCAGCGAAGGTAATCTCTTCATTTACATCTTTCAAAGGATGCCCACTTGGGTAAACTGAAATAAGATGGAGATGGCGCTCTATACTCCGCACCACCACCATCTTACCTGCAATATAATCGAGCGACATACAGAGCAGGGTGCTATCACCAGGTTTCAATCCCAGGAAATCACAAGTGATGCGGGCCGAGTTGAGCATCCGCTTTTTCTCAACCAACATCGGTTTAGGCTTGCCTGTAGAACCACTTGTATGAACAAGCATCCGGTCGCTACCGTTATTCCATTCTGAAAGGAATTCTTCTAAAGTCATTTTACTAAAAATAATTGATCACCACGAATCTCCAAAGGCATCGGTATATTATCAGTAAAGAGCTGTCCGGTGCCCAAGCCTTGCGGCATCTTGACATTAGGACCATATACTTTAGCTGCATAATGAGCAATAGCATTCAGACCGATATTACTCTCAAGAGCAGAAGTAATCCAACTGCCGATACCACGCTGGTTAGCCAGTTCTATCCACTCGTTGCATCCATAGATGCCACCATGAAGTGAAGGCTTCAAGATGATATATTGTGGACGAATGGTATCGAGCAGAGCCTCTTTCATGCTTCTCACATTCACACCAATCAACTCCTCGTCCAGAGCGATAGGAAGCGGTGTTTCGCGACAGAGCTGAGCCATCTTAGGCCACTGATGCTGCTTGATAGGCTGCTCAATCGAATGAATGTCATATTTAGCCAAAGCCTCCAGCTGACTCATTGCATTCTCCGGCAAAAAGCCGCCATTGGCATCTACACGCAACTCAACCTGCTCCTTGGTATACACATCACGGATGCGCTTGATGAGATCGAGTTCCTTGAAGAATTCGATGGCACCGATCTTCAGTTTCACGCAATGGAAACCCGCCTGGAGTTTCTCCTCCAACCGTGCCAGCATCTCCTCATAGGTTCCCATCCACACCAATCCATTGATTGTAATACCTTCTTCACCTCTTCCGAAAGGAGAATTGAAGAGATCTGTCAGGTTCTCCATTCCGGCTGGAACAGAAACTCCTTTCTGCTTCAACATTTCAGAAGAAGATGCTCCTTCAGCAGGAACAATCTCCAAAAACTTCTTCGCTGCATCGAAGAACGAAGCGAAGGCTGTTTCGAGACCGAAAGTAATGCTTGGGTAAGCACGAATCATATCGTATGGAATGCGTCCCATTTGCTCCACCATCTGACAAACCTGTCGCAGGGTCATCTCATATTCCGGTTTGGCATCGCAACTGAGATCAGGGAGCGTAGCACACTCTCCCACTCCCTCTACTCCCGGCAATTCATCCGATGTGAGAGTGAGATAATAACTGTGTCTCGTGGTATATACGCCACGAGATGTGCCTGCCGGCTGCTTGAAGTGGAGCGTGCGCTCCGAGATTTCTATCTTATACACTTTATTTAAATGTTAAGTGTTGAATGTTAAATGTTAAATTTTTCTTGCCACTTACTTCTTCTGTTTCAATTCATACAGATCCTTGCGGCGGTCGCGAAGATTTCTTACAGCACCGTAGGTATGAAGCTCATTCAAGAGATTCAGGTCAACATCTGATACGAGAATCATCTCGGTATTAGGTGTTGCCTCTGAACGCTTACCATCGTTAGGGAAAGCAAAGTCGCAAGGGGTGAACACGGCGCTCTGGGCATACTGGATATCCATGTTGTGAACACGTGGCAGGTTGCCCACACTACCCGCAATGGCTACATAGCACTCGTTCTCGATAGCACGCGCCTGTGCACAGACTCTTACTCGGGAGTAAGCATTCTGGGTATCGGTCATGAATGGAACGAAGAGAATCTGCATGCCATCCTCAGCCATTAATCTTGACAACTCAGGGAACTCCACATCATAGCAGATTACGATACCAATCTTACCGCAATCGGTATCGAAGGTCTGGATATGGCTACCACCACTCAATCCCCAGCACTTCTGCTCATCTGGTGTAACATGAATCTTCTCGTACATATCCACGCTACCATCTCTGCGGCAGAGGAAGCCCACATTATAGAGGGAATCGTCCTTGAGATAAGGCATACTACCCGTGATGATATTGATGTTGTAACTGATGGCCAACTCGCGGAAACGGTCACGGATTTCTTCGGTATACTGCGCCATCTTTCGGATGCTCTGCGCCTCACCCAAGTCGTTGAAACGAGCCATCAAAGGCGCATTGAAATACTCAGGGAAGAGGATAAAATCGCTCTTGTAATCGCTCACAGAATCAACGAAGAACTCAACCTGTTCGAAGAGGTCATCCACCGAAGCGTATGGGCGCATCTGCCACTGTACCAATCCGATTCTTACGGTTGGCTTGCGGTCTACATAAGAATCCGTAGGTGGCTGATAATAGATGTTATCCCACTGCAAGAGGGTGGCGCAGTGTTCACTCTCCTCATCGCTAGGAAGATAGTTGCGGATTACGCGGCGCACGTGGAAATCATTGGAAAGCTGGAAGGTAAGAACCGGATCATAGATTTCACGGTTTCTTACATGCTCGATATACTCCTTAGGGCGCATCTTATCGGCATACTTGTGATAGTTTGGTATACGACCGCCAAACATGATAGCCTTCAAGTTGAGCTTCTCGCAAAGTTCCTTGCGATACTCATACATACGGCGAGCCAGACGCAAACCACGATAATCAGGGTGGATAAATACCTCGATACCGTAAAGAATGTTTCCATTAGGATCGTGGGTATTGAAGGTTTCATTACCCGTAACCTGAGCATAGGTATGATCGCCCTTCACCATATTATAGTTAACGATGATAGAGAGCGCGCAGCCCACAATCTTATCATCAACGATAATAACCACCTGTCCCTCAGGGAAGATAGTAATGAGTTTCTTAATCTGTTCTTTTGTCCAGAATACATCTGAGTCTGCGTAAATACGCCTAAATGACTTGGCAAGCTGATCATAATCCTCCATACGGAGGTTGCGCATGCCTACCTTTTCGATTTTTCGAGTTGGTTCCATAACAACTGTATTTTTATTATTATCTAAATCCGGGTGCAAAGATACAGCAAATTATAGATACGACAAAGAGTTTTCGCAAATAATTGACATTTACGAAAACTCTTTTCATGTATTTCAAACAAAGAGCGCGTTTACGCTTAAAATCAGATGCTAATATTTGGCATTTTCCTGTGGAATCGCTTTATCATGATCATCCAGATAAAACAACTTCACAGGATGATACTTCTCACTTGCCACAGAATATTCATCCTGGCGATAACGGGTCAGGATGCCTCCTATCCCCAACATCGTATGAAAAGCCGAAAGACTCGTCTGTACCTGTTGGGTACGATGACCAGACAAAGTTTTCAGTATTCCCGGATATTGTTTTCCATAACCATCTGATGTCCAGATGATGAAAGGAACATGCAGCTCATAATCAGATGCCTTCGGGGCGGCGTGCAGAAAGAGGCGACGATCATCATCAAAGATATTCTCTCCATGGTCGCTGGTATAGAGCATCGCCGATGTAGGTTGGCTATATACCCCATCCGTCTTTGCCTGAGTCTTCTCCCATTTCTGCAGACGTTCTACGATACCATGCAGAATATAATCGGTATACCGGATGGTATTATCGTATGCATTCAGCAGGTCACGCCGGTTCTCTGGCTTCGCTTCGCTCTTACAGTCAGGTTTAAAGAAAGCGAAATTACGGGGATAGCGCTCCTGGTAATTAAAGTGAGAACCATAAGTATGAAGTACCACGAAGAGTTTCCGATAACGGTATTGCTTGGATGAAGAAGCATCTGCCGCAGGCAATATCCCATCCAACTTCTGCAACAAATCACTATCATAATGATTATCTTTTGCAGAAGCACCTTCCTTCAGGAAGTAATGTTCATCAGCCTGTTCGCCAAGGAAATCAATAAAAGAATGATTAGGCAGCTGATTGCTGATAAATACGGTATGAAATCCCGCCTCCCTGAAAGCAGCCAGGATACCTTTCTCATGAAAGAGACGTTCGAAATCCTCTGCTGATGCAGCCGACAGGAGCATAGGAACACTCTTATGCGTAGTATTACTCTGGGTTGTAGCATCGGGAAAAGCTATGATTCCAGGAGTCTTGGAAAGCAAAGGATTGGTATCGCGCGGATAGCCATAGAGACTGAAATTGTGGGCTCTCGCCGTCTCTCCCACCACCATCACATACACCTCGGGAGCCTCAGCAGCATGCTCGCTCCTGGCATCAAACCTGAAATTTCGGCTTGCCTCCCTGTAATTCTCTGAAGCCGCATCACGTTCGAAAGCAAGATAGAGATTATAGCAAACGTTAACAGGATAAAGCTGGTTGCGTAAGCGATAATCATCTACAGCCACATAGCAAGCCAGCAGACAGAATAAACCGACAGCAGCTATCTCCAAAGCCCAACGACGCACTCGATGCTGGAGTTGAACCACTATCATCCCTTTCTTGCTGATATTGACAATGGCCAGAACCAGCAAAGGAAGATAAACCACAAAAACACCCACCACGGCAGGCAACAGATTATCAAGCAGTTCCTTCACCTCGCCAGGATTGGTAGTTACAAGATTCAGAAACATATCTACCGCTATCACTCCCGTCCCGAAGAGATAAAGCAATACCAGTTGGAAGGCAGCGAAAAAAACAAAAAGAAAAGCCCACCAGATCATCTTACCCGGGCATCTGGTTAACGAAAAGAACCACATGTAGAGTGCCAAAGGCAGCAACACATTGGCACCACAAGCCCAAGGAGCCAGACATTCAGTATAGCACAGAGCTATATTAGGCAACAACAATGCTACCACAGCATACCCGTAAAGGAATGCGCCCGATGACACCTTATTATATATATCCGTAAAACTGTTCATTCTACTTTTTCATTAACACTTTAAAGAGCATTATCAAACTACATAAAGAGCATTATTACTAAAACGCTTCATTGATATTGAAGAGAAAACCAGACTGCCCCGACTTACCGAATCCATAATCCAGACGTACATTCACATTCTTCTTAAATTCCCAGCGATAACCTACACCGGCATTCGGCAAAATCTGTTTAGAGCGCAATGCCGAGAATTTCGGGAAGATGGTTCCTGCTCCAACCCACACTACGATGCCATTACGCTTCCATACATGTTGGCGCAACTCAACCGTAGCTTCCAGAGAATGCTTATCGCGATAACGGCCTTCATAATAGCCACGCATGGAATGAGTACCACCCAATTCAGCCATCATTCCCCACGAAGGATTACCAAAGTTGAGGTTAGCCCCAATGTCCTCGGCAAGAACCGTTCCCTTACCCAGTCGCTGATAGGCATCAAAACGAAATGCCGTCGTACTGAAAGCATAATCATTTTCCATAAATCCAGGTCTGAACATCTGATTGATATTCAGATAGATACCACGATGTGGATTCGTAAGATTATCTCTGTTATCATATACCAGAGAAACGCCAGCTCCTACATTCCAAGTATGCTGATCCATGCCTTGCAGTAATTCCGGACGCTCAATATGTTTACCTATTACATAGTCATAACTCGCCATCGGTCCGATATAGAAATTATCTGCTACACGAAACAGGAAGCTAACTTCAGCCTGAGCCTGCCAACGCTTCATGTCACTCTTATTGGCATCGTTATCGCCCATCTCATAGCCTATTCCCCAAAAATCAGCGGGAAAAGAATAGAAATAAAGGTGATAATCGATGCGATATCTTCCTTTAGGAGCAATATGGTTACCACGGACACCCAACATATAGAAACCTACAGAACTGACATCACCATAAAGCGAGACATTAGAAGGAGGAAGAATACTGTCGTTCGGATCAGTACGGTATAGTCCTGCTGCCACCAATCCCAATCCAAACTTGGTATCAGAGGCATAATGAGGACCACCTATCACACTAAAATCGAAACGCTTATGCTTCTTGTTTTTGTTGGAATCATTAAAGTAGTCAAGAATCCGGTTCACCCATGATTTCCCGGCACGTAAAGCCATCGTATCCACCTTCTCTGCAGATGAGATACTATCGGTTACAGAAAGCTCAGAGGCATAGCTGCCCAATGCCAACATCATAATAAGTATTGTCAGAATATGCTTCATTTTGTTGATTTTATTATTTTAATACACTAATGCTACATTATCAATCCACAAGGTATTGCCTGGAGTTCCGATATAGGCTCCACCATCGGATGAGGAGAACTGAAGAATCAGATGAGTAGGTGTTTCGTTAGCACTCGCCCATCCTACTTCTTTTACCGGCATACTCTTACCCTTGCTGTTACGGGCATAGTCAGTGGATCGCAGTCCCATAGTAGCAGCCTGATAACCTGCCATGTGGCGGATATCGCCATAATGGATTGTATAGGTAGCATCTTCTACCCATCTATTGGTACTCTTTCCGAATCTGACTACCATCGTACCCACACGTTTAGCTGTTATATTTCCCTTAGCATCTTCATGCCGTTTCTGCAGATAGAGCACAGCTATAGCATGATCTCGACCTGCAACCGTAGAGGCTCCGCTAAATCCATTCTGCTTGATACGATTGGCTGCATTAGGAAAAGAAGTCTTATAATCAAAGCGCAAAGCCTTAGGACGTGCGGTGAATGGTATACCCCAGTTGATGGCTTTAGGACCATCCTTGGTACTTGTTATCGGTTCACGAACATTACCCAGAAAGAGAGAACCGGCAGCCAACACCTTGATATTGATGAGTCCCAGTACTTTTACTTTCTCAATATGGGTTACCAGTTTGGCACAATATCCACTACCATGTTTATCACGAAACACAGAGTTATTCGTCTTATAGATGCCCGATACATGTGCCAGGACATTAGAGGAACCCCAAGGCGAACCACCCTTATTGGTATAAGGAATATTACCATTGACAGTCATATTAGGTCCAACGGCATAAACTGTTTTCTGATTTCCTCCGATAATGCCTGATTCTTTGATATTCCTGACTACCCAGTGGTCCATATTACCATATTTAAAAGGAACCACCTTTCCCTGTCCCTTAACGGGAAGGCACGGCAAGGTAGCAACCGCCATAACGATGCCTGATATTATTATTTTCTTCATATCTGTTTCTTTTATATATCATTAAGGCTGCAAAGATAGAAAAATATTTTCTAGTTTTCAGTTTTCTTCGACATAAAGCATAAAAAATTAAGAAATAATAATATATTTACTGTATTTTAATTGCCATAAAACAAAAAAGTCCTGCATTTGCTGTTATAAACAAATACAGGACTCCTGATTCAATATACAAAACAGAATCTCTTGCACCGGTTACAATAGAGACATGCACCGGTTACAATAGAAACATGTTCCGATTACTCCAAAAGCTATTATCGGTTTGAATACATATTATCATAATACTTCTGGTAATCACCAGAGGTTACATTGTCCATCCATTCTTGGTTCTCGAGATACCATTTCACGGTTTCCTCGATACCCTCCTCAAACTGGAGAGATGGCTCCCAGCCGAGTTCCTTCTGCAACTTTCTAGAGTCAATAGCATAACGCATATCGTGACCCTTTCTGTCTGTTACATAAGTGATGAGATCCAAATCCTCGCCTTCCTTTCTGCCGAGCAGACGGTCAACGGTCTTGATAACCACCTTGATGATATCGATATTCTTCCACTCGTTGAAACCGCCGATGTTGTAAGTCTCGGCAATCTTTCCCTTGTGGAAAATCATATCGATGGCACGGGCATGATCTACTACATACAACCAGTCGCGCACGTTCTCACCCTTACCATATACTGGCAATGGCTTGCGATGACGGATATTGTTGATAAACAGAGGAATCAACTTCTCTGGGAACTGGTATGGACCGTAGTTGTTAGAGCAGTTGGTCA
>ENA-OYWJ01000442-OYWJ01000442.1-human-gut-metagenome-genome-assembly--contig:-NODE-442-length-20644-cov-17.290252_pt1 | contig 20644 bp, 17 predicted proteins | sample MGYA00244169_ERZ653395 | MGnify/ENA primary metagenome ERZ653395 (study PRJEB26926, sample SAMN06165120) | human gut metagenome | biome: ENVO:00009003; feature: ENVO:2100002; material: ENVO:00002003...
AACCCCTATGCCAAGATTGAGAATCTTGTATCCTAACCATTAGATGAATCGACCAAGGGTACATTTTCCAGACGATAGCTTGCGGAAGGTGGGGGATTCGAACCCCCGGTACGGTAACCCGCACGGCAGTTTAGCAAACTGCTGGTTTCAGCCACTCACCCAACCTTCCAGTCGGATTCTTAACCGAATCAACCAAGCATCGTTCTTAAATGCGAGTGCAAAGGTACTACTTTTTTCTGATTCTACCAAATCTTTTTGCAACTTTTTTTCAATAAAAATGCATTTTCTTTGTAACTCCCACATAATCAGGGGTTGTTTTCTTTCAGTATTATGAGTGTTTTAATTCCTAAAACGAGCAGAGGCGGATTTCTTTCTCAGAAATCCGCCTCTTGTAAAAGAAAGGGCCGCTCGATGATGTGATGAAACTCCGAATGTATAAACATTTGAGAGTCCTCCGCCTTTGTAATCCACCGGCTTTTCAGCTTACCTGCCTGCTGCAGTTTATGTGGCCCGCCATGAGCAAGAGAATGTCTTCTCGGTTTCAATAGTGTAATTTGATGAGTATCCCGATCGAACCGAAACGACCCTTATTCCTTCTGGCACCCATGCATCATCACGATGCAATGGTGCAAACATCTTAGTCATTATTTGATAATGCAAAGATAATGCAATATTTTGAAACTACCAAATGTTTTAGCTGTTTTCTTCGAATATTTTTTCGAAATATTTTTTCAGTTCCGTTTTGTCCTCTATGATATTGCGCAGTTTGTTGAGCGCTTTCTCGTTAGGGGAGTTGGGAATCCATAACCTGATGTATCCGTTTCTTGAATATTTTTCGTCCATGTGCTGGCTGAAGCGCTCCCATTGCTGCTCCTTGTCATCATCTGGATTATTTTCTTTGCCATACTGTATGGCGCGCAGAAAAATTTCGTGAACATCAATATCGCGATCGGCTTCTGCCACAATCTTGCCATAGATGCTGCGAGGCTGACGGCTGGATGAGGCCCGATGGTCCTCAACAGCTTCTTTCATGATTTTGATCTGTTCTTTATTGAACCAGCGCTTCAGTCTTGAATCTGCCTGCAGAATCTTACTGCTGGTAATATGATGAATGGCACGCGGACCGCTCATCCCCAGGTCGTGGTAAGCGGCTATTACATACACCATATCGATGTCGGCTCCGGTTACAGGAACCAGTTTCAGAGAGTTTCTGATGACTCGGGTAACATGTCTGAGCCCATGACTTTCGCCAAAGGCATTATATTTGGGGAGAATCTGTTTCTCCACAAAGTCCATGATTTCGAGATTTACCTGTTGTTTCATAGATATTCCTCCACTTTGTTTATATAATAAGGTACGCGCGTACATTATTATTAAGATGTTATTGTTCAATTAGCCATTCCGATAATGATCAGGGATGATACAATGCCGAAACAGAAGATGTTCAGAGCTGTTTTGCCTAGAATTTTGTTCAGTTCTCTGCCTTCGCCTATCTTTTTCATCTCCATATAGGTTCTGTTGTGCAGAATGATATAGAGTGCTGCAAGCGGCAGGAACATGCTGCTGGCTTCATGCTGAAATACTTCGTAGGTGGTTACACCTATTATGGTAATGATGCCCAGATTGCCCAATGCGCAGTATAACCGCTCGGCATTCTTCTTTCCTATGTGAACCACAAGGGTCTTCTTGCCGGCTCTCAGGTCGTTGTCATGATCGCGGTAATTGTTCAGAATGAGCAGCGTATCAACTACCAGTCCGCAGGCTACAGATACGAGAACCGCTTCCATGCTTACTCCCTGCATGGGTTCGGGCATTACGAGATAGTATGTGCAGCATACGGGTACAATGCCGAAGAAGAGCAGTACCAGAAGGTCGCCCATGCCCAGATAGCTGAGACAGGTAGTATAGAGAAAACAGAAGACTACGCAACAGATGCCTACGATAACCATTTCCCAACCTCCGAAAAGAACCAGCGGAAGCCCTATGGCGCAGCCCAGAAAAGTAGTGAGGATGATTCCCCATTTCATGGCTCCCAATGTTATCCAGCCTTCAGCGCAGGCACGTTTCGGTCCCAGCCGGGTTTCGTCGTCATTACCATGTTTGAAGTCGAAATAATCATTCACCAGATTGCTGTCTATCTGCATCACCCATGCAAAGAGCAGGCAGAGTAGGGCTGGCAATGTCTGTATCTGCTGAGCGTCTTTATAAGCCAGCGCAATACCCAATAAAACAGGAACAGCCGCCGCCGTCAGAGTCTTCGGGCGAGCGGCTAGATACCATGCTTTTATAGAATTTGTTTCTATCATATTCTGAAAAGATTAAAATTGAATCTCCTGAAATTCTTAAGGAAAATCAGAAAGATTAATTGAAGAAGTTCCAACTTACTCCAATGCGGAACACTCTCTCGTTCATCGGATAATGAGGAGCGAAGAAGTAGTTCTTGTCGCCCTGTCCTGCATTGATGTGGCTCATCATTACGAAGAAACGGGTGTGCTTGATATGAACGTTGGCGTAAACATTGACGATAGGATAGTTGCCTATCTTTACGTTGTTCTCGCCGTTGCCCTGTACCGTATACTGTCCCATATAAGGTGAATAGTCGGGAGCTTCATAGCTTGTAAAGTAGCGCATGTCAGCACCCAAGTCTACGTTCAGCACCTTTACTACCTTGAACTTGATGTAGAGATTGGTGTAGGCATTGAAGGCTGGTACTGGCAGAACACTTTCCTTGCTCGAATGCTGGTAGGTAAACTGGTTTTCCCAGTTCAGAATGCCCAGTCTGAAGTTCTGCTCCAATTGTGCTGTCAGCAGGTTGATTCCTCCGCTTTCCTGCATCGGTGTTACCATGACTCCTGTTCGCAACCCTTCTTCTGTAATGTCATAGCTCTGCGAGAAGTAGGTGTAGTTCTTGATTTCATCTACAGCCACTCTCAGCTTGGTGCGTGTCTTAGGGAAGGAGAGCGTACCCATGATGCGGGTATGGATGGTCTTGTCGAGATCATTCTCCCACCACAGATGGCGGGCGTGATAGTTGCGGTAATAGAACGATGGGGTTTCTCTATGGAAGAAAGCATCGCCTCTTACCTGAAGCGTGTCGCCCAGGAATGGGATGTTCACGTCTACATTACCATCTATGGCAAGGGTTCCAGCGTCAACACCCGTCAGTCCTATTTCTGCTACGGCATTGTAGTGGAGTGTCTTGCCTTCCTGCTTGCTCAGCTGTCCGCCTACGCTCAGCGCATGCTCGTTGTATTTTTCGAAACCACCTTCCATGGTTGGCAGTTCATAGTGACGGAGGTCGTAGCTGGCGAAAGCCTTCAAGCCTGCCTTTGCCCATTTATTGAAACCTTCGAGCATGGCAATGGCGAAGGTATTCTTCATGTGCCAGTGCTTGGTCTGGTCGTAGATGGAGTCGCCGGTCAGCCTGCCTGCATCGTAATATTCGTTCAGATAATAGTCGGCTGGGGTCTGATAAGCTTCGTAAATACGGCGATAGTTGTCAAACTTTACCGTATGGATGAAGCTCGTTACCGGAACATATTCGCTCTTGTAGAAAAGCGAGTCTTCGGCATTTTTCTTCTGGATGGCCAGCAGACTGTCGGCAGCAGCTTTTCCGTTTACTGCGATTCGGGTACTGTCGTTCCTGATGTCCTTTGCGGCTGCGCCTTTAGCCGGTTCATCGCCTGCAATCCTGGCTCCGTCAGGACGGCCGCTGAATTTAGCTCCCTGCTGTTTGTCGTAGGCTTTCTCATCAAATTTCTTGCCTTGTTCCTTGGCTTTCTTTCTGGCTTCTTCCTTCGCTTCCTCTTCAGCATTTTCCTTTTTCGAAGCCATGGCAAATTTCTTTGCCTTGATTTCTTCTTCGGTCATCTTTACCTTTCGGCTGAAACCTACGTTGTAGCGGTGGGTAAAGAAGATGTGCTGGTTGTCCAGTCGGTTCCAGTTCTGTTCCAGAACGGTAGGAATTTCATTGGTGGCAAACGATTCGGTATAGATTTCCGGATGTTTGATGTAATCATCGTTGGTAATACCGCCGTTCTCGGTCATCTTCTCATGATTGGTACTGAAGAGGAAGTGTGCCTGATAGCGGTCGCCCAGGTAAGATGCCCACATGGTGTATTTAAAGTGGCTGGTACTCTGTGCGTTATAATATCCTCTGCCATACTTGTAGTCGAATCTGAAACCGGCGCCTAGCCTTTTGTTGGCATTTACTGCAAATATGGCCTTGAAGTCGTCTTCTCCCGTCACCTTGTCGCCGCAGCTGTTCAGGGTTATGTTCGTGATGGGTGAGTAGGTGTTGGTGAAGTGGAAGTCACTTACCGGATTTACGATATAATCGTAGGGCTCTGTAAAGATGAAGTTGCCCTGTGTATTGCGGCGGTCGATGAAGATTCGGTTCAGTCGGGCAGTACCCATGTTTCCGAGGGTATTGTATTCGCCTCTCAGTCCTTCCGTGAAGGTTGTGTTCATATACATGTGCTGCAAAGTGTCTACTACCGCAGCCTTTGTGTCTCCGAAACGTTCGTCTACGGTCCATACCCTGATGCCCTTCGGAATCTCTTTGTCTGAGCCCAGTGAATCGGTGTTCACCTTGCGGTTGGTTTGAGGACGGAACTGCGAATCTTCGTTATAGTTAAAATCGTTTTGTGCCGCAACCGGGAGGGTCGCAGCACAAAATAGGAGTGATGAGAATATAATTTTCTTCTTCATTATTTCTTAAATAGTCGGATACATACTTCGGCAATCTTGAGCACTACACCCACGATGAGTACGATGTAGGCAATATTGCGGCTTTCTTCCAGCTGGGTCCAGAGTATTACCCCCACGATGGCGAGCAGCATGAAGGCGATGTTGAGATAGTTGCGCACCTTCAGCATGTTGTTCTGGTCGCTGTAGGCCAATGGGCGGAGCCGGCGGTGCTGAGGTCTTACGGCGTAGCTGGTAGGCTGCTTCTGTTCAGTCTGTTCTGCGCCCTGCTCAGCTGTAGGCTGGGCTGTAGCGTTTGCAGGCTGCTGTGCCTCGTTCTGTTGTATCTTGTTGTCTGTATTCTGATTATCCATTTTTCTTCAACTTATTGTTTTACTAATGCAGCTAACTCTGCGAATATCTGGTCCTTGCGGTCGATGGTGCATCTGCGGAACTTTCCGAAGATCTTAGCCAGGTCGTTCTGCTTCTTGTTGAGCGCAATCTTGTCGCTGATTACCTCTTCTGCAGGTTCCTTGAAACCGGTGCTTCTTCCTTCCTCGTAGTTGTAGATGATGCGGCAGAGCGAGAGATTCAGATGATTGTCTGAAATCCTGGCTATCAGCTGGTATTTGAATTCCGTGCGGTCGAGCGAGATGAATGACTGGCTGAAGACGAGCCATTCGTCCATCGTGTTGGCGATGACGTGTTCAGTATCGTTTACCAGTGCTACCCGGCTTGCTATGTTCTGCTCGTTCTGTGTCAGTTCACTCATGTATTTTAATACGATGTCGTAAATCTGCTTGGCAGTTTTTCCGTTAGCATCCGTATCGAGTGTGAATTCTATCTTGTTTTCATCATTATATGTGATGGCACCTGCCAGATATTTCATGTCCACTTTGGCTGTTGTGCCATTTGCCAGCTTGTTGGCAGGCTTGGCAGCCTCCTTTGGCTTAGCGGCTACGGCAACAGGAATCGCCCATCCCGTGGTTGATGTAGTTGGCTCCTTGGCGCTTGCAGCGTTGATGCTGTCTGCCTGAGCCTTCAGTTTGGCAGCCTGTGCTTTAATCTTAGCCACTTCCAGTGCCTTCTTGGCAGCTTCCAGCTGTTTCTGTGCCTGTTCCAGCTGCTGCTCTTCAGTCAGCACAGTTTGGGCCTGTGCAGTCATCAGCGTGAGGAGCATAAATATCGGGATGATGAATTTTTTCATGTCGAGTTGTTTTTATGAAACTGTAAAATGACGGTTCCTGTAGGGGAACTTAGCGGAAGATGAGGGATTCAAACCCCCGATACCCGGAAGAGGGTATACCGGATTTCGAGTCCAGCGCATTCGGTCACTCTGCCAATCTTCCTTTTTATTTTATCAGATGCAAAAGTAATACATTTTTTGCATCTGACAAAATATTGCTGTTATTTTTTAACTATATTAACCCCGCTTTATAGGATTTTATACTATAGTTTTTTACTGTTGCTGCAGGAATCTGTCGGCCTCGATGGCAGCCTTGGCTCCCGAGCCTGCGGCAACAACACCCTGGCGGTAGATTGGGTCGGCCACATCGCCTGCTGCGAAAACACCCGGAATGTTGGTAGTGGCAGTACCTGGCACAACCTTGATAAAGCCCTGCTCGTCGAGATCTATCTGTCCCTTGAAGAGGTCGGTGTTAGGCTTATGTCCGATAGCCAGGAAGAATCCGTCGATGCTGATGTCAAACTTCTCTTCGTTGGCTTCGCCCTTGTGGCGCACGAGATGAGCACCTTCTACACCGTTCTCGCCGAAGAGCCCCAGCGTATTGGTTTCGAACAGAATCTCGATGTTCTCCTTGTTCTTTACACGCTGCTGCATGATTTCTGAAGCACGGAGATAAGGCTTGCGCACAATCATGTAAACCTTCTTGGCAAGTCCGGATAGATACATAGCCTCTTCGCAGGCAGTATCGCCACCGCCCACTACAGCTACGGTGCGCTTGCGGTAGAAGAATCCGTCACAGGTAGCGCAGGCAGAAACGCCCTGTCCGCGATATTTCTCTTCATCGGCAAGACCCAGATATTTGGCAGATGCACCTGTAGCGATGATCACGGTTTCTGCCTCAATCTCGTTGTCGCGCTCATCTGTAAGATGAAATGGGCGTGAACTGAAATCTGCCTTCACGATGCTTCCGTCTCTCATTTCGGCTCCGAATCGGGCTGCCTGTTCTTTCATGTCCATCATCATCTGTGTTCCGTCTATGCCGTTAGGATAGCCCGGAAAGTTTTCTACCTCTGTGGTGATGGTGAGCTGTCCGCCCGGTTGCATACCTGAATAGAGTACTGGCTGCAGATTGGCTCTGCCGGCATAAATGGCAGCCGTATATCCTGCAGGACCGCTACCTATAATTAATGTCTTTATCTTTTCCATTTTTATCTTATAGTTATATTTTTGTTTCCGATGGCTCGAAATGAGCCATTTTCTTTGCAAAGATACATCAAAACAATGAGAAATCAAAATAAAAATACAATATTTTTCTTTTCTTGCATAAATTATAGCTTTCGTTTGAAGAATTATTGTTATCTTTGCACCCGAAAATAAGATGCTCCGGAAAGAACATCAATTAGAAGAAACGAAAAATATTTACTTGATATATGAATCAGATTAAGAAGATTGTACTGACGGGTGGACCTTGTGCGGGCAAGACTACCGCTATGGTTAAGGTGATTGAACATTTCTCCAGTCTCGGCTATAAGGTCTTTACCATTCCCGAGGTTCCAACCATGTTCACCCAGGCGGGCATGAATTATCTCACCTCCAACAAGGATTTTTTCTTCGAGGGCGAGAAGGCTACTTTCCAGACTCAGATCAACCTGGAAGACAGTTTCCAGCGTATGGCTGAAACATTGCAGCAGCCGGTCATCATCGTCTGCGATCGTGGTACGATGGATATTTCTACCTATCTCACTCCCGATTTCTGGCACCGCATCATCTCTGAAGAGGGTTATACAGATGCCCAGCTTCGCGACCGCTATGATGCTGTGCTGCATCTGGTGAGTGCTGCTGATGGTGCCGAGCAGTTTTATACTACAGCCAACAATGCGCAGCGCCTGGAGAAGGCCGATGAAGAAGGACTGAAGATAGCGCGAGAGTTGGATAAGAAGATTGTTTCTGCATGGAAGGGTCATCCTCATCTCAGGGTAATCAATAACCACGAAGATTTCAACAACAAGCTGAACCGTGTGCTCAAGGAGATAAGCAATGTGCTTGCCATTCCGCAGCCGATAGAGGAGGAGCGGAAATATATCGTGAAGCAGACGGGCGAGGTTCCTAATGCGATAGACAGCGATATTGTTCAGACTTATCTTACGGGTGAGCCGGGCAGCGAGATTCGTCTTCGCCGTCGTGGTTTTGAGGGAGGCAAGTATGTGTATGTTCACACCACCAAGAAGCGTCTTTCAGACAATGAGCAGATTGAGACCGAGCGACAGATTAATGCCAATCTTTACGAGAGTATGCTTCAGCAGGCTGACCCTTACCGCCAGCGCATTCATAAGCATCGCAAGAGCTTTATCTGGAAGGGCCAGTATTTCGAGCTCGACGAGTTTCTTGAGCCGGTTTCCGACCTGATGATTCTTGAAACCCGCGGCATTTCTGCCAACGAGAGTGTGAAGTTTCCTCCTTTCATCCAGGTGCTGGAGGATATTACGGGCAACAGCAAATATTATAATTATAACATAGCGCTGAAGCGGTAAAATCAGCCGAAAATGTAAAAAGTTACGGAGATAATTCATATTCTCCGTAACTTTTCAAAATTATTTCAACTCATAAAACTCCATAATATCCAGCATCTTGAACAATGTACCATCAATAGAAGAATGCCAGCTTTGATGAAAATGTCCGTAACACCAATGAGTGACATGCTGCTGATGTTCTTTCAGAGTTTCATACAGACTATTCATAACTTCACGTTCCTGCTGTATGTCTGATATCAGAGTTTTGTCGTTGCAAGTCCATTTGGTTATCCCTTCCTTACTTAATAATTCGCAGAAGGATGGAGACGTATGTGTTATTACAATGTCAACCTTCTGCTCAGACAAAATCGACATTAGTGCTTCTTTATTATATGTCGGCGATTCGCTCTGCCAATAGTATGATGGAGAAAAATCGTCAACGACTTCCTTGTTACCAAAACGTAGCCGCTTTTGTTGTTCCTTACTCCATGCTTCAAGCCTATACGTACGGTCAATTGATATGGCTCCTCCTACACAGAGAATCGAATGGTTGCAAGCGTTGATTACAGAATAGTCTGGAATGGCAATGAAACGTGTGTGCTTAAAGCTTTTCCCATCAAAATACGCTGGGTTGTCATGATTGCCTCTAATGAATACAATCCAATTATTGGCACCATTCATACGTTTGGCGTTTCTTTTCACCATATTATCATAATAGCCTCTCTTGTCAAAACCAAATCCACAATCGCCTGCAACAATAATTAACGTGTTCCGCATTTGATATTGCACACAAATTTTGTTCACGAGGAGATTAAAGTCGCCGTGAATATCTCCAGAAACAACTATGTCTTTACATTCTGGAAACTGATATATATTGTATTTTCTGCTATTCATCTTTCATGTTCTCCCAAAACGGAAGAAGTCTTTGCTGTAAGAACGCTATCACTTCTGTAAAAGGCAAGATGTCAGTGGACGTTATTTTACGTATGAAAGCAGTCCATCTGACCTGCATTTGCTGATTGCTGCCAAATTCTTTTCTGAAAAACATCGTGTTCTCATTATAAGGTGTGTGGCGATTTTCAAATGTATGTTTGATAGCTTCCTGTAATATTATAGGATTATACTTTTCATTCTGCAAGATTTTGTAGAGATCATAATAATCCTTCATTCGACTACTTTGGTCTGCAAGATCCACAATTGCGTGCATCTTTTCAGCAATAACTGTTTCAAGCGAGTAGGCCAGTATATTGGCACTCGGCAGATGTTCTAGCAATACTGGATAATCAAGATCTATTGGGGAAGGTGTTACCACGTCACCAAAACCAATATCCATTGTTAAAACCTGGGCAATGGTGTCCATCTTGACTGGAATGCTGAGCCTAATCCCATGATAGTCTTTGAACTCTGTTATATTTTGTGCAGTAATGTTTTCCGTGTCAAATATTACGCCATCTTCCTCGTATGGCACAGAACATATTTCTCTGAACGCTGCAATTATAGAAGAGCCTTCGTTGCTGATATTATTGCCAAGAAAATCTATATCCAATGTAGGACGAGCCGCAAATTTTTCGTAAGCATACATGAGTGCGCCTCCCTTTAGATAAAAGTTTCCTCTATAATGAGTCTGCGATATTCTGTAGAGAAGCCTCTCTTGAAAATACCGAGTTAGGATAGTCTGATTAAAGACGTTTTCCTTTCTTGCAACGTTCAGCAATTTTGTACGTATTGACTTCCCGTAGTTTTTATTTTGTTCTTTACTCATAGCTTCACTTGTAGATAATTTTCCAGGATATTGCCAACACGCAATTGTCTGGCATAATCCATTAGTTTACTGATATTTCTTTCTGGTCTGGAAAGATAGTTATCGATGATTTCAGAACAGACATCAATGCCCACCTTGTTGCGGAACTTTACTGCATCGCATACGCATCGTTCTACATCATATACCTTTACCTTAAATCCATCGATGACTTTCTCCATCACGCCGATTTCAAGAATGTTGGAAGTGTAGTGATGGAGCTCTATCTTTGGGAATGAAGGTACTTTTACTTTTCTATCCCTTTTGATGGCGACATGATAAGCCTGCGGCATGGATGTCGTAAGCTGATGGATATTCCAGGCAGACCAAAGGCAGAGAATACCATTTGGGACAATAGACTCAATATCAACCATACATGCTGACAATTGGTCTATGTTAGCATATACGCCACGGCAAACCTGAATCAGTTCACCTTGGCGAACGGCTTCCAGCATCTTGTAGTAAGCTGTTCGTCCTTGTACTTTGACGTTTGCTGATGATATGAATGAATTCTTTGTTTCCATAATTGTTCTCCTAATTTTGGTACAAAAATACCACAAATATTTTTAATTGTGGTACTTTTGTACGGAAATCTTTTAAAATCCACCTAATTTTTAATAGCTTTCAACAGTTTTATATCTATTTTAGTACAAAAATACCACAAATATTGCTAAGTGTGGTAGTTTTGTACAGGATATTAAAAAGGCTATTTCTCCATTTCATGGTTATTCGCCTTTTCTATATTTTTCCTTTATTTTATCTTCAATGTCCGCAGGTATTCCTTCTGTTCGGGCGTGATTCTGTAGCTCTCGATGGCCTTCTGATCCGTGTAGGAATCATATCTTCTTCATGCTCTAATCTTCAATGTCTTGTTTACTTTGTGTCTATTATCTTGTAGCAGAGATATTTGGGGGTACTAGCTTATCTTTCCACCCTTAAAATGCATCTCAAATGTGACCACGAAAGATTTTGCACGCGCGTGTGCAAAACTTCAAGCCAAGGGAATCTTGAAGGCGGTAGAAAAAGTGGTAAATGGATAGTTGTAAACATCTGAATAACCCGAAATCACTTTTATTGTATTGGAAATTAATATTAATAAAAATAGTCGCTTATGAGCAATGATAAATAGTTATGAGCCGGACTTGTTATTTCTCTTATTCTCAGTGGCATGAAATAATTAAGCAAGCTTTGTGTTAGGCATTGAGGGACTTTTGAAAAACCGAAATCCTTAATGACCTTAATGACCTTGACCTTAATGACCGGGGAAATGATGGTTAGAAAAAAAAATAAATTAGTTAGTGCAGCTTTTCTGCACTAACTAATTTCTTCCAAATTCTTAACTGTTTACTAATCACAATCTGATTCTTCCTACCCCCGATGCTTATCTTCTGCCGCATAGGCATAAGAAGCGGAATTGTCCTCTGGCAGTTTATATGGAATAACCCCATCAGCTCCTTCCACATCCTGCCCGTTGTTTTCAAGTTCTGCGATGCAGGAACCTGTAGCAAAGAAATACATGGTGATGATGATGTTGATGGCAGCATCAATCTCCTGCTCAGAAGCTGTTGGAGAAATGTGAGCCTCCTTGTTGCGCCATTCCTTGATAATCAGCAGATATTGGTAGAGAGTCTGATACTCCGACTTCTCATTATATTTCAGCTTCCACAATGGGCGAATTGCATAAATCACATCTTTCCATGTCACAGGATCGCCTTCAAAGCGAGGAGCCACCTCCTTGTTCTCCATCAGATAATAGAGCTTCTTGAGATAAGCTTCAAACTTGGTAACTAACAGGTTGAATGCCACATGCTTATCTACTATCGTGGCCTGCTTGCCATAGAGATTGGCGAAGGCTCTGTTGATAAACAGTCCCACGCCGTCGAGCGATGCTAGTGTCTTGGTATTCAGCACGTAGAATACGCTGTTGAGCACTTCTTCCTGAGGTCGCATCTGTTCTGCCATACCCGAAAGGGTGGAGTGGAGAATATTACGGATACTGATTCTTATATGGTCAATGTCCTGCTCTTTAGTTTCCTCGGCAATATTATCGTCAGCAGGTGTTTCTTCCCCGTCAGCAGGCTTATCTTCCTCGGTGGTTGGTGGGGTAACACCATTGTCCATCGTAACGTCGTCGTGGAGCCACGCCAGCAGAATGCGCTCGCGAGCCGCAGGGTCCAGGATAAACTTGCGCAATATCTGGTCGGCCTTTGGCATTACCAGGAACGGAGGACAGGCTGAGCCGGTGATGCGCACCAGAAATTCACGGGTCTTCTGCAGGTCGAGCGTAAGCTTCAGATTCTCAAACCGGTTGAACTCGTTCAGATTCTTTTCGTTCACGTTGCTGCTCATGATGTTGATGAGCTGGCTCTCGTTTACTCCGGTGGCTTCGCTCAGATTCATGATCTGCTTCTTCAGCTCGCTGATCTGATATTCGGCAATATAGTCGTTGATGGTCTTTCCCTGTTCCAGATGCAGGTCGCCGCTCTGTATGTCGTGCAGGATGATGAGCGCCGTGCGCTGGTCTTTCTGCGAGAGTGTGGCAAAGGTCTTGCACAGTTCTTCGAATGCCTCCTTGGTCATTTCGCTTCCCGGACCTTCCGTATAGAGGTTCTTGATGAACTTCTGGAATTTCGAGTCGATGTAGTCTGCATTGATGGTTCCCGTACCCGTCTCCGTAATATAGGTGTCAATTGTGTATTCCCATGCTTCCTTTGGGTCGCCACCTTCGCCACCTCCTTCAAAGAGTTCACGATAGCGCTGCAGCAGAATCTGATACGTCTGCTCGTCCAGTTCCATCTTCACCTTTGTATAGGTGTTGCCGTGCTGGAATTCATATTCGCTCTTTTCCCATACGAAGCCTTGCAGCTTGGCAGCCTCCAGCAGATGGGTCATCTCGCTGAAGCATTTGGCAAACATATTCCTGTCTTCACGGCCGTCGGGCAGCTTTTCGAAGTGCATGATCTTGTGCGAATGGAAGATGTCGCAGATGGTGAGGAAGCGCTGGTTGATGTTGGAAAGATTCTTCTCCAGCTTATCCACAAACACGCCTAATGGACGGTCCACATACACCTCCAGCGCATCGTTGATGTTCTGCTCCATGGTGTAGGGCTTGGTGTAGTACTTGATGGTGCCGAATGGCTTGTCGGGACCGAACAGGCGGTTGGTGCGTGAGAATGCCTGGATAATGTCCACATACTTCATCACCTTATCTACATAGAGCGTGTTGATCCATTTCGAGTCGTAGCCTGTAAGCATCTGTGTCACCACTATCAGCAGGTCTATCTGCTGGCAGTGGTCGTTTTCTATACCGATGTACGGCTTCTTGTGGGCAAGTCGCTTCGCCACGTCCTTCTTGTACTTGGCGTAGTTGGCAAGCTGATAGTTCGTGCCATATTTGGCATTGTAGTCGGTAAGCATCTCCTTGATTGCATCCTCGCGCACAATGCCGCCGTCGCTGTTGTCGATGTTGCTGTCGAAAACAGCCACTACGTTCACCGACGGATGATACTTCCTGAACAGCCTGTAGTAGGTGATGGCTTCCGGAATGTTCTTGGTGGCGAGCATGGCGTGGAACTTGCCGTTCTTGCTCAGTTTCTCGCGGCTCTTCATGATGTCGTTGGCCACGGCTATGTGGTGCTTGTCGCACTCGTAGATGTCTCTCGGCAGATAAGCCTCAATGCCCTTCACCGGCTTGCCGTTCTCGGTGTAGGTTTCCTGCATCTTGAGCTGGTTGACAAAGCGGTCGTAGATTTTCCCGAACTCCTCGTTCTCGCTGATGAGCTTCAGATATTCTTCCGTAGTTTTGGGAGTTGTGGGATTGAAGGGATTCTCCTCCTTCAGTCTGAGGTCTATCTGATGGAACGCCACCAGTTCACGCAGTTCGTCATCGTCGTAGGTCTTCACCATGTACGGGTCGAAGCCGAGCACATTGCCGTCGGGTATTCCGCTGGCGATGGTGTATTTATGGAGCATGTCGCCGAAGAGGGTCTCCGTGGTGATTTCATGCTTGGCATTTTCCTCAAACACCGGTGTGCCTGTAAAGCCGAAGAGCAGAGCCCTCGGGAAGGTGTGCTTGATGCTGACGAGCATGTCGCCGAACACGCTGCGGTGGCACTCGTCGATGATGAATACGAGGCGCTTCTGGCCTATGCTGTTGATCAGTTCCTGGGTGATGGTTCCGCCGCCTGAGATGGAGGCTCCCTCTTTCAGATTACTCATCTTCTGGATGGAGGTTACGATGAGGCGGTCGTCGTTGTCGGTGCTCTTCAGCTTGGCGAGCAGCACAGTGGAATCTACGGTGTCCTGAATCTCGTCGCCCTCACCGGCAAAGCCGCGGTATTCGTCGAGCGACTGCAGGGCGAGTTCTATGCGGTCGAGCAGGAATACCACCTTGTCTGCATCACCGCTTTCGGCTATCAGCTGCGCACTCTTGAAAGATGACATGGTTTTGCCCGAACCCGTAGTGTGCCAGATGAATCCGCCCCGGTGCAGATGGTCGTCCCAGTTGGTTTTCTTCACCACGTCGCTTATCTTGCTCACGGCAAAATACTGGTAGCTGCGCAGCACCTTCAGGGTCTTGTCCTTGTCGTCGGCAATGGTGTAGAATCCCACCATCTGATGGGCCATAGGGATGGAGAGCAGATTGGTAGCCACCTGCTTCCAGTCGCTCATGATGGTATTGTTGAAGTCTTCCCAATGGAAGTAGAACTGCTTCTGGAATCGGTCTTCCGTGCCTGGGTTGGCAAAGTAGAGGGTTTCTTCGGGCGTCATCGCCACATAGATCTGCACCATCGAGAAGATGCCGTTCTGGAAGATGCCCTCGTGTACGTATCTCTTGATCTGATAGCAAGCCTGACTCACGTCTATCTTGCTTCGCTTCAGTTCGATATGGATTACGGGCATTCCGTTGATCAGGAGCATCATGTCTCCCCGTCGGTCGCCCAGCATCGAGTCGGCTGTCTTGAATTTAGGCTGTCGTGCTATCTGGTAGCGGCTCTGTCCGGAAGAGATTTCCATGGGGTCGAAAATCTTCAGATACACTTCCTTGCCGAAGTTATTGGTGTCGGCTTCATTGTCGCGCTTGATGCAAACCTGCTTGCCGTTGATGAATCGGTTCATCTCGTAGGGAGAACTTATCATGTTCACCTGATCCATCACCTGCTTCATTTCCGAGGCGGTAAGTGGGTAGTTGCCCAGCTTGTCTATCTCCCGGTTGTTGCCGTAGATGATGTCAGCCCAGTTCTGCACCAGTTGCTCTTCGGTAGGATTTTTGATCACCTCGTTCCAACCGTGGTCGAGGAGGTGATGGGTCAAAGCCTCCTCAAAGGCGAGTTCCTTGATGAACCCTTGTATATTGTCTGCCATAATTTTCTGTTGTTTTAATTGTTGCTTGGTTTATCTATTTAAGTCCCAATGCTCAGCCAATGATTTTGTATTTAATGCGACATTTTCTGCGTTTAATGCGACATTATCTGTGTTTAATGCGACATTTACTGCGACATTCTCTACATTTACTGCGACATTCTCTACATTTACTGCGACATTTTCAGCGTTTACTGCGACATTCTTCACAAAGTCGAAGGTCTGGTCTTCTTTTCTGCTTCTTATTTCATCTATTGTCATGATGTTATATTCTTTAAGTTTTATACGAACATTTTGTCAAGACACGCAGACTTGATCTGCTTCAGCTTCTCCAGGCGCTGAGACTGGAGGGAGATTTGGCGGTCGAGAGAGGTGAAGTAATTGGCAATGGCTTGCTGCTCGGCGAGAGAAGGGTGAGGTACGGATAATTCCATATAATTTTTAAAAGATATGTTTAATAAACCATCCATTCTTGCAGTTGATGAAACCAATCTCTTTAAATCCTTATCTTTTGTACCACTATTCAAGTAGTATGCATAAAATGAATCATTATCATTTGTGAGTCTAAATGAATGATATACGAAAGGAATCCTTGCTTCTTCAACTAAGAGATTAAAGCAGCTTCCAAAATTTCTTGTTTTTGAATATCCGTGATTATACGAGAGTTCTCCTTTCTTCAATAGTGTGTAATTAGCCAAGCTGCTTCCTGCGTTATTATCTGAATATTTCTCACTCTGATTAATAAATCCATTTAATGCAGATATCATCATGACTGGTGCTGTTGAATTAATAGGTGCCTTTCTTTTTACTTGTTCAGAAATGTCTCCTAATTTTAACCATGTCCATTCCCCCTCAAACCCCTTGAATCTAATTTTTAGGCACAGTTTCCCCTTCCTGCGGGAACATAGCCTGCAGGCTTGCCGCCTTCATCTGCTTTAATGAGGCAAGACGAGAGGTGGAGGCTGAAATCTGAGAATCGAGAGAAGTGAAGTATTTGCCTATTACTTTCTGTTCTTTATTAGATGGGAAGCCAAAGGACATGGAATGAAATGTTGCATTTGTAATCTGATTAATTGTTGCACCTAAGTTAATACCTACTTCGTAATCAAAGCGAGGAGTTCCTAAAAGTGCATTTGTAAATTCTGGGTTTTCAGAACGCATTCCAGCCATAAAAGCACCTATTACAGTATCTTTCATAACATTCTTAATTTGTGCGTGTTTACCAATTAAGGCACGAGAACCATTACGAACTACAACAATTATGTCTCCCTTTTCAACGTTAGGACTATTAACAACAGATGACTCTACATAAACATTGTCATTTAGTGTTATTTCGCCATCTTGTACGTTGGAAGACCTTAGCACAAGAGTTCCTTTCTCACGAATACTATTCGGAGTATACGTAAGGCCATTGTATAAACTAACAACATCTGTTAGTTTTCTTCCTATCCAAGAATCCTCAAACCCTTTAAATCTTATTTTTGGTTCCATCATATTATTCAATCTTCTTGTTCATAATAATAAGAATAGTCGATACCTTTCATAAAGGTCTCTCTATCATTTATTTTGTCTGTCAAAGCACCTTTGAGCAACCTTTTGATGGGTGCGCTGTCAGCCACACTCGCGGTCATGGCAGCCAGATAGTCTGTCTTGTTCACCAGGCTCCAGTCTATACATTGCTTCAGATTCTTTTTCAGCATGAGGTCGAGCCAGATGCGGGTGCTTCTGCCGTTACCCTCACGGAAAGGGTGCGCCACATTCATCTCTACATATTTGTCGGCTATCTGCTCAAACGTATCTTCAGGCATCTGCTCTATCTGCCGGAGCGTAGAAGGCAGGTAGGCTGCCATGGCAAACTGAAAGCCGCCCTTGGCAATATTCACTGTGCGGATATTGCCAGCGAAGTCGTACAGACCACCAAACAAGTAGGCGTGAATTTGCTGGAGTCCCTTTACCGTGCCCACCTCAATGCTTTCTATCATGCTGCTTTCAAACAGGGCATAAGCCTTAGATTTGCTCTTGCCGTCGATGCTCTCTTCACTGTTCGTAAGCCAAGCTACAAAGCGCGAAGCCTTGGTGTTGGGAAAGCAGGCTGCCAGTTGCAGAATGCCTTCTGTATCGAGAACATCGGTTTTATAACGTTTACCATCTTGTGCCAGAAGTTTCAGTTGGTTAGTGGCACTAACCAACTCGTTTCCTTCTTTTTTCAGCTTCGTCTTCAGATACTTCCAATAGTTGCGGTTCTTGGTATAATCGTCTTGGTCGTTGAGCACGCCCACGACATCCAAAACGGAAAACCACCATTTGGATAGCATCTCGTCCCATACGGCACGCACTTCACGGTCGTTGAAGAAACGGATAGAAACCTTCTGTATTTTATTATCGCTCGAATTCATATATGATTTTTCTTTACTTCTTAACCAACTCTTTCAGTCCCTTGATGGCAAATTCATCGCCCGTGAGCTGATCTACCAACTCAGCCAATTCGCCTGTAGCCACAGCCATGTCGTCGTTTATCTGCTTGTAGCTTACGGCGTATTTCTCGCTGAGGGCAAGGGCGGCTGATTCCAGGTCGGCAAGCACTGAGCGCAGGGTGCTGTCGATGCCTTCGCAGATAGGGTCAATCCACTTCATGTGAAGCAACTTGGCTACTTCCTCGTCCGTGAGATTCCGGATAGCCTCGATGGTCTTTTCTTCCAAAGCCAGTTTGTCAGCCTTGATCTGCTTGTCGGCTTTCGACTGCTCATTCCACAGCGCTACTATCTGCTTCAGCTTATCCTTCGTCTCAGGCTCTACATCTGCCTTGGGCTTGGCGTCTGCTGTAATCTTCTTCTTGTCGAGAGCATTGTCCTTCTCGCTGTCGCAATAAGCCTCCATTTCTTCCTCGGTGAAACTGTCGCGCAACTCATCGAGTTCTCCATTGATGGCTTCCACTCTCGACTGTAGATTGGCGATGGCTTGCAGTTCTGACTGGAACTTCATCTGCTGCACCATGCTGAAAGGAATGATGCGCCCCTTCAGTCCATCAGGCACTTCCACCTCCTCATCGTTCTTCTTTTTCACCAATTTATATACGGTTTCCACCTCGCGCACAGCACGGATGCCTTCTTCCTGAATGGTCTCAATGTCGATGATGATTGACTGCCAGTGGTCTGCCAAAGCCTGATAAACGGCGTAGCGGTCGATGAGCGGAACAGGGTTGAGGCGGCGGAAAATATCGGTAGAAATCTCGTCCTGTGCCTGCAGTTCACGCACTTCCATCACATGGTCTATCAGCTGCTGATGGAGCCTGTCGGCGAATCCACCGAATGCCTGGGCAAACTGCATCTTGAAGTTTCTTACATCCTCATTCTGCTCGATGGCAGTCTTCACATCCTCCACCTTCAGGGCAGAATAAGGCTTGTCTGCTTCGGGCTGGAACAAGACGCTGCGCAGCGAAGGCAGCGTGTCCCAATACTTCTGCATCGCATCGATTTCGGCATTCGGAATACCGCCAAACATGGTGGCGTAGATGTCGAAAGGTTGGGCTGCCTCGCTCGAATCCACGTAGCGTGGAATGTTGAGGTTGTAGCCGTTCTCTCTTATCTCCTCACGGCTCACCTTGCGGGAGAAGCCAGGAATATTCTTGCGGTCGCGCACGGTGTCGGCTATCTTCTTGATGTCGCAGGCGCGGAGCTTGTTCTGCTTGCCGTCCTTGACGAATCCCTTGCTTGCGTCGATGATGAGCACGTCGTCATTATCTCGATGCTGCTTGAGCACCATCACGAGGGTAGGAATGCCTGTGCCGAAGAAGATGTTGGCGGGCAGACCGATGATGGCATCGATGTTGTTCTTCTCGATGAGGCGGGTGCGAATCTGCTCTTCCTCGCCGCCACGGAACAATACGCCGTGGGGCAGCACGATGGTGAGGATGCCATCTGGTTTCAGGTGGTGGAGCTCGTGGAGCAGGAAGGCATAGTCGGCCTTCGACTTAGGCGCCACGCCATAGTCCTTGAAGCGGGCGTCGGTCTCGCGGTCTTTCGGGTCCCAGTGCTGGGAGTAGGGTGGGTTGCTCACCACTGCATCCACGTAGAGCGGCTGACCAATCTCGCTGCCGGAGTTGATGATAGGCCAGTCTTCAGCGAGCGAATCGGCGCAGCGGGTATTGATGTTGCCCGGCTGGATTCCACGCATCACGAGGTTCATGCGGGTGAGGTTGTAGGTGTTCTCTATCAGTTCCTGCGCATAGTATTTCACCCGGTTCTTGTCGGCAATATGGCGACCTACAGACTTACCGATGGTGATGAGCAGCGAACCGGAACCTGATGTAGGGTCGTAGATTTCTATCTGATGCTTGTCCTTATGATGCTCGGCCACGATTTCCGACATGAGGATGGCCACCTCGTGAGGTGTATAGAATTCGCCAGCCTTCTTGCCGGCATTGGCTGCAAAATTGCCAATCAGATATTCATATACATAGCCCAGCACATCATAGTCTTGCGAACCGTCGGTAGGAATATCCCTGATCAGCTTGATGAGGTCTTTCAGAGCCCGGGTCTGGCTTGCAGGGTTTTCGCCCAGCTTGCTCAATCCTGCCTGCAGACCCTTGAAGATGCCGTTATATACAGCCTTGTAGTTGGGACTGATCAGGCGGTCGAAAGAGTTCAGCGCCACCGACATATCGGCAACGGTAAAGGTGCTGTTGGGCTGCAGCCATGTGGAGAAGAGGTTCTTGTATTCGATGAAGTAGCCTATGTTGTTCTTGCAGTATTCGATGATGACTTTTGAGTTCTCATCCTCATAGTTTTCTACAAGACTCTCCAGTGCAGCTTGCTTTTCCTCATCAGAAGCTCCCTTCATATCCTTTAGGATATAGTTCACCTCATTGTCTGACAGAAACTTGTAGAAGATGAGTCCGAGGATATAGTCTTTATATTCGTTAGCATCAATCTTAGAGCGCATCTTGTTTGCCGATGCCCATATCTTGTTTGCGAGTTGTTGTTTGTTCATATTTATATATATATTGATTCTATTACAATACTGCGTTAAATTAACATTTAATCGTCTGTAAATCAATAACTTATATTAAGAAATGCTTATGAAAACTTAACTATAAAAAGTTGG
>ENA-OYWJ01000450-OYWJ01000450.1-human-gut-metagenome-genome-assembly--contig:-NODE-450-length-20415-cov-28.069106_pt1 | contig 20415 bp, 20 predicted proteins | sample MGYA00244169_ERZ653395 | MGnify/ENA primary metagenome ERZ653395 (study PRJEB26926, sample SAMN06165120) | human gut metagenome | biome: ENVO:00009003; feature: ENVO:2100002; material: ENVO:00002003...
ATTGATTTTCACCTATAAAGGTACAAAATATTTATGAGACTACCAACTTTTTTATGAACTATTTCTTATCCCGAACTGGGGTAGACATTATTCTTGAAGCCGGAGGTGATGCCGTATTGCGTGATGCGGGAAAGGTCTCTGCTGAATTTGCCAAGTGTTTCGCAGAGTCGGAGTTTGAAAAGTACCGTGTGATACAAGACAAATTATTTAGCTCTGATTTTGATAAATTCAATTCTTTATCTTTTGATGATGATAAAAATTGAAAGTCTAAATGGGATGAGGTGACTTCAAATCACCCCATCCTCTGCTCACTTGCCTATATTGACATATCATAGAAATAGCAGAAAAGAAATTCCTTGTTTTACCTTTGCATGCTAAACAACACGTTTTAGGTCACAATTATTTCAAGAACAAGAATACATAAATCAAAGTAAGCAATGAAAAAGATACCAATGGCCATTGTAGATGTTTCAGCCATGATTAGTTTAAGTGGATGCCATAAGGATCCTGTTTATGTAGATTCTTACTTCCAACGTCAGAGTGTAATTGAGGAGCTGAGTAATGAGCTTAAAGGACAATATAGCAATATATTCTTTCCTGTAGTATATAATGCATCGCAAGAAAAGTTGGATTATAAAAGTTTATGGAAGGGTGAAGTCACAGAAAATGGTCAACCTGTCATCCACTACACTTTTGGAGGGTACGAAAACCGGACTGTCACATTACAGAACGTTCCAATCAGCTGGATAAGTTTTATCGTTAAAGATCTTAATTTGGCAGAAGCTGTCAAGCTATTGCCCGATTATGATATTTCGATACCTTATTCTTTTGCAAGCTCAGACGAAGAAACTGAAGGAGCGAGCAAAATGGGAAAAATCATATATAGCGATAGCAAAGTACCTGTGACATTGAACTATGGCGGAAAACAGCATCTTGTGCTTTTCAATTTCAAATGTCTTTCGCAATTTGTATTTGATGCAGACAAGCGTCCTATTTCTCCAGGAAGAATCCAGGTGGAACTCGAATCTATTATTGTTGACAATGTGATTGTCCAAGAAATTGATGGCTATTCTGGAGAAGAGTTCTTTCTTAGTATTATGGGAAAAACTGATCTGCGATAGCCTTGGGTTGTATTTGTTGTACATGTTGTATTTGTTGTCTTAAAAACCACAACCAACTTTGTCTTACAATATAGAAAACAACAAATACAACCTATACAACTCAAACAACTGCAGATAGTCTTCTTCTCCCACAAAGACTATTCACTCCCCTCTCTCTTGGAGAGGGGTTGGGGGTGAGGCTAAGATATTTTATATTCATTTCAATTTATTCCTGATAGAACTGGGTGAATACTTTTACGCAATATTCATGGTCGAGGGTGCTACCGGTTTCGCGACAGCTGTGCATAGCCAAGATGGCATTGCCCATGTCTACGCCACGGAGCGGAATTGATGAAGCAAGGATATTGCCAAGGGTGCTTCCTCCTGCCACATCGCTATGGTTGACGAAACGTTGGCATGGCACGCCTGCCTTATGGCATAATCCTGCAAATACCGATGCCGACATAGCGTCGCTCGCATATTTCTGAGCTGCATTAAACTTGATGACTGGACCGCCACCCAATACAGGATGGTTAGTAGGGTCATATTTTTCAGGATAGTTAGGATGCCAAGCATGAGCATTGTCTGCCGAAATCATAAACGCACGCTCTACAGCCTGATAGTAAGCCTCTGCAGTGCCACTTTGAGCAAGGGCTATGCGCTTAAGCATATAAGAAAGGAATGGACTGCTTGCTCCCTGCTTGGTTTGCGAACCAGTCTCCTCGTTGTCGAAGATGGCGAGCACCTGTGTGGTGTCGGTAGCCTCGGATGCTATCAGCGCCTCTAAGCCTGCATAGCACATAGAAAGGTCGTCTAATCTGCCTGAAGAGATAAACTCGTCGTGCACACCAAAGGTGCAGGCTGGGGTAGCGTCGGCAAGATATAAGTCGAAGTCGAGGATGTCTTCGCGTGCCACCTCCTGCTGTTTGTTGAGCTCTTCTATGATGATATTCATGAGCATATTGCCACGCTCAAGCTCGCTGCTGATAATGCCGAGTATTGGTAGCACATCCTTCTGTTTGCTAAGCTTCACACCATCGTTGACCTGACGATTGAAGTGGATGGCTAAGTTGCTGATTTGCAATAGCGGACGCTTGATATGGAGAAGCATGGTTGTAGGGTGCATCACGTCGGCGCCCTTTACGATAACTCTTCCGGCAAGGGTAAGCGGACGGTCAAACCATGTAGACATTATCGGACCGCCATACACCTCGGTATTTAGTTTCACTATGCCGCCTTCGCAACCTATTTCTGCGTTGGGCTTTATGCGAAATGTTGGCGAGTCGCAATGTGCGCAAATCATGTGGAAACCGCTCTCTGCCAATGGTTTCTTACCTATCTGGAAAGCATAGACAGAAGAATCGTTTTTGGTGACGAACAGTTTGTCGCCAGCCTTCACCTCTCCCAAGGCTTCTGTAGCATCTACACGTCGGAATCCGTTTTGCTCCAACTCTTCTGTAATATTCTTGACTGCCAGGAAGTTTACTGGCGAAGCATCAAGGAATGACAATAATCTCTTTATCATTTTCTTGTTTTCGTTATTATCGTATGGTTTATAATCAGTTTTTGCAAATATACACTTTTCCTACGAAATTGCCAACCGAAAACTACACTTTTCCTATAAATTTGCTGCTGTAAAACTACACTTTTCTGATGAAAAAGGGCGGCGTAAACTACACTTTTCCGATAAAGTGGTGTTTTCTGCATGGTTCTTTCATATACTAGAATCGTTAAATAACATATATTTTACATGCGAAACCACATTGCGATTTTACCCCATTTTTTAGCCTTGGGCAGTTTTCTTCTTTATGGTCACCAACGACGTTACCATAAACAATACACAGAACAGCGTAATGATTATCATACGTGTCTGAAAGAGAATGTCAAGACTAGTGCTGTCGTCAGGTCTTAGCCAGCCGGCAAGACATGAAGCAACATTGTTGATCATGTGCATTAAGAAACATACCACAATATTACGGCTCCGATAGTATACCCAGCCATATAACAAACCATTTAGAAAGGCTACGACTATCATACTTGGATAAAGGTGCAGTATCCCAAAAAGCAACGACGATAGTACTATTGCAAGACCTGCGCTTTGCTTCCAACGTAGAAGGTATTCCTCTACACCACCACGCATAACCAATTCTTCTGCAAACGGTGCCAGTAGACATGTTCCCACAATTGCAGCTATGCTCAACGCACTATCTGAAGTGAAGGTGGCAAAGTCACCGAAATCAAGGAAGGCTACTAACATATTAATCGGGAGTATAGACGATAGTTCCAATATTAATATCCACAAAAGCAGCCCTTTGTCAAAAGACGCCATAGCTGTCATACTGCAAGATTTGTTTACATTGGTATATCCTTTTTTAATGAATAGTAATATTATGAGTAGGCTTCCCAATATTAGACTTATGTCGTTAAGGAAAATAAAATCAAATGAAATGCTCCATCCTAAAAGATATTTTCCTATCAAAAAAGAAAATGCGTACACGGCAAGTGGTGTAGCTATTAGCACTATTAAAATATAAAAAAGATATAATTTTAATGCTTTATATAAATTACAGTATATACTTTCCATATTTGTTTTTTTATAGTCGTCAACAGACAACACCTGTTTCTATCTCGTTTTCCAAATACGAGAATACATATACAGCTCCCTCATAATACAAACCACAAGCAGGATTACACAAACGTTTATAGGTTTCAGAAGAATACAGTTCGTCAAGAGCCTTCTTCATATTCCATCCATACTTATGCATCAACATCTCAACCAACTCGGTAGAGAGGCATTCAATTTGAAATTGGATATCTTCGCTCATAACAGCCAAAGTCCTTACCTTTACGTGAACGACATAAATCTATCTTGTCAATCACAACATTGCTTCCATGATATAATTTTAGCATCCTACTCGCCCTCCATTCTTTTGGCATAACAACATAATATCCTCTACAGCATCCTATATAGAAAGAGTATGCTTTGCAGCATAGCAATCAATAAGAAAATCAATTCCTTTAAATCTGCGTAAATAGGCATATGACTGCGCCAATGTCAAACTAAAACGATTTGCAACTGCTCCTACACAGCAATTTACATATTCTATGATATTATGAGTCAAATCCATATATTTCTAAAGTCAATTGATTATTCTAAATATTATTATCTCAGCGCAAATCTACAACAATAAATCCAAAAAGCAAAATCTTTTTGGATAATTATTGCTGTATAGGATTTTGGTAGAAGGGATAATTAATAAAATTTTGTAATCTCGTAATAAAGGTGCCATTAAATCTCGAATTAAAAAATTAAGCCAATAATTGACATTAAAAAAGAAGTATTGCTTACTATAGAGGGTATAAGCAGTACTTCTTTTGCAATCTTAGAGGATGACATTTCACGGCTCACTTATGTACTAAAAACCATAATACAAACGATCCAATTCCTTACTATCATTCTTTAGTTTTTTAGGATAATAGTCTCCAAGGAATTGTATTTCATCAAGGCATACACTATTAGAGTTTTTCTGATACTTCTCTATTATAGAATTATATCTTTTATCATTCTCTATATCGTGATGCAATTTGGACATCTCTTCACTAATTGTCCATGTGCAACAGTTCAAAGCTCCGCCCCATTCCTTGATTATTTCTTTCATCTGAACTTGATAAATCCTTCCTTTATAATCTGGATATAAAGCACTATACAGACTCATTGCTTCATTGTCAAGTTTTGTGTTGCCAATTCCTGGAACAATAATAACATCGCGCGTCTGAAGAGCGTTGATATATGCCCAACTTAATTCGTCATATTCAGAAAGTTTCAACTCTATAACATAAAAATGTTCCATCAAGATATTACGTGTTTGAGTAGCAATACCATCATCATATACTGAAAGATTGGTTAATACTACAGGTTTGCCATCTTTTAGTGTACCAACAAATCTTAAGATACCATCCGTATGCCCACAAACATCTTGTTTATCCCATGGTAGCCATACTATAGTTATATCATCACTAGTTGAATTACATCCTTTAGGTATGAAAGAATCCCGAATTTTAGATTCTATCTCCTTTTGAGATAATCCTTGGAAATAATTTTATCGTCAATCATTCTTCTTTGGTTATTGATGGTGGAAATATTGTTGTTGGCGAAATAGAACTACCAAATACTTACACCACGAACTCGTTTATTGTAATGACAGATAAGGTGATGAGAGAAAACGAACAAATATTTACCACTTGCTCTTGTTGGCAGTCTCGCCCTTACATCTTGCTTTAAGGACGAGCCTGCCAATTCAGAATGCGACATCACAGAGGCTTATCTACATGCAGACAACGTGGGTGAGATGTTTTATAACCCGTCTGACACCATGGTAAAGGTTCTGTATACTTCTTCCGACATTATTTTCAGCGTGCGCAAGAAGGCAGACCTCACAGCTCTTGCGCCTCGCTTCACCATCACTCCTGGCGCCACCATATCGCCAGCAAATGGTAGCACCCACGACTTTAGTAATGGCAGCGTAGAGTATACCGTGACATCTGAAGATGGTGCGTGGAAGCGTAAATATAAGGTATCGTTTGTGCCCGTAATACATACCAAGAAAGACACTCTGAACTTCGATTTCGAAGACTTCCATCTCGACAAAGAGAAACAGAAATACTACGTTTGGAGCGAGAAGCATGCCGACGGCAACTTATATGATGATTGGGCTTCGGGCAATGGCGGCTTCTGGTTTACCCACAAAAGTGCACCTGCTACCGACTACCCTACCGCGCCTCTCGACGAGGGCTACGAAGGCAAGGGCGTGAAGCTTACCACAAGAGATACCGGACCATTCGGACAAATGGTGAATATGCCTTTGGCAGCAGGCAACTTATTCCTTGGAGCCTTCGATATGTCAGCAGCTCTAACGGATGCGCTCAAAGCCACTATGTTTGGTTTGCCTTTCGACAAGAAGCCAAAGACTTTCTCGGGCTACTACAAATATCAGCCTGGCGAGAAATATCAGGATAAGAACCAAACGATAATAGAGGGCAAGACTGACAAGGCTTCCATTTATGCCATTCTATATCTCAACCACGACGAGAATGGAAATGCCGTAACCCTTGATGGCAACAACGCTCAGACAAGTCCGCTCATCGTAGCCACGGCCATAGTCAACAACATTCCGCCTACCGACAACTGGACACAATTCAAGGAAGACTTCCGCTTCATTCAGCCTTTCAGCCAGGATATCCTCGAGAATCGTGGCTATAGTCTGGCGATAGTATTCTCGTCGAGTGCCGATGGCGACTTCTTCCAGGGTGCCATAGGTAGCACGCTATGTATAGACAACGTCAGAATAGTATGCGAAACAGAAGAATAATGATTATGAAAAAGACTATATTATCTTGCCTCATGCTTGCAGGCATGGCATGCTCGGCTTCTGCCATCAACATTCCCGACAGCCTAAACTATACAGCTCGCATAGGCTACAACATAGGCGGCACGGCTCCTATAGGAATGCCTGCCACCATACGCAAAATGAATTCATACAAGATTGTGGCTAACGTTTCGTATGGTATCGATGTGCAGAAAGACCTTTGGAACAACTGGGGATTGCTAACGGGTATTCACCTCGAAAACAAGGGCATGGAGATTGACGCCACGGTTAAGAACTACCACATGGAGATGGTGCGTGGTGGCGAAAGTATAGAGGGTAGATATACTGGACGTCTGGTCACCAAGTGCGACGAATGGATGCTAACCTTGCCTATCATGGCGACATATCGTGCTGGGCGTTGGCTTTTCAAGGGCGGACCATACGTGTCGTATCTCACCACAAAGCATTTCGATGGCTATGTATACGATGGCTATCTGCGCGAGGGCGACCCTACAGGACCAAAGGTGGAGATGGGCAACGAAGAGGGCACTCGCGGCACCTACGACTTCGGTAGCGATATGCGTCGTTGGCAGTTTGGTGTAGACCTTGGTGCCGACTGTCAAATCACTAAGCGCTTCGGACTATATGCCGACATCACATGGGGACTAACGGGCATCCATCGCTCTTCGTTCAAAACAATTGAGCAAACCCTCTACCCTATCTTCGGCACCATAGGCGTAATGTATAAGCTGAAGTAAACTTATATAATAGGTATAATATAAATAGGTATAACACAAATAAACAATTCGTATGAAGAAATTATTTACTCTTTTAGTATCATCGTTGGTGTCGCTCGCCTCTATGGCACAGACCACCGACTACAAATGTGCGTTGGCAGTACTCGTTAATGGTGCTCCTGCCGACCCTCAAGACATGGTAGTAACAACCACCAAAGCCGACAACGGCACATACACCCTGCAGCTCAAAAACTTCATCCTCTATACTCAGGGTCAGGCTATGCCCGTAGGCACCATCACCGTGCCTAATATTCAGGCTACAAAGGAAGAGGGCGACATCGTGCTCAAATCTGAACAGAATATCACTATTGCAGAAGGCGACATGCCAGGTGTAGAAGGATGGATGGGCCCACTCCTTAAAGAAGTGCCTATTAGCCTCGAAGGTGGCATTAGTGGCGACGTGCTTGGTGCTGTGCTCGATATTCCTTTCGGTACGATGAGCATATGCGTATATGTAAGTAGTGGCAGAACGCAGCTTGCTAACTCTAACTTCGAAGGTTGGCACGAGGCTTCGTTCAAGGATTATTATGGCACTACCACCACAAGCGACGAGCCTAACAGCTGGCACTCTTTCATGAGCTGCACAGGCACTCTTGCAGGTATCGTTAGTGGAGCTCCTCACACATGGAAGTCTAACGACGTGCGTCCAAACAGCTCAAGCAAAACATCTGTTTTGGTAAAGTCGGCAAGCCTGTTTGGTAGCATCTCTGCCAACGGCACCATCACCACAGGTCGTCTAATGGCTGGCGATATGACACCTTCAAACCCTAAAAACAACTCATTCCTCGACCTCAGCAATTCCGATAAGGATGCCAATGGCGATCCTTTCTACACAAAGCTTGATAGCTATCCTGACTCTATCGCTATGTGGGTGAAATTCCATCCTGGCAAGGGCAACAAAAATCCTACAGCCTTGGTTAGCGCCGTGCTCACAGACGGCACCTACTATCAGGACCCTGAGGACAAGGAATATGCCAACGTGGTTGCCAAGGCTCAATATAGCTCTATCGAGAGCAATGGCGAAGTATGGCAGCGCATAGTAGTGCCTTTCGACTATAAGAGCTACTATACCAACGATGTAGAGGCACGTGCCATGCTTGTAACAATCTCTACATGCTCTGTTCCTGGTGGTGGTTCAGCCAGCGCCGATGATCCTGACGCTATCAACGTCGACGACGTTAGCCTCATCTACAACGCTAAGCTCAACAGCATCAGCATCAAGGGTGCTAAGCTCGTAGACTTCGACAAAAACAAGTTTGACTATAATGTAGAGGTAGAGGCTTTGCCTGAGCCTAAGGATATCGATTTTGAGGAGGATGCAGAAAACTCGATGGTTAGTTTAAGCCTTGATGGTAGCGTAGCTACCTTGACCGTTATCTCCAACGACCTCAAGACAATCAACACCTATAAGCTCAACTTCAAGCTAAAGGATGCCAACGCCATCAGCAACGTAAATAATGGCGCAAAAGCAGCTGTAGCCACCTACAACCTTAATGGTCAGCAGGTTTCAGCTTCTGCCAAGGGCAACGTTGTCATCAAGAAGTATGCCGACGGTACCACACGCAAGGTAATGAAATAAAGAATAACTTATGCGGTTATGGAATATCGATTTCCATAACTGCATATAACTAAAAAACGGTTCCTCACTATCATTTGTGAAGAACCGTTTTTTTTACTTCTATATAAGCTTTTGTATCCTACTCCTCTACAGGCTGTGGATTTTTCTCCTTATAGTATTCAAGGAAAGCGCGGAGGGCAGTACATGTGGCAGTAGAGATATTCATATCGCGACCCTCATCCTCGGTAAGCTTTATGGTGCGGATATCATCCTTCGAACCATAAGCAATCCAAATGGTGCCTACAGGATTCTGAGGAGTGCCACCACCAGGACCGGCAACACCTGTGCAGGCAATAGCATAGTCTACATTCAAAGCGTTGCAAGCGCCTATTACCATCTGCTTAGCTACAGGCTCCGAAACAGCTGTAAACTCCTCGAGAGTGGCGTGGTCAACATGCAATAGGTTTTCCTTCACCTCGTTGGTATAGCTCACTATACCGCCCTTGAAATAGTTCGACGAGCCTGGGGCTGCGATGATAGTCTGGGCAATACGTCCACCTGTGCAACTCTCAGCTGTGCCAAGAGTCTTGCCGTCGTCGTAAAGAGCCTGAAGAAGCTCACGACTAATTATTTTGCTTTCTAAATCCATGTCTTTATATTATTAATAATGTGGGGGAATTTCTACTTGAAAGTAACCTTTGAGAATGCAGGCAAATCGATAGAGCAGAAGTCGTGGTCGAGATACTTCATATAACCCACGATGCCTATCATAGCTGCATTATCGGTAGTATAGCTGAACTTCGGAATATAGATAGTCCAATGATAGCGCTCGGCATGATCACGGAAAGCATTGCGCAAACCATTATTGGCACTCACTCCTCCTGCCACAGCCACATGCTTGATGCCTGTCTGCTTTACTGCCATGCGCAATTTCTTCATCAGAATATCTACGAGGGTATACTCCAAGCTAGCAGCAATATCCTCCTTGTGGTTCTCTACGAAGTCTGGCTCCTGCTCCACCCATTTGCGAAGGTTGTAGAGAAACGAGGTCTTCAGTCCTGAGAACGAATAGTCCATGCCAGGGATATGTGGTTCGGCAAACTTATAGGCATGAGGGTTGCCCAGACGAGCCAAACGGTCGATGATAGGACCACCAGGATATCCTAAGCCCATCACCTTAGAGCATTTGTCGATAGCCTCGCCTGCTGCATCGTCGATGGTTTGTCCCAACACCTCCATATCGTTGTAGGCATTAACCTTCACAATCTGCGAGTTGCCACCACTAACCAAAAGGCAGATGAATGGGAATGGAGGTGCCGACATATCGTCGTCGCTCTCCTTGATAAAATGTGCCATAACATGGCCCTGCAAGTGGTTAACATCGATGAGCGGAATATTCAGCGAACGAGCGAAACCCTTAGCGAAGCTAACACCAACGAGCAAAGAGCCCATCAAGCCCGGACCACGAGTGAAGGCTACTGCCGAGAGTTGCGACTTGTCAACTCCAGCACGCTTCAACGCCTGGTCTACCACAGGCACCACATTCTGCTGATGAGCTCTTGATGCCAACTCTGGCACCACACCACCATAAGCCATGTGGACATCCTGCGAAGCTGTGACATTGCTCAGCAATACTCCGTTGCGAAGTACTGCTGCGCTGGTATCGTCGCAACTCGACTCTATGCCCAATATATAAACATCTTTCTTTTCCATAATTTTAGTAAGTTAATATCTCCACACCATGTTCTGTCATCACGTAGGTATGCTCCCATTGTGCCGATGGCAATTCGTCGCCAGTAATAACCTCCCAGCCATACTCGTCGTCGGCATCTATGAATACCTTCCATGTGCCCATGTTCACCATAGGCTCGATGGTAAACACCATACCAGGCACGAGCAACATACCTGTGCCACAATGTCCGTAGTGAACGACGTCTGGCTCTTCGTGGAATTTCAATCCTACGCCATGTCCGCAGAGGTCGCGCACAATGCCATAGTTATATTTCTTGGCATGCTTCTCTATGGCATGACCGATGTCGCCAACAAAGCAGAATGGCTTAGCAGCCTCGGCACCAATATCCAAGCATTCCTTAGCCACACGCACCAACTGTTCCTTCTCAGGAGTGGTTTTGCCGATGATAAACATACGTGAGGCGTCGGCAAAATATCCGTTGTAGATGGTGGTGAAGTCTACATTTATGATGTCGCCTTCTTCCAACACATCTTCCTCTTTAGGAATACCATGACATACTACCTCGTTGATACTCGTACAAACACTTTTAGGGAATCCCTCGTAGTTGAGACAAGCAGGAGTAGCTCCGTGCGATGTACAAATATCGTAGCATATCTTGTCGATTTCGAGGGTGTTCATTCCTGCATGAATTTCGGCAGCCACAGCATCGAGCACAGCGGTATTGATAACGCCAGCAGCACGTATGCCTTCTATCTGCTCAGGAGTCTTGATAAGATCACGTGTAGGAACCAGTCGTCCCTTGTTTTCCCAATACATCACCTGCTTGTCGAGTTCTGTAATTGGCTGACCAGACAGGCAATGCCATCTTTTCTTTTTGAATTGCATATCTCTTTAAAAAATTATATTTTTTCTTCGTTCTTCACTTTCAAAGCTTCACTCCCTCGCCATCCAGCAGAGCGTAAAGGTCGGCAGTCCAATCTTCGCCATTCACAGGACAGAAGGTGTGGATGCCAAGTTGCGAAGCGGCAGCACAATTTCTTGGACCATCGTCGATAAAGAGAGTTTCGTCGGGCAGCATGCGCTCGTTCATCAGAACATGACGGAATATTGCTTCGTCGGGCTTCATCATCTTTGCCTCATAGCTTGTATATAGAGCGTCGAAATAATGGTCGAGCGAATGGCCGTTGCCATCAAACTCTGTGCTTCTGCACCAGTCCATGACAAAAGGGTTGGTATTCGACAACAACACCACGCTATAGCCACGACGGCGAAGATTAAGCAGGGTCTCCAAATTGTGTGGAGGCACCATCTTGAAATATCCCAACCATGCTTTCTGACATTCTTCGTAACTAACCTTTCGACCAAGCATCTCGCACATAGCGTCAACAAATTCGGATGCTGTAATGGCTCCTTCTTCCAGTTCGCCAAACACCCCACTTTGGGTATATGGGTTCAAGATATCGGCAGCATCGCGTATGCCCATATCTGTAAAACGTCTCACAGCCTCGTCATGATCCAGAGTGATAACAACACCACCAAGATCGAAAATCAAATTCTTTATCATTCGAACAAATTAAGTTTGTTTTTTCTTGCTTCATCCAGGGAGACAAGTCGTTGTTGCTCCTCGGCATAATGCTTACGCATTTCGGCATATCGCTGTTGCAAAGCCTCACAATATTTATCGTGCTCATTGGCATTCAGCAACTTCGACAACACCACCACATTTTGCGCAGCATCCTTCACCCATACCACGGCACCACGATATTCGGGTGCTATCTTAAGGGCGGCATGCATCTCGCTTGTTGTTGCGCCACCCACCATGATAGGTATCTGCATGCCAGCCTTCTGCATTTCGCGAGCCACATTCACCATCTCGTCGAGCGACGGAGTGATGAGTCCGCTCAGGCATACGGCATCGGCATTTATCTCTTTAGCCTTGGCTATGATGAGTTCGGCAGGAACCATCACTCCCAGGTCTACTATCTCGTAATTGTTGCAAGCCATTACTACACCCACGATATTTTTTCCGATATCGTGAACGTCGCCCTTTACTGTTGCCAACACCACCTTGCCTGCTGTTGTGGCGTCGCCATTTTTCTCAGCCTCTATATGTGGCTGCAATATGCTCACCGCCTGTTTCATGGTGCGAGCAGTCTTCACCACCTGAGGCAAAAACATTTTTCCTTCGCCAAATAGCTGTCCCACTTGGTTCATGCCATCCATCAGCGGACCTTCGATGATGTCTACGGCATGCGGACTCTCCTTGAGCGCCTCGTTCAGGTCTTGCTCCAAATATGTGGCAATACCCTTGCGCAGGGCATAGGCTATGCGGTCGTGCAACGACAGGTGGCGCCACTCTTCCTCTTTAGGCTTCTGTGGAGCTCCGCCCTGTGCAGCCTCTTTGGCAGCCTGAGCTTCTGCCGCCATCTGCGAAGCCACCTCGATGAGTTCTTCTGAAGCGCCATGGCGACGATTCAGCACCACATCTTCCAACAGCTTTAGCAAGTCGGCAGGAATATCTGAGTAAGCCACCTTGGTGGCAGGATTCACAATTCCGAAGTCCATACCCACGTGTATAGCATGGTATAGGAACACAGCGTGCATAGCCTCGCGAATATAGTTGTTGCCACGGAATGAGAACGACAGGTTGCTCACACCTCCGCTCACATGTGCTCCAGGCAGATTCTTTCTTATCCACTCCGTAGCGCGAATGAAGTCTACTGCATAGGCGTCGTGCTCCTCCATACCAGTGGCTATGGCAAGAATATTAGGGTCGAAGATAATGTCTAACGGAGAGAAGCCAACTTGCTCTGTCAGAATGCGATACGCTCTGCTGGCTATCTCCACACGGCGATCGTAGGTGGTGGCTTGTCCCTTCTCGTCGAAGCACATCACAACCACGGCAGCTCCATGCTGCTTGATGTCGCGAGCATGGCTCACAAACACCTCTTCGCCCTCTTTCAGCGATATGGAGTTTACGATACATTTACCCTGCACGCATTTCAGTCCTGCCATCACCACATCCCATTTGCTGGAGTCTATCATGATAGGCACACGCGCTATCTCTGGTTCCGAAGCCACGAGGTTCAAGAATTCCACCATCTCGGCTTTGGCATCCAGCAGTCCGTCGTCCATATTCACGTCTATCACCAAGGCGCCATCTTCCACCTGTCGGCGGGCTATATCGAGTGCCTCTTGATAGTTTTTCTCTTTTATCAGTCGCAGAAACTTTCGCGAACCAGCCACGTTGCATCGTTCGCCCACATTGACAAACGGTATATTCTCGTTCACATCCAGCATCTCCAGTCCACTCAACCATAGCGTGTGTGGCTTCTCTGGTAGTTGGCGTGGTTTGATGCCTTGTGACATCTCATAGTATCTGCGTATAAATTCGTCGGTAGTACCACAACATCCGCCCACGATGTTCACCAACTCTTCGTCCATAAACTCCTTTATCTGTGGCGACATCGATTCTGCCGTTTCGTCGTATTGTCCGAGCTCGTTAGGCAGTCCGGCGTTAGGATAGGCAGATATATAATAAGGTGCCTTGCGAGCAAGCTCAGCCAGATAAGGCTTCATCTGTCGTGCTCCAAACGAGCAGTTTAAGCCCACGGAGAATATATTCAGCGAAGAGATGCTTGCCAAGAATCCGTCGAGGGTCTGACCGCTTAGGGTTCTGCCTGCAAGGTCGCTCACCGTTACGCTCAGCATCACGGGCAACGCCAGTCCTCGCTCCTCATTCACTCTTCGGCAAGCCTCAATAGCCGCCTTAGCGTTTAGTGTGTCGAAGATGGTTTCTATCAGGAATGCGTCTACCCCACCCTCAGCCAAAGCATCAGCCTGCAGGAGATAAGCCTCCAACATCTCATCGTAGGTGATGTCGCGAGCTGCCGGATTCGACACATCGGGACTCAACGAGCAAGTTTTGTTGGTCGGACCAATGCTTCCTGCCACAAATCGTGGCCATTCGGCTGAAGAAAACTCGTCTGCAGCCTTTCGAGCCAATTGTGCACCCACGAGTGCCATCTGTCGGCTATAATCCTCCAGATGATAGTCGGCTTGCGATATAGGTTGCGACGAAAAAGTGTTTGTCTCTATGATGTCGGCGCCTGCAGCAAGATATTTGCGATGAATATCCATCACCACGTCGGGACGTGTGATGTTCAGCACATCGTTGTTGCCCTTTTGCAGGCATTCGGTATCTGGCAGCTCATTACATCTAAAGTCAGCCTCGCCAAGTCCGTAGCTCTGAATCATTGTTCCCTGAGCTCCGTCCAATATCAATATCTTCTGCTTTATTTGTTCCTGAATTGTCTTCATCAAATGTGTTGTGGTGTTGTTCACTTAAAACCTCTTTATCGCTCTATCCATTTCTCGTCTGTCTTCCTTAGCCTTCAGAGTCTGTCGTTTGTCATACTCCTTTTTGCCTCGGCATAGCGCTATGTCTACCTTAGCTCTGCCATGATCGTCGATAAACACCAGCGTAGGCACAATGGTGAAGCCAGGCGCCTTGGTGTCTTCAAACAAATGGCGAATTTCGCGTTTTGTAAGTAGCAACTTGCGGTCGCGCTTAGCCTCGTGGTTGGCATAGCTACCATAGAAATAAGGCGATATGTTCATACCTTTAATCCACATTTCGCCCTTTATGATATAACAATAGGTGTCAACAAGCGAAGCCTTGCCCATGCGAATAGACTTTATCTCGGTACCCGTGAGCTGTATGCCAGCCGTGTAAGTATCGATAAAAGTATACTCAAACGAAGCCTTCTTGTTGCGTATCTGTACAGGACTCTTTTTACGGAGTTCCAAATCATTCTTATTCATAATATTCGCCCTTCATTCTTCACTCAACTATTGTTGCAAAATTCTCTATGTTATCATCCACATATCGAGCCACAGCCTCGGTAAATTCTTCTTCGCTTTCCACGAAAGCGTCGTCGTATTTATCAAAGTCGGGATATTTCTCAAACAAAGCCATAAACTCCTCGTCGGTATAGTCTTTCTCCAACTCCTCACGATATTTCTTGTATAGCTTATGACATCCGTTGATGATAGGGCTTAGCGTAGGTAGTCCCCACTCGCGAATGGCGCGAGCAAAAGGGTTAAGGAATATGAAACCGCCTAAACCATTGTGTATGAGTTGGATAAATCCGCCATCCATCACTTCTTCGCGCAAGTAATAATAAGCCAGAAGCGTAATCTGGTCGGCATTAAGCTTAGGCATTGTCTCTGCCGAAAGCTCGCCACCAATAGCATCATGGATGGCATCCACAAAAACTTTTATAAACTCATCCATGCCCTCTTGAGCAGCCTGCGCAAGGAGGGCGTCTTTTATCTTAATTTCCATATTGTGTGTACACCTGTATTATGCTCTCCCGACTTTATATAGCAAATGGCCGTTTGCCCGTCGCAAAAGCAATTCGTTGCAAAGTTAATGTAAATGAGTGGAATGACAAAACAAAATACGCAGTTTTTGATTTTGTTATTCCCGAGTGCAGCTTAACTTTGAAAAGTTAATACTTCTTGGCTTCATACGTATTGTATTAGGAATCATAGCTGTATTATTTGTATTAGGAATCATAGCTGTATCATATTTTATAAGTTCGTTGGTTTTCAAATGCGAAGTTACAACATTCGAAAAATATGCTGTCCGAATGTTGTAATTTTGCAGAAAACCAATAGCAACAGACAGCACGAGCTCACACGACTACTCGAAAGGCGCCAAGAGTATAGTCGAAATGCAGAAAACGGATAGTCGAAATGCAGAAAACGGATAGTCGCACACGGAGCCTTCCGATTAAAATCCGACTAACTTCCGATAATAAAAAAAGACCCGCAGGTCATTACAGGAATGGTCTACGAGTCTTAAAAAAATATGATGATTATCTACTAATCGGACAATTGGGTTAGCAAAGCCTTGCGGACAGATAAAAACATTATGCCAAGCCCTCGATTTCTCCGTTTATGATATCGATATTCTCGCTCTGAGGATGCAGAGGGAGACCAGGCATGCGGAGAATGTCGCCCGAGATGGCAACGATCATGCCTGCACCAGCGCTAACCACGAAGTCGCGCACGGTGAAGGTGAAGCCTTCTGGCACACCGATAGCCTTAGGGTCGTCGCTGAAGGAATATTGAGTTTTGGCTACGCAGATAGGCATCTTGTCCAATCCCCACTCCGCTATGCGCTCCATGGCTTTGCGAGCCTTAGAGGTGAATTCCACCCTGCCGGCACGATACACCTGCTTGGCTATCTTCTCAATCTTCACTTCTACGCTATCCTCGAGGTCGTAGACGAATTTGATATCCGACGATGGATGCTCTTCGATGGTTTTCAGGCATAGTTTTGCCAACTCTTCACAACCCTCGCCACCATGCAGATAAGCCTCGTTAGGCGCAAAGTCTACGCCCAGCTTGTTGCAATAAGCCTTTAGCTCGTCGATAGTTTGCTGAGTGTCGGTGCCAAAGCGATTTAGCGTCACCACTACGGTCTGTCCCATATTCTGCAGGTTTTCTATGTGGCGAGCCATATTGTCGAGACCAGCCTCGGCAAGTCCACGAGTGGTAACAACGAGGATTGTCATTTTTGGTGTTAGTCCAGCCATGCGACATTTGATATCGAGGAATTTCTCGGCACCAAGGTCGGCACCAAAGCCAGCTTCGGTAACCACATAGTCGCTGGTAGACATCGCCATCTTGGTAGCCAAAACGCTATTGCAGCCGTGGGCAATATTGGCAAACGGACCGCCATGAATGAAGGCTGCTGTATGCTCGGTAGTTTGCACGAGGTTAGGATGGATGGCATCCATGAGCAGCACGAGCAACGAGCCTACGCCACCAAGGTCGCGCATATAGAATGGTTTGCCCTCGCAGGTTACACCCAGCAGTATGTTCTCAAGGCGTTTGCGAAGGTCGTCCATATCTGTGGCAAGACAAAGGATAGCCATAATCTCGGAAGCAGGAGTGATATCGAATCCCGACTCTCTGACCACACCATTGCCATCGCCCAATCCCGTAACGACATATCTAAGCGCACGATCGTTCATATCCATTACACGTCGCCAATAAACGGTCTTCAGCTGCTCAGGCTTGCCCTGGTGGCGGAAGATATAGTTGTCGACAAGAGCCGCTATGAGGTTGTTGGCAGAAGTGATGGCATGCATATCGCCTGTGAAATGAAGATTTATCTTCTCCATTGGCAACACCTGCGAATAGCCACCGCCAGAGGCGCCTCCCTTCATACCGAAACAGGGTCCCATGCTTGGCTCACGTAGCGCCAGCGCACTCTTTTTGCCCAAACGATTGAGCGCCATAGAGAGTCCGATGCTCACGGTAGTTTTGCCGATGCCAGCCTTGGTAGGCGACATGGCTGTCATAAGAATAAGGTTGCTGCCAGCTACTTTCTTCTCATCGATAATGTCGATAGGAAGTTTAGCGATGTTTTTGCCATAATAAACTAAAGAAGACTCGTCGATTCCATATTCCGAAGCGATATCCTTAATGTGCTTCAATGGAGTTTCGCGTGCTATTTGAATGTCTGTTTTCACGAAATAGTATTTTTTATTATGTGTTTTTGTAGTGCAAAGGAACGGAAAAAATCTTAGTCTTGCAAATAAGTTGCATATAAACACGATGCTCTTAATAAGTTTTAACGCTATAATCACACTTGTTTCCGTTAAACATTCTTAATGTCGCAGAAATATTCTTTGTTTAGAAATATAGGTATGAAGCAAAATGCTTATCTTTGCAGAAGATAGGCGGCACTCGGCAATTTGTGAGCAAGCTCACATTGCGCTCGTTTGCACTATCTTTGCAAATAAAAAAAGAGTTTTTAGGACTAATAACAACAAACACCATAAGGCTTATGATGAGAAATCTACTATATATGATGTTTTCAATGACATTGCTGCTTGGCGCACCTGTTAGCGCTCATGCCAATAATGCCATCGAAATTGTCGACAACGATATTGTCGGCATCACAGTTACTGTGTCGGAGTCTACACTTCGTGTTACAGGCGCCACAGGACTAACCCTTAGTATATATAATGTAGCAGGCGTGCATGTGCAGAGCTTCCGTGTGGAGGGTGCCGACCGCCGTTATGAACTAAACCTTCCTAAAGGTTGCTATATAGTGAAAGTAGGCAAGGTGGTTCGCAAAATTTCTATTAAGTGATATTCCATTCGCATATATTGCGATCAGTAAAGTGGGTGGTGCTTCTTGTCGTATTGCTATTTGTTTCGTGCGACAAGAAGGACGACAACCCATACCGTAATCTCTCGCTCGATTATTATGCCCCGATGCGGGAAAAGGCATTTGCAGTTGATGCCGACAAGATAAGGAATGCCATTTCTAACCTTATCTATACCGATTCAGATACCATTCTTTCGTCATCGCGCCTACGCAGATATTATAGCGAAGGGGGCGACTTTGTATGGATTACTCGCTTGGGCGTAGACGAGCGTGCAGATAGTCTTTTCACATATTTGCGACAGGTGAAACAGGATGGTTTCTCGATAGAGAAATTCCATATCGACGAGATGGCTGCCGATATTGCCAAACTTCGTTCGCTCGATGCCGACTCCATAGGCAACATCAATAAGCTTATGGCACGACTGGAGTATCGACTGTCGAAGGCGTATCTGCATTATGTTTCAACGATGAGATATGGATATGTGAATCCATATCAGACTTTCAACCGCTTAGACCCTATGGAAGCCGACAATCCTCGTGCGGGCTACCATACTCTATATGATGTGCCTACCGAGGTGGCTAAAGCCGACTTTCTGCCCACGATATTCCGCAAGGCTACTGCCGACAGCATAGGCGCTTTTCTGCGCTCTATTCAGCCCAATAATCCTTATTATTATATGTTGCGATCTCAGCTTGCCACCCCTGGACTAAGCAGAGGGCAAAGGATGAAGATTATGGTGAATATGGAGCGTTGCAGATGGAGAGTGGCGGATTTGCCACACAACCACCAGAACTATGTGATGGTGAACATCCCTGCCTACATGCTTCGTGCGGTATGTGCCGATACCATAGTGGAAATGAAGATTGTATGTGGAGCCATGAAAACCAAGACGCCTATCATAACAAGCAAGATAAAGCGCATTGACATAAATCCGCAATGGATAATTCCACGTAGCATCATCAAAACCAGCGTGGCTCATCATGCTGGCAACGTGGGCTATTTTGCTTCGCATCGCTATTTCATCCGCCATCGTGCTACAGGCAAGAAGGTTAGCCCTTCGGAGGTGTCGGCAGACATGCTCTTGGGTGGCGAATATGCCGTGGTTCAGGAGGGCGGAGCTGGCAACTCGCTTGGCCGCATCATCTTCCGCTTCGACAATAATCTCTCTATCTACCTCCACGACACTTCGTCGCCCAGTGTCTTTGAGCGTAGCGACCGTAGGGCTTCGCACGGATGTGTGAGAGTGGAAAAACCATACTTGCTGGCAACATCGATTCTTGGCAAAGGCAAAGAAAAATTATTGGCTCGATTAAACTATTCTATCAATGCTGACGTCTCATCATTAGGAAAGAAACGTAGCGAACTCTCGGAGGCGCAACAGGCTGTGGCTGACACTCTGCAGCGCAGCAAGCTCATAGGGAGCCTGAATGTTGATCCGCGCATCCCGGTATTCATCACATATTTCACCCTCTACCCTTCCATCAACGGCTCACTCGTAGACTATCCCGACGTGTATGGCTATGACGAGATTATCGCAAGGAAGCTGAAGAAATATATGTGATCTATCCTACCCGGATTTCACAGAAAACACGAATAACTCTTGGTTTTGAAAGGAACACGAATAACTCGAAGCTAACGAAATATAAATCAAGCAAGAAACGCAAGCTAAAGAGCCCACAGGGATCATTCGTGTTATTAGAAAAATTCGT
>ENA-OYWJ01000455-OYWJ01000455.1-human-gut-metagenome-genome-assembly--contig:-NODE-455-length-20269-cov-30.350846_pt1 | contig 20269 bp, 16 predicted proteins | sample MGYA00244169_ERZ653395 | MGnify/ENA primary metagenome ERZ653395 (study PRJEB26926, sample SAMN06165120) | human gut metagenome | biome: ENVO:00009003; feature: ENVO:2100002; material: ENVO:00002003...
CATTGCAAGGATACTGCATCGAAGACACGAAGCAACTTACATTGTTCTAAGGACAGAATAATCTCTTTCGATTCTTTATATATAGCCCATGTCTGATGGTATGGGAAGAGAATTCACGTATCTGTCTTCACATGCAACTAATCGCTATTTTATCCCGAATTGGGGTAATAATAATAGGTAAAAAGGATAAAAAGTAAAAAAGGTAGGAAAGTGGGGATTATCCTCATCTTTCTTACCTTTTTTCATTTATATTTATTCTGCTTAAACAAAAGCTAATGTTTATTCTGCTTAAACAAAAGCCGATGTTTTATTCAGCTTCAGCAAAAGCCATCTCTTCGGCGGCGGCAATAATGTCTTCGCGCGATTGTGGTTTTGCAGATATGTCGCTCAAATCAAATTCTTCGTCAGAAGTCTGTGCGCTCTTTGTTGTTGGCGCTACGGCTTCTGTTGGTTTCTCTTCCTTTGCTATAGTGGCAGGCGACTCTGTAGCTGGTTCCAACTTAGTGATCAAGAAATCTTGTCTCACCTCAGTATCAGGAATTGCCAGTACTGGCTCCTCCTCCATCTTTGTGCGGTTTGCTTTAGCAGCAAACACCTCGTCGATGAATTGTGGTTTCTTCTTCAGTTTGTCGAGCGTGAGCTTGCTGGCAAGCTGCTGACTTTCTTTCTTGCTAAAACCTCTACCAGAACAGCCCTCTACACCTTCGAGCACAACTTTGAACTCAAAGATTGGGTTGCCATTCTTATCCTTTTCCTGCAACACCTGCTCGTAGCTGAGACGAACCTTGTTTTTCTGGCTCCATTCTATGAGCTTACTCTTGAAGTTTACCTCTTTGTAGGCAACCTTGTCGATGTTTATCATTTGAGCCAAAATGCGCTTATTCATAAAGCGCATGCAAGCATTGTAGCCCTGGTCGAGGTATATTGCACCCACCAATGCCTCAAATGCGTTGCCGCCCATATAACTGTTGTGTGACGACGTATGGCCCGAGCTTAATATAAGCTGGTTGATTCCCATTTCCTGGGCAAGCTTGTTCAAAGTGTCTCTCTGTACGAGTTTGCTTCGTGTATTGGTAAGAAAACCTTCACGTTTGCCCGGAAAATGTTGATAAACGATATCACCGACAATAGCGTCGAGAATGGCATCGCCGAGAAACTCCAGTCGCTCATTGTTTACTGGCTTACCCTTTGCATTGCGTCGCATAACGCTTTTGTGCATCAAAGCAAGCTTGTAGTAACTGATGTCGTGTGGATAGAAACCGATGATGTCGTATAAAGAAGAATAAAGCTCCTTCTCCTTACGGAAAGGGAGCCTTATTCTATCAATGATATTATTCAGCATACTTCTTGAAAACAACGCATGCGTTATGACCACCAAAACCGAAGGTGTTGCTCAATGCAGCACGCACCTCACGCTTCTGAGCCTTGTTGAACGTAAAGTTCAAATTATAGTCAATCTCAGGATCCTGGTCGTCCTCCTCATGGTTGATAGTTGGAGGTACAATATCGTTCTTTACAGAAAGGATGCAGACCATAGCCTCTACTGCACCAGCTGCACCAAGAAGGTGACCTGTCATACTCTTTGTAGAGCTGATGTTGAGCTTGTAAGCAGCGTCGCCGAACACGTCCTTAATTGCCTTAGCCTCAGAGATGTCGCCTACGTGTGTAGATGTACCGTGTACATTGATGTAGTCAATATCCTCTGGCTTCAAGCCTGCGTCTTCGAGTGCATTCTGCATAACGAGCCTTGCACCAAGTCCCTCTGGGTGAGAAGCTGTGATGTGATAAGCATCAGCGCTTTCGCCTTCGCCAACCATCTCAGCATAGATCTTAGCACCACGAGCCTTAGCATGCTCAAGTTCCTCAAGGATGATACAGCCAGCACCCTCACCCATAATAAATCCATCGCGGCTTGCGCTGAATGGACGGCTTGCGTGCTCAGGATCATCATTGCGGGTAGAAAGAGCCTTCATGGCATTGAAACCACCAACACCACATGCACAGATAGCTGCCTCAGCACCACCCGAAACGATTACATTAGCCTTACCCAAACGGATATGGTTGAATGCAGCAGCCAAAGCGTTGCTTGAAGAAGCACATGCACTTGTTGTTGTGTAGTTAGGACCATGGAAGCCGAAATGAATGCTAATCTGACCAGATGCAATATCGGCAATCATCTTAGGGATGAAGAATGGGTTGAACTTAGGACCATTCTCTGGATGAGCACCATAATATGAAACCTCATCCTCGAAAGTCTTAATACCACCAATTCCCACACCGTAGATAACTCCAATGCGGTTCAAGTCTTCTTTCTCTAAATCGAGTCCAGAATCCTTTACACCCTGCATGGCAGAAATCATTGCCAGCTGAGTGTAACGGTCGAGCTTGCGTGCTTCCTTGCGATCAATGTAGTCATTGATGTTAAGGTTCTTAACCTCGCATGCAAACTGAGTCTTGAACAATGAAGCGTCGAAATGGGTAATAGGCGCAGCACCGCTCTTACCAGCAAGGAGGCTTTCCCAAGTCTCCTCAGGAGTATTTCCTAACGGAGTTACGGCACCGAGACCTGTTACTACTACTCTCTTTAATTCCATCAAGACGTAATATTACTTAGCGTTAGCCTCGATGTAAGAGATAGCGTCACCTACAGTCTGGATTGTCTCAGCCTTATCGTCTGGAATAGAGATACCGAATTCCTTCTCAAATTCCATGATGAGCTCTACTGTATCCAAAGAGTCTGCACCAAGGTCGTTTGTGAAGCTTGCTTCTGGCTTAACCTCTGAAGCCTCTACACCAAGTTTATCAACGATAATTGCATTTACTTTGCTTTCAATTTCTGACATAATTGTAATTTTTAAGTGGTTAAATGAAAATTCTAATTAAAAAACGGTTGCAAAGGAACGAATTTTATTTGATATTTGCAAATAATTTCTATAAAAAAGACCACTTATTTGCACACACACCATACCTTTGTGCATGTTTTAGATGATTTTTTGTATACTTTTAGTTGGTCATTTCATATTTTCTCCTTATCTTTGCAGAAGATAGGCTGCACTCGGCAATCTGAAAGCAAACTTTCATTGCACTCGTTTGCACTATCTTTGCAAAATATAGAGCGCTATACGGCAATACTTAAAAAAATAATCTTGCCGTGAAGCTAAGAAACTGTAGAAACCTTTAAATACAAATCTAATTTTACACTAAATAATCATGTCATTTGTAGAACTATGCAATCAGGTCTTCAACCAGGCCATCCGAGATTATCACGTTACTGATAATATCGATACCCCTATCAACAACCCTTACGAAAGAGATTCTATTGAGAATAGATTGTATCTCAAGTGCTGGATAGACACCGTGCAGTGGCATTTCGAGGACATCATCCGCGACCCACACATCGACCCTATCGAAGCGCTTGCTCTAAAGAGACGTATCGACCGCAGCAACCAGGATCGTACTGACTTGGTAGAACAAATCGACTCTTACTTCCGCCAGAAGTATTCCGACGTTAATGTGTTGCCTGATGCACGCATCAATACCGAGAGCCCTGCTTGGGCTATCGACCGATTGTCGATTCTTGCTCTAAAGATTTACCACATGAAGGAGCAGGCAGAGCGTACCGACGCCAGCGACGAGCACAGACAGAAATGCCAAACTAAGCTCAACGTGCTGCTCGAACAGCAGGTAGACCTTGGCACAGCTATCGACCAACTGCTCGAAGACATTGCTGCCGGCAGAAAATATATGAAGGTGTACCGACAGATGAAGATGTACAACGACCCTTCTACTAATCCTGTTCTCTACAACAACAAAAAGTGAAAACAGAACACATTCTCATAATAAGGTTCTCTGCAATAGGTGATGTGGCAATGACTGTGCCTGTGGTTTATTCATTGGCTCAGCAGTATCCTCATGTCCGCATCACCATGCTTAGCCGTCCCTCTGCACAGCCATTCTTCCAAGACTTAGCTCCCAACGTAAGTTTCATGGGAGCCGACATCAAGGGCGAATACAAGGGTATCAAGGGATTGAATTCCCTATACCGTAGGCTCACAGCAAAGAATTTCACTGCTGTGGCCGACCTTCACAATGTCATCAGGTCTGACTATCTCCGAATGAGATTTAACATCGACCGATACAAAGTGGCACACATCGACAAACATCGCGATGGCAAACGTCAGCTGATAGCAGAAAACAACAAGGTGTTCCGCCAGCAGCCTACGTCGTTCCAGAACTATGCCGACGTGTTTGCTAAATTGGGCTATCCTATCAAGATGAACTTCACGTCTATATTCCCTAAAGAGGGCGGCAACCTCCGCTTGCTCTCTGAGGCAATAGGCGAAAAAAAGGCTTTCCAGCAATGGATAGGAATAGCACCGTTTGCTGCTCACCAAGGAAAGATTTATCCTATCGGAAAGATGGAGCAGGTGGTCGACATCATCAGTCGCCGTCATCCATCATGCAGAATATTCTTCTTCGGAGGCGGTCAGTCAGAGATGGACATCATCAACTCTTTGGTCGAGAAATATCCAAATAGCATCAATGCTTCTGCCAATCTTGGCGGATTGCGCAATGAGCTTACATTGATGAGCCATCTCGACGTGATGGTATCTATGGACAGCTCCAATATGCACATGGCATCGCTCGTGGGGTGTCCTGTGGTTAGCATCTGGGGCGCCACCCATCCTTTCGCCGGTTTCATGGGTTGGGGACAAAAGGAGGCAGACACCGTACAGGTGGATTTACCATGCCGTCCTTGCAGCATCTATGGCAACAAGCCTTGCCTTCGTGGCGACTACGCTTGTCTAAACTCCATCGAACCAGAAACCGTAGCCGACCATATAGAGAGTGTGCTCACAAGGATAATCTAAAGATTAAAAATTACACCTATTTATATATAATATAGGCGACAAAATAAAAAACACAATATTAACTACAATGAAGAAAACAAAGTTCCTTGCTTTTTTACTATGCTGCTTTTCTGCATTCTTATTCGCATCATGCTTAGATGATGATGGCGGAAAAACAGGATTAACAAACGAAGAGGCTCGCCAATGTCTTAATTCTATTCGCGGCAGTTACTCTGGCGATTTGATTTACGAATCACAGAATCCAATCATCGCTACCGACAAGACTGACACCTTGGATATTGATTGGCAAGTAAATGCTGCCGACACCACTCTCGTTGTCTACAGCTTCCCTGCTAAGCTCATTGCCAAAGATTTACCAGAAGGCGACGTCAAAACAGCTCTCTCTCAGGCTTCAGGAGCAACTCTTAAGGCTAAGATCGGATTCTACCAAATCACTCCTGTAATAGGCTACATTCTTTTTCCTATGCCTGTGGTTTATAATGTCATCTATGGTGGAAGTGCCCACAAGGTTTCAGCCTACTTCAGTTCTAACGGCTATTCCTTTGGTCTGCATTCGGCTACTCAAAAGGTTATGCAGATGCAGCTCGTACTTGGCGGAGTTTATCTCGACAACGATTTCAATACAAACCTATTAGCAGGAAAGACAACTCCTTTCATGCTCGTAAGTAAATGGTAGACCTAAGTGGTCTACCATTTTTTTATACTGTTTTTCGCACAAAGTAAATAGTTTTTCTCTATTCTCTTTGTGGTTATATTTCTTTTACCTATCTTTGCACCCGTAAACATAATACACAAGTTTTTTTAAACACGTTTTTATTACTAGAAAAAATGAAAAAGTTTATTTTAATGTTTGCTGCTGCAGTAATGGCTGTATCGGCAAATGCTCAAACAGTTACAGAAAGTAAAACTACAGACAACATCTACGTTGGTGTCAATGGTGGCTTGTCTACCGTTACTCGCCTTTCATCATTAGGCGCAGGCGACCACTCTCGCTTTAAGGACATCACTCCAAGCATTGGTTTCCGCGTAGGTCGTTGGTTCACTCCAGTAGTAGGTTTGGCTTTAGAAGGCAATTTCAACTTCAAGAATTTACATCATAGCAACGAAGCAAAGACTTTCGTTAACTCAACAAACGTATCTTTGTTAGGAACTCTCAACGTGCTCAACTGGATTGGTGGCTATAATGGCGAACCTCGTTGCTTCGAAGTTATCCCTGTATTCGGTTTGGGATGGGGTCATACCTTTGGCCATCCTTCTGATGCATGGAAAGCAAATGTAGTAACTTCGAAGTTTGGTATTGACCTCGCATACAACTTCGGTAGTCAGAAAGAATGGCAGCTCTATGTAGAGCCTTCTATCAACTGGAACATCCACGAAAAGGGTCGTACAGAGGTTGAATACAGCAGCAACTATTCTACCCTCAAGGGGACCATCGGTCTCAACTATAAGTTTGGCAACTCTAACGGCACCCACAACTTCACTATCGCTAAGCTTCGTGACCAGTCAGAGATTGACGCTTTGAATGCTCAGATCAACGATTTGCGCAGCGAGTTGGCTAAGAAACCAAAGGAGGTTGTTAAGGAAGTAGTCAAGGAGGTTGTTAAGGACAACAACATCACTCGCGAAGTAAAGGTTGAGAACCTCGTATTCGTAACCTTCGCTCAGGGAAAGACCACTCTTACCAAGGAGGCAAAGGTTGCTCTCAACGCTATTGCTAAGGGCAAGCACGTACAGGTTGTTGGTACAGCTTCTCCAGAGGGTTCTAAGGAAATCAACGACAAGATTTCTCAGAGCCGTGCCAACTCTGTTGCCGACTATCTCAAGAGCCGTGGCGTCATTGTTGACGAGGCTACTGGCGAGGGCGTACAGGGCACAACCTCAAACCGCTTGGCTATCGTTTATGTAAAGTAATATACTAATATTTCTGCAAAGATATTTTTATATAGATTATTATTAAGCCTCCAGCTCCATCCTCGGATAGCTGGAGGCTTTTTTGGTGAAGAGGGAAGAACGAAGAGTGAAGAACGAAGAGTGAAGAACGAAGAATTTAAGGGAAGAGGAAATAGGGAACCGTACCCTGCGGGTCGAGTTTGCGACAACTCGGTTGTCGCACTTACCCTCGCTCCCCTCTCTTCCCTCTTCACTTCCATCGGATTCTTCACTCTTCCCTCTTCCCTCTTCACTTCCTCCCCCTCTTCGTTAATAATGCTAAATAATTCTTCATTATCAGTTTTTTGGTTTAATTTTGCACCTTAATATGTGTTATTAGGCACATTGCCAAAATAAGCAACAATAGACAATGAGTATAACAAGCATAGCCGGCAAACTGTTTGTGCCAAGGCAAAAGGAGCTCCAGCATTATCAAAACGGAGCCGAGAAAATGCAAGACGAGGTATTGAAATATCTCGTAAACACCGCTGCATCAACGGAATACGGACGCAACCATCTTTTCAAAACCATACATAGCTATGACGACTTCGCCAAGAATGTGCCTCTCAACACCTACGAAGAGCTCAAGGGCGACATCGACAGAATGCGCCATGGCGAAAGCGACATACTTTGGCCTGGTTCGGTGAAATGGTACGCTAAGTCGTCGGGCACAACCAACGACAAGAGCAAGTTTATTCCTGTTTCTCACGATGGTTTGCATCGCATTCACTATCAGGGCGGAAAGGATGTTGTGGCTCTGTATCTCAGAAACAATCCCAACAGCCGTCTCTTCGATGGCAGATCTTTAATCCTTGGTGGCAGCCATTCGCCTAACTACAATTTGCCAGGCTCTTTGGTTGGCGACCTTAGTGCCATTCTCATCGAGAATATCAATCCTTTTGCCAACCTTGTCAGAGTTCCTTGCAAGCAGACTGCTCTGTTGAGCGACTTCGAGGTTAAGCGCGACCGCATAGCCCACGAAACTCTCAACAAGAATGTCACCAATATCTCTGGCGTTCCTTCATGGATGCTCAGCGTATTGGTTCGCATTATGGAGATTACAGGCAAAAAGCATCTCCAAGAGGTGTGGCCAAACCTTGAGGTCTTCTTCCATGGTGGTATTGCCTTTACTCCTTATCGTAGCCAATACGAAAAACTCATCACCAAGAGCGACATGCACTATATGGAGACCTACAATGCCAGCGAAGGCTTCTTCGGCATTCAGGACGATCCTACCGACAAGTCGATGTTGCTAATGGTCGACTACGATGTTTTCTACGAGTTTATTCCTATGGATGAGTTTGGCACCGACAATCCAACCATCGTCCCTCTCTCAGGCATCGAGCTCGGCAAAAACTACGCCATGGTCATTTCTACCTCGTGTGGCCTGTGGCGCTACATCATTGGCGACACCGTTAGCTTCACCAGTCGCAACCCTTACAAGTTTGTAATCACTGGTCGTACCAAATATTTCATCAATGCCTTTGGCGAAGAGCTCGTGCAAGACAATGCCGAAAAGGGCTTGGCTTACGCCTGCCAACAGACTGGCGCCGAGGTGTTGGAATATACTGCCGCACCTGTTTATATGGACGACAATGCCAAGTGTCGCCACCAATGGCTCATCGAATTCTCTCACGAGCCAACCAACCTCGACGAGTTTGCCACTCTCCTCGACCGCAAGCTTCAGGAGCTAAATAGCGACTACGAGGCTAAGCGTTTCCACGACATCACTCTCCAGCATCTTGAGGTCGTAAAGGCTCCAACTGGAATCTTCAACGAGTGGCTAAAGTCGAAAGGAAAGCTCGGCGGACAGCACAAGGTGCCACGCCTCAGCAATTCTCGTCGCAACATAGATGAAATTCTCGAAATGATGAACTCATGAAAATAAGTCCTAAAGGAACATTACTTAAGATATTCGCAATCATTGTCGTTGCCTTTGTTGTAGCCTCGTGTGCAAGAATGGGTAACCCTGACGGAGGATGGTATGATGAAACTCCTCCAAGGGTTGTTGGTGCTTCGCCAAGCGAGAAGGCTACTAATGTCAACGCCAAAAAGGTGTACATCAATTTCGACGAATTTATTAAGGTCGACAACCCTACCGAAAAGGTCGTGGTGTCGCCACCTCAGATAGAGGCTCCTGAAATCAAGGCGCAGGGCAAACGCATCGCCATCTCGCTCCTCGACTCGCTGAAGGCAAACACCACCTACACCATCGACTTCTCTGATGCCATTTCCGACAACAACGAGGGCAACCCTATGGGCAACTACACTTATTGCTTCTCTACGGGCAATGTCATCGACACCTTGGAAGTAGCAGGCTCCGTGCTTGCTGCCGACAATCTCGAACCTGTCAAGGGCATCCTCGTGGGTCTTTATGCCGACCTTGCCGACAGCGCTTTCTCTACCAAGCCTATGCTTCGTGTGTCGCGCACAGATAGCCAAGGTCATTTCGTCATCAAGGGTGTTGCTCCTGGCAGCTATCGTATCTACGCTCTGCAGGATATGGATGGCAACTATCTCTTCAACCAAAAGGCTGAGATGCTCGCTTTCTCTACCGACACCATCATTCCTTCGTTCAAAGCCGATGTTCGCCAAGACACTCTTTGGCGCGACACTCTGCATATCGACGTGGTAAAGCGCGTCGACTATACTCACTTTTTGCCCGACAATGTCTGCCTTTTGGCTTTCAACGAGATCAACACCGACCGCATATTCCTCAAGAGCGAGCGCCCAGATGCCAACCGCTTCTCGCTCTTCTATAGCTATGGCTCCGACTCGCTGCCAAAGCTCAAGGGGCTCAACTTCAACATCACCGACTCCACCTTCACCATCGATGCTTCTGCTAAGCGCGACACCATAACTTATTGGCTCAACGACACAGCCTTGGTCAATTGCGATTCACTAGAGCTTGAGCTTCGCCATCTCGTCACCGACACCCTGGGCCATCTCGTCGAGGGCGTCGACACCATACAGCTATTCGCCAAGATTCCTTACGAAAAGCGACTCAAGGCTAAGCTCAAGGATTTGGAAAAATGGCAGAAGGCGCAAGACAAGAAGAAGCGAAAGGGAGAACCCTACGACAGTATTCCGCCAATAGAACTGCTGAAATACTCCGTCAAAGGCACCGACCTCGACCCCGACAAGAATGTGGAGTTCGCTTTCAACACTCCGCTCAAGCATTTCCATCTCGACAAGATGCATCTCTATTCCAAACCGCCAAAAGATTCGCTATGGTATGAAGAGAAGTTTAAGTTCGACCAAAACACTCCTCTCCTCTACACCTTCCGAGCCGAATGGAAACCGGGCTACGAATATAGCTTAGAGCTCGACTCCCTGGTCTTCGAAGATATCTATGGCACCTGCGCTGGTCCAAGCAAACAGGGTCTGAAGGTTAAAGACCTCAACCAATACGCCACCATCATGTTCACCCTCAATGGCATGGAAGGCAAGAATGTGGTTTGCCAACTCCTCAACACCTCCGACAACCCAGTGAAAGAGGTAAAGACCACCGATGGCAACGTACAGTTCTATTATGTTGCACCAGGCACCTACTATCTCCGCCTCTATGTCGACGAAAACAACAATGGCATGTGGGACACAGGTGTCTTTGCCGAAGGTCGCCAGCCAGAGCCGGTTTACTATTACCACGAGGCAATCCAATGCAAAGCCAACTGGGATTTCTCTGAAACATGGACACCTACCGCTCGCTCGCTCTCCTCTCAGAAACCTTCGCAAATCACAAAGCAAAAGGCCGACAAGAAGAAGACCGTGAAGTCTCGCAACCTCGACAGAGCCAAGAGCCTCGGCATTCAATATGTTCCTAAAGTATTATAATGTATTAATATATAATAATGTATGAAGCACGTTAGAATCCTATTTCTCGTTATTGCTGCCATGCTGTTTAGCCAAAAGGCTATGGCACAGTGCACATTCAGAAACACAGCCTTCAAGTCGGGCGAGTTTCTCACATACAACCTCTACTACAACTGGAAATTCGTGTGGGTAAAGGCTGGAACAGCTTCTATGTACACCGTACAGAGCAAACGCAACGGCAAGGAAGCTTATCGTGCGAGCCTTATCACTCGTGGCAACAACAAGGTTGACAATTGGTTTGTATTGCGCGACACCCTCCTTTGCTACAACACACTCAACCTTGCTCCCCTCTACTTCCGCAAGGGTGCTCGCGAGGGCGACCGATACACCGTCGATGAGGTATTCTACAACTATCCAAATGGCAAAGTCCACCTCAAGCAGCATCGCCTCACCCACAAGGGCGAAAACAAATGGCAAAATCGCACTCTCAACGATTGCGTCTACGATATGCTGAGCATCTTCTTGCGTGCTCGCTCCTTCAACCCTACAGGTTGGAAGAAAGGTCACGATGTCAACATCACCATCGCCGATGGCAATGGTCTCAGCCCTGCTAAGCTCCGCTACCAAGGCAAAACCACTATCAAGGCTGACAACCATCACAAATACAGATGTCTGCAACTATCGTATATGGAACTCGAAGACGGTAAATACAAGCGCATCGTCGACTTCTATGTCACCGACGACGACAACCACGTGCCTGTGCGTCTCGACATGTTCCTGAAGTTTGGCTCTGCCAAAGCATTCCTCGTAGACATGAAGGGAATAAAAAACAAAATCGAAGCAGAAGTAAAATAATAATTCAAACTATTCATAAGCAATAACCAAGAAAACCCTAAAAAACATGGAAAATAAAGTAGCTCTTATTACAGGTATCACAGGTCAGGATGGTTCTTACCTTGCAGAATTCCTTTTGGAAAAAGGATACGAAGTCCACGGCACAATCCGTCGTTCTTCTGTCGACTATCGCGAGCGTATCGCACACCTTGAAGGTACACCACACTTCCACCTCCACTATGCCGACTTGGGTGACTCTATGAGCATCCTGGGCGTTATCGGCAAGGTTCGTCCAACAGAAATCTACAACCTCGCTGCTCAGAGCCACGTGCAGGTCAGCTTCGACTCTCCTGAGTTCACTGCCGACGTCGATGCAGTAGGCGTATTGCGCATCCTCGAGGCTGTGCGCCAGCTTGGTCTCAAAGACTCTTGCCGCATCTATCAGGCTTCCACCTCCGAGCTCTATGGCAAGGTAGAGGAAGTGCCACAAAACGAGAACACACCTTTCCACCCTTACAGCCCATACGCTGTTGCCAAGCAGTATGGCTTCTGGATAGTAAAAGAATATCGCGAGGCTTACGATATGTATTGCTGTTCGGGCATCCTCTTCAACCACGAGAGCGAGCGCCGTGGCGAAACATTCGTTACCCGCAAAATCACTCTCGCTGCCGCACGCATCAAGCAGGGCAAGCAAGACAAGCTCTATCTTGGCAACCTTTCGTCACTCCGCGACTGGGGTTATGCTAAGGACTATGTAGAGTGTATGTGGCTCATCCTTCAGCAAGACAAACCTGAAGACTTCGTCATTGCTACAGGTGAACAGCACAGCGTGCGCGAGTTCTGCTACTATGCTTTCAAGCGCGTAGGCATCGAACTCGAATTCCAGGGCGAAGGCATGAATGAGAAGGGTATCGACAAAGCCACAGGCAATGTGCTCATCGAGGTTAGCCCAGACTTCTATCGTCCTACCGACGTAGTAAACCTCTGGGGTGATCCTACTAAGGCCAAGGCTAAGTTGGGCTGGAACCCATCAAAGACCCCATTCCAAGAGCTTGTCAACATCATGGTAGACAGCGACATGGCTAAAGTAGCTTCCGATGGTGCCGCCGAGAAAGTTCGCACCAACCTTGCCGAATATCTCGAAAAGGGAATCGTGAAGTAAGTGAAAAACGAAGAGTGAAGAACGAAGAGTGAAGAACGAAGAGTGAAGAGTGAAGAATCAAAATGCTTAACAAGCTAAAAGATTCTTCACTCTTTTTTTAGCTCTCGTTCTTTACTTCCATCGGATTCTTCACTCTTCACTTCCATCGGATTCTTCACTCTTCACTTCCATCGGATTCTTCACTCTTCGTTCTTCACTCTTCACTTAAATTCTTCCCTTAACAAAACCCACTTCTCTCTAAAAAAACATAAATCATTTGCTATCCTTATATTATTAAACTACTTTTGTACCAAGTAATCAAACCCTCACTAAAACAAATTCTACAAAACAAACAATTTCTCACAACATGAAGAAAATCATGACCCTTGCCGTAACTCTGCTCCTTAGCATAGCGGCTTATGCTGCCGACTACGGCACCTACTATCAGAACATGCCCGTAAAAATGCAGCAACCTGAAGTAGCAGTAATCCCAGACTATAGTGTAAACCTTAAAGACTTCGGAGCCGTAGGCGATGGAATCACCCTCAACACTCAAGCCTTCGACAAAGCCATCAAGGCTCTCGACAAAAAAGGTGGAGGCCACCTCATCGTCCCTGCTGGCGTATGGCTCACAGGCCTCATCTCGCTCAAAAGCAACATCGACCTCCATATCGAGAAAAATGCTGTTATCATGGCCACTCCCGACCGCTCACAGCATTTCAAAGTCTCTAACGGAGTGAAAGCAGAAAAAACCTCACCACTCATCTCTGCAAGCAAGCGCACCAACATCAGCATCACAGGCGAAGGCACCATCGACGGCAACGGAGCCATGTGGCGACCAGTAAAGCGCTATAAGGTTAGCGACGTAGAATGGAAAGAATACAAGTCTATGGGCGGCACCGAAACCGATGGCGGACAACTGTGGTTCCCATTCAATCTAAAACATTTCGACAACCTCGCCGACACCCCAGAAGCCCAAGAGCGTCTCAGAGCCCACCTCATCCGCCTCACCGACTGCGACCGAGTGCTCATTAGTGGCATTACCATCCAAAACTCACCTCGCTTCCACCTCATCCCTACTTGCTGCACCAACGTCATCGTCGACGGCACCACCATCCGCTGCCCTTGGAACGCACAAAATGGCGACGCCCTCGACATCAGCTGCTGCAAGAAAGTGCTCATCGTAAACAACACCATTGACGCAGGCGACGACGGCATCTGCATGAAAGGCGGAGTAGGCAAAAAGAATGCTGCCGACGGACCATGCGAAGACATCCTCATCCAGGACAACACCGTATACCATGCACATGGTGGCTTCGTCATTGGTTCAGAATTCTCTAACGGCATGAAGAATATCGTGGTTCGTCACAACCTCTTCTCAGGCACCGACACCGGTCTTCGATTCAAGAGCGGTATTGGCAGAGGTGGCAAAACCGAAGGCATCTACGTTAGCGACATCGTGATGACCGACATCAAAAACGAAGCCATCATCTTCGAGTGCACCTATGCCGACAAGAGCTACAGCGTGAAGTCAGACAATGGAAAAACCGTAAACCCACAGAATGCAGAATACGTGCCAGAATGGAACGACATCCATATCAACAATATCGTATGTCGTGGAGCAAAAACTGCTATCAGCGCTCACGGTCTCCCTGGCTACAGCTGCCTCAAAAACATCACCATCGACAACTCCACCTTCTTCTACACCCAGAAGGATAAAGACATCGATGCTGGCGACGGTGTGAAACTCACCAACTGCAAGTTCGCTACATTCTAATAAAAAGTAATAAACAAAAAAAGTATCCTATATTCTCGATTTGTTCATCCCAAGTTGAACAATCGAAGAATATAGGATACTTTGCGTTTCAATATATCATCATCTCACCATCACCTTGCCCACTCTATTGCCCGCTCTTACAATGTAAAGTCCATTGCCAAGAACTATATGGTGGTCGGCAGCAAGAATAGAACGATAAACAACAGTACCATTAGCAGTTGTCACAAGCACATCTGTTGGATTAGTAATGCCTGTCAGCATCACACCACCCAGCATCGCACTTATCTTAACACCATCGGCATTAGTTTCCACACTTTCCACACCCGACACTTGTGGTACAGCAAATGTGCGTGTAGCAGTAATGCCCGAACCATCGATGGCTTTTGCCTGTACTATAACTTCGCCACCCGTTGTGCCAGGAATCAACTGCATCACACCGTCGTCAGACAGACTAACCAACGACTCACCTGCGAGCAACGACCACTCCACCTTGCCGATAGAAGCCTGTGAAGGAGTTACATAAGCAAGCAAATGTAGCGTCAAGCGCTCCTGAGTAAACGTAGCTTCTTCCTCGCGTGTAGCAATTTCGATAGACTGCACTGCATTAACACTATAAGCGTCAGCACTACTGATGATATTCGAAACAATTTCGTCGTTGGCTATAGTTTTAGCCTTAGCCTTTGCGCTTAGTTCAGATTTAGCTACAAAGCCCACAGCATAATATGTAGTAGCATCGCTATTGCGATGGTGTACATAGCTGCGAGCATAGCCAGACAAGCGATCTACGATTTGCATATTGTCAGGACTTGCACCAGCATACACCACATACTGAGCAACGGTAGTTCCCTCATAAGGAGTCCATCTAATATTGATATCATTGCCCAAGCCGTGATTTGCCAACACATGCATGGTAGCATGTACCGTGCTTGGTAATGTTTCTACTCCATAGGTAGTAGAAAGAGTCATCTGATAACGATAACTACATACCTCCGAATGGCTCTGCTCGTCCACATATTTACCTTGGCTCATTGGCACCTGTGCAATAAGGTCGTAAGAGTCGGCAATATCGCTCTCACGATAAATGTTCACCATGCCAGTAAAGAGTTCTGGAGCAGGCAAATTCTGCTCATCCCATTGAATTACACTATGACCATCAGCCACCTTCACCTGTGCTATCTGTGGAGTCCAGTTTTTACCCACCACATTAATATTATAGTTGCGAGTAATAGCCTTCTGCCATACCTCGTCGGCATAGGTGATAGTAAGCTGGCAGTTGCCATCCTGCTCAGGTAGAGTTACAACAGCCTTATTGGTGTTAGCATCGTAAGCAACCTTCGCCTCATCTGATGTCACCGAAACCTTTGCTCCCTCATTGCGCATACACTCAGGCATATCCAGCACCAAAGTCTGACCAGCCAAAGCTCGTGCAGGAATCTGCACATCAAGGTTTGGCTTATCCACAATCAAAATCTGCGTGGTGCTCTTTATCATTGAGTTGGTGTTTGTGGTCACCACAGTCTTCACGCCTGGTGTGTTCCACTTTATATAGCCATTCTTTGACAAATCCATACCCTCAGCCTGCCTGATGCTGAGCGTTCCCTGCACGTTGCTCACCGTGCGATAAGCTACATACTCATCCACTCCAGCCTTGGCAGGAAGCGTGATGTGGCACTCGGCTTGCGGTGTAAACTCAATCACCTTTGAGAATGGCGAGCTTGCATACCATGGGTCTATAGTCTGCACACATATCTCATAAGTCTTGCCAGCCTGGAAACGGTTGATAGGCATTGGCAACTTGGTAGCCTGACGATAATAGGTAGGAATGCCACGTACGAGGCTCATGCGTGCCTTGTCGTTAGTAGCATTTAGTGGCGACCAGATGTAGGCGCCATCTCCTGTAGCACCCTTTTCCTTGATACTGATGTTGTAGCGCAACTGGCTTGTGGTGCTCTCCTTATCTGTAGCACCATCCCAGCTGATTATCACCTCATCGGCAGTCTGAGCGGCTATCAATGTGGTAGGCGCTGTAGGAGCTGTATTGTTGTTGGCAATTCTCATGATGACACTTCCACCGATATCAAAGTAATCAGGCACGCCATCATTATTGATATCAACAAAGTCTGAGCCGTACAAATCGTACCTCGTGAATGGGACAAGAACAGGCGAACCATGATTGCTCACAATGATTGACCCATCTTTGAACTGTTGAAGGTCGGCCAGTCCATCCTGGTCTATATCCATCTTCAGCAAATATCCATCAAGCTCCTCCCAGTCAGCAAACTCGCGGTTGCCTAAATTGCGTAAAACCTTACTATAATAGCTGAGACCATTATTATTCAACACCAAATCAACATATCCATCACCATCTACATCATAAGTATACATATCCGAACGACATGATGATACAGGCTTAAATGTCCAGCGACCATTACCCTCATTATATAGGATACCTTCATAATAATCATTTCCGACCTTCACCCTACTAGGAATATCCAAACGTCCGTCGCGGTCAAAATCGGCACATGCTTTAAGGTAAAGATCGATAATCTTTGATTGATCTCCCAAATCCATATAGTCTGTCTTGACCATACATTCATTCATATCGATTCTATAGACATAACGATTTCCATCATAGCCACTATAGAAGCTTTCCATAAGACCATCATTGTTGATATCTACATGGTCATCATAATATCCTGAGCCAGGAAATTCGCACGAAACGCTGCTCTTCAAGAAGTCGCCATCGCCATGATTGACAGCAACCTTCAATGTATAATTCTGATAACCATCGGCATGGGCAGGATCAGGCAGACCATCCATATTGGCATCATAGACAAAAGTGTAATAGACACCATCAGAGAAGTCAAACACAGGCTGCTTCTCATATTTATAGTCATTCCATTTGTAATAACCATCAGATGTTAAAGCCTGCAGCGTGCCCAACTGGGCAAAATCAAAACAGAAATTCGGAGTGTTCATAATTCCGAATTTTCCTACTGCCGATTCCACACGCACTGGCTGCACCTCTATCTGGCGGCTTATGGTTATACCATCCTTAGCGGTAAACTCTATCTTCTTGGTTCCATGCAAAGCAAACAAGAAGCCCTTTCGTCCGTCTTTAGCTGTAACCAAACGACCATCTGGCATAGCTTTCATCTCACATTCCATGTCACTCAGTTCACGCACAAAGATGGTATCACCCGTGCTGGCATTGTGGTGGCAGCTCAGAGCCACAGAAGGTACGGCAAAGATACCGTCCTGCTTTGCCACATCGCTCCACTTGCCTTTCATGCCACAGCCATCAATGGCACGCACACGAGCCTGCACGCTGCTCGTACCCCAACTGCCAGCCGAAGCCAGTGTGAAGAGGCTCTTGGTGAAGGTGCGGAACAGATATTCACCGTTTGGCGAAGTGATTTCGAACTCATAGCTGAGATCGCCCGCAGAGTTTTCGGCATCTGTTCCATGCTCCCACTCTGCACGCAGCATGCCTGTAGATTTGTCAAGCAGGAGCTTTGGTGCCTGCATCTTGTTAGGAGGAGTATTGGCTTTCTCCACCTTGCAATGGAATATGCCGTACTCTTGATATCCTCTTTCGCAAGGTACGTCTATCTTGCCGTCACCATCCATATCCAGGAGTGAGTACCCTTGCGGAAGTTTTACCCCGGAAGTTAATGTCACCTTTTCTACATTGAACGATGCATCCCAGTTCCAGCACATGAGGTCGCCATCAGCGTATGAAACCATGCTTGGCAGTCCGTTATTATAAATCTCTCCTTCTTCCAGTACAGCATGTCCATGCGTCCATCCAGATTGATATCTGCCCAAGTGGCACCAAAAAGAGAGCTTTCACCATTGTATGCCTTTGAATATACATTTGAAATTACATACTTGCCATCCTTAATAAAGATGACATCACCGCGGATATCTTCATAGTCGTTGGTGGTAATGACAAAACCTGGTACAGGATTGGCTGTGAGATACAACATTGCGCTTGGCCAAATTGCGGAACCTTCGGGAAAAGAATAGAGTTCCTTACCTGCAAGGGTGCGCCACTTGCCGTACAAGACATACTCCTGCTTGCCGTCATCATTGATATCGGCATAAAGATAGGGAACATAGGAATCCCCTTCAAACAACTTCTCGAACGTCTACGCTATAGCTTTATTCCCAAACGAGATGGGAGCAAGAGCCAAGCTTGCTACGATTAAAAAGATTGATTTTTCATAATATAAATGTTTATGTGAATCTGAATAAAATAATATTAATGTGAAGTATATATATGTTTGAGCGAAGTATATTCTCATTAATGCATTACAGATGTCACACAACATCATTCCGTTTGCAAATATAATCCTTTTGGGCTAATATAAACTATCTATTGCGTAAAAAAAACAAGTTTTTGTTAGAATGACTACTTTTTTTTGCTATATTCGCAGCGTTTTACTCAGAAATATAGAAAAAAAAGTATCCTATGATACTTTGCAAAGTATCACGTGATACTTTGCAAAGTAATACGTAATACTTGGGCAAGTATCACGTATTATGTCTTTTCCTGATTTCACTAGACACTTTTTTGATTCATAAACTATTTCTATAGACAGTATCACAAGAACCATACTGGAATTGTAGACACTGGGAACTATTTCATGTTGTCCTAATAGATATTTATAAAACAGAATGCCCTATAAACGGCATTCTGTTTTGTTTTATTACGTATGTTGACAAATGCCATTACAAGGATCGTTTATATCTTTTTGCAAAAATATAGATTTTGGAGGAGTAACACAAGTCTTTTCTTTGTAAACTTTGTCTTTCCACATTTTTTTGCATAGATCTTGCTCTATATGCACAACCGATGGCGTTTGGTAGCCAATGCTCATGTGTGGACGTCTGTCATTATAGAAGCGAATGTATTTTTCAACTATTGCCAGCTCTTCTTCAAACGACAACAGAATTTTCTGTGGATATATACATTCTGTTTTTATTATGCCATTGGAACGTTCTGCTATTGCGTTATCTGTAGGTTTATAATCCTCTGTCATAGATATAGTAATATCATGCGACTTCAGCATATCAATATATGCGTCACAGCAATACTGCACACCGCGATCCGAATGATGTATAAGTCCCTTTAAAGATGTACTTCCTTTCATTTGTACAGCTTGATCTATGGCCATTTGTAAGGCTACCATAGTTGCTGAAGCCGTCAATGTATCGGCAAGTTTCCATCCGACAATTTTATGTGAAAAGGCATCTGTTATCAGATGTAGATAACAAACATCTCCATTAGCTAAAGCTATATAAGTGATATCTGCCACCCACAATTGATTGGAACACGTAGGCGTAAAGCCTTTTATAAGATTCTTCCATTTGTGGTATCTATGGTTTGAGTTTGTTGTATGGCGAGCTTTGGGCTTAGGAAGCATCATACCTCTACGTCGAAGTATTGTGAAGAAGCTATCTCGCCCAGGAACTGCATCGAATCCAAACATGCAAATAAGCATTAACCATAATTTATAACCACCGATACGAGGATCCTCCGTTCGTATTTCTTGTACTGCATTTATAAGCACACGCTCGTTCTCAATCTCTGCTTGAATGTCGGCCTTCGACTGGTAGAAGGCTTGGCGACAATGGCCAAATAACCGGCAAACATACGCAACCTTATAGTTGTGATTGTTGACCAGTTCCGTTGCTATTTGGCTCCAGATTTTTTTCGTATTGGAATGTTATAGTATTCCTCAGCCTTATCTATCATCATGTCACGAACTTTTGTTTCAAGACGAGAGAACTCCAAGGCTTTCTCCAACTCACGAATGCGTTTCTTTAATTCTTGATTTTCGTCTTTATCCTTAATTCCGCAACACTTTGATTTAACTTTATTTATAAGTTCCTGAGCAA
>ENA-OYWJ01000463-OYWJ01000463.1-human-gut-metagenome-genome-assembly--contig:-NODE-463-length-20041-cov-4.247323_pt1 | contig 20041 bp, 18 predicted proteins | sample MGYA00244169_ERZ653395 | MGnify/ENA primary metagenome ERZ653395 (study PRJEB26926, sample SAMN06165120) | human gut metagenome | biome: ENVO:00009003; feature: ENVO:2100002; material: ENVO:00002003...
ATCTACACTTATGCGATCGTCGGCAGCGTCAGATGTGTATAAGAGACAGGATCCAGATTGGTGAGAAGCTGACCAAAGGTCTTGGAGCCGGAGCACAGCCGGAAATCGGTGAAAAAGCGGCAGAAGAGAGTGTGGAGGATTTAACGAACGCGATCAAAGGTGCGGATATGGTATTCGTAACCTGTGGCATGGGCGGTGGAACAGGAACCGGAGCAGCTCCTGTTGTAGCGAAGATCGCAAAAGAAATGGACATTCTGACCGTTGGTGTTGTAACAAAGCCTTTTAAATTTGAGGCAAAAGCGCGTATGGTCAATGCACTTTCCGGAATTGAGAAGTTAAAAGAGGCAGTGGATACACTGATCGTCATTCCGAATGATAAATTATTAGAGATCGTAGATCGCAGAACTACAATGCCGGATGCATTGAAGAAGGCGGATGAAGTATTACAGCAGTCCGTACAGGGAATCACAGACCTGATCAATCTTCCAGCATTGATCAACTTAGATTTCGCGGATGTTCAGACCGTTATGCGAGATAAAGGTATGGCACATATCGGTATCGGTTCTGCTAAAGGCGATGAAAAAGCCATTGAGGCAGTGAAATTAGCAGTAGCGAGTCCATTATTAGAGACAACTATTACCGGAGCATCCCACGTCATCATCAATATTTCGGGAGATATTTCCCTGATGGATGCAAATGACGCAGCAAGCTATGTTCAGGATTTGGCAGGCGATAATGCAAATATCATCTTTGGTGCAAAATATGATGAGACAATGACAGATGAGGCAACGATTACAGTTATTGCAACAGGACTTGAGACAAAGCCGACAGGTAATAAGATTATGCCGGATTTAAAATATCAGACAACATCAACACCAACCGCAAGACCGACTGCACAGAGTTTTACGGCAAGACCACAGGTAACACCGACACCGGTGCAGAATTCCATGCCGATGCAGAACTCCGTGCCGGTACAGAATACAACAAGTACCTTAAGCGGAATCAAGAAGCCGGCAAAACCGGTCAGCAATGTACCGGAAAAAGATATCCAGATTCCGGCATTCTTAAAGAATACAAGAAAGTAAATGCGCTTTCGCGGTAAAGGATCATACAGAGCAGTGGATGTGAAAGCGTCTGCTGCTTTTTGTTTCCGATAGAGATTAGGGGCAAAGGGCGGTTTCTTTAGATCAGCAACTTGCACAAAGCCGGATCTGTTTTGTTCCGTTGTACGAAAATAAGAAAATTTAAGTCTGTCTGAGTTAGGCTGTGATGGAGTGACGTGTACGTCTTAAACGCCCCGTCCATGGCAGCAAAACACTATACATGAACAGCCAGACTAAGATTTACTAATTTTCTCCCAAAGTCACAAAAGCAGTCCCGGTTTTGTGCGAAGCACACTTTTGCTCTTTGAATTGAAGTTCTGAAGATAAACGAAATTGCATGAGAAACAGAGTCGTGTGGTTAGGAAAGTCTGGAATAGAAAACACAGGATTTTTAAAACAGACAGGTAGCATAATAGATATGGAGCAGTAACATGGAAATACAGGAGCTATTAGCACAGGTAAAAGAGGGAACGCTTTCCATAGAGGAAGCAAAACAATACTTGCGAAAAGAGCCATTTGAAGAATTAGGATATGCGAAGTTAGATACTCATCGGAAACTCAGGACCGGACATGCGGAAGTGATTTACTGTGAAGGAAAGTCGACGGAGCATTTTTTAGAGATTTTTACGCACCTTTATCGGGAAAATGGTGAGGTATTTGGAACAAGGGCATCGAAGGAACAGTATTTAGCAGCAAAGGAACGGTTTCCACAGACCGTTTATGATGAGACTTCCCGTATCATCCGAATTGAAAAGAATGACAAGCCGCATATGGGAAAAATCGTGGTATGCAGTGCGGGAACAGCAGATATTTTCGTAGCAGAGGAAGCGGCACTGACAGCAGAGTATTTTGGGAATTATGTGGAACGTATCTATGATATAGGAGTCTGTGGGATACACAGGATGCTGGCAAATCTGGATGCGATCCAAAGTGCAAACTGCATTGTTGCGGTGGCAGGAATGGAGGGCGCATTAGCAAGCGTTCTTGGCGGCTTGGTGGATAAACCGGTCATTGCAGTTCCGACATCGGTGGGCTATGGTGCAAGTTTTCACGGGGTTTCGGCACTCCTGACCATGATCAATTCCTGCGCGAACGGGGTGGCAGTGGTCAATATCGACAATGGTTATGGTGCCGGCTATATGGCATCACAGATCAACAGGTTAGTAGGAGAACAGCATGAGTAAAACATTGTATCTAGAGTGTACGTTTGGGATCAGCGGCGATATGTTTGTGGGATCACTGTTAGATTTAGGAGCAGACGAAAAAAAGTTAGAGCAGGCACTTGCTAGTCTTCCGGTCAAAGGATTTCACACCTGCATTTCCCGTGTGAAAAAATCAGGGCTGGATGCTTGTGATTTTGCAGTGCTTTTAGATGAACAACATGAAAATCATGACCATGATATGGAGTATCTGCATGGAGCATATACCAAGGAACACCGGAACGAGACAAAAGAACAGACGCAGGAAGCAGGACACGCATATAAACATGAGCATAGAAATTTAAAGCAGATATGCGAAATTATAGAAGCCGCAGACATGAGTGAACATGCAAAACAAATAGCAGAGCGGATATTTACCGTGTTAGCAGAGGCAGAAGCGAAGGTGCATGGCGAGAGCATGGAACAGGTGCATTTTCATGAAGTCGGAGCGGTGGATTCGATCGTAGACATCGTTGCAGCGGCAGTCTGCTTAGACAGCTTGCAGATTGAAGAAGTGATAGTGCCAATGCTCAGTGAAGGACAGGGAACGGTCTGCTGTCAGCATGGAATCCTTCCAATTCCGGTACCGGCGGTGACGCAGATCATCCGTACTTATGGAATTGCAATACACCGCCTGCAAGTGCAGGGGGAACTGGTCACACCGACAGGTGCAGCCATCGTGGCAGCCATCCGTACAGGGGAAGAACTGCCGGAGGCTTATCGGATCCTGCAGATAGGTATGGGAGCAGGAAAACGGGAGTATGAGACACCGGGGATATTGCGGGCGATGCTGATAGAGGAGAGAAAATAAAATTTAAATTTATGATGGGATAAATATCGTATGATGCCAGTGGAGAGTGTTATGGGGCTATGGGACGTCGCCACAGATCAGATATTCCGGGTTTCTTTGTGCAGACCATTCCAATGAACCTCTGAAAGCGGAAATCGTGTGCGCCAGAGGGCTTCACGATTCCCTGAGTTTCATTTCCATTGCACAAAAAGAAACCCTTCATATCTGATCTGTGCCGACTGCCAAAACAGTGACAGGATCACAGTATTGTATCAATGAGATATCTATTCATACGATGCATTTGATATAAATTTTATTTTGGTCATTTGCGTAGAGCAGGAGGTAAGGTAATGCTGTCTGTTGTCGGTGCAACTTTCTGACGTGCTTTATCGGGTGGGCGAGCGGCGTACAAGGCAGTCCGAGCAGTTTCCGGACTGCCTTGTGTCCGCCTCGCCTACCCGATAAAGCACCCACACATAGCCTCCCCACATAACCATAACTAATAACTCACATCCCCTGATACAGAGCAACAATACAGGCAGAGAAGGGCAGAGAAATAAAAATTAGTTCCCAAAACAGGAATAATCTGCTATAATAGGTTCATATTAGATATTGGAGGTAGTGTAATGGCAGAAGACAGACAGAGTTTTAGCATAAAAGAAGATAAATCCGGTACAGTGCATGTTGCCGGCGAAGTTGTAGCGATCATCGCAGGTCTGGCAGCTACGGAAGTAGAAGGCGTCAGCTCTATGGCAGGAAATATTACCAATGAATTAGTCAGCAAGCTGGGTATGAAGAACCTTTCAAAAGGAGTCAAGGTTGAGGTGACGGATGACTCTGTCGAGGTAAATCTTTCTTTGAACATCGCCTATGGTTATTCCATTCCGGAAGTATCGAACCGGGTTCAGGAGAGAGTGAAGGCTGCGATCGAGAATATGACAGGATTACAGGTGTTAGAAGTAAATATCCGTATCGCAAGTGTGGATATGGAAAATAGCAAATAATGCTTTTTAAATAGCGGCAGGTGTTGTATAATAGGGGGTGTCCAAAAGGGCATCCCTTTTCACTGTATAGGAAAACTGGAAGAAGCGAGAGGAAGACAAGTGAGCAGAAGAGAATTAAGAGAGCAGATTTTTAAAATGCTGTTTCGTATCGAATTCCATGAAGGAATGGAAATGGAAGAACAGATGCAGCTTTTTTTAGAAGAAGAGGAAGAAATCAGTAAGGAAGACAGCGAATATATACGGAATAAGTATGAGAATATTGTGGAACATTTAGAAGAGATCGATGCTTCCGTCAATGAAAAAGCCAAAGGCTGGAAGACAAGCCGTATGGCAAAGGTGGAGTTATCGCTGATCCGCTTAGCCGTTTATGAGATTCAGTACGATGAGGATATTCCGGCAGGCGTAGCGATCAATGAGGCAGTAGAATTAGCAAAGAAGTACGGTGCAGACAGTTCACCGGCATTTATTAATGGAGTATTGGCAAAATTTGTATGAGAAGAAATGTGTATTCTGTAGGACAGGTCAATGCCTATATTAAAAATATGTTTGCACAGGATTTCATGCTGCGGCAGATTTCCGTGTCCGGAGAGATCAGTAATTGCAAGTATCACTCTTCGGGGCATATTTATTTTACATTAAAGGATAGCAGTGGAACAATCCAGGCAGTGATGTTTGCAGGAAATCGAAGAGGTCTGACATTTCATATGAAAGAGGGGGACAACGTTGTTGTTACCGGTTCGATCGAAGTCTATGAAAGAGATGGTAAATACCAGCTTTATGCAAGGGAGATCACACTTGCAGGAGCAGGAGATCTCTATCTGAAATATGAAGCCTTAAAAAAAGAGTTAGAAGAGATGGGAATGTTTGCTAAGGAATACAAACAGGATATTCCAAAATATGCAAAGACCATCGGGATCGTAACCGCACCGACAGGAGCGGCAGTGCGGGATATTAACAATATTGCACAGCGAAGGAATCCCTATGTCCAGCTGATCCTTTATCCGGCACTGGTGCAGGGCGAAGGAGCGGCACAGAGTATTGTAAACGGTATCCATGCCATGGAGCAGTTACATCCGGATCTCCTGATCGTAGGACGTGGCGGAGGTTCGATCGAAGATCTGTGGGCATTTAATGAAGAAATCGTGGCAAGGGCAATTTTTGATTGTCCGATTCCTGTGATATCAGCAGTAGGGCATGAGACCGATACCACGATCGCAGATTATGTGGCGGATCTGCGTGCACCGACACCATCGGCAGCAGCAGAACTTGCAGTATTTGATATTCAGGATTTTTACGGAAACATAGGACAGTACCGGATGCAGATGAACCGTCTGATGAAGGCAAAACTGGATATCCGTAAACAAAAACAGGAGTATTTAAAAAGGCAGCTTTTGCTTTTGAGTCCGCAGAGCAGAATCCATACCAAAAGGCAGTATGCCGCGGATTTAGAAGAACGTCTGAGACAGCAGATGAAGCAGCAGATCATAGAAGCAAGGCATCAGATGGAGATTTTTGCAGGAACCTTAGACGGACTTTCCCCGGCAAAGAAGCTGATGCAGGGCTATTCGGTAGCAGTCAATGATGCAGGCAGAAATATCCGCAGTACGAAGGATGTACAGCCCGGAGAAGACATAGTGATCCGGGTAACGGATGGAGCGGTACTTGCAAAAGTGACAGGCATAAAGGAGCAGATAAGATGGGAGAAGAACTGACATTAGAGGAGTGTTTTTCCGGACTCGAAGAAATTATCGAAAAGATGCAGGATACAGAAGTGTCGTTAGAAGATTCGTTTGCCCTGTATGAGCAGGGAATGAAAATGTTAAAAAACTGCAATCAGAAAATTGATGCAGTAGAAAAAAAGATGTTGAAAATGAATGAACAGGGAGAATTGGAGGAGTTTTAAGAGGGACTATGGATAGAAAAAAAGAAGTTGAGCAGATTGTGACATCCTTTCTTCCAAAAGAGGAAGGTTATCAGAAAACCATATTAGAAGCAATGAATTACAGTGTATCCGCAGGAGGAAAACGACTTCGTCCGATGCTGATGCTTGAGACATACCGTATGTTTGGCGGCACATCAAAGGTCATTGAACCGTTTATGGCAGCCATAGAGATGATCCACACATATTCACTGATTCACGATGATCTGCCGGCAATGGATAACGATGAATACCGTCGTGGAAGAAAGACGACGCATGTGGTATATGGTGAGGCAATGGCGATTTTAGCAGGTGATGCATTGTTAAACTACGCATTTGAAACAGCAGCCTCGGCATTTGTTTTAGACGAGGGAAATCCGGCGATCGGAAAAGCATTTATGATCCTTGCATCCAAAGCAGGGGTCTATGGAATGATCGGCGGTCAGGTGGTAGATGTGGAATCCGAAGGAAAAGAGATTGATGCAGATACCCTTAAGTTTATCCATATCCATAAGACTTCGGCACTCTTAGAATCCGCAATGCTGATCGGAGCGGTGTTAGCAGGTGCAAGTGAGCAGCAGCAGCGTACCGTGGAATTAGCAGCGCGTGAGTTAGGACTGGCATTCCAGATACGGGATGATATTTTAGATGTTACGGGAAATACCGATGAGTTGGGAAAACCGGTAGGATCCGATGAAAAGAATCATAAGAATACTTATGTGGCACTAGAGGGCCTTGAAAAGGCAAAAGAAGATGTGAAACGTTATTCAGAATCTGCCATTGACCGTTTAAAGAGCCTTCCGGCACGAAATGAATTCTTATATGAATTAATCGAAGAGCTGATTGATCGGAGAAGTTAGAGGTGCTTATGCATGGTACTAGAGAAGATAGAGCAGGCAAATGATATAAAAAAACTGAATCCACAGGAATTAGAAATATTAGCCGGAGAGATCCGGGAATTTTTGATTGAAAAAATATCAAAAACCGGAGGACATCTGGCATCTAATTTAGGTGTGGTGGAACTGACAATGGCATTGCATTTAGCATTTCAACTGCCGGAGGATAAGATCATCTGGGATGTGGGCCATCAGTCTTATACGCATAAGATCCTGACCGGAAGACGGGAAGGCTTTGAGGGCTTGCGTAAATATGGTGGCATGAGCGGATTTCCCAAAAGACGTGAGAGTGATTGCGATGCGTTTGGAACAGGTCATAGTTCTACCTCTATTTCCGCAGGACTCGGCTATGCGCATGCAAGGGATATCCGGAAGAAGAACTATAAGGTGGTCTCTGTCATAGGAGATGGAGCGTTGACCGGTGGCATGGCGTTTGAAGCACTGAACAATGCGACCAGATTAGAGAAGAATTTTATCATTGTATTGAATGATAATAATATGTCCATTTCCGAAAATGTCGGTGGGCTGTCGAACCATCTGAACAGACTTCGGACAGCGGAGAGTTACCATGATTTAAAAGAAGGAGTGATGAATTCCTTAGCAAAAATCCCGGTCTATGGAGACTGGATGGTCGAGCAGGTACGCAGGGCAAAGAGTGGTATCAAGCAGTTAGTGATCCCCGGAATGATCTATGAAAATATGGGAATTACCTATTTAGGTCCTGTGGATGGGCATAATATCGAAGAAATGGTAAGAGTCTTTAAGGACGCATCAAAGGTAGACGGACCGGTCATGGTACACTGTCTGACACAAAAGGGCAGAGGGTATCTGCCGGCAGAGCGTCATCCTGCCAGATTCCACGGTGCAGAGCCTTTTGATATTGAGACAGGACTGCCAAGCAACAAAAAAGAAAAGGCCGCCTATACCGATATCTTTTCTACCGTCATGCGAAAGTTAGGGGATCGCAATGAAAATGTAGTTGCCATTACAGCAGCCATGGAGACAGGTACGGGACTGAAAAGATTCCACAATATGTTCCCGGAGCGTTTTTTTGATGTGGGAATTGCAGAGGAACATGCCATCACGTTTGCGGCAGGGTTAGCAGCAGGAGGCATGATCCCGGTAGTAGCCGTGTATTCTTCATTTTTACAAAGGGCATATGACCAGATTCTGCACGATGTCTGTATCCAGAATCTGCATGTTATCATAGCGATCGACCGGGCGGGGTTAGTCGGAAGTGATGGAGAGACACATCAGGGAATTTTTGACATCTCGTTTTTGTGTACGATCCCGAATATGACCTTAATGGCACCGAAGAATAAATGGGAATTTTCCGATATGGTAAAATTTGCCGTGGATTTTGACGGTCCGATCGCCATCCGTTATCCAAGAGGTGAAGCCTATGACGGACTTGCAAAGATGCGGGCACCGATCGTCTTAGGCAAGAGTGAGACACTGTATGACGAAGAAGAAATCTGTCTGATCGCCTTTGGCAGTATGGTAAAGACTGCAGTTAAGGTAAGAGAGATGTTAAAAGAACGTGGATATCACTGTTCACTCATCAATGCAAGGTTTGCAAAGCCATTAGACTATGAAATGCTTACAAGGACGGCAAAAGAGCACCGCCTTTTAGTAACGTTAGAAGAGAATGTAAAAAGCGGTGGTTTCGGAGAACAGGTCATGGACTATTTAGAGGAATGCAGTCTGGATGTCCGTCTTTTAAATATTGCAATTTCGGATGAGTATGTGGAACACGGCAATGTCAATATCCTCTATCAGGAGGTTGGCATTGATGCGGAATCCGTAGTGAAAAGAATTATAGCAGAATATGTGGGGCTGAAATGAAAGAACGATTAGATATATTACTGGTCAAAAGAGGACTTGCTCCTTCAAGAGAAAAAGCAAAGACAATGATCATGGAGGGAAATGTCTTTGTAGAAAACCAGAGAGAAGATAAGGCAGGCACTTCCATACCGGAAAATGCAAAGATTGAGATCAAAGGAAATACTTTAAAATATGTCAGCAGAGGCGGCTTGAAATTAGAAAAGGCAATGAACCATTTTGACATTGAGTTACAGAACAAAGTCTGTATGGACATCGGGGCTTCCACCGGCGGTTTTACGGATTGTATGCTGCAAAACGGTGCAAGCAAAGTCTATGCGGTCGATGTCGGATATGGACAGTTTGCATGGAAACTGCGAACCGATGAACGGGTGGTCTGTATGGAAAAGACAAATATCCGTTATGTGACACCGGAGGATATTGGGGAATCACTGGATTTTGCTTCGGTGGATGTATCCTTTATTTCTCTGTCTAAGGTACTGCCTGCGGCAAGAGAACTGTTAAAAGACGGTGGAGAGATGGTCTGTCTGATCAAGCCGCAGTTTGAAGCAGGAAGAGAAAAAGTAGGGAAAAAGGGTGTTGTGCGTGACCCCAAAGTGCATTTAGAAGTCATTCAGACTGTCTTACAAACAGCGATGGATTTAGGATTTTCCATTCTGGATCTGGAATATTCACCGATTAAGGGACCGGAGGGAAATATTGAATATCTGGTTCACCTGAAAAAAAGTCAGGAAGGGGAAAATAGTGCAGAAGTAAATGCCGAGGCGGTCGTAGAAGCTGCACATGGAGAATTGGATCGGACATGAAACATTTTTTAACAATTACGAATATTCAAAAAGATGAAAAAAAGAGCTTTACGAAAGAAGTCAAAGACTATATCGAACAAAAAGGCGGAACCTGTCTTTGCTATTACAGCAGCGGGAATAAAGAGCGGGTGGAGCAGATCGATCCAAAGCAGATACCGGAGGGTGTAGAGTGTATCCTTGTCTTAGGCGGCGATGGAACGCTGATCCGTGCAGCGAGGGATTTGTATCACTGGAATATTCCGATGTTAGGAGTCAATCTTGGAACACTTGGATATCTCTGTGAGGTGGAGAGAAGCAACATCCGTGCAGCCATTGATGAGATCATGCAGGAACATTACATGATCGAGCGGCGCATGATGTTAGAGGGTTACTGCGTCATCGATGGAAAAGAGCAGAAAAGCCGTGCCGCATTCAATGATATTATCATCCACAGAGGCACCAATCCATCGGTTAAGACCCTGATCATCCGTGTCAATGGAGAATATCTCAATACATATGTAGGAGACGGGATCATTGTAGCGACACCTTCCGGTTCGACAGCGTACAATATGTCCGCAGGCGGACCGATCGTTGACCCAAAGGCAAAACTGCTTTTAGTGACACCGATCAATTCCCACAGCCTGAATGCAAAGAGTATTGTGTTGAGCGCCGATGATGAGATTGAGATTGAGATCAGTGCCAGAAACCATGAGACCGATGACAGTGCAGAGGTCAGCTTTGACGGAGATTATCCGATCAAATTAGGGTTTGGCGATAAGATCGTGATCAAAAAAGCGGAGCAGGCTACGAATATTTTGAAATTGAGCAAATTGAGCTTTTTAGAGATACTCAGTAAAAAAATGCAGACGTGTATATAGAATCTTGGAGGAAAAGAAGTGAAATCAGAAAGACATGCAAAAATTCTAGAGATTATCAGAAAAAATGAGGTGGAGACACAGGAAGAACTGTCAGACAGACTTGAGCGGGAGGGCTTTCAGGTAACACAAGCAACCGTATCGAGAGATATCCGCGAATTGAAACTGACAAAAGTTGCAATGAGCAACGGAAAACAGAAATATGCAGCACTGACAGAGCCGGCTGAGGATCTGTCCCAGAAATATATCCGTGTGTTAAAGGATGGATTTGCATCCATGGACATGGCACAGAATATTTTAGTGGTCCGTACGGTGTCCGGAATGGCAATGGCAGTCGCAGCAGCATTAGATGCATTAAATTTTCACGAGATTGTAGGTACGATTGCCGGAGATGACACGATCATGTGTGCAGTCCGTTCCGTAGAGGAAAATATCCGGTTGATGGATCGTTTGAGAAAAATGGTAGGAAAATAGACAGCTACAGGATCGTGAGGGAGTAGAAGGAGATAGGATGTTACGAAATCTGCATGTAAAAAATCTCGCCCTGATCGACGAGATGGAAGTAGAATTTGAGGAAGGGTTAAACATTTTAACCGGAGAAACAGGCGCCGGAAAATCATTGATCATCGGTTCAATTAATATGGCACTTGGTCAGAAGGTGCCAAAGGAGATGATCAAAGAAGGTGCGGATTATGCTTTAGTGGAACTGATCTTTGAGGTAAAGAGCGAAGATACCATCCGCAGATTGCAGGAAATGGATATTTTTCCGGAGGACGGTATGGTCATTATGAGCCGTAAGATCACCGGGGGAAGAAGTGTTGCAAAGATCAACTCCGAGAGTATATCCGCAGCAAAAGTCAAAGAGGCGGCACAACTTTTAATTGACATTCATGGACAGCATGAGCATCAGTCTCTGACCGGAAAAAAGATGCAGTTAGCACTGCTTGACGATTATGCAAAAGAAGAAACGCAGAAAGTAAAGGCAGAGGTAAAGAAGCGTTATGAGGAATATTCTTCTATTTTAAAAGAATTAGAAGAAAAAGATATTGATAAAGAGCAGCAGCAACGGGAACTCTCATTTTTAGAGTTTGAAATTCAGGAATTAGAGGATGCCTGCCTGCGGGAAGGAGAGGACGAGGAGTTAGAGAAGACTTACCGCAAAATGCTGAACGGCAAAAAGATTGCGGAAGCATGTGGAGCGGCTTACCGCCTGACCTCAGAAAACGGTGAAAGTGCATCGGATCAGATCGGAAGAGCGCTCCGAGAGATTTCAGTAGTGACTTCCTGTGACGCTGAGTTGCAGCCGTTAGAAGAGCAGTTAGAGCAGTTAGACGGGCTGTTGAATGATTTTAACCGGGATATGTCCTCTTATCTGTCAGGATTAGAGTTTGAGGAAGAGGATTTTTACGAAACAGAGAAGCGTTTAGATGAACTGAATCATTTGAAATCCAAGTATGGTGATACGATTGAAAAAGTATTAGAAGCGAAGGAGGAAAAAATCCAACGCAGGGACGAACTTTTAGATTATGATGCATACTTAAATCAGTTAAAAGAACAAAAGAAGGCATCCGAAGAGGCGTTAGAAAAGGCAAGTAAAAAGCTTTCTAAGATCCGTAAAAAATATGCGAAAGAACTGTGCAGGCAGGTCACAGAACACCTTTTGGATCTGAATTTTGAGACTGTGGATCTGTCGATGGAATTTGAACAGACCACACATTTTACATCGAATGGATACGATGAAGTGGAGTTCCTGATATCCACAAATCCGGGAGAAACGCCAAAGCCACTCGGTAAGATCGCTTCGGGCGGTGAACTTTCAAGGATTATGCTGGCATTAAAGACAGTGCTTGCAAACAATGACGAGATCGAGACTTTGATTTTTGACGAAATAGATACCGGGATCAGTGGAAGAACGGCGCAGAAGGTTTCGGAAAAGATGGATCTGATCGGAAGAAATCATCAGGTCATCTGTATTACACACCTGCCTCAGATCGCAGCTATGGCAGATACGCATTTTCTGATCGAGAAAACCGTGGAATCCGGCAGGACAACCTCAAAGATCCACAGGCTGCCGCAGGAAGAGAGCGTTGCGGAGTTAGCAAGGATGCTTGGCGGTGTCAGTATTACGGAAACCGTTTTAGAAAATGCAAAAGAAATGAAAGAATTAGCAGCAAAAACAAAAAAATCCTAGTTTGAAACAGAAAAAATCATCACATAATAGAATTTAAGGATGTGATGATAATGAAAAAAAAGTTTGGTACGGGAATTCTGGTTTTTGTCCTGTGTTTTGGATATCTGTTTTTACAAAATAAAATTCCCGATGAAGTGAGTGTGCGTCCGGGTGAGACGCTGCAGCTTCATACGGGAATTCCTTTGTCTATGGAGCAAAAAGAAGAGGAACCGGTCACTCTGGCATCCATGGTGTTTGGACGGAGTGGGTTAGGGAACAGTCAAAAAACCGGCAGCTATACGCTAAGCTGCCGGCTCTTTGGTGTGATCCCGATCAAGGATATCTATGTACAGGAGCGTGGAGAAAAATATCTGATCCCCGGAGGAATGCCTGTAGGCATCTATGTAAAGACTAAGGGAATACTGGTCATAGGGACAAGTCCGGTCCACGGAATGTCAGGAGAGACGGTAGAACCGGCAAAGTATTTATTAAAAAGCGGAGATTATATCTGTAGTGTGAACGGTGAAAAGGTATCTACAAAAGAAGAGTTATTAGACCGGGTTCATGAATATGGTGATCAGCCCATGGCATTTGGGATAGAGCGCAATGGAGAACGGATCGAAGTAGCCATGGAGGCCGTGATGACACAGGAAAAAGCCTATAAGATCGGCGTATGGGTGCGTGATGATCTAGCAGGAGTCGGTACTTTAACCTATACCGATACGGCAGGGAATTACGGCGCACTTGGACACGGAGTCAGCGATGCAGACACCAGTACGCTTATCGATATGGAAAAAGGCCTGTTATATCAGACAGATATCATCGGGATCATCAAAGGAAAACGCGGGACTCCCGGAGAACTGACCGGCATCATCAATTACAGCAGTCGTTATTGTTTAGGAGATGTCAAAAAGAATACAAAAGCCGGAGTTTATGGAAAGTTAGACGGTATCCCGGAAGAACTGACCTCTGAACAGCAGATCCCTGTGGGATTCAAGCAGGAAGTACAGCTTGGAAAGGCGGAGATCATCTGTACTTTAGAAGGGGAGCGGAAAAGCTACGATATTGAGATTACCCAGACAAATTTTAATGCGAGAGAAACGAACAAAGGAATCCGGTTTGTGGTAAAGGATCAGGAACTGTGCGCCCTGACCGGAGGAATCGTACAGGGGATGAGCGGCAGCCCGATCGTGCAGAACGGAAAGATCATCGGAGCGGTGACCCATGTGTTTGTGCAGGATGCATCGAAAGGATATGGAATCTTTATTGAAGAGATGTTGGAGCAGGGATAAGAAAATAGTTTTTGAAATAAAACGTATTGTTTGCTATAGTATATTTCAAAAACACTGTGACTTTTTGAAATAAAAGAGCTATAATAAGTGTAGTTATTTCAAAAAGAGGTGAAAAATGTATGAAGCGTGCAGGAATATATGTTGACAATTTAAATGGAGAGGCTATGTACCAATCTTTTAAACCAAATCCATTACCACCGATACCTGAAATTGAAATGGACGGGGAGATTGTAAAACTTTTAGTTGATGCAAATAAGCAACTGGTAAAACTTGATACTGCATCACAATTGATTTCTAATGCGGATCTGTTTATATCAATGTATGTTAGAAAAGAAGCGTTGATTTCTTCGCAAATAGAGGGAACGCAGTGTACTCTTGACGATGTATTAGATCCGGAAGTGGAAGCAAATGCAAATCTTGATGTATCTGATGTTATTAATTATGTGAAAGCAACACAGTATGCCTTAAAACGTTTAGAAAGATTACCTTTATGCTGCAGATTAATAAGAGAAATACATGAAGTATTAATGGAAAATGTTCGTGGACAGGATAAAACTCCGGGAGAATTTAGACATTCTCAAAACTGGATTGGGCCTGCAAACTGTTCATTAAAAGATGCCAGGTATATTCCTCCTAATGTAGAAGATATGCAAACAGCAATGTCTGATTTGGAAAAATATATCAATGAGAATGTGGATTATGATCCATTGATCAGAGCGGCATTGATTCACTATCAGTTTGAAACAATACATCCGTTTTTAGATGGCAACGGAAGAATTGGAAGACTTTTGATACTCCTCTATTTGATGGAGCAGAGATTGATTGAAAAACCAGTCATTTATATATCCTATTTTTTGAAAAAGAACCAGATAGAATATTATGACCGCATTAGTGAAGTCAGGAGAACCGGAAACTTTGAACAATGGATAAGATTTTTTTTAGAGGCAGTAAGTAAAGCAGCATCGGACTCTTTAGAAGCAATTCGTCAGCTTTCTGTGTTGCATGATACGAATGTAGAAAAACTTCCAAAGACAACTCGGAGCAAAGATAATTTACGAGCAGTTTTTGACTATATTGAACAGTATCCGATTATTGATATCAAGAGAACCGCAAAGGAATTAGAGGTTAGCTATAATACGGTAGCTGCTGCTGTGCGGAAACTTGTAGAACTTGGGATTTTGCAGGAAACAACCAATGCTGCAAGAAATAGAGTATTTGCCTATGAGGAGTATTTAGCGATACTGAGAAAGGATACTTAAGAGCTGATTGACGATAGAATGATGATCAGAAATGTTCTATACAGATGGTATAAAGAAATAAAACATATGGTATAAGACAAAGCGAGTATAAATAACAGATAATAAGTATCGTAATGAGAAACATATTCAAATATCCCATAATTCGACGAAAATTTACTAAAAATTCTTGTGGTGATTCCCTGATAGGTGTATAATTATTCCAATGGTACACGTCAAGGGAATCAGGGAGGAGAGGAAAATACATATGAAGATCAAAAGTATTCGGACAGCATGTATTATTTTATGCACGGCAATTATTGTAGTTTGCTCCATCGGAGTTAATCTTGTTACCTATACGGGAATGAAAGGAACGATCACCAAAACCAATTCAGACTATAAAGATGCGGTAATATCGGGATATAAAGAACAGATTAAAGATGAAGTCGGAGCAATGCTGACGGTCGTCAATATGGTTTATGAAAAGAGCCAGTCAGGAGAAATGTCAGAAAAAGATGCGAAAAAAGAGGCAATGGAAATCCTTCGCAATGCGCGTTATGGAGAAGACGGCGAAGGATACTTCTGGATTGACGGTACGGATTATACCTTGCTGATGCACCCGATCCTCTCTGAACAGGAAGGAACGAACCGTTACGATCTGACAGACCAGAATGGTGTAAAGATCATTCAGAACATTATGAAATCGGCAGAAGCCGGCGGCGGATACAATGAGTTCTACTTTACAAAAGCAGATGGTAAAACGGTTGCACCAAAGATTGCTTATTCAGAAGAATTTGAGCCTTGGGGCTGGGTCATTACCACAGGAAATTATGTAGATAATTTAGAGAAAAATATTGAGAAGAACCGTGTCACACTGCAGAACAGACAAAAGAGCATGATGATGCAGAATAAATATCTTTATCAGTGTAGTCATTATGGTAATATCCCTGATCGCCTGCTTTAAATTCGGAAACGGTATTAAGAAGCAGCTTTTAGAAATGCAGGGAATGGTTGGAAGGATTTCTGAAGGAAATCTGACACAAAATGTTGAGATCCGGAGTGCGAATGAGATCGGAGTGCTGGCAGATTCGCTGAATGTGGCACAGGGAGGCATCAGTGGTCTGGTATCACATGTCGGCGAGACATCAGAACATCTGAATTTAGCAGAACAGCAGTTTGTCGATAATTTCAGTATTATGAATGAAGCAATTGAAAATCTGACAAATGCGATGGGCGATGTAGCACAGAACATTTCGCAGCAGGCAGAGTCTACAACGGATGTAGCCGGAAGCGTAGAAAAGATCGCACAGAATATCCAGAGCACCACAGCGGATATCGAGGATTTATCTGAAAATGCATCCTTTATGAAGAAATGCTCACAGGATTCCTATACCAGCATGGAGAATCTGTTAGAAGTAAATCAGCAGACCATCCGTAACATCGAAGTGATGTATCAGCAGACAGAGTATACGAATGAATCCGTCAATAAGATCAGTGAAGCAGCAACGTTGATCAGTCAGATTGCATCACAGACCAATCTTCTTTCTCTGAATGCGTCGATCGAGGCAGCGAGAGCCGGAGAGGCAGGAAGAGGATTTGCAGTAGTAGCAGAAGAGATTGGACAATTAGCTTCAGAGTCGGCAGAAACAGTTCAGGAAATCAATGGTATCATTGAGGAACTGACTGATAATGCAAATAAATGTATGGACATCATGAAAGACATGAATACAACATCCAAGACACAGATCGATACCTTAACGGTAACACAGGATACGTTCCAGGAGTTGAAGAATGCATTAGATGTATGTATTGAGACTGTACAGGATATTGCAGCGAAGATGCAGGAAATCGATCAACAGAAAGATTATGTGGTTGGTCACATCGAGACATTGAATGCACTTTCTGCAAATAATGCATCCTTTACCGAGGAGACATCAGCAACATCGGAAGAAATTGACAATGCAGTCAAAGATTCCATGGAAGTTTTGGATACAGTTATGAACCATACACATGAGTTATTAGAAAGTGTAGAACGTTTTTCCGTATAACCTATGGAAAAATGACAGAAAAGGGGGGAGAATTGCTTGTTTCTATTGGACTTGAAAAATTAGTTGCTATTTTTCGACAAGAGATGTGTCGAATTGCCTGTATAATACAGTTGATTCAGGAGTATCCGACACGGATATGCAAAAAAGCCGCTAAAATACAGTGGTTGTCGAATTAGAACGTTAGAAAACTATTGAATTTAGGGGAACCTAACGATATAATAGCAGCATGTTTGAAAAATTTACCAGGAGGGACAGCATGGAGAAGCTGAACATTGCGATTGCAGATGATAACGAAAGAATGGTGCGTCTTTTAGGCGATATTGTACGGAGTGATGAAGAATTACAGGTGATTGGAACAGCGAAAGACGGGGTAGAAGCGTACGAATTGATAAAAACTGCCGAACCTGACGTTGTACTGTTAGATATTGTTATGCCAAAGATGGACGGCTTAGGAGTTATGGAAAAAGTCAACAAAGATTCTACGATCAAAAAGCACCCGGCATTTATTATGATCAGTGCGATTGGTCAGGAAAAGATTACAGAGGATGCATTCCGGCTCGGAGCAGATTACTATATTATGAAACCGTTCGACAATGATATGGTCATTAGCCGGATTAAGGATGTCAAAAACCGTAACGTAGCACGTCCAAGCGAGGTGCGTAAGGTACAGCCTTATGAGAAACGGGAAGAATTAAAAGAACGTAACTTAGAGGCTGATGTGACGGCAATTATCCACGAGATTGGAGTTCCGGCACATATCAAAGGATATCAGTACTTACGGGAAGCAATTATCATGTCTGTGAATGACATTGATATGTTAAATTCCATTACGAAGATTCTCTATCCTACGATAGCGAAAAAGTTTCAGACTACGCCAAGCCGCGTAGAGAGAGCCATCCGTCATGCGATCGAGGTTGCATGGAGCAGAGGAAAAATGGATACGATCGATGCACTGTTTGGGTACACCATTAACAACGGAAAAGGAAAACCGACAAATTCAGAGTTTATCGCTCTGATCGCGGACAAAATCAGATTGGAATATCGGAGCAATTCCTGAGATTAACTTTAAAAATTCCTCCTGGTACGGTATAATAAAATTAATTATATTGTACTTGGAGGTTTTTTATGAAAAAAGTCTTGTTTGTAACATCGGAAGCAGTTCCGTTTATTAAGACCGGAGGGCTTGCGGATGTAACCGGTTCTTTACCGAAATATTTTGATAAAAAGAAGTATGATGTACGTATTATGATCCCGAAATATCTGTGCATAGAGGAAAAACTGACAGCAGATTTGGAAAATCTGGGAAATTTTTCGATATCTCTCGGATGGCGTGAGCAGTATGTCGGAGTATTTCACAAGGTTGTCGAAGGGGTTACTTACTATTTTATAGATAATGAATACTATTTTGGCGGAGATCAGCCATATAACCGGATCTATGAAGATGTGGAGAAGTTTGCATTCTTTTCTAAAGCAGCCATTGCCGCAATGAAATTTATTGATTTTCAGGCAGATATCATACACTGTCATGACTGGCAGACTGGAATGGTGCCTGTATTTTTAAAATATTTTTATGGAGCGGATCCGTTTTATCAGAAGATGAAGACCGTCTTTACAATCCACAATCTGAAATTTCAGGGAAGATGGAAGCTCAACGAAGTCAAAGATATTACGGGACTGCCGGCTAAATTCTTTATGCCGGATCAGTTAGAATCTTACGGCGAAGCAAATTATTTAAAGGGCGGGATTGTCTATTCCGACATGGTAACAACGGTAAGCAAATCCTATGCGCAGGAAATTACGACACCGGAAGGTGGAGAGGGCTTAGACGGTCTGCTTCGTGCAAAATCAGACCATTTGTATGGAATTGTCAATGGGATTGATTATGATGAGTATGATCCGGTCACGGATCAGCGTATCGGGACACATTTTGATAAGATGAATGTGGTAAAAATGAAACCGGCAAATAAGGCAGGCCTTCAGGAAGAGCTGGGACTTCCAAAAGAGGAAGATGCATTTTTGATCGGAATTGTATCGAGGATGACAGTGCAAAAGGGTATGGATCTGATTGCCTATGTGATGGATGAACTGTTAGGGGATAAGAAAATCCAGTTTGCAGTGCTTGGAACAGGAGAAGAACGTTTTGAGAATATGTTCCGCCACTTTGCCTGGAAGTATGAACGGCAGATGGGAGTCTGTCTTCAGTATTCCGAAGATTTAGCACACCGGATCTACGCTGGAGCGGATGCCTTTTTAATGCCATCCATGTTTGAACCGTGCGGACTCAGCCAGTTGATGAGTATGCGTTATGGAACCGTTCCAATGGTGCGTGAGACAGGAGGGCTTCGGGATACTGTCTGCCCATATAATGAATACGAGCAGACAGGAAATGGTTTCTCTTTTGCAAATTACAATGCACATGAGATGTTACATATGATCCGTTATGCAAAAGATACTTATGTCAATCATAGAAATGAATGGAACGGAATTGTGAAACGTGCAATGGAATGTGATTTTTCATGGAATGCATCTGCAAGAGATTACGAGACGCTTTATGAGGAACTTTTAAAAATGCAGTAATCAGCAGATGGAGTCTGTTTTTCGGGAATAATAGTAGGCATGATCAGACAGAATTTCTTCCGGTGACAGCTCTGAGAGGTTGACCTCCTGAATGATTGAGGAATATTCTTCAGAAGATTCTCCCTGTTCAGCCGGAAGCAGAAGTACTTCATGCAGACTGCTTGGGATAATAATTAAGTCGTGATTTATTTTCTTCGCTATTGAGGATAAAAGATTTGGATAGAGTATTACGGCTGCACCAAAGAGTTTTTCGGAATTGGTCAGAACATCTGTCTCTTATACACATCTGACGCTGCCGACGATCGCA
>ENA-OYWJ01000504-OYWJ01000504.1-human-gut-metagenome-genome-assembly--contig:-NODE-504-length-18817-cov-7.835732_pt1 | contig 18817 bp, 19 predicted proteins | sample MGYA00244169_ERZ653395 | MGnify/ENA primary metagenome ERZ653395 (study PRJEB26926, sample SAMN06165120) | human gut metagenome | biome: ENVO:00009003; feature: ENVO:2100002; material: ENVO:00002003...
GCGATCGTCGGCAGCGTCAGATGTGTATAAGAGACAGGTTATAACTTAATTTATAAAAGATAAAACATTATGCCAAATCCTATTGTTCCTGGTGGTGTTACTGATAGTAATACTACTAAAACTGCGGAAGAGATAGCTGCTGAACAAGCTGCTAAAGAAGCAGAAGAAGCTGCTAAAGCAGAAGAAGAACGTAAGAAAGCAGAAGAGGAAGAAGCTAAAACTGCTACTCAAAAAACTGAAACTGAAACTGAAACTCCTACTAAGATTGTTCTTACTACCGATGACGGTGATGTTGAGTATGATCTTGATGCTGACGGTAATGCCGTTAAAGACGGAGAGATTGTTTACACTAAAGCTCAGTTAGATGAGTTTGCTGCTGCTGAAACTCAAGATGAAACTATAGATGTTTCTGCTATTTCTGCTATTTCTGGTTTAACTCCGGTAAATGCTGATGGTACTCCTAAGCAATATGAAATGACTGTTGAAGGTCTTGCTCAACGTGATGCTGATATTGCAGAGCTTGCTAAACGTCAAGCTGAAAGTGAAGCTATCAACAATTTCTTCCGTACTAATCCAGATATTTATCAAGCTGCTCTTTACAAACAAACGTATGGTTCTCTTGAGGGTTTTGCTAATCATGTTGATTGGACTACAATGACCCTTGAAGATAAATCAGATGATCAGTTAGAAGCTGTTATTCGTTCTGCTGAAAAACGTAAAGGTACTTCTGATGCTCAAATCGAACGTATTATTCGTTTTTCTAAAGCTGATAAAGTATTAGCTGAAACTGCTAAAGAAAGTCTTGATTATCTTGCTAATGCTCAGAGACGTGAGATTGAAGCCGCAAATGCTAGGCAAGAAGCCGAATATCAAGCTGCTCAAGAGGCTCTTGATAAAGCCTACGGTATTACCTATGATGAGAATGGTAAAGCTAAAGTGCTTAACATTTCTGATTCTTTATACGATAAGATCGTTAATAAAGGTACTATCGGAGGTCTTGCAATTCCAACAGCAGGCGTTAAAAGAACTGTTAATGGTAAAGAGCAAATTCTTTCTCGTAAAGATATTGTCAAGTATTTAACAGCTCCTGTTGTTGAAGTTAATGGTGATTTCTATACGCAAGCTCAGAAAGATGTTTTTGATATGCTTGCTGATAATGAAACGTTCGCTATGGTAGCACTTCGTAACTTGTTAGGTGCTGATATTAGTCAGTTAGCTGCTGCATCTATACGACAAGAAGCTGTTCGTCGTTTGAACATTACTTCTAGTGGTAAACCTAAAGTTAAGGTATCCACTCAAGGTGGCGGTACTAAAGTTAATCCTAATAGGCGTCCTATTGTTCCGGGTGGTATTATTGATTCAAATAAATAATTATCGTAACTATGCTTAGAGAAATTGGAAAAAAACAGTATTCCAAAGAGGTTTACTCTGATGCCGATATGCTATTGAACTTTAATGTTCTTGGTGCTGTCGATTTGAATAAGTCTCTTACTTATCTTTGGGGTAGGAACAGTAATCAATTCCCTCTTCTTTCTCTTACAGAAGGTCAAGGGAATATCTCTCGTAAGAAACCTATTAATGCTGGTGATACTCAGTATAAGTGGAAGATTATGGGGAAACCTACTGTCACTTCCCCGATTGTGCGTTTGATTACGCCTACTCAAACCCCCGGTAAAGGGTTTATGTCTTTCAAAGCGGAGTTCCAAGATAACTGGATTCCTTATCAGTATTCTGCTATTACTCCTGACGGAAAGCACATGGTTCGTATGCAGACCGATGGTGAGCAGACTGCTTCTGGTGGATATATCTATGAAATGATTATCCTTGGTGGTAATCCTGATGAGTTTATTGATCTCAGCAATTTTGAGAGAGGTAAATATTGGGGTATGGGTGCTCCTACGATTGCCGGTGAATTATCTACTGGTTCTCGTTCTACTGCTGAATCTTGGAGTGAAATGACTAACCAATTTGGTTTCCATAGATTCTCCAAAATTATTACCGGTAATATTGCTAATATTGTAACCGAGTTTGAACTTGATTATGATGATGGTTCTAAAGGTACTCTTTGGATGCCTTATGAAATGCGTCAGTTCGAGTTCATGCGTAGACGTTTGTTAGAAGAGGATTTGTGGTTCTCTGCTTACAACCGTGATATTAACGGTGTTATTCACAATCAAGAAAAACATTCAAATAAACCTATTCCTCGTGGTGCTGGTGTTCGTGATATTCTTATCGCATTCGGTAACTACTTCGAATACTCATTCATGACTATCGAGCTTATTGATATGATTCTTTCTCGTATCTTTGAAGTTCGTAACGATATTGATTTGAGTAACAAAAATATCGTTCTTTATACCGGTAAAGGTGGTTCTAAGATGTTCCAACAGTGTATTAAGAATGAAGCTATCGGAAATGGTTACTTTGATAAGTTAGGTTCTGAGGAAATTCAAAGCCGTGGTGGTATCCTTTCTTATGGTGCATACTTCAATCAGTATAAGCACTATTCCGGAGCTACCGTTTCTGTTAAGGTTGTAGATTTGTTTGATACCGGTTCTCGTGCCGAAATGGATCGTAAGAATGGTCGTATGTATGGTGGCTTCCCTGTTACCTCTTATACGATGGTGTTCTTAGATCACTCTATTGATAACACGAGTGGTGAAGCAAATATTCAATTGGTTTGTGAAGAGGGTCGTGAATATTTGTACGGTGTTTATCAAGGTATTACTCCGCTGCCTAAAGAGTGGGGTGCTTATAGTAAGATGTTATCTACTAGAGAGGATATTGCTACTTATGAGGTTATGTCTTCACAAGGTATCAATATGCTTAATGGTACTACTTCTTTCTGGGCTGAAATGATTTTTGAATAAGCGTACATTACGATTATTGTAAAGTATAAACTTACTAAAGTATAAACTATATGATATACTCACGCAAAATAACCTTAGCTTTAAAGCTGAATCCGACTATGTTTCAAGTCGTGAATCAGAAAAGTATTGGTGCTTTCAATACTATTTTCGGTCCGAGCATTAAAGCGGTTCTTACTCTATCTAGTAAAACTGCTGAAATGGCTTCTATACTTCCTACGATCATTGGAGCTTCTGCTGATAGCCGTAACGTAAACTTTCAAGACCTCGTTTTGAAGCATCTTAAAAACTCAACTGTTGAAGTTCCCGCTCAAGGTTATGAGCTTGAAACTGGTTGGGAGTTTTCTCTTAACGATCCTGTTAAACGTGATGTTATTCTTGATTGGGCTAAAAAGAACAGTATTAATACTGAGGTTGCTCCGAATAAATTAGAGAAAGCTATCTTTGATGCTATGCTCTTTGGTGAAGGTACTGCGGTTCATGAAGAGAATTTGTATATGTACATGACTCCTATTAAGCCGCAAGATTATATTCTTTGGCGTCTTGCTCTGCTTACTTCTACTGTTGCTAATAAACCGGAAGATGTTGAGAAATCTACTAACATTCGGTTTTACTTACATAGCATTGAAGATGTTAAGCGTATGAAAGATGCTAAAACTAAAGCTGTTGTTAATACTGCTACTAAGTTGGCTCAGTTGTTCACAGGTGATGAGTCTTCTTATAAACGTATTAGAAATATGCTTATCTGTAATGCTCCTGCTGATACTCTACAGATTATCAAAATGGAACATGGAGATTTGCAGACGGCTGTAGCTGAACTTTCTCAAACGAATGCAGATGCATTTATTTCTCTGTTTGATAACAAGAATGTAGAAGCAATGGCACAAGTCTATAAGTTACTTGCCGCTCAAGTCATTACGAAAGACGGTGATAATTACTTTGATACTGTGCGTCCGGAAGTAGTTCTTGGTTCTTCTATTGAGGGTGTTATGGCTTTCTTAGCTGCTCCTGAAAATGTTGAATATAAAGCACAACTTTTCACTGCTTATAAGGCTTCAGTTATAAACTAACAAAATAGTGTCAGTATGTATAGTAGTTGTAAAGAAGCACATATTGCTGTAAACGATAAGATTCAGCAGATTAATGCTAATAGGCAAGAATCTATTCGTCCGCAGTATATTGATATTGCTCTTAATGAAGCTATTGACGTACTGCTTACGCAAAAGATTAAAGCCTTTGAAGAGACTGGTCGTTATTACGATGATTTGCAGGTGCTAAAGACTACATATAGAAGTCCTCTTTACCTTCTCGCAAATGAGGGTAATAGAGGCTTCGCTTTTTTACCTGCGAATTACCTACATGGTGTCTCTTATGATGCAAGTGTTATATATGATAAGTTTAAACGTTATCGAGCAACTGAATCTGTTACTACTAGGATTTACGTTGTTAATATCAGTGAACTATTTAAAACTATTCCCGGTTATATAGAAGATTTCGTTATTCAAATTGGTAATGATACCGTTACGTTTCATTATCCTGCTAAGATCTATCGTAAAGAGGGTCTATTTGAATATATCAACTATATGCTCTCCATATTACTGCGAAAAGGTTACAATGTGATTTATGAACGTTACAATAACGAGTATTATCCCGAATCACTAGTGTTTTACTTCGATACGCCACAGCTAATTGTAGTTGGAGATAAATATACTATTGAATTAGTACAATTTAACTACGAGCATTATTCGGGCTTATACGAGGTTATCACTTCTGACGGAGTGATTACAAAGGTGCGAGAGAGCAAATCTGCCGGTATGGATTTAGTTTCTGATGTTCAGCGTAGGGATATGCTTCAAACGTATCACAATCGTCTTAATAGACACATTCATCCTATATGTACGATAGAAAGTAATAGGGTTTTAGTAGATATGGATGATACGTTTGTGATTACTGATGTTGCTATCACATATCTTAAACAACCTACTAGGTTTGATATTGTAACTGATACTGCTACTGAACTTCCGTTTAAAACCGAAATTATTAACCTTGCTACACAGAAGCTTCTTGGTAAACTTAAAGATGAAGGTTATCAAATTGCTATAAATGAAAGTAATTCTTTAAAATAAAACGTTACTATGAGAATTGTAAGTTACGGAAAAACATTTGTCGATAATGTTACTGTTGATACTAAGTTATCTAACGGTCAACTCGGCATTTGTACTGCTTATGGTACTGCTTTGTCTACTACTGATAGACCTGAGCCGTTTGTAATTATGTCTGCAATTCCTACTAAGGACGGTGGATTTATGAATCAACGTGGAGTGGATATTAATCCTTTTAACTTCACTTATAACGTTCGTAAATATACGGAAACAGATCAGAAAGAAACTATTATTCTTAAAGGTCTTACGAATCCGGCACTTAAGCCTGCTGAAGGTATTGTATATAATGCAGATGCTGAGTTCTGTGGTGCTATTGAAATTTGTTCTTCTGAGGAGTATCGCCATGGTCTGACGGTTAATCCTAATCCTCAGATTGTTCAAATACCTGTTCGGATTCATGCTACTGATACCGTTGATCGGTTGGTAGAGAAGATTAAGAAGAACCTTAGTCTTACTGCTTATAACAAAGAGTTATTTGATATTACTATCGAGAAAGCTGATAGTGCTGTTCAGATAACCGTTGTTGCTAAAAAGCCTACTAAATTGACGATGAACGTATTCGGTATTCTTGCCGATCAAAAAGCCAATGGTACTATTACCGTTAAACATACGAAGTTATCCGGTTTCTTAGCTGATGTTGCTTTTAGTGATGAAGACCTTCGTTATTCTCTGATTAACATGGGTTGGAATCCTCATGATGAGTGGCAGAAAGCTTGGGGTATTGGTGACCCGAAAGTTGGCTTTAATAAAGTCGCTTATCTTGTTATTTCTACGGCTGAGTTTAATCAATTCCCTGAGATTGCCGCCGATAACAATAGTCCTCGCAAATTCCAAATCGTTGTTGGTACGGAAGCTGTGATCGATGCTGTTGTAAATAAACTTGCAGCTATTAAGACTTTAGCTAAAGGTTCCGGTGATAATGCCATTTCTCTGAATACTGCAACTGACTAAAGTTGCTTGGAAAACTACGCAGTGCTTAACGGTTCTGCGTAGTTATATTTGTTTAAACTTAATGCTATGGAATGTAATATTAAAATTGTCAAGTTAAAACAAGTTCTTCCTCTTGGTACATTTCCTAAGCGTGAGCATAACGTTCGATTCTTCTATCATCGTACTGATGGTTGTTACTATATGTATGATGAAAAAGGTTGCGAAATTAATCTAACTACTGATGGTAATATTATTGCTATTGATAGAGAGTTGATTGTTGGTAGTGAGTCTTTGACTGATGACACTCTTGTTTGCATTGGTCTTAAAGCTAATTATGTGCATCCTAGTCGTGGTGTTAGAAATAATACTTGTAGTTGTCAAGATACATATATTCGTGCTTGGACTTACATCAAAGATCTTCAAGATTTTATGCAGTCTGGTCATATCGAACGTGATTACTATAGAGTTACTTTAGTTCCTTCTCCTGAAGAAGGTGGTATTGTTGGATGTAGTGGTTCTGCTATTGTTCCTGATGAAAATTCAGATGGCTTCCGTTTCCAATTTGAAGCTGGTAGTCGTGTTGAACTTTATGCTAAACCTGTTCAAGGTTATCACTTTAAAGGTTGGAAAGAGTTCCATACTAATGAGATTATGTCTATTAGTCCTAATTGGTCTTTTACTATTAAGAAAGATATGGATTTGATAGGCGTATTTGAAAAGGATGAAGCTCCTATTGAACAATTCTATATTAATGTCAATGCTGATCCGGCTAATGCAGGATATGTAGTTGGTGCCGGAACATTCCCAAAAGGTACAAGGCATTCTATAACAGCTGCGGCAATTCAAGGGTATCATTTTACTCATTGGACTGATAGTTTAAATCGTATTGTTTCTACTAATCTTCAATATGATCTTGTTGTTGAGAAAGATGAAACTTATACTGCACACTTCGAGCTTGATACTCCTGTTATTGAGGAGTACAATGTAACTATTATAACTAATCCTGCTGATAAAGGTTCAGTTAGCGGTGGCGGTACTTATAAGTCCGGTCAAACTGCAATAATTGTTCCTAGTCCGGTTGAGGGTTGGGCTGTTGATACAGTTACTGCTTCTGGTGGTAATCTTGTAGATAATGGTAATGGTACATATAGCATCGTTGTTACGCGAGATCTTACGATTACGGTAAACTTTAAAGAAGCTATTCGTTATTTCACATTTAGTATCGTGGCTGATGCGAATGGTTTAGTTCGATATAAAGATATTAATGATGCTTGGTCTCAATGGGCAGAAAGACACGAAGTCACTGCTCCGGAAAAGACTATTGTCACTATCGCTGGTAAAGCTAACGACGGTTATGAATTTGAAAAGTGGGTAACTCCTACTGGTGCTAATCTTCCTAATAATGAAAACAATATCATTGTTGAAGAAGGTCTGCATCGCAAAGTTTATACTGCTTATTTTAAGGAAACTTACATTCCACCTGAAACTCATATTGTTAATATTACTGCTGGTTCTAATGGTAAATGCAAATATAAGATTGGCTCTGGTGAATATTCAAAAGCTGCATCTTCGCATTCTAACATTAGCATTACTGACGGTGAGACAATTGAAGTATTAGGTGTTCCTGATAGTGGTTATTCTTTTGAACAATGGAATATTGGTGGAACTATTTCTAACTCTAATCCTTATTCAAAGGTTATCACTGAGAATGTAGATTTCTCTTGTACGTTCGTAGAGATTCCACCGGAAGAAGTTACTATTACGGTAGGTTCTGACGGAACTAATGAAACTCGTTATCGTATAGGTGATGGTTCTTGGTCTAGTTGGTCTACTTCTGAACACACGTTTAAAACTGCTGTAGGTTCGATTTATTCAGTTGAAGCTCGTGCGGTTGGAAATTACAAGTTCAGAGAGTGGAATACAAGTGGTGCAAAGGTTTCAGATAATCCTGCAACATTCACTGCTAAAACCGGAACGAATGCAACGCATATTGCTACGTTCGACCAAGTGATCATGCGAACGCTAACTCTTACTGCTGGAACGGGTGGTAAATGTCGTGCAAAGATCAATGGACATTGGAGCGACTATTATAGTGGCACAAAGACTTACTCTGATATTGTTGACGGAACTACCGTTTCTGTAGAAGCATTAGCAGATAGCGGCTATCATTTTAAGGAATGGACTGATTCGGGTGCGCCCTCAACTACTTCACGTGATATTGTCATGAATGACTCTAAATCTATTGAAGCTCGTTTTGAAGTTGATGCTCCTGATAAATTCCAAGTTACCTATGAAGCTATTCCTAATGGAAGTGCTACAATGGAAGGTGCTGGTACTTATAATGATGGTGATACTTGTACGATTAAAGTTAATGTAAGTCCGGGTTATACTTTGAATAAAGTGCTTGTTGATGGTGTTAAAATCACTCTTAACAGTAACAATCAGTATAGCTTTGTGGTTGAGAAAAACATTAAGGTTACTATTGAATGTGATCTTATTCCTGAACCCACACATTATACACTTACAGTTAAAACCGAAGATGAAGGTGTAGCTCAAGGTGGTGTTGGTATCAATAAAGAATCTAATTTAGGAGTTGAAACTGCTGAATTTGAGGATGGTACTGTTGCTACTATTCATGCTACAGCTGCTGAGGATTATAACTTTGGCGGTTGGTGGAAAGATGGAGTTAAGGTTTCTAACGATGTAACTCTAAGTGTTACTATTGACGCGGATAAGACTTACATTGCTAAGTTTACTCAAGATCCATATCTCGAATTAGATAAGACTTCTTTTATTTTCGAAGGTGCTGGTGGAACTCAAACTGTTAATGTTACTTCTAACGTCGAATGGGCGGTTTCATAATTAGGGAGGGGATACTAAGATGGCTATTGCTTCTTGGCTTACCCCTGCCGCTAAGAGTGGTACGGGTAATAAAACGGTTGATTTAACTGCGAGTAAGAATGCCGGTGCAAGCAGAACAACTATTGTTACTGTTTCAGTTAGCGGTATTACGAAAACTATTAATTGTACTCAGACGGAAGCTGATAAGTTTACTATTAAGATTTCAGCTTTAACTACTAATAGTTCAGGAACTACTATTACAAATGTTGGTGATTGTTCTATTGGTTCATCCGCTACAGGTGGAGTTAAAGAAGGAACTTATTATCGTGATACACAAGTCATATTGACTGCTAAAGCCGCTCCTACTGGGTATGATTTTGTTGGTTGGTATGAAGGTTCTAATCTTGTTTCTACAAGTCTTTCTTTCGCTGTTACTTTAACTGCTAATAGAACTCTTGTTGCTAAATATAAGATTAAGAGCTATACTGTTAATGCAACTTCTGAGGATACAAACAAAGGTACTGTAAGTCCTGCCGGTCAAACTGTAGAACACGGTGCTAATGCTACTGTAGTTGCAACTCCTAAGGCTGCTTATAATTTTAAAGGTTGGTATAATGGAACAACTAAAGTATATAGCAATGCTTCATATACATTTGCTGTTACTGCCAATATCAACTTAACTGCTAAGTTTACAATTAAGACTTTCACAACTACTACTGCTAATTCAACTGGTGGTACAGCGAGTGTTAATAAGTCTAGTGTAGAATATGGTGGTTCTGCTATTTGGACAGCTACTCCAAGTACTGGCTATAATTTTAGTAAGTGGTCTAATAGTTCTACTACTAATCCTCTGACAGTTTCTAACATTACTGCCAATACTCATATTACTCCGGTATTTGTTCTTAAGTCATATACTGTAACTTGGAATCCTAATGGTGGAACTGTAGATCCTACGTCAACTACTAAGACTCATGGTTCTACTTTAGGCACATTACCTACTCCGACAAGAGCTGCTGGTGCTAAATACACTTATACATTTAAGGGTTGGTTTACAGCTACAACGGGTGGTACTCAAATATCTGCATCTACTACTGTAACAGGAAACGTTACTTATTATGCTCAGTGGACTGCTAATATTAGAAGTTATACTGCAACATTCAATGGTAACGGTGGTGGCACTCCTAGTCCATCAACTATTACTAAAACGTATGATTCAGAATTAGGTACTCTTCCAACTTGTTCTAGAAAAGGTTATACATTCCTTGGTTGGTACACGGCATCTAGTGGTGGTACGAAGATTTCATCTACTACTAAGATAACTGGTACTGTTACCTATTATGCTCAATGGTCTATTAATAGCTATACTTTAACTTATAATGTTAATGGTGGTAATGCAGTAAGTCCTGCTTCTAAGAGAGTTCAATATGGAAGTACTTATGGTACTTTGCCGACGCCTACTAAGAATTCGGATGCTGAATTTACTTATGTATTTGCGGGTTGGTATACTGCTGCTAGCGATGGAACACAAGTTACTGCTAATACGACAATGGGTGCAGGTAATACTACAATATATGCACATTGGACTGCAACTAAACGGAGTTATACAATAAATTATCAAACAACATACGGGTCTTTGAATAGGACTAGTCAATCTATTGCTTATGGGTTGAAAGGCTCTTGTACTTTGACTATGCCTTCAAATGATGCTCAGCACACTTATACTTTCCAAGGCTGGTATACTGCTGCTGACGGTGGTGGAACTAAGGTTGGTTCTTCATTAACTTTAGAAACACCGAGTGTAACAGGTGCTGCTACTTATTATGCTTATGTGACCAGAGCTGTTAATAGGTACACCTTTACATTTAACGCTAATGGTGGTAGTACTCCTTCTTCTTCATCTATAACTAAGAATTATAATGAAGCTATTGGAACGTTACCTACTTGTTCAAGAACTGCGAATAATACTTATACGTATGCGTTCGCAGGTTGGTTCAATACTTCTGCTACTAGCGGTGGTACTCAATTAACTACGACAACTAAGGTTACTTCTAATAAGACTTGGTACGCTAGATGGACTGCAACTTATAAGAATTATACAGTTACTTGGAATGGTAATGGTGGTACTCCTAGCAAGTCTAGTAGTTCATTCCATTACAATAACGCTTTAGGAACTCTTCCTACTGCTACAAGAACTGGATATACTTTTAAGGGATGGTCTACGTCAGCTAGTGGTTCTGTTGATGTAAGCACAACTACCAAAGTTACTGGTAATGTTACTTACTATGCTGTATGGCAAATTAACAGTTATACACTGACTGTAACTGCGGGTACAGGTGGTACTGTTAGTGGAGGTGGTACTTACAATTATGGTGCAACTGCTACATTAAAAGCTACACCGTCTGCCGGTTATTACTTTGTTAAATGGAGTGATGGTAATACGAATGCTAGCAGAACTGTTACTGTTACTGGAAATGCTACTTATACTGCAACGTTTGAACAAGATCCTTATTTGAATCTTGATAAAACTAGTCTAACGTTTGAAGGTGCTGGTGGTACACAAACTGTCAAAGTAACTTCTAATGTTAATTGGACTGTTTCTTAAACTTTTAAATGTTCCGCTACGCTTTGCAGACCCCAGTAGGGGAATAGCTTGTGGGGCGTGCGGAACTTCAAACTTTTTTACAAATAATTAAATTTTTATCATTATGATTGAAGATTCTGCTTTGAATGAAAGAGCAACTGCTGTTGAAATTGGGGGTTTAGTTGATGGAGTTGGTGTACCTGTTATGCGCGCCGGATATGCTTTGAAAGCTAAACCGAGTTGGATCACTTTAAGTGCTGTTGAGGGAACTGGTAACTCTCAAGTAGATGTTACTGCTCCGGTTTATAAAGGTCGTAACGGACGTTCTGGTTTGATTACCGTTACTGTTGAAGATTTGACTGAAGACGTTACTTTGCAGCAGGAAGGTTCTACGATTTGGGATGTTACTACTCAATCGTTGGCTTTCGTTAAAACCGGTGAAGCTAAGAAGTTTACTGGTAATTCCAATTTAGCTTCTATCACGTTTGCTGTTGATTCTAACGCTTCTTCTTGGTTGACTGCCGGTAAATTGGTCGTAAATAAGAAAGAATATAATTCTGGTGTTAAGATTGAAGGTGATCCGGGGGCAAATAATGTTTACGCTTTCGAAATTACGTTTACCGCTGCTGCTAACCCGACGGTTAAAGCTCGTACCGGTTATATTATTGTAAATGGTCAGAAATACTCTGTAACGCAAGCTGCCGGTGATGCTACTTTGACTGTATCTCCGACTACATTGACTTTCGCTGCTGCGGGAGAAACTAAACAGATAAGGATTACTACGAATACCGCTTGGACTATTTCGTAAGTCGTCTGTTGATTTGATTATGGGTCTGATAGGTGCTAAGGTACCTATTAGACCTTTTGTCGTATAAACAAATATCTAATTAAATATGGCTACGAAAGATTTTGTTGATTATAGTCCTGCCAGTGATAGTAACAATGGTTCAATTGATATTACTGCTCCTAGGAATCCACAAATGAAACCTCGTAGTACTGCTATAGCTGTTAAGGGAGGGGGGATTTCTAAAAGTGTTGATATAACACAAATTCCCGGAAATCCTGATCCTATGTCTATAGTTAATGCCGAAGGTACTACAGGTTCTAGTGGAGAATGGACGTTCCCTCCGTTTGGTGGTTATCAAATCGGAGATAAACCGCAAGTTATTTATGCTACTAGAGAGACAGGAGTATTAATCAATGATACTGCAACTATTTATATTGGTAATCAGAAAATAGTTAAAGTTGAAGCTAACTTTACAAATGCCATAGAATTTGAAGTTGATGCTGTTAAAAATGCAATAGTTGTAACTTTAAATAACGCTGCTATAGGAGTTGTAAATAGTCTTGCTATATACGGTGATGGACACCCTGATATACCTTGGATAGTATTAAGTGTACGTGTTATTAATCGTTAGTATCTTCTAAGACTTATACAAATAGTCTTAGAGGTACTACTAAAACTATTTGTATATGTCAAAACCTAATTGGGTAAATATCTCACCTAATTCGGGTAATGGTAATGGATCTATTCAAGTCACTGCTCAAGCTAATGAGGGTGATGCTAGGCAAGGTTCTGTTGCTGTTGCTGGTGGAGGTTTATCTAAAACTATTGCTGTTAATCAAGACGCAAGATTACTTGTTATAGGTGAGTTTGGTCGAAATAGTACTAAATATGGTCTATTGACAACTATACAAGTTAATGCTATAGGAATTAAAGGTATCGCATATTGTACAATGCTTGATTCGTCTGTTATTGAAAAAGAACTTAATAATACAGTCAATGTTGCTGAATCTGAACATTGTATGTTTGTATCGCTTGAAGGTAGACGTGTTAATGATGCTAGTAAAGTAGTTACATTTAATATGCAAACTACCTTAGATTTTATCGGTCATGCTGACACTTATACGAATTGTTTACTGATATTGATTTTAATTCTACTAAAAAGAATACTCAACTAGATGTTACTCCATTTTATGAGAGCTTAGTTTATGAGATTAATGATTGTCTTATGACTATGTATCCGGATAACCATATGTTGATTAATTTCAATATCGTTGATTTCGATGAAGCTACTAAGGAACGTATTAGAAGTATGGTTACTTGTGATCGTTTTGTTGTTGCTTTCTAATTTGTTACAAATTTAAATATTTGAGTTATGGCAAAACCTGATTGGATTACAATTACTCCAGCAAGCGGTTCAAATAACGGAAGTTTTGACGTTACAGCTGCTGCAAATACTGGATTAGCTAGAAATAATATAATAACTGTAGCAGGGGGAGGGGTGAGTAAAACTTGTAATATTGCTCAAAAAAGTGGTAAAGCTATTTTCGCTATAAGCAATATTACTATTACATCTGAAGCTGTATTATCTGATGTAAATCCTAAATACGGTGAACTTATTGATCGTGATGTTGAAATTCATTTAATGGTTGATTCATCTGGTCTTATAGATATGAAAATAGCTTTTGAAGGTATTTATAGAATAATGTCAGTTGAGGGTGATGATGAGGATATATTTACTAATATACAAGCTTTTAATGCTATAGTAAAAATTGATAATATTTGGATATATAGTGGTGGTGCTCATATAACTGTTAGAGGTTATGATAGAACTAATACACCTTTTGAATGTTATATATCACTTATAGCACAAATGATGTAGTTATGGAAGAAACAATTGTTTTTAATCTCTTTAATTCTATAAGCTTTGCTTTTATCGCTATTGTGCTTTTAGCTACTTATGGTATTAATGAGATTGCTACTAAGATTGCTAAGAAGAAACTACCGAGATACTTCAAGTCTCTTGTTAGCTTAATCGTAGGTATTGCAACTATGGGGCTTTACTTATACAAATTAGATGCTTCACTGGAAACGGTGCTGCTATCTTTTCTGATATGTACCTTTGGGTATGATTTAATTATCAAACCTATACTCAAAGCTATAAAACGGCATTTTGCTGATTCTAAAAGCGTATGATCGCGGACTAAAGGAGTGCTACTGCTAAATTGCGTAGTACTCTCTTTTGTCATATCAAGGAAAATCATTGTTCGCTTAAATCATCGACTAAACGTTCTATTAATGATTTAAATTCCTTTAGGTATGACACCTGTGACTTATACTAATTTGAATAAGCTCTTATTAATTAGAGATATTCAAGAGATTGCTAAAACTTATATCAATGATGATAGAAGTTATCGTTGGATTTGGAAGAACAAAATTGCTGACGTATATCATATTGGTTATGTAACTTTTATGAATTACATTAGTGTTCCCCTCTATTAATGCAAAGATTGACGAAGCTATCGCTAAGAAGAAACGTTGAATATAATGTTCAACTGTTGAGTATTAATGTTCATGTTATAAATCATTTCATTGTTATCAGTACTAATAGTAATATATTTGTTGTGCATCTCAATGTCGAGGTGCATTAAAACAAATTAATGCTATGAATACTGAAAACGAAACTGGTGTTAAAGTTCCGAAAGGACAAATTACAACACTGTTGCAGGTTCTTTAGGTCTTGCTGCTTTTGCAGGACTTGGATTGAGAAATTGGTTAGGTAACGGTAATGGTTCGGTTGCTGCTGGAGCTACTGCTGTTGCTGAAACTCAATTAGTTTCTGGTCTTATGGCTGAACTTGCTAAAGAGAAGTCTGAACGTTATGCCGATAATGTAGGTATAAATACGTTTAAAGAAGCTTTAGCTTTAATCAAAGAAGAACGTGAAACTCGTCAAGCTAACGACAAGATTATATTTGAAACTCTTGCTCGTTTGGATAAGGAATCTGCACTTAACAAACAGGATATTGAAAACTTCAAGAAAGAAGTCGCTCGTGAATTTTGTGATGTTCGTCACGATTTCAAAGCTGCTATTGCTCTTGAAGCTGAACGTAGAGAATCTGCTGATGAACGTATTTTCGATTATGTAAATTGCAATTTCGTTAAGTATATCAAAAAGATCAATGCTGCTGAGATTTGTCCGGTTGTTGAGTTAGCGGCTCGTGCTGCTGGTCCTGCTGTTCCGGATCCTAACGCTTCTATCACTTCTACAGCAAACGCTTAATCTTGAAGTGGTATGACTAATGCAGAACTTGTTGCAGTAGCTATTGGTAAATGGCTAACACCAATCGTTAAAACTATTGGAAGTGGGATTAAGATTCCTGTTACTTCTGGTATCGGAAAGTTTATGGGTAGTGTTTTTGGTTTAGACCTTTCTACTTATAATCTTCTGAATGAATTAGATTTTATTATAGAGCCTACACTTGATTATATTATTAAGCCTCAGTTGGCTAAGTTATCTAAGTTCATACCTGATGAGCAGATTCCTAAAGTAGTTAATAGCTATCTTGATGCAGCTATTTCTAAAGCTACTGCTAAAGGCTCTGTGAATCTATTTGGTTTTGAGTTCGAAGCTACTGCTTTTCAAAATCTTAAACGTGAAATTGATAACTCTCTTAAAAATAATGTAAGTCATGATGAAAGACCCGCATGAGCATAGTGATATGCCACACGAAAGTGAAGATGTAAGAAAGAGGGATTGTCAAAAGTATAAAGAACTCTACGGAAAACATTTTACTAAAGACCTATGTGAATGGGCTGTTGAACGTATGGAGAATCGTAATGGTACTACTCATCATTATAATCTTGATGAAGTCAAATCTATTTGGCACAAATACAAGATGAATGATCTCCATAATGCTAACTGGTATGATGTTATGTATGTAATGAATATGGCTTACGCAGATTTCTATGGTCGTTTGTTTACCGAACATCATGAATGTGCTATGTATGCTTATCTTTACATTAGTGATCCCGACGGTTACGAAGGTATTGCTTTCCAAAGATGATTAGCTGATATTAAAGCTCAAGACGATGAAGTGCCTTGGCAGAGATTCATCTAATTAGTTTTGGTCGCAGGTGTTATTTATATCAAGGCAATTTTAATTATTCCTAATCCGACTACTGGTTCCGCTGGTAGTCGGATTTTTTTTGTTTATAGCAACTTATTCAAACACGCAAGTATGAATTATAAAACACGTTGTGTAATGAGTGGTATTTTTATTGCTATATTGAACTTGATTGGTGTTATTGTTTCATCTATTGGTGTTGTCTTCGTAAAAGAATGGATTGCTAAGAAGAGACGTAAGGTTGTTACTAATCTTCTTACATCTAAAGCAGAATGTTGGATGCAACTCGATAAAATAGCCTCAAACATTAGAGAATCTCTTAATGCTAAAGGTGTTTACATTGCATACTTTCATAATGGTGGTAAGTTCTGTAATGGTATTAATATGGATAAGTTTACTGTTATCGCAGAAGATTACGATATTAGTATTACAGATCCTTATAAGAATCGTTATAAGAATGTTCTTACTTCTATTATGCCTTATACTATTCTACGCTTATACAGAGATAGTAAGTACATTTTCCGTATGAGTGCTTTGACAAAGTATCATTCTAATATGTATGTTGGAGATCTTCGTTCACGTGGATGTAATACTGCTATTAGCATTCTTATTCGTGACTTGAAAACTGATATGCCTATTGGCTTTCTTAGTGCTGAGTTCGAGCTTGACTTTGAACCTGACGCTGAAATGATGCAAACATTCTGGAAAAATCACAATCGTATTTCTCGCAATATGACTATGGTTATAGATGCGACAGAAGATACCATTAAAAACTAAAATACCATGACTGTTATTTACGCAAGAACTAGTCTGCCATCAAGGTGTGGTAGAAGTTTCAAAAATCAAAAGAACGTTATTAGAGTTACTAACCGGTATACTAATGCTGGTCCGTGGCACGGGGTTGTTCCAGTTAAGAATCGTCCTATTATGATCATAGGTGGTTCTGATACTCCTGAACTTGAATTGTCCACTAATCTTCTTAAATTTATCCCTAGAGGTGAAACTAAGGAGCTTGGTATTACTACTAACAAATCTTGGCGAATTGTTTAATGTATTATTATGGCAACACTTAATCAATTAGGAAGTAAGATTTCTAATATATTAGGTAAGCCCGGTGATCATAGCATTCAAGAGAGAGCTAAAGATGCTTGTAAGGCACTCTTTGCTACTTTTATTCGTCAGAGTATTGAGCGCAATGGTGTAGATGAGGTGCTTAAAGTTAGCTTTAATGTTCCTCTTATCTGCGTTCCGCTTACCGATATAGAAAACACATATGCGGGAATTGGTGCTAAAGATATGGTTCTTACTACTGAGCATCGAGTTCCTACACCTTTACGTATGCCTAATGATGCACCTTTTCTTCATGTTTATACTCAACATGATGACGGGAGTCTTATTACATATAAGTACGCTAATAATAGCGTAGTTCCGCTCCTTACCACAGTCTATTCTCCTACTGGGGTTTGGGGAGTGTATCAAATCGTTAATGGTAAACTTAAAATTGTTATCAAAAATACTCTCAAAAACTTTGAGATTGATGCTAAAAATTATAAGTTTGTAACAATCGTGTATGTAGCTGAAAATCCTGCTGAGGTTATCACTATGTATATGGAAGATGATGGTCAAGATATTGAACTTCCACTTCCTGCTGATATGATAGAACGTATAACTTATGAGGTTCTTAGAACTGAATTCGGTATTAAGCCTACAGAACACGAAGTTAAGATTATTAGTGATGCAACTTATGCTCCTAATGATCCTAATGGTACTCAACGTTTAATCCATAATAAAGTAGAATAAACTATATGGAATCCATGCACTATTACCACGACTATCTCGAACAATGTTATAATACTATCGAGAAATTAAGTACTGATCTTCATAATATTTATGTTAGACGTAATAATCTAGCTAATATCTGTTATGCTAATCTGAATCTTCTTGAATCGAATGGAATAACTAAAGAGATTATTGATGATCTTATTTTAGGTAAACGAGTTAAAGGTGTTAAGCTCTTACGTAAACTTAATTGGAGTGACGAAGCTAAAGCGGTATCTCTTCGTATTACGTTCAATCGTTTTGTTTATCTATCTACTATTCGTATTCCTAAACTTCTTGCTATTATTAGATATTACGATTGGATGTGTCGTATTCCTTATCCGATATTTAATCAAATACAAAGAGGTCTTAATAAGTCTCTAATTGAGAATCTTATTCGTGGTGATAGTGTTTCTTTAGGTACTTACATTGGTAAGTTTCAAGTTCAACGTGCTGTTGCTAGAGAATCTGTTGATTGGGCTGCTTCGTTTCGTCTTAGGGATGAGATGATTGCTGCTGGTATCGAAGTTAAGAGTTTTCTTAATCCTTATGGTAAGAATTGGCATGTTAAATCTGATAATCCGTATTATTGGTTCTGTAAATGGATACGTCATAATATGGGTGTTGATGTTGTACCTAATCAAATATTCTATAAATTGAAACCTAATCATCTGTCTCTTATACACATCTCCGAGCCCACGAGACTAGGCA
>ENA-OYWJ01000512-OYWJ01000512.1-human-gut-metagenome-genome-assembly--contig:-NODE-512-length-18688-cov-18.947244_pt1 | contig 18688 bp, 11 predicted proteins | sample MGYA00244169_ERZ653395 | MGnify/ENA primary metagenome ERZ653395 (study PRJEB26926, sample SAMN06165120) | human gut metagenome | biome: ENVO:00009003; feature: ENVO:2100002; material: ENVO:00002003...
TCGGAGATTCAGCCTAATTTTTTGTACTGTCAAAAAGTTTTAGCGGACAGTAATAAATTTTTTACAATAATAATCTCATGAAATGCCTAGAATGAGCAATTTTGTCGGATAAGAGGCGGTTTTTATGGTAATTTTGTCGATTAAGAAGAGTTTTGTCTCAATTAGCACATTTCTCTTTAGGAAAGGCTTCGCAATATTTCGCCGAAGGCTAGAGCTAGAGAAAGAATAATTCTTCTGTGATGTAATAACACGATGGAAAGATCTATTGATTATTTGGGAAACATCAGACATCTCAAGGAATCTGGAGATGTTCCTCGTTTGTATTTCTGTTTGCAAAATCATCATCCCATGTGTAACGGAGCTTTATTTTGCTTACATGTCCTTCGCAAAGAAATATATGGAAATCGAAGCCCCTGTGTGGGTTAATGAGTTCTATAGGTTTAATATCATTGAATAGTAGCCCCTCTTTTGAGCTTAATATTTCAACTCGAACATTGTTGGCATTGGACTCACCGGAGTTGAAAATTTTGAGAACTACACTACCCTTTGAGTCTCTGACAATATTTCCTTTTATCAGAGCTTTCTTTCTACAAGCCTCTTCCTCTTGAATCTTTCTAAGTTGATACTGATTGATAGTCTTTTGTTGCTCATTAAGGCGTTTCTCGTGTTTGTTGTATTTCACCAGAGATAGAGCCAGTGAGGACAAAGCAATTAATGCAGATGCAATGCTGATTATAAGTGCTGTCATTTCTTAACTATTTGATTTTTATATATTTTGAGTTTCCAAATGCTGTTCGGAATGATGATAGAATTTCTGATTTCAGTTCTTTTGCTATTTCTTCTTTAACGGAATCTATTTCATCTGAATTGAGTTCTGTCAATTCCTCTATCCCGCCAAGGTATTCGCGGCTGCACATCTTGCACTTGATATAACTTTTGTCTTCATTAAATTCGAACTGGTCTTCTCTTCCGCAGGTGGCGCAACGAAACTTGATATCATATTCTGTTTTCATATGTTATTTAGATTTAGAGTTTTTAATAAAATGGCAGATTAACCTTTTTACGCCTGGGGCGATGATTAATCGCTTATCATCTACATTTGCAAATATACGTTTCTTTTTCATTTTTGTAAAGAAATTATCAAAACATGCAAGTCTATTTAAATATTTTGCTAATTTTGTGTCGCTTGCAATTTACATCAAACACAAAACTATAGTTTTATGGAAGAGAATAATAATCTCAACCGTCTGAAAGTGGCCCTTGTTGAGCGTCAGAGGACGTCAAAGTGGCTTGCAGAACAGATGGATAAGAGTGAGACCACAGTGTCTCGCTGGGCGTCGAACAAGAGTCAACCGTCAGTAGAGCAGCTTTTTGAAATAGCACAGCATTTGAACATGGATGTGAAGGATTTGCTAAATTCTAATCTTGGTAATAAATAACGGCTATGGCACAGGAAATCAGAAGTGAGGAAATTGTCCTCAATGAGAATGAGATCGTCTGCCTGTTGACGAACAAGATTGTAAAGGTTTCGGATAAGGAGACTAATCTCCAGTATATGATTCAGATGATGTCTGAGGAGTATGGATTCCCGATGGAAGATATGCAGAGAGACTTTTCTTTCAAGTATGAGGACGAGGAAGGAAAGAGGAAGACTGCCAAGGTGACTCTGGCTATTTTTGAGAATGGTAAGGAGCATGTTGTTGAGAACATGATTCGTGCGATTGTTATCGCAAAGAATGCGAAAGTTAAGGATACAGATAAGAAGAGTGGGGTTATGGCTACTCTGTCCGATATTCTAACATATACGAATTGTGACTTTGGATGCTGGACTAATGGTGAGGACTTGAAGTTCATTGCCGAGATGCATGATGAATGGGGACAAGTGGATATCTGTGATTATACTGATTTTCCATCATTCGGTCAGTCGTTGGAGGATTTGATCCTTCAGGGAGATAAGGCTATGCCAAGAAAGCCTGCAAATGAGTCTCTGGTGAAGACATTCAAGCGTTGCCATGATTATATCTACGGCAATGAGGGTATGAAGAAAACGGCTTTCTGGGAGTTATTGAACCTTATTTTCTGCAAGATTTATGATGAGAAGCGCAGGTTTACCGAGGCCAAGAGAGGCGTAAGCTACCGCCGCAAGTTCTGGGTTGGTGCTATGGAGCAGAATACTGAAGAAGGTAAGGCTGCAGTGGCAAAGCGTATAAAGGATTTGTTTGCGGAGTTGAAGGAAGATGGTTCGTTCAACGATGTGTTTGATGGTAATGAACAGATCAATCTTTCTGATGCCGGACTTGCGAAGGTTGCGGCCGAACTCTCAAAGTACAGTTTCCTTGATGCCACAGTTGATGTGAAGGGTACAGCATACGAGACTATCGTGAGCAATACTCTGAAACAGGAGGCTGGCCAGTTCTTCACACCTAGGAACATTATCAAGTGCATGGTGGAAATGCTCGACCCTGATGAGAATACTCGTGTTCTTGACCCTGCATGTGGTAGTGGTGGTTTCCTCGTTATGGTGCTTGACCATGTGCGCCATAAGGTGGTGAAGAGACTTTATCCAGAACTGGATGAACTTCATCTTGAGGCCAAGCTGAACACTCCTGAGGTGAACGATCTTACCCGTGAGTATGCCGAGAAGATGATTTTCGGCTTCGACTTCGACCCTGACCTTAAGAAGGCAGCGAGGATGAACATGGTGATGGCTGGTGACGGCCACTCAAACATCTTCAATGTAAATTCCCTTGATTATCCTCACGGAGACAAGCCTGATGTCAGCAAGATTGCCCCTGCCGTAATGCACAGCATTCAGAACAGCGCCGACAAAGATTTCAACTTTGCGACTGCGGATGACAATGCTCAGGGCAAGTTCGATATGATTTTCACGAACCCTCCTTTCGGCGCCAAGGTTGAAGTTGACCCTGCAATCATCGAGAGGGCCGGATATGAACTTCAGAGCAACGCTCCTGAGGTCCTCTTCATTGAGCAGTGCTACAGGTTCCTAAAACCTGGCGGAAAGATGGCAATCGTCCTTCCTGACGGTATTCTGGGCAACCCTAACATGGAGCAGACAAGAATCTGGATTCTGCGTCACTTCAAGCTACTTGCCAGCGTTGACCTGCCGGTAGAGACATTCCTTCCTCAGGTAGGCGTGCAAGCATCGCTCCTGTTCCTCCAGAAGAAGACCAGCGCCGAGGCTCTTGTTCCTATCGAGGAGGAAGACTATGACGTATTCATGGCCATTGTAGAAAAGGTCGGTAAGGACCGCCGTGGTGTGCCTATCTATGAGAAGGATGACGATGGTGCAGAGCTTCTTTTCCCTCACACAAAGGAATGGATTGGCTATACCGAAACTGGCCGTGAAATTGTCCGTCGTAGAAGTGAAAGGGTTAAGCATCTCGATGATGATTTGCCAAAAGTGGCGATTAGTTATAAACAATTTTTAGGTAATGAATAATGAAGACGGCCACCGTTCGATATAAGTCACTTTTGAAAGATGGTTATCGCTTTGATCCCGATATTCATTTAAGCGAAGGTGTTGTCATTAGACGCACTTTAGAATCATTGCCTTTTCCTCTTTCTACTGTTGGCGATAATTCTGAAAAGGTTTTCTTAGGCAATATCTTTTCTCGTGTATTTGTTAAAGATAGCACACACGGTGTCCCATATCTGGCTGCGTCAGATACTGTGTTATCAAACATTGATACTGGAAGATACTTGTCAAATAAACAGGCTTCAGAATTAAGTAATCTGATTCTAAAGAAGAATTGGATACTCATCACATGCTCAGGCACTTTGGGAAATGTAACGTATACAAATCAGTCTTTTGAAAACCATATAGCAACGCATGATTTGATTCGTGTTGTTCCTAATGATGGAAAGGTCAAGAAAGGAACCCTATATGCTTTTCTATCTAGCAAATATGGCTATTATCAGATAACTCAATCTATGTTTGGCGGAGTCGTTAAACATATTAACGATTCACACGCCAAAAGCATTCTTGTTCCTGTCTTTCCGGATGAGATTCAGAATGAGATTGAAAGACTGATTTCGCTAGCCGCGGAAGCAAGAGAAAAGGCCTCAATACAACTAAAGGAAGCGCATCATTTGGTTGAAGAATACATCCATTACTCACCATCGAAACCTAAGAATGGTTATAGAGTAAAAGCTTCATCTCTTATCAACTCTTACACACATAGATTTGAGGGAGCATATTATGTATCGGATAATAGATCTCTATTTGAATACATCAAGAATGCCCTCGACTATAAACCACTAAAAGATTATTCTGAAAAGATATTTAGGCCAGGGATATTCAAAAGGCAATACGTTAGCAATGGAGTACCTTTCTTAGGCGGTGCAGACATCATGTTAGCTACGCCTGCAAGTGAAAAGCAACTCTCATTTAAGCAAGTAGATTCTATGCCAGAGTTACTTGTTCATAAAGGATGGATTCTTATTACTTGTGGAGGAACTATTGGTAACGCCGTGTATGTAGATGATCAACTATCCGATTGTGCTATTTCTCAACATGTTTTAAGAGTCAAACCATTGAATATTGAGGATGCTGGATACCTGTATGCTTTTCTGTCATCTTCAATTGGATATAGGTTGATTACCATGTATACATACGGTTCTGTTATTCCACAGGTAGAACCGCATCATATTGAACGGATTCCAGTGCCAACATTCCCTACAGAATTAAGGAAACAACTTAATGATCTTATCAGCAAGTATTCAGACAACCTTACCCTTGCGAAAGAGTCGGAAAAGAAGGCCAAAACGATAATCGAAGAATGTATCGAGAAATACACCAAATAAAGCTATGGCAAAAGTAGTCTATCCTTTACATATCGAAGGTGGTCCGAATGCAGGCGAGAAGCGCTTGATCGATTACCTCAAGGAGAATCTTCCGGACGATTACTATATCGTGCCTAACGGAGAGTACGCAATGAAGTCTCCGCAGGGTATGGTGAATTACTGGGAGTATGATTGCCTGGTAGTGGCACCTCATGCGATATACCACATCGAGAACAAGGACTGGGGTGGAAACCTTATTGGCGATGATTTCGCCTGGTTCATCAATGGTGTGGAGAGGAAGAATCCGTATCCTGGTGCAACCCTCAAATCAAAGCTGATTGCGGGTAAGCTGGGCAGCAAGAATTCTGACTGGAGGAATGCAAGGGTTTTCACTCTGATTACCCTTAGCAACCCAGCGCAGTCGAAGTTCGGACTTGATCCGCACTGCGTTTGCTATGACCAGGTATTCCTCCTGAATGCCATACTCCCTGAATTCATCAAGGACTATGAGAAGGCAGGTAAGCCGAAGGATTGCATAGCTCCGTACCAGAAAGAGATTGTGCAGTACCTGACTGGCGAGAGTTCACATCGCTCGATGGCCAAGAAAACAGAGATTCTGAACTACAAGATACTGGAAGTTCTCCAGAAGACTGAGACGTTTACGGAGTATCTCTGCCAGCCTAAGTTCTTTGTGGACAAGCGCTACAAGGTAAGGGAGTATCCTCTTGATTTCCCAGACAAGACCAAGAGCGAGCTTGATACCATCCGCAACAGGGCTGCAAATGCAAGCTATGCCCAGTCGAAGATGAATCACTGCCCGTATATCATCACGAGCCAGTGTCAGTTCAACGATGAGCAGACTGCTTTCTATGAAATCTCCGAGTATCTGGATGAATGTACATTGAGGGCAAGACTGCGCCAGAAGACCTTTACCCAGATTGAAAAGATTGGCATCATACTGAACATAGCATCGGCATTGAGCGAGGCTCACAGCAAACAAGTGTTCCATAGGGATGTATGCCCGGAGAATATCTATATTCTTGCAAACGGCACAGCTGCTCTTGCGAACTTCGGCCATTCGTGGTTCATCGAGCATACAGACATGCATTTCACTGTAGGTTCATCCCTCTCAAAGGAAGATGTCTCGCCATACGCACCGCCCGAATTCAAGGATGAGGATGTAAGCGCAGCTAGCGATCTGTATTCATTCGGTGTCATCATCTATGAATTGATGACAGGCAAACTACCTTTTGAGAGCACTCTGAAGTTCAGACTCAGCGGCGGTGTACTGACTGATGACAAGCTACCTTCTCGCATAGACAGCGACCTCCCGGAGTGGCTTGATGAGATTGTGAAGCATACCATTGTGGCAGATATGGACAACAGATGGAATGACATCAACAAGGTGACTGCCGCAATCCAGCAGGGAATCATCAGTTCTGCTGCGTCTAACGGTAGTGTTGCTGTTGTTGATAACCATTCCGAGGGCGAGATCAATCTTGCAGACCTGAAGCCGGGGGATTCTGTTACGCCTGAGCTTATCCTATATGAGGAGCTTGGACATGGTGCCTTTGGCCGAGTATTCAAGGCAAAGCACACTTTGCAGAACAAGTTCTACGCGATGAAGATATTTGACAGGGATGTGTCGGCTTCTGAAACCATCAACGAGTTTGAGGCGCTGAAGGACCTGTCTCACAATAATATCGTGAAATTCACATACAACGGAAGGACAAAGCACGGCCTTTTCTACACTCTTATGGAGTTGTTGGACGGAGACAATCTGCGTGACTATGTGACTGGCAGCATGAGGCTTCCGGCAAAGGAGGTCTATAACATGGCTAATGGAATCCTGAGCGCTCTGGTGTATATGCAGGGCAAGATTCCACCTGTATTCCACAGGGATATCAAGCCTAACAACATTGTATGGGACGGAAGATCAAGGTTCGTGCTGATTGACTTCAACATCTCTACGACGACCGAGGACAAGACCTTCTCAGGCACTCTTCCATATATGGCTCCTGACCTTATCTTGTCGAGCCAGAAGATTGATTGGGATTGCTCTGCCGATACATTTGCGCTGGGCGTCACAATGTATGAGCTCTTGACTCAGACATATCCTTGGCCTGGCAGCGACCCTTGTCCTAAGACTGGTGTGCCTCCAACTGATATCAGGAAATACAACGATAAGATCTCTGATGGGTTTGCTGACTTCGTGATGAAGTCTATTGTTACCGACAGAAATGGCCGATTCTTAAATGCGAAGGAGATGCTTGATGCTCTGAATACAATTGGTGTAAACGGTATCTCAAGGTGTGCAGGTGTCAATGTGAACACTATCAGCCGTAGAGACGACATTGATATCGTTGACTACATCAATTCTCTCTATAGCCAGAGTAAGCACGGCAACAGCGGTACCCGCGCCGGAAGCAAGGGCTCTGAACTTGACAAACTGACATATACTGAAACAAGGCTTGACAAGGAACTGATTGCGGACATCGAGGCTCTGAAGTACAAGCTTATCATCATCACCGGCAATGCAGGCGACGGTAAGACAGCATTTATCAGACATATCGAGGACCGTGGCCAGCACAGACAGGCTTTCACAAATAAGAACGGTTCTACATTCCAGCTTAATGGTCTTCAGTTCCAGAGCAACTATGATGGTTCTCAGGATGAAGAGGAGAGAGCAAACAATGACGTGCTGAACGAGTTCTTTGCTCCGTTCTTCGGACTTGAGGATTACACCCAGGCAAGTGAGGGACGTATCATTGCTATCAACGAAGGACGCCTTATGGACTTCCTCAATACTCAGAGAGAATTGAGGGCACTGAATAATAACATTGAGGATTTCTTCTATAACGAAGGTCATACTGAGTTGCTTCCGGGATTGATGGTGATTAACCTTAACCTCAGAAGTGTAACAGCTGGAGACAGACAGAATCCTTCCCTCCTGTCACAGCAGATGAAGAAGCTTACCAACAAGGAACTCTGGACCAAGTGTCAGGGTTGTCCTATTGCTGATAAGTGCTTCATCAAGTACAATGTAGATACCTTCCAGGACAGCAGTGCCGGTGATGAGGTTATTGAGAGACTTGAGTGGCTGATGAGGGCTATCGTTTACAAGCGTGAGTTGCATATCACCATGCGTGACCTCCGCTCATTCATCGCATTCATGCTGACAAGGGACTTCTCTTGCGATCAGGTAAAGAAACTTGTGGAGTACACCCGCTCTGAGGATATTGCCGAGTACTACTGGCTGCATTACTATTTTAATATCACAGCGCCGAAGACATATCCAAATGTGGATTACTTCCCGCTGCCGACAAACGAGTCAAGCGACCGTCTTATCAAGATGCTTCGTGAGACTGATATCGCGAAGGTTGCCCTTCCTGCGTTCGACCGCGATCTGTATTATACAGACAAGAAGGATGAGAATTATCTCATCTTCGGTGATAGGGTGCAGAGCCTGCTTGCCGAGTTCAACGAGCGCAATCAGAAACTTCCGGGATGGGAGGTGAACGAGAAGACAGCTGCAATTGTGTCTGACCGCCATCAGTCATTTATCCGTCACCAGTATTTTGAGGGTAAGTTCGATTACAAGCGCAGATTGCCGTACCGCTTCATTGACAAGTTCTGTGAGCTGATGAAGTCAAATGACCAGGTTAGACTTGCTGAGACCAAGCACGGCATTGCAATAGCGATTTCTGCAAGTGAGGGTTGCGACAACGCTGCTCTCACCGACGGATATCTGCTCCTTGCAAGCAACCATGTGGGCGATAAGATTTCGAAGAGCTATAGACGATTCAATCTTGATGAGTTTGAACTGTTTGTAAATAAGACTGACCACCTGACCAAGTACATTGAGTATGAGAGCGACAGCTTCATATTCAGGCACAAGAAAGATACATTCATTCAGCTGACAGTGTCTCTGGACCTTTATGAGATGCTCCAGTATATCAAGGATGGTTTCACTCCGTCTGTGAACGACCTGAAGGGCAAGTTCATTGAATTACAGATTTTCAAGAACCTGCTGGAGAGCAAGACCTACAATGAGATTCTGGTGACAAAGAACAACAAGAAGTTCTCCATCATCAGACTGGATGAGAACAAGCACATTATTATTGAACCTCTTAACAACTGAGCAATATGATTATTAAACTGAAAAAGGGAGAAGTAGTCTTCCGTAATCCAGAGTTGCTGGCTGTCGATACAAAGATGGTCAATCTGGACAGGGTGTTGACCAACCTGTTCATGCAGATCTACTCAGTTGGTGCGCCTGTTAGCCTTGCGGTGAAGACAGAGCATAAGATTGAGACGCTTATCAATTACGTGAACAATCTGGAGGACAAGGGTCTTGTTCATGGCGCAAAAGCAAATCCGGATGCAGTAGAAGACTGGCTCAGAAGCAATCTTCTGGAATTGGTGAATCGTGGCAACGTGGTGAAGGAGAAGGTCTCAAGTCTCAGACCTATGCACCTTATGAGTTTCCGGGTACAGAACAGAAAGTATTGCCGTGATTACAACACTGCAGACCAGCTTTACATGATGCTCAAGGCAAATCCGGGAGTTCTTTCAGAGCTCAAAGAGTATCTGCGCAAGGGTTGGGACCTAAGCACAAACTCAATGATAGATTCAGTGAAACTTGATGTTGATACTACTGGCATCCTCTATCTTACGAAGGAGTTGAAGGACAAAAAGGGCCTTAACACTGATACAAAGGATGTTAAGCCGTTCTTGGAGAAGCAGACTGAACTCTTCAATGATGATATCCGCAGGCTGCTGGAATACAAGGATAAGCTTCCTAGGACTGTGTTTATTGACTATCTCAAGATTCTTTGCGGATTCCATCTGGCGCTTTACACAATGAAACTTGTGTATCTGCTTCCTAAGATGGTTGATGCTGGGTCAAAGGATGTGGTTGACGACTGGTCACTGGTTGTGGATATGACCGACAATCTGGACAGCAAGGTGGCGCCTTACGCATGTCAAGATGCAGAACATGTCGCCAACCTTTACAGAAGCTATGTGCGTTCTACATTTATCATCAATCTCTGCCAAAATAGACTCAAGGCTTCAGGTGCCAATGCATCCGTGGAGAACGCTCTTGCATACGCCAAGAATGAACTCAAGAAGGATGATTCGTACTATGAATTTGCTCTGCAGACTGTGAGGAACGGTCTTGAGGATGATGATACGAGGAAGGAGTTCGATGAGATTCTCCAGTACTTCGACAAGACCGACTATTTTGACAAGTATGTTCACCTACTGGAAAAGTCAAACCTCGGTACTACGCAGTACAAGTATCTGGGTCAGTTCCTAGATGCTGTTACAATGAAGAATACCACTTCAATGCTATTTGCTGACAGCCGTTCCAAGAGACATCCTCGCCGTGGTGCAATGGGCTCAAAACTGCTTGAGACACTTGTTCAGATTCTTCTGCTCCAGAAGGATGAGAACGGAAGCTATCATACAAAGTCTATGTCCATTGATGAGATTACTAAGCTCATCAGAGATAGATACGGACTTATCATCAACGGTATCGCTGAGCCTCGCTTTGCTGATGCCGATGTGATGGTTAACGATGCATTCAAGGCTAATACATCGGCATTCAAAGACAAGCTGCGCCAGATTGGTTTCTATACTGACCTCAGTGATGCATGCATCCTTCAGAAGATTCGTCCACGTTATAACATATAGTAGTGATGGAAGATATTAGAAGCATATATTACTCAAAGTTCCTCTCATTGGTTGTATCTCAATACGAGAGCCAGATCAAGGGAGCAAAACCAGGACACTGTATGAAGATTGAGGGGCTGCCTCTTTCTGAAATGCAGAAACTGATTGGGATGATTCGCCCTCTCAACCCTGAATTGTTGCTGTATATCCTGTCTGATACACTGACCGGAGAGGACTATATTCATGCCACAAAGCTTATTGAACTCAGGAACAACCCTGAGAAGCCGTTGCTGGTGCTGATACCTGCGAACAGCAGCACATCTGCCGAGGACTCGTATGGTGATGCTACCTTCCAGAACCTTTCGGTTTCTGACCTTGTTGTCTATTTCTTCAGTAAGCTCAGAGAAGAGATACCTGCAGATAAAAAGTACATCTGGAACGAGCTGGAGCCGCTGTTTAAGCAGAACCGCATTCCTTTTGATACAGCCATCAACTACCTTTTGTTCGTGAATCTCAACAGCTACACGACAGAATCATGGGGAAATGGGCTTTATCTGGCTGGAATGATTCCTGACAGTGCCATGGTAACATCCGGCAAGCTAAAAAGAAGGTTCTCTATCAACCTTGATGCCTGTGCAAACGTGCTATGCGATTTCTCTTACACGCTCGCTGACCGCGTAGCCTTGCTGCCACTTCTGCCTAATACATTACAGAAGGATATTCTTGCATTCCTCAATACAGAGCGAGAACTGAAGGACAAGGTTGACGTCTGTGGCAAGATCTATACTGATTATCCGGCACTCAACTTCGCAAATTGGAATACCATTTATGATGAGGAGAGGACCGAGGTCAAGATTATGGCAGATATCGTTCCGGGTGTTGATCCAAGGAAAGAGCTGGTGAAAAATCTGCAGGGAGACCTTGTGCTGAACATTCCTCCTGAGAAGAAGGGAAAGGTTTCTGTGGTCATTCTTTGCGATCCTGCTCCAAAGGATAATCCGGATATTGATGCTTTTGTAATCTCCATCATCAGTCGTGATGATTTTACCGACCTTGGTACCGTGAAGAAGTGTAAGGTGAGCACGAACAAGAATGCCCGCCGCAAAGTGTCTGTGAACATTCCTAACGGCGCATTTGAGGATGGCGAGTACCTAATCAGTGTACATGCTGTAAATGCTGACGGTATTATTCTGGACACTGACAATCCGTTCAAGGAGGATGCAGTTGAAGATAGATGGCAGGAGGCTTCTGCTGCTGATTCAACTCTTCAGAAGGAGCAGTACCGCCAGACTTACTCTGTTGCATATTCAAATGAGTCTCTAGTGTTTACTCTCCAGAACAACGGAGAGGATTATGAGGGCTCTGACCTTGGCCGCCGTACAAAGGTGGATTATTATACTCAGGCTGTCATTCAGAGGAAAATTGAAAAACTTAAGGAGAAGGCAAACATCATCCTTGATGATCCTATGGCTTCTATTGAGGCTTCACAGGCTCAATGGAAGGAAGGACCGCTCAATAATATCTTCCAGTTTGATTTCGGTCCTGCAAGGGCATATCAGATTCAGATTTCAAATAAGCTGATTGCCATTGAGAACACTTTCTTGAAGTATGGTGGTAGCGTTGGACACGTGGAAGCTACTGTTAGCGCCAATCCAACTGATGCCAGATTCCAGAGCTTGAGGTTTGTGGAACTGAATGACACCATTGCAGTTCCAAATGAGCTTAAGAGCGTAAGGAGTAGTCTGTTTGACAAGATTATGGATTCAGCTGACAAGCAGAGCGGTGTTATTGCAACTACCGACATCAGCACAATCCTGGCCGACATCAAGGAGTATGTCACTCTGTTTGATGAGTGGCTCAAGGAGGCAAACGAAAACAAGCTTACCGCTCTTGGTGCTGTTGAACTTCAGAACATAGATACAGTACAGCTCGATGTGGAGCTGCCTGATGGCAATTATCTTCCTGTGAAGATGATATCTCCTCTTCATCCTCTGCGCCTTGCGTGGATGGTGAATCTGTATGAGTTATTCCTCGATTGGGAAGAGAAGTCTCGCGAGCACGAGGCTTATAAGAAAGATTGGAGCAGGAAGCTGGAGAAGTTGTTCTACGGCGCTATTCCTATGGAAATCGCTCCGCACATCCTTACAGATGGTTCTCTCCAGAATCCGTTTCAGTATATTGGTGAGCTGACATTTGGATGGGGGCTGTTCGTGAAGCCTGGCAAGCGTTCTGATGATACATTTGCATCTGAATTCAGACAGCTGAAGTCATATATCTCTGAGGTCCTGAATGTATCTCACGAGAAGCGTATTGATAGTGATGTGAACCATGAGATTGTTTACAATTACATCAAGAACTATGTGAAAGCGCACCCTTATACGAACAAACTTGTCATCAATCTGTTTAATGCTGGTGATGCAAGTGTGTTCGCACTGGCTCTCGTGAAGCTGGAGAGGGAACTTTCTGACCTTAGCTACGAGATAAGAATCTTTGCGGATGATTCGCTTATTCAGCCGGGAGAGGCATTGAAAGAGCTTGTGAACCCAGAGAGCAATATTTCTGAATTTGCCGAGGCGTTCAGCCAGGCATCTGCCAACCGTCTGTTCCCTAAGCTCAGATTCTCAAGGAACAGCATCAATGAGTTCATCAGCAACCACGGCAAGTATCAGGCGCATGTTTCATTCCTCGTGAATCCGTTCCCCGTGACTACTGAACTGGTTAAGCCAGATCCTTTGTGCAGGTCGTTCTACATGAATGGCACACTGTCAAAGAGTGTTGTGACTGTAAACGAGGTAGGAAAGAACTATATCTGGAACAGGTATTATTCTGAGAAGACTATTCCAAATCCGGTATCGGAGTTTGCGAATGTACAAATCGGCCTCTTTGGCACTCTGCAGAGCATTACCGGACATGTGATGTCAACTACATTGGAGGAGTCCGTGCCTGCAACAAGTCTGACGCTGAGGGAGAATGACGCAATGTTGCTGTCGTTCATCCACGACATTTCGGACTGGGTAGTTACTTTCGATAAGAATATGGGCCCTGAGTTCTATGACCTGCCTTGCATGGGTAAGGATGAAATTCCTTATCTTCTGGATTATGTTCCGGGCCAGGAGACTCTGGGTATATCATCATACCTTACCACAAGACCGACAAGCGAGGTCGAGGGTTTGATGGTTCCTCATTTCAAGGAGTTCGGTATCAATATCGAGAATAAGGTTCTCTTCAGGACTCTTCTCGAGGATTTGAGAACTGTCAGCAGCTCACTGCTTATGCAGGTGAATAGCACTCAGAACAAGGCGTTTGAGGTGCTTGGCGTGACATTTACAAAGAGATTCCTCATGAAGAAGAATCTGATGCAGGAGTCTTTCTTGATTCCTATTGACCTGCATAAGGAGTTGTTCCTCCAGCTAGATAGTGAGAGCAAGGAGAGGGCCGACAATCTCCTAGTGAACATCAATACAGAGAAGCGCGAGATTATCTTTACCGTCATCGAGATCAAGTGTAGAAAAAGCCTTTCAGCTGAGCAGGCGGAGGAGCTGCATGCAAAGATCGAGCAGCAGATTCTGAATACGATATTTGCACTGAAGTCTCATTTTGAGATTGCCAACGATGGTTTTGACCGTCTCGACAGGGAACTGAAGGTTCTTGAACTGAAGAATCTGTTGGAGTTTTATATTCGCAGAGCAAGCCGCTACAAGCAGTTGAATCCGACAGTGGCAATGGAATTTATCCAGTTCCTCAGTACATTGAGCGAGGGTTACAGCATCAGGTTCAAGCAGCTTGGTGTAATCTTCAACTTCAGCCAGACCGAAAGACAGATCAAGACATTCCTAGGCGATATGACTCTTTACACAATGGGTTCTACAGTCATCAATGATATCCTTGACCCTACATCATCGCTTGAGACTAAGCGCCTGGAAGATCTGGACAAGGACTTCATAGATTTCTTCGAGCCTTACAGGACTGTGAATAGGGAAGTGCCTGTTCCAGTTGTGGAGGATGAACCGAAGGATGTTGAGAACGAGCCAGCTCAGGAGAATGAACCGGAAGAAGTTAAGCCTGTTGTGGAGGATGAGCCGCAGGAGGACAAGCCTGCTGTTGAACCAGAGCTATACAAGTACCCTGTTCAAACAGAGCCTAAGAATCCTGTTCTCGAGGACAATCCTGAGAAACCTAAGGAAGAAGGTGGCTATGGCAATGAGGGGCTTACTGCTGCCCAGATCAATAGGATTGAGGACCAGATTGGTTACGAAGAGCCTGAGTGCGATACTATTGTCGGAAGGACTGATATGTCTCCGCAGTATGGTATTATCGGCAAGGCTGTGATGACCAAACGCATGATTGGTTTGGACCTCAATGAGTGTAATACAATCAGTCTCTTTGGTGTGCAGGGAGCCGGTAAGAGTTACACCATTGGTACTGTGACCGAGATGACCATGAGGCAGTTTAGCAAGGTGAACAAGCTGCCTTCGCCTATGGCAAGCGTAATTTTCCATTACAGCGAAAGCATGGATTACGCGCCTGAGTTCACATCTATGGTTTATCCAAATGATGATGAGAAGCAGATTGCGAAGCTGAAGGCCGAGTATGGTGCAGATCCAATGAATATCAGGGACGTTGTACTGCTTTGTCCTGAGAGCCAGGTGGAGCAGAGGAAGTCTGAATATCCTGACGTGAATGTGTTCCCGATTGGATTCGATTCCAAGGAGCTGAATGTTCAGGATTGGATGTTCCTTCTGGGAGCTGTGGGCAACGACTCTACATACGTGAAGGAGTTGAAGCAGATTATGAAGCAGTGCCGTCACGACCTGAGCCTTGCGAATATCAAGGCTGGCGTGGAGAGCAGTTCATTCCTGTCAACTTCGCAGAAATCTCTTGCACAACAGAAACTGAACTTTGCATCGGAGTACATCACAGATGGCAATAACCTGAACAGGCACTTAAAGCCTGGCCGACTGATTATTGTTGACCTTCGCGATGAATGGATTGAGAAGGACGAGGCACTCGGCTTGTTCGTTGTGATGCTGAATATCTTTGCGAGCGTGAAGGCGATAGAGGGGCAGTCATTCAACAAGTTCATTGTGTTTGATGAGGCCCACAAGTATATGAACAATCCTGATCTGGTGGATTCTATCACTACGGCTATCCGTGAGATGAGACATAAGGGCGTTTCCATCATGATTGCGAGCCAGGACCCTATGAGCTTGCCGAACAAGATTATCGAGTTGAGCTCAATTGTGCTGCTTCATAAGTTCAGTTCTCCTGCATGGGTAAAACATATCCAAAAGTCAATCACTGCGTTACAGATGCTGACCGCTACGGAGATGTCATCTCTTGGACCTGGTGAGGCTTATCTTTGGGCTGGAAAGTCTTCAGATAAGTCTATCATGCAGAGACCTATCAAGATTTCAATAAGGCCTCGTGTGACAAAGCACGGTGGCGATACTATTAAAGCTGTGAAGTAATGAAGATGTTTGAGTACACAAACAAAGGCGGTAGAGAGCTGAATCAGGATTATTTGACATACGCAGAGGTTTCGAAGGATGCTTCTGTGTATGTTGTGGCCGATGGCATGGGAGGATACGAAGGTGGTGAAATCGCGGCCAGACTGGTCGGCGACTCTGTTGTTGAGTTCGTGTGCGCTCACTATACTGAATTAGCCCCAGAACAGTTGCTGAGACAGGCCTTTGTGTTTGCCAACAGCAGCCTTATGGTAAAGAGGATTACGATGGGGATTGCCGAAATGGGCAGTGTGGTCGTTGTGGCTCTCGTAATTGGAGGTACAGCCCATATTGCATGGCTTGGTGATAGCCGGGCATATCTGCTCAGAGACGGCAACGCAGAATATATGACGGTGGATCATTCGCTGATAAACGAGCTGAAGGCTGCCAAGACCTACAAGGAGTCTGACAAGGCACTTTATGAGTCTTGTGTGACGAGGTGTATTATGGGCGATAAAGCGAGCAACGAGGCCGGTTATGATGCTGTAGAGGTGGGGTCCGGGGATGTGCTTATACTTTGCTCTGACGGACTCCATAAGGCGCTTGATGTGGAATTCCTTCCATCTGACGATGATGCCCTGAAAGCGCAGCTGGATGCGCTGGCGCCGTCTATGGAGGATAACTGTTCATTAATTAGAATAAAGATTTAGTAGATACTGTTATTGTAATTAAACCTAGCAGTAGGGTAATGAAGATACTGGCGAACTTATCATCAGTATCTTGCACCCATTAGTCAAGTTAATGAAGTTATTTGAGCTGCCTCTCCTTCAGCATTTCCTCCAGAAGCACGTCCGCGATGTCCACATGGCGCTCACGTTGCTCAGGTGTGGCATTGCGTTCCAGGATGTCGGATATTGTGATGTCAAGCATCGGGTAGTTCTTCGCCTTCTTCCTCCATTCGTCGTAGCCGTCAATGTCCGGGAATGCTGTCACTTTCCGGCCTTTCAGGACCATCAGTCTGTCATTGAACTGACTTTTGCCTCCGGTGGCCAGCCAGATGTATTCGGGGAGAAGGAGGGAGCAGATGACTGCGGTTTTCTCCGACTCCACCAGCGCTACATTGGCATTGACCTTATCCTGGAGCAGGAGTTCGCCGAACAGGCATTGGGTGAGTCTCCATTCCGGCGGAAGCAGGTGCGCGGCCTTGAGGTTGGTGTGCACCCACATTACCGGCGGGAAATGGTCATCCTTGATGCGGTGACCTGTCTCTGGATTGTATGGGATGATTTTCCCGCCGCGACAGCGACCTTGGATGTCAAATTGGTAGAAGATGGTGCGCCCATCCTTGGTCGTACCAATGTGATACTTCTCGAATAGTGCCTTTGCGGTGTCTTCACAAAAGATTTTGGAAAGGAAAGTGGCAAAGGCGTTCTTTGGGGTAAACACTAGCGTCTTTCGGACGATATCCATGGGAAGCGTGCACAAATTCTGCTTCGGTTCTTCGCAACGCTTTTCAGGAAACTTCCTGAATTCGGACAAGGCGAAATGATTTCCGCCCTGCCGATTCGGCTCGTATGGTGGATAGCGATGATAGCCGCAGCTGCATTCGTGGTCGCATCTGCCAAACCTCTCAATGTCAACGATATTGCCATTGTCATCTACATAAGGGGTAAAGCAATGAGGACGTCCGCATTTGGGACATTTGAAACGGGTTTTGGGGCCGTCATATTTAAGAAGGTGGTATTTGTACTTCCTCATAATCTTCAATGTTTTGTGTTGTCCTTATATCGGCTGTATCATATGTATCATCTGTATCAAGTGTATCGGCTGATACAGATGATACGGGCGATACACTTGATATGCCCTCCTTTTCCAGAACTTCCTTTCGAAGCCTCTGTGCCATAGCGTGCGAGATGTTGAGTTCTTTTTCAATACCCTTTATAGATAAGCCTCTGTGGAGCAGCACTTTGACTTTTTTCCTCAGTTCATCCTTAGATTCCTTTCCTATCGGTACCACGAGATGCTTGTACTCGCTCTCGCACCCGACTATATTGAAATGTAGCCATCCTCCTTCAGTTGTCAGTTCGCAGACTGCGACATGGTCATCGTCGTAGAGCCTGTTGCCTGTGCGGGTTTTCACCTGCTTGATATAACGCAGTCTTTTGTCTTGAACGCTGCATCCGATGGCGATGCCCGCGTCAAAGAGATTGATTAGCCTGGCGGAACCTGCGAGGTCGTACTGGCTTAGAGGCGCATTGCTGTAACGTTTCGGGGTATGTGCAATGGCTATGATGGTAAGCTGGTACTTCTGCTTGAGGAAAATCACTTTCTTCATGAACTCTCCGGCAGCTTCGGAGCGTTCGGCGTTCATGCACACGAAGGTGATATTGTCAATGATGAAGAATTTGATGCCAGCCTCTGCAGCGCGTTCTATGCTGTAAAGAATACCTTCCTCCAGATCACTGTCAAGCAGATACTCCGGGTTGATCTCTGCGCGGAGGAAGTCTGTAGGGAATTCATGTACAGTATCACCGTCAGTGTAGCGCATCTGGAACTGTTTGTCGGACATCTCCAAGTCAAGGTAGAGTACCTTCTGCTCCTTTGAGATCTCCTCGGCTATCTGTACTGCAAGTATTGATTTGCCGACGTTGCTTGCCGCGAAGATGACGGTGTTTTACATAAATTTTTCGTAACTTTATGCTTACCACAGTATAAAGTTATAGATGATGTGTAAAGCACCTAACAAAAGCAAAATTACAACATTT
>ENA-OYWJ01000519-OYWJ01000519.1-human-gut-metagenome-genome-assembly--contig:-NODE-519-length-18457-cov-21.249049_pt1 | contig 18457 bp, 14 predicted proteins | sample MGYA00244169_ERZ653395 | MGnify/ENA primary metagenome ERZ653395 (study PRJEB26926, sample SAMN06165120) | human gut metagenome | biome: ENVO:00009003; feature: ENVO:2100002; material: ENVO:00002003...
AAGTGTTTGTAATAGTTTATTTGCTCTAACAAATTTACAAAAACTTTCGCTATTTCCCTAATAATCAATTAGTTAATTTTCATCGAACTCACGTTATTTATATTTCAGATCATTCTTCCGCAGACGCAGCAGCATCGTAAGATTTCGTAAATGTAATGAAAAAACTCAAAGCGTCAAAAACCAACTGCATGTCAGAGGAAAAACTTTTGCCAGAACTGCATCTTCCATCCCATCGTCATCCATACCAAACGGAACTACTCTGCCCTTAAATTTGCTGAAATAGTACAAACAATCCTGCTTAATCAAATAGGGATAACTGATAATCCGAAGAATGTGGAACTAATAATGAAGCAATACCATAAACTGGAGTATTCATTAATTCCTTCGGTTCTATTTTCCTCAAACCTCCTCCATAAAAACGGCCATTTCGGGAGAGGGTTTCTGTAGGGATAGCATTTAACTCACGCCATACATCCAGAAGTACACTTTCATCCCTCATGCACTGAACATATTGCGGCTTAGGATATAGCAAAAGGTACACATTGGTTGTGATTGCCGAAGAAGAATTAAGAATAAACCGAAACATTTGGTTATTAGTCTCCGATCGTCCCATATAAGGCATGATGATGGAGGCCGGCTCTCTTTCTTCACAGGAATACCATGGGGTACGACGGCTACAAATATAACCATCTTGAACGCCTCGCTCATAGCCTACACAAATATATTCCCATACCTTTGGATACTCCCTTCGTAGAATATCCTCTGAAAGATTACAACAGAAAAGGAAGAGCTGTCGATCAACAACCGGCAATCCATTCTCACTATCAATCCTATTTCCCTTAATATAACGGGGACTGGGTAAGAGAGGCCTAAGGAACTTCGCCGGAATACTGTATTTGGCGATTGTTTCTTTATCCAAAATGAAGAAGTCATTATCACCAGTTGCAATGCCCCTCTTAACCGTAAAGAAATCACCTAAAGTGGCTCCGGGAACATCAGAAACGGCATCATTTCCGAAGAGACCGGTCCATTTAGTTTTTGATGATAACTGCCCACGATCTAATATTTTGCACGTCTCCGGACTGTTGACACTACCGCCCAAGGAGAATCGGATTGGTTGGCTATCAGATGGTTTATGGTTGCGATACACGACAATGCAAGAACTTACCAAAGCATCGCTAAACTGCAAGTCATTAACATCAAATCGGTGAATATGAACCAGCTCTACATTTTGGAGAAGGAACTGTTTAACAGCCACGCCATAATTGACATCCATAAATTCACCAGGGACAAGCCAACAAGAGACTCCACCATCTTTTAGCCACTTTGAGGACAAAATCATAAAGTAGCAATACAACCCTGCCAATCCGGAAATATTCAATCCGGACTCTCGAAGGACTTCCCCCTTTAAACGTTGTTTAACTGCACCCTCAATATGGTGATGGCGAACATATGGAGGATTAGCGACAAGCATGTCAAATTTTCCATCGGGCTGTTGGGTCAGGAAATCCGCACACCTGAGCTCCAGGTTCGTTCCATTCCAGAATTGTTGAGACGGTTTAAAGTAATACGGATCTATCTCAAATCCGAGAACTCGTTCCCTACTATCAACAAACAAATCCCTATACGCTGAATAGAAAACCCCGGTTCCAATAGATGGCTCAATTAGCGAAATATCATCCCTCCCCATCAATCGACGTAAATATAGCATAATATCACATGCGAGTGGGAATGGAGTCGAGAACTGACCCAATATATTACGCTCCTTTTGGGTCTTTCCCGCATCCAAACTATCTTGCAATGCTTTACGTCTAAACTCTATCTCATCCATTTTATTATATTCCGGCTCGCTGTAAATCACTTATCCGATGCTCCCAAACCCAATCAATGCCCTCAGCAGCCTCGTAGCCCAAATAACCACTATCAAAATAACCACTGAGAAACAAAACGAATTCTATTCTTTTACCGTAGGTGTTTCTTAATTGTTCGATTTTCGTGGCTTCTTCCTTCCTACGTTTATTAGTGTTTGTAAAATCACCTGCCGACTTACATTCAATTAAGACAGGATAGTCTCCTTTTTTGGATGCCTGTCGCATAATGACAGCATCAATTGGCATATTAACTATCTGAGTCTTATCCATTGTAATCGGAACGTTAAGATGAAAGGAGAAAGACCCTTTATCCATCTTTCTAAAATCTTCGATGGATTTAGATTCAACGAACCGATAGCCCTTGTCGGTAAGATACTTTGCTATGCTATTAAGCTGTCTGCGCTCCTGTTCATTGCGGATAATAGGATCAGACAGCGAACCACAAACACGGTCTCCTATAATATGAGTTGCCAAGAGCCTGTCTATCTCATTAGGAGAGGACTTGTCCGCTAATCAAGGCATAATATCAACATCTAAAAGCTTGTTGATAACAGCGATAATACTATTTAGGTGTTCATTCAGAGCAGATTCTTCCATTTTCGCTGGTAATTTCCCGCACTCAAGTGATGTAATCACGGATTTAGGGATATCAGAAAGACCAACTAATCTGTCTCGTGCTAATGGAGGTGTTGTCGCCATTCGCAGGATCGTGATTGCTTCTGGCACAGACTTTAATATGTCCGTTGACAACAGGTTGAAACAATCCGTTTTCTGGAAAGCATTGTTCACTCTGTTGATGGCATCTTGACGGGCGTTGATATAGGTAGATGGAGCAAAGGCCAAGAACCAATCATTATAGAACATGACGGACTTCTTGACGTCTTCTTTCCACTGTTCGGTGTTATTCCTATTAATTGAATATTTCTTCATTGCAAATAAGTTGCGTAGCAATGCAACGAATTTACAACTTTTCTGTGAGATAGGCAATTATCGATGTAAAATCGAGATGCTGAGGCGGTCCTTTGCCGACCATATCTATTCTTATGGTTTTTACAAATCTTCTTCATCCGTGACCTTCCCAGAAAGCCCACTGCGAATAAAACCACGCAACTTTTCATAAATATTGCGTAAACTTTCCTGCAAGTTTCTTATATTTGTGCGGAATAAATGCCGCAATTTATTATGCAGACACTTTACGAACAATTCCATCAACTTCTGGAACTGACACCCATGAACTTTTTCCGGGAGCAGCACGACACCATAAACTGGGATGTCCGCATCTTGGGTATTCTAGGTCAGAAAGGTGTCGGTAAATCCACTCTCATCCTACAACACATCAAGAGAGCCGGGAACAAGAATGAGTCCCTTTACGTGATTGCAGATGATATCTACTTCAGTGCACACACTCTTCTTGATACTGCCAAGAGCTTCTTCGCCCGTGGCGGGAAATATCTGTATATAGACGAAATTCATAAATATCCGGGCTGGAGTCAGGAGGTCAAGAACATCTACGATAGCCTGCCGCTGCTCCATGTCGTATATTCCGGCAGTTCAATATTGGATCTTAAAGAAGGGGGTGCAGACCTTAGTCGTCGCGTCATCGAGTACCATCTTCCTGTCTGGTCATTCCGCGAATACTTGAACTTGCGCAATGGCTGGTCATTAAAACCTGCCAGTTTGGAAGATGTATTGCAAGGGAAAGTTGATTTTCCGTACGGAGCTGAACGGCCGTTGAAATACTTCGAAGAATATATGAAAAAGGGCTGCTATCCTTTTTTTCAGGAACCGGAATTCGAAACTCGTATGAGACAAGTCATCAACACTACCGTTGAAGTCGATATTCCCAAATACGCCAGGATGACCATCGCCGCCACCCAGAAGCTCAAGAAATTCATGTACTACATTTCCAAGAGCGTCCCTGTCAAGATTAATTTCTCGGATATGGCAAGAGACTTGGAATTAAGTCGCGACGAACTTCCCAAGTATCTGGAATATCTGGAAAAAGCCGAACTTGTTTCCGTCCTGCGTATGAAGGCCAACGGGGACGCAATTCTCCGCAAAATGGACAAGCTTTATCTCCAGAATTCCAATATGTCCTATGTCCTTTCGGGCGAAAATCCGGACACGGGGAATGCCCGAGAGACTATCTTTTATTGCTGGACCAAGCAGAAGTACGATACGGTAGAATCTCCTGTTTCAGATTTTGAGATTGACGGAAAGACTTTCGAAGTGGGCGGGCGCAACAAAGGAAAGAAACAAATATCCAATTTAGAAGACGCATATGTGGTCAAGGATACAATAGAGTATGTGTTTGACAATCAAGTACCACTATGGATGTTCGGATTCCTTTATTGACAAAGAAGTCGTAACGAGGTAAGAGAAAATAGGGACAAGCCATTTCCGGCCTATCCCTATTTTCAGTCATCTCACTCCGAATGTCCCACGCTGCGGTAATCCCATGTGATGTATTTCTGTTTCAGCTTCTGGCGGTCGCCCAGGCTTATGTTGTCCTGACTGACCACCTCCTGCGGCCATCCGTCATTGAAATAACTTATGCGGACATATGAGTTATATACCCCGTCGGTGGTCACCTGACTGTCAAATTCGGTATCAAGACTTTCCCGAACATCCTTTGCGGCTTCCTCATCAGTGAAATACTCTATAAGATTTCCAAACAGCGCCTTTATGTCCTGGACAGTCACGTCAGAAGAGTCCTGGACTTCAGATGAACAATGACGATGTCGGGCCGGAGCAAATGACATCAATGAGACCAGGAGGCCCGAGACCACCGGAACCAACAAGAGCTTTTTTACGTGTATCATATTTTCATGCATCATGTCAGACAGCAATTTCGGGGCAAATTTAACATATTACGAAAAAGTTATTCTCAATAAATGAAAAAATCATATATTTGCCACTCATTAACAAAATGGCATGATGAAGAACCATAAATTATTCGGAGCGATCGTCGGCTCCGTCATCGCGCTGACAATTTCGTCATGCGGGAAAGAAGACAAGACTGAACGGTTTCCTGAGGGAACGTCAATGATAAAGATGATGGATGAGGACAACGGAGGCACCACATTGGGCAATTCCAATGTCTATATAACATCTTCCGGAAACTTCAAGAGCAATAATCTGCCGATTCTCGACTGCGGGAAGAAGAGCGGAATAGGAGACATCGGTCTGCCGGATTTCACTAACATGGCGCCTGAAGTCGCTGTGATACCCGGACACGGCTACGTCATCTGCGATTCTGACAATGTCAAGGAATTCCCGTCGAGAAAAAAGGCAATCCGTGAGGATGCACTCGTTTACAGGGTATATGTCGATTCATGGATTCAGACAGACGGAAAGAATGTCGGGGCCAATGTCTATTTCCTGCTGGGCAGCCCTCTGGAACGCGGGCAGATGCCGGAAATGGACAGCGACCTCGGAACACTCGCCTTCGATCTGGTCAGCCATAAGTCCAATTCAATCAGCGTAAAGTTACCTTCGGAGGACATTGAGGTTATTATCAATGACAAGACACCTCTGGCCTGCTCCACCAAAGGTAAGACATTGACATTAACATTGACAAACGCCCCGATGTCATACGAGACCGGCACCTGGTCACTCAGCATCCGCAGCGGAAGGGTCTATACGAAGGCGACAGTCGCAATTGAGCTCTGACAGGGCGGCGGAAGAGTTTTATAAAATCAATGTGAGCGTTGGCGGAACGCGGCCACGGAGCGTTTTATAACTCATTGAGAATCACTACCTCCAAAAAAAATAAAGCGTAGCTGCGTCCCGCCAAGGATTTTACAGGGATGATATTTATTCGTATCTTTCCGAATAAAATTCACGCACTCTGAAACAATAAACAAAATGAATAAAGCAAAACTCGACCAAGTTTTCAACCTGAACAATAGTGACGAGGTCTTTTCTTTCATGAAGGACTATGCACATAAGAATCAAGATTTAAGTGCGGCCTTAATCCGGCACTTTCTTCCTGACGACATTGACCTGGACTCTCTTAGGGACGAGGTCAGAAATATCATATTTTCCGTTGATGAGAGCGGAGACAGATGGGGACCATCACTAAACTGGTATCAGATAGCCGACCAATTGGGGCGAATGATGAATAAGGCCAGATATTATGATCACGAAGGAGAATTTGATGCAGCGGCGTCAATTGCGTCCGAGGTAATCCTCCTTGTTGGAAAGCATTATTCTGATGATCGAGTATACGAATGTGAAGGTTTCGATGGATATGATTTCGAGACCAGGAGTGCAGCAGATATGCTCATATCGTTAATCGAATCTAAAGTGCTGGATGTTAATACCATCAGGAGGATATCTAATGACATTGACAAGGTATTAGGAACAACTGCATTTCAGGACGGAGGATATTGCCTTGCAGATTTGAGTGAGCTGCAGAGTGTTCTTGAGGGCGTTTTCGATAATTTTGACGAACATTTGGCTTCACTTGATAAGATTATAGACAATGCAGGGCGAGCTGTCTATTATAGAAATCGCTGGTTGTTCAGAAAAGTGGCATACCTGAACTATAAAGAAAAGTATGATGCTGCCCGGAAGACAATAGATGACAACTTTTTCGTGCCGGAACTATCCAAAATGCGGATTGACTCCCAAATATTCCACGGACAAATTGAAGAGGCTATTGAATCGCTGGACAGGGCTATAGCATGTACGGAAGACTCTTCGTATGTGCACAGCTGTCATGAAAGAAAGATGGAACTGCTTGAAACAACAGGAGATACATCAAGGCTGGCAGAAGAACTTGAGTATCTGATTTTGAACAGCTATTCTTCAGAATATGATTATTATCTTCAGTTAAAACATGTTATGGGACGGATGCCCGCCAATTCTTCAGATAGGTTACACACCATCATTGAAAAGTTGGTCAATAAAAGATGTTTTCATACACAGAAGGATGTCGCCAGAATATGCGCAGAAGAGAACATGATTCCCCAGTTGGCCGAGTGTTTGTCTTGGAATAATGACTACGACGGTGAATGTTATATGGTTTTGGCTAAATATGGCAATCTGCTGGATTCGTCCACAAGGCGTAAGATCGTTGAAGGGCATATTGACCACATCCGAACGAGAGCCATCCCGGCAGAAAGCCGTAAATATTGTTATATCGTCAGCAATATGAAAGCCCTACGGGATTCGTGCAGTGAAGGGCAAGCTGCTGTAAATGAACTAATTGAAGAATTCAGGACACAATATAGTCGCAGGCCATCAATGATGAGAGAGCTGAATAAACTTCGTTGAAGGAATATTTTATTTGCCCGCATTCATGTTCATCCGATTTATATCCTCACCCTTGTCCGCGAATATGAAAAGTCTTCCAACTGCATCATCGAACGTATCGAATCCTGTATCAAAGATCCGCGCCTGAAACCTATGGTGGTACACAGCCAGACGGAGATGCTTCGCCAGAGGATATATCAGGTGTCAAGTGGAAAACCCTGTAGAAGAGGAAGCGCGAGGGGAAGCGCAGCTGTCCGCATGTTTATCTTACTGCAACCAAGACTTGGTACCGCCTAAAACGTTTTCCTGGAACCAAGTGCCATAATATTCACGTTTGGTGCCATCTAAAACGTTTTCTCGGAACAGGTTGCGAAGAAAACAGATGTGGATTACATATTCCGGAGCATACCCACTCACTCAAATCACACACAGGGTTTTCCCCATGCCCCCTTTAACGCCCTAATATGTTTGTCGATAGTTTTTCCAGTAGATGCAGGATGGTTCCGGTAGTAAGTGACAGTAAATCTTCCACCCCATCGTCATCCATACCTCCAAACGGAACCATTTTCAGGTATTTCCCGACAGCCCCTAGAATAGAACTATTTGTATATCTTTATGTTGAGTTCGAATTTTACATAATACTCTTGGTTTACAGGAACATTGTCATATAGACAGGAACATATTCTATCCCGTTCTCCCTTTTATAGTCTTTCGTATAGATCAGATATCTATTCATAATCCTGTCAGAGTATTTTGCACAAAACTGATCAAGAGATTTGTGCGCCTTGTAGCCTGAGGACTTGACTTCTATCGGTGAAATCTTGTGCCTATCCGGAATGACAAAGTCTATCTCATAGTATTTCTTCCCTTCAGCGTATGGGATGGTGTGATAAAACAGGTTCTTTCCTGTCGCTCTCAATACTTGTGCTATCACATTTTCATAGACATATCCCAAATTGGTGCTAAGCTTATCGTTCAACAACTTGTCGTAGATAATGTTTTCAGTAATTTTGTTATCCTTGAATGCAAGTGTGACAAACAAGCCTGTGTCAGAGGTGTACATCTTAAAATAATCTTCATTTTTTGTCAATGCCAACCCGGTATTTGGATCATCAGAATGATACACCACATTAACTGTCATAGAGTCTTCCATCTCTTTCACGACATTCACTATCCTGCTTACTCTTTCTTCCTCAATTGCCTTACCGACTTGATAACGCATCGCGTTTCTGCTTAATTGTGCAGGGATGGCATCGTATAATGCCTTGGCTCTTCCCGAATCGTCAATTTTACCAAAGTCCTCTTCATATAGGGCTATAATATCTCGCTTTGCCTGATCAACAGCCATGAAATTGTTGGTAGTTATATATGCATATACAGCCTGCGGCATTCCTCCGACAAGCATATACAGACGGAAGTCCCTCATAAGTTTGCGGTGAACTACATCTCCCAAAGGCATTTTCTTTTCGAATGCCGTACGCAGTAGTGGAATTGTCGTCGTATCTCCAAGCGCCCATTTGAATTCTTCATAGTCCATCGGGTACATATCCACCTTGGTTTCCTCGCTCGGCACGAGGATATCCCGGCTTCTGGAACGGACCGATATAAGAGAGCCCGTCTCGATATAATCATAACGATGGTCTTTCACCAGATGCCTGATAGCCTGTCGCGCATAAGGTTGCAACTGGACTTCATCAAAAATAATCACTGATTCTCTCTCATATAGTTGTACCTGATAAATGAACTGCAACCTTAAAAACAGGTAATTCAAGTCTGAAATGTCATTGAACAAATCACTAACTTCTTTCGAGACCTTAGAAAAGTCAATCAATATGTATGATTTATACTCCTTCCGTGCGAATTCTTGCGCAATCGTAGATTTCCCGATACGCCTTGCGCCTTGTATCAGCAATGCCGTATCACCGCTGCGTTCAGACTTCCATTTGAGCATGGTATTGTAAATCTTTCGATCGAAGTAAATCTCATTTTGTTCCATTTCTCATCAAGTTTATGTCCAAATATAGATACTATCAATTATACCACCAAATTTTTTATGGCAAAATGTCATTTTCCACCAAATCTTTTCAGCAGCATTTGTCGTTATCCACCAAATTTCCCTCGTACCGTGCTTTTTTGCAACTTGCGACAGGCTCCTAATGCTGCCCGAAACTATTACCGGACCTATTGTTGTTCAGCAATAAAAACATATCTTTGCTTATTGGAAAGCATCCATAACCAAAACAACAGAAAAAGATCATGGCAAAGAGCAAAATAGACTTTATACTACTTCTCCTTGCGACTCTCTGCTGTTCAATGGCTCACGCACAAAAGCAAGTTTCTGCAGAACTGAGAGATTCCACTGAGAGCGGAAGCGACATCATAAAGATAGTTGGAAATCACTCCAGCAAAGGAGTGGTCAATAACGCCCTTGACATATTGAGCGGTCAGGCAGCTGGTGTCAACGTGACATCCAACGGTCTGGACCGGATGGCTATGCTCAATAGCGTGCGGGTGCGTGGTACGACATCCATTATCGGTGGCAATGATCCCTTGGTGCTGATTGACGGGGTCACTTCTGACGTGCTCACCCTTTCAACCATCTACCCTGCAGACATCGAGAGTTTCCGGATATTGAAGAATGCCACGGAGACAGCAATGTACGGTTCACGTGGAGCATCAGGTGTGATTGAAGTCAAAACGAAAAAAGGAACAGGACGTGGTTTTCAGATATCCTATGAAGGAAATGTAGGTTTCGAGCGGATGTACAAACATCTGGAAATGCTCAATTCCACAGAATATGTTGCCACCGCAAAGGCTTTGGGCGTCTATTGCAATAACGGAGGGTTCAACACGGACACTTATAAAGTCATTACCCGCACAGGACTTGTGAATAATCACTATCTCGCATTCAGCGGGGGCACGTCTCAGTCAAACTATCGTGCCTCATTCGGCTTGATGGACCACAACACAATCATCAAGAAGATGGACTATGGCGTTTTTGTCGCAAAAGTTGACGTGACCCAGAAAGCCTTCAACAATAGACTTACTGGAGAGTTCGGAGTATTCGGATCGTCGTTCAAGAACCATGATATCTTTGACACGCAGATGCTGTTCTATTCCGCAGCATGCCAGAATCCAACTTTCCCTGCCGGAACTGACGAACATGGGAACTGGCTAAAAAACGAATCCGCAACGCACATCAACCCGCCTGGAATAGTGCTTGAAGAGAAAAACGACTCCAAGGATTTGAACTTTGATGCCCACATTAAGCTGAGCTATGATATCAATACTGACTGGCGGGTCTCCGCCTTCGGTTCCTACCTCTACGGTTCTACCGAGAACGGGCAATTCTGCCCGACATGGGTATGGGCACAAGGCAACGTGTACCGTGGCGAGTTCAAGAAAGAGGAGTGGCTCGGCAATGTATCTCTGGATTTCATTAAGCAGTTCGGCTCACATAAGGTCTCTGCCGGAGTGAGCGGCGAATACCGCAAGCTGCGAAAGACGGCTTTCTGGGTATATGCCAAGGGCATACCCACAAACAACTTTCATTACGACAATCTGGGCGCGGCTGCTGTCAGACCATATGGTGGAACGGAAAGCACTTATGAAGACCAATCTCTGGCTTCGTTAATGGGGAGCATCACATATAGTCTGCTTGACAGATACACTTTGGCGTTGAATGCACGCGGTGACGGATCGTCAATGGTAGGCGCCAGCAATACATGGGGATTCTTCCCTTCCATATCATTTACATGGGATTTGAAAAAGGAAAACTTTCTCATCAATGTAAAGCCGCTGTCCATGCTCAAACTCCGTGCTGGCGCAGGACAGGCAGGCAACCTTGGAGGCATCTCTGCATATACCACCATGAACACCGTAAGGCAGACCGGCATTGTCCCTATCAAAAGTTCGCCGACAGTAACACTTGGCATGGTGAGAAACAACAATCCCGATTTAAAGTGGGAAACGAAGACTACATTCAACATCGGTGCGGACATGGGACTCTTTGCCAACGGTCTTATACTTACGGCGGAGTATTACTTTTCCAAGACTACCGACATGCTCTATGCCTACGAAGTCCCGGTTCCGCCATTTGCATACAACACATTGCTCGCAAACATCGGTTCCATGTCAAACAGCGGATTGGAATTCGGCCTGTCCGGTCAGCCGATAAGAAAGAAAGACATAGAACTTAACGTTAATATGAACCTGTCGTTTCAAAGCAACAGACTAATCTCGCTGAGTGGAAAGTACAAAGGAATGAGCATGTCCGCGGCGAATGTCACCGCCATCGGGGCCTTGGACGGAGCGGGACAGAACGGCGGCGACAACAATGTGGTTTACCAGATAGTCGGACAGCCACTTGGCGTTTTCTATCTGCCACATTGCAAGGGACTCGTAAAAAATGAGAACGGCAGTTATTTCTACGACATAGAGGATCTGGATCATAACGGCAAGGTAGATATAAGCGACGGCGGCGACCGGTACGTCGCAGGACAAGCCACACCAAAGGTAATCCTCGGCTCGAACATCAGTTTCAGATACAAGAATTTCTATATCTCCATACAGATGAACGGAGCATTCGGGCACAAGATCTTCAATGGAACGGGATTATCATTTACAAGTATGGCCTGCTTCCCTGACTACAATGTGCTTAAGGACGCTCCACAGAAGAACATCGTAGACCAGAGAGTCTCCGACTATTGGCTTGAAAAAGGTGACTATCTGAACTTTGAGCATTTGACATTAGGATATAACGTACCATTGAAAAGCAAGACGTTACGTTCATTGCGCATATCCGGCAACGTAAGCAACCTTGGAACAATTACGGGCTACAGCGGTTTGACGCCAATGATAAACAGCTACGTGGTGAACAGTACGATGGGTATTGATGACAAACGTAACTATCCTCTGTTCCGCACATATTCGTTGGGGTTGAGCATACAGTTTTAATACGGAAAAAGCATGAAGAAGATTATTGAATACATATTGGCAGTACCGTTGACGCTTTGCTTCTGCAGCTGTCTGGATGAACATCCAAAAGACCAGCTAGACCAAGAGGAAATTTACAACAACGCAGATAATATATACAAAAATGCAGTAGCTTCCCTGTACAACTACATTGGGAGCAATCAGGAGTCTGAAGGACTTCAAGGAACCTGTAGGGGCATCTACGACTACAATACCTTGACAACAGATGAGGCAATGATTCCGATCCGTGGAGGAGACTGGTATGATGGCGGCCTGTGGGAAAACATGTATCAGCACAACTGGAACGCCAATGATATCAACTTATATAATGTATGGAAATACCTCTTCAAGGTAATAGTTATATCCAACCAGTCGCTTTCTGTCATTGATGACCACAAGAGTCTGCTTTCGGCCGAACAGGTCCGTGACTTCACGGCAGAGGTAAGAGCTGTACGGGCCTTGTTCTACTACTATGCGATGGATATGTTCGGGCGTGTTCCTATCGTGACATCATACGACGTGAAATTGGAGCAGGTAATGCAAAGCGAGAGACGCGAGATCTTCGATTTTATTTTCAATGAACTGCAGGATGTCGCGCCGTTGCTTGCTGACGAACATTCCAACAAGGAGGGAGACTACTACGGACGAGTGACACGGCCTGTAGTCAACTTTTTGCTTGCAAAACTGGCGCTTAATGCTGAAATATACACCGATGACAACTGGACAGACGGAAAGCGCATTGATGGCAATGACATCTTCTTTAATGTGAATGGAGAGAAGATGAACGCTTGGAGTACCTGCATTTGGTATTGCGGGCAACTTGACAAAGAAGGGTATCAGCTGGAAAGCGATTACGCCTCGAACTTCGCTGTTCACAACGAAAACTCCATGGAGAACATTTTCACCATACCACTGGACAAGAACTTATATTTAAACGAATACCACTATCTTTTCCGCTCACGCCACTACAAACATGGCGGGGCCTATGGCGGTTCATCCGAAAATGGAACATGTGCGACGATCTCAACCGTCAAGGCTTTCGGTTACGGCACAGACCATGTCGACAATAGATTCAAGACAAACTTCTATGCAGACACCGTTTTTGTTGACGGCAAGAAGATATATCTGGACAACGGAATTCCATTGGTATATATGCCAATGGAATTGAAGCTGAATCTTAGTGACAGTCCGTATAAGCAGACAGCAGGTGCCCGTGCCGGCAAATATGAAGTTGACAGGACAGCATATTCGGACGGCAGACAAGTTGACAACGATATAGTTCTATTCAGATACGCCGATGCCATATTGATGAAGGCCGAGGCTAAAGTCCGTAATGGAGAAGATGGTTCAAAAGAATTGAATGCAATTAGGGACAGAGCAGGCATGCCGCATGTAAAGGCCAATTTGAGCAACATACTTAAAGAGCGGCTGTTGGAATTGGTATGGGAAGGTTGGAGACGTCAAGATCTCATCCGCTTTGGCGAATACACCAAAGCATACGACCAGAGGACTCCTCTGGAAAACGAGTTCACCGGGTTCACAACTGTTTTCCCGATACCACAAAGATGCCTGGATTTAAACAAAGGGTTAAAACAAAATCCAGGTTATCAATAGAGAGCCGTAATCATCATTCTCGTATCAGAATTACGTCAGTCATCTCACTCCGAATGTCCCACGCTGCGGTAATCCCACGTGATGTATTTCTGTGTCAGTTTCTGGCGGTCGCCCAGGCTTATGTTCTCCTGACTGACCACCTCCTGCGGCCATCCGTCATTGAAATAATTTATGCGGACATATGAGTTGCACACCCCGTCCGTAGTCACCTGACTGTCAAATTCGGTATCAAGACCTTCCCGAACATCCTTTGCGGACTCCTCATCAGTGAAATACTCTATGAGATTTCCGAGAAGCACCTTTATGTCCTCTCTTGGAATATACGAATAGACATCTGCAGATATGCCGTATTCATACGTGCCAGGATCAAGCCAGATGTCAGTTTTTGTGTCAGAGGCATATTCGTTTTCCGTCGCATCTTCATGGCTTTCCGTTTCGCCTATTTTGTATTGGTCTCCATGATAATTGAACAGAAGTTCTATCTCTTCCGTATATCCGTCGACCAGATTGTCGGAATCTATCATTGACATCAATTTATCCATCTTAAGCCCGACAGCGCGCAGGGAATCCGCATATGGCATTTTACTGATCGCCTTCGCCAGGACTTCTTCCGCCTGTTTCCTGATATCCTTCAGATTGTAGTATTTGATAATCTTGCCGCACTGGTCGGTACGGAATCTTATTGTCGTGCCCACTGTGGCATCATTGAGAATATCCATTACCTGTCCGATAAGATTCTGGGCTTCCGATTTGATTTGGTCGTCGGAGACGAATTCAAGGAAAGTATATTCCATGTCATACCCTTTCCTGGTGGAATCCGTAACCGTAAACATCACTTTTGCGGCGGCGCCGAGTGTCATCACCGTGTCTTTGCCGTTGACTTCCCATTGGTTGTCATGTATCCAGTAGGTCATGGTGTCCCGCTTGCTGAACCACGCTATAACCGGAAGAATGCTGTCATCCTGGACCGTCACTTCAGAAGAGTCCTGAACTTCAGATGAACGATGATGATGTCGGGCCGGGGTAAATGACATCAATGAAATCAGGAGTCCCGAAATCATCGGAACCAATACGAACTTTTTTACGTGTATCATATTTTCATGCATCATGTCAGAAAGCAAATTCGGGGCAAATTTAACATATTACGACAAAAAGTTATTCTCAGTAAATGAAAAAATCATACATTTGCCACTCATTAACAAAATGACATGATGAAGAACCATAAATTATTCGGAGCTATCGCCTGCTCCGTCATCGCATTGACAATTTCGTCATGCGGAAAATCAGACAAGATTGAACGGTTTCCAGAGGGAACGTCAATGATAAAGATGATGGATGAGGACAACGGAGGCACCACATTGGGCAATTCCAATGTCTATATAACATCTTCCGGAAACTTCAAGAGCAATAATCTGCCGATTCTCGACTGCGGGAAGAAGAGCGGAATAGGAGACATCGGTCTGCCGGATTTCACTAACATGGCGCCAGAAGTCGCTGTGATACCCGGACACGGCTACGTCATCTGCGATTCTGACAACGTCAAGGAATTCCCGTCGAGAAAAAAGGCAATCCGTGAGGATGCGCTCATTTACAGGGTATATGTCGATTCATGGATCCAGACAGACGGAAAGAATGTCGGAGCCAATATCTATTTCCTGCTGGGCAGCCCTCTGGAACGCGGGAAGATGCCGGAAATGGACAGCGACCTCGGAACACTAGCCTTCGACCTGGTCAGCGATAAGTCCAATTCAATCAGCATAAAGTTGCCTTCGGAGGACATTGAGGTTATTGTCAATGACAGGATACCTTTGGCCTGCTCCACTAAAGGTAAGACATTGACACTAACATTGACACACGCCCCGCTGTCATACGAGACCGGCACTTGGCCACTCAGCATCCGCAGCGGAAGGGTCTATACGAAGGCGACAGTCGCAATTAAGCTCTGACAGGGCGGCGGAAGAGTTTCTTTTACAAAACACCAATTTGAGCGTTGGCGGGACGCGGCCACGGAGTGTTTTGTAACTCACTGATAATCAGAATCCATTTTAGATATAGCGTGGAAACGCAGGCTTTTTTTGGTCGCGTTTCCACGCTGTATTTTATAACTCATTGAGAATCAGCACCTCCAAAAATCAAACGTGGCTGCGTCCCGCCGGCCCGCCGCGGTAGCGGTGGGAAGGATAGCCCCAACTGGGCGTACCGCTCCGAAGGCCCCTGTCGGCCAGCCATGTTTGGATGATGAATTATTTCCGTGACTGACCACGCCAATATGGCATTGACCAAAACAAAAAAAATGTCGAATGGTACTGCGGCAAATTACGATGTCACTCGACAAACGGAATCGCGATTGCAAGACAAGTCATCACGGAACCGCTGAGTTGTTTACGTCGTCGGGACAAGGTCTTTTGATTTTCGACCCTCTTGACAACCGCAATCCAACGTTACGTATTAATTATCAGACAGTTAGCTGATTAAAAGAGAGCCAAGAGGTAGCAATGAAATGGGGTCTTGGCAGGAGCGCCTGGCTCTATGCTGGCATGTAATATGCTGGCAGACAATATATTATAGCGGTAAAAGCCAAGGCAGACAAATGTCAGGAGGGTCGAAAATAATTGTGGCGTGGACATGCCGGACGGTGCCTCAGAGAATAAAGTCCGGTCAATACGTAACCGCGGAGACGCTTACGGCTATAGCATGTACAGAAAACTCCTGCCGAAATTCCTTGACATGATTGATATGTCACTTCTGGATGACGAGAGCAAAGAAGCGTATAAGCAGGGCCTCACGTCACGGTCGAAAAGAACATCAAAAAGTGCTGATTCGACAAAAAAGTGCTCAAACGACAATTTGAAAAGTGCTCAAACGACAGTTTCCATAAAACACTGTATTTTAACGGAAAAAGTTTTTGTGCGCTGAATGGCATTTATTATTTTTGGGGGAATACGAAGATAATAAATTCAAGTTTATATGCGCAGAAAAATCACTTTTCTTACCCTGTTTCTGTGTCTGATGACGGTAACTTTTCCTGTCATTGCGCAGCAGAAAACAGACACGACCTACACCTTCCGGTTCGTTCCGCAGAAGGACATGTTCTACGTGCCTTGGAATGGCAATGACTCGGAACTTTCCCGCCTGTTGGAATGTATCGAAAACAACAAAGCAACAATTCTTGACGGCAAACTGCCGATACTGGTTGACGGATACTGCAATTCGCTTGACAGTGAAGCCGAGAACCTTGCAACGGCGAAGATCCGTGCCAATCGAGTAAAATCCGAACTGATTACACGCGCGGAAATAAAAGAGGAGAATTTCATTACCCGCAACCATGCGACTGAGGGTGATTTTGTTACCGTGCGCCTGACGGTACAGGTAAAGGAAACAGCCGTGACGGATGCGGAAGCGGAAGCACGACGCAAGGCGCAAGCCGAACGACTGGCAGCCGAGAATCGTGCCGAACAGAAACGGCTTGCCGAAGAGCAGCGCAAGGCGGAAGAAGCCCGACCTGCCGCTGAAAAGGCAGAAGCCGAGAAAGCCGCTCAACAAAATACACTTGACGACACGCCGTCGGAAACCAAAATCACAACTGATTATCATCTCGCCCTGCGTGCCAACCTGCTGCGCTGGGTTACCTTGACACCAGATTTAGGACTTGAATGGCGCATCTGCCCGTCATGGGGCATTGCCGTAAACGGCTCGTGGACTTCTTGGAGATGGAGCGACAAAGACCGCCGCTATGCACTCTGGGAAGTGGCCCCGGAAGTGCGTTACTATATGGGTGAGAAGAAAGCCTGGTATCTCGATGTTATGTTCAAGACCGGACAGTTCAACTACAAGTTCTCCGAAGCAGGCAAGCAGGGCGACCTGATGGGTGGCGGCATCACCGCCGGCTATCAGCTGCGGCTGAACAAGGTACTGGCTCTTGATTTCAACCTCGGTTTGGGCTACCTGAATGCCGATTTCGAAAAATATGAAGTCATCGACGATGTACGTGTACGCCGCGGCAACGAGACAAAAGATTGGTGTGGTCCCATCAATGCCGGTGTGACATTGGTATGGAAGTTATTCTAACACGGAGGAATAGAATATGAAAGCAAGACGATATATAAATATGATGGGAATGGCAGCCGCCGTGCTGCTCTCTTCATGCGTGAAGGACACGCTTTATGACACGCCGCATCCCGACTACGGGAAGATTGCGGTGACAGCCGACTGGTCGGCCCGAGGTGAGGGTATCAACATACCTGCCACGTGGACGGTCACCATGGGCGACTATACGGGTACGGAGACTTCCGCCACCCATGCCCCCGACCATCTGTTTGCTCCGGGCAGCTACACCCTTGCGGTGTGGAACCCGGCTGAAGGAATCACGGTGAACGGCACCACAGCCACCATTGCCGCAGCCACGGGAAACCGGGCAGGCACGGATGCCTTTGTGAACAATGCCCCGGGATGGTTCTTCACCTATACGGAACAGGTGAGCATCGAGAACGACAAGGACTATCCGCTGACCGCCGCAATGAAGCAGCAGGTACGCGCACTGACGCTCGTCGTCGAACCTACGGGTGATGCCGCCGGACGCATCACGGAGATTGTTGCCCATCTGACGGGTACAGCCGGAACACTCGACTTCGCTACCGATACCTACGGAGCCGCTTCGAACGTCGTGCTGCCATTCACCAAGATTACCGAAGGTGACGATGCCGGCAAGTGGAAAGCCACGGTGCGGCTGCTGGGTGTGA
>ENA-OYWJ01000523-OYWJ01000523.1-human-gut-metagenome-genome-assembly--contig:-NODE-523-length-18416-cov-4.485050_pt1 | contig 18416 bp, 15 predicted proteins | sample MGYA00244169_ERZ653395 | MGnify/ENA primary metagenome ERZ653395 (study PRJEB26926, sample SAMN06165120) | human gut metagenome | biome: ENVO:00009003; feature: ENVO:2100002; material: ENVO:00002003...
GCGTCAGATGTGTATAAGAGACAGACCATACTGTATCCACCGTTTTGGCTTTTCTAAGTATTTCAGGATAGGTAAATTCGTACATATTATGAACTGTAGCTACCTCGCATAACTTTTTCTCTAAAAACAACTTATTCTTATCTTGTGCTGGCACATAAGTTTCCAATTTTCTGATATTGCCGATTTCTGCAATTATACCTTGAAAATATGAATGAGTAAATTCATTTAAGCTCTTTTCGCTTTTACTTTGAATTTTAAACTTTTTGTTGACTTCGTTTTCATATTCTTTTAACGCCCACAAGCCTGGTTGTATTCTAAAAAATTCATCATTTTTTTGAACAATTGCCCTGATTGTTGCGGCAGGTGTTTTTGTTCCCCAACTTGAATAATCGACAAGTTTATTCAACTGTTGAAATGTTGCATAACCACCGTTAGCCCTCATTGCCTCGATAACATAATCCTTTTGTAACATAGAAAATCACCATAGTCATTATTACTGATATACAATAAAATTATATATCAACACTAAAATAAAAGCAATACAAATAAAAAAAACACCCGAAAGGAATTTTTTCAAAAACCTTTCGGGTGAAATTTTTTATTTAGATAAAGGTTGCACCAATTATGATGCGTTAAGCACAGTCGGGCAAATTAAGCCTTAGGACCTGCTTCAACGAGAGCCTTACCTGCTTCGTTGCCTTCGGCGGGATAGATATCTGTTACGATGCCCCCGGGAGCCACTTGGATGCTCCGGACGTAATCTGCCATCATTCTGTCCGCAATGATATCAAATTTGTCGATTCTGCCGTCCGTACTGATCAGAAGCTGCTCCAGTGTATTCGTGATATTGATACCGGCATTCAGATCTGCGATCATGTTATCACCGTAGGTTACAGCATTTAGTTCCGCAAGAGTGCGGATGTGCCTGGAGTCGTTCTGCTGTACCGCATGAGCGATCATATATAAGACAATACTGCCGATAAGAAGTATCCATAACGGCAGCAGCCATTTGGTATGAGAAAATTTAACTTTCTTCCGTGTCATAGTGCTATGCTTCCTTCGTATGTGTTGGCAAAGTGATTTAAATTTAATTATAGCATTTTGACGTTTTTTTGTATAGACATGAGAAGATATTTCATTCCGCTTCGGTCCGTGCTAAACATGTGCCATTGGCACATGGCACCCTACCCTCTACTCGCATATCGAGGGATTATCATACCACTTTTATGCTCATATCGGGGCGGGTCATAAGTATTTTAGTATCATAAAAAAGAATAGAAATGTGGTACAATACCTAGGGAAAGATAATTAGTTACGAAAGAATATGTTTAGGAAGCATGCATAAAAGATTATTGGGAATATCAGCTGGACAAGGAGAAGGGCAATAAGGTAATATATTATTGCATGCCGGAACGGAAAAGGAGGATTCCTCCGACGGAAGGAATCGTCTGCGGAATGGAGATTAGTATGGAATATATATCAGATGTACAGGCAAAACAGATGATCTTAGAGGTAGGCCGCAGAATGTATCAGGGCGGCTTCGTGGCAGCGAACGACGGGAATATCTCCTGTAAAGTCGGAGATAATGAGATCTGGGCAACACCTACGGGAGTTTCTAAGGGATTTATGACAGAGGATATGCTGGTGAAGCTGGATCTGGACGGGAATGTGTTGGAGGGAACGCACAAGCCTTCCAGCGAGATCAAGATGCACCTCAGAGTATTCAAAGAGAACCCGAAAGTACAGGGTGTGGTACATGCACATCCTCTGACGGCGACGGCGTTTGCCTGTGCGGGCATCAGTCTGGAAGAACCGGTGCTGATGGAAGGGGTTCTGTCCTTGGGCTGTGTGCCGCTAGTGCATTTTGCCCTGCCCGGCACAGAGGAAGTGCCGGAAGCGGTGGCACCCTACTGCCGGGAATACAATGCTGTACTGTTAGCAAACCATGGCGCGCTGACCTGGGGAGATAACCTCATGCAGGCATATTACCGCATGGAGACCACGGAATATTATGCGAAGATCCTGATGATGAACAACTTTATCTTAGGGAAGAAGACGTTGTTGTCCCAGGGACAGATCGACGATATTATCAGGATCCGTGCAGGATGGGGCATCATCACGGGCGGCAGACCCATCGGACCGGAGGGCGCGCAGAACCTGGAGGATATCTGCATCTCCCGGAAGCGGTGATTTGTTTTTCCGGGCATATTAGCGCGATAGCACGAATTCGTAAGCTTATGATAGAAGGTCATGTTAGAGACTTTTGCGAAAGCAACCTCTAACAGGGCCTTCTTTTTGTGCTTTATTTGTGCAATTGCATAGAAGCAGGCAGGGGGAAAGCTTCTACAGGACACAGATTTTTCACAGAGTGAACACTTTTTCAATACAAAATCCAACTATACTTGAGAAAACAATGGAATTTGGACGGAATAGCAATCGGAGGTTTGCCGTGAAGAACAAAGAGATCAAGCAGATAATTTTTTCCCAAAAGAAAAACAAAAAATGGATCATCGTTGCGCTGGTACTGGTACTTACGCTGGGTGGCGGTTCTCTGGCAGCAGTGGTGGTATTACATAGAAACGGCAATCGGTCAGAATTATCCATGCCGGGTAATATGGCGGGGCTGAGCTTCACGGAGGATATGACTGCTACGTCAGGTGTTACCAATGTCGGTATCACGGAGGAGACCTTCGATGTGGAAAATCTGACGACAGTGCTAGAGATCGAGGAAGTCTATGCGGCCTCCGGAGAAGAGGTAACTGCAGGAGATAAGATTTTAAAGCTTACGGAGGACAGTGTGGAGGAAGCCAGAAAGGAACTGGAAAGAGCGCTGGAGGATGCGGAGCTTGCGTATCGCACCGGAGCTATCGAATATGAGCAGAACCTGATCACAGCGGAGTATACGAGAGACAGTGCCATCCTCACCGGACAGCAGGCGAAGGACGTTTATGATGAGACCGTAGCAAGTCTGCAGAGTGCTGTGACCAGGGCAGAAGAGGAATTACAGGATGCGGAGGATGATATAGCAGAGTATGAATCCTATGTGAATGACGGTTCCTATAAGAGTTATTTCAAGGTGGATGAGTATCAGGCAATCTATGATGAGAACCTGAAAGCACTGACGGACAAGATGGACGAATGGGGTATCAGTTGGTCGCAGGTCACAGGCGGTGGAGGTTCGGTACAGATCGGTGGCGGAGCCGGCGCTAATATGCAGAGCGGCGGAACTTCCAACGCCAACATTTTAGCTTCTCTTTACAGTATTCTGGAACAAAATCTGAAAGATTTGGAGGAAGCAGAGGATAAATATGAGGATGCATTAACTAATGCTGCTTTTGAATTACAAACTTTGCAGTTAAAGCTTTCCAGTCTCCAACAGGCAGTCACGGAGGCGAAGGAAGATTATGAGATCCAGCTGGCGCAGGCAAAGCTGACCTATGAGACTTCCCTGTCCGGCGCAGAACGGGCAGAGAGCGATTATAATACTACGGTGGAAAAAGCTAAGTCCGATCTGGCAGCTCTGAAAAGTACTTATGAAGATGCCAAAGAGAATCTGGAACTGTTTGAAAGCAGTGTGGGAGACGGATATTTCTATGCCTCGGAGGACGGAACGATCCTGCGGACCATGGTGCGGGCGGAGCAGGCTCTGACTTCCGATGCAGTGGTATTCGTTTACAGCAATCCGAAGGAGCTGACGGTCACCGTATCGGTAGATCAGTCGGATATTACAAAACTGACTGTAGGCGACAGTGCTTATGTGCAGTCCTCCGCAGGCAGCGGATATACCGGTGTGATCACAGCCATTGATCCGGTATCCTCGTCTAGCAGCCGTACCAGTGTCACTTACAGCGTGACGGTACAGATCAATGTAGAAGATGAGGAGGACAGTTTAAGTGCCAACGAATCCGTCACCGTAGTCTTCGGCATGACGGAGGAAGAGATCAAGCAGTTACAGCAGAGACAGAGTATGCAGGGAGGACAGACACAGTCATGAAATTAAAAAGCCCACATTTTGATAAACTGAAATCCCTCACGAAGAAGCAGAAAAAACTGATCCTGGCGGGGATCGCACTGTTTCTGCTGATTCTGGCGGCCAGTTATACCGTGTTCATCGCACCGTTACTTCAGAAAGAACAGTGGATCTACAAAGAAGAGACGGTGGAGCGTGGTACGTTAAAGGTAGGTGTTACTGAGAGCGGCTCTCTGGAATACAACACAAAATCCATAGATTACGATCTGAATCTGGACGTCAGTGATGATGACGAGGATGACAGTGATGATGACGATGATACCGTACAAAAATATCTGAAGATAGAGGAGATCTACGCCGCCAGCGGGCAGCGTGTCACCGAAGGCGAGGAACTGCTGAAATTCACGGAAGACAGCGTGGAGGCGGTTCGGGCGCTGTTGCAAAATGCGGTAGTGGAGGCGCAGGCAGACTATGCGGAGGCAGAGAGTACCTATGAATTGTCCCTGCTGGAAGCCCAGACCGACTACGATACCCAGAAGATCAGTGCTTCCTATGCGGCATCCATCCGCAATACTTCCGGTACGAGCGTGACGAACAAAGTGGCATCTCTGCAGGTACAGCTGGAGCAGAAGCAGGCCAACGCAGCTTCTCTGCAGGAGAAGCTGACAGAAGCCCAGGAAGATTATCAGGATGCATTGGAGACCTACGAAGCGGCAAAAGAAGGTTATGAAGGCGCCGGAACCGATAATACAGTGAATTTTATGACGATCCAGAATGGTTATCTCAGTGCCAGATCCAAATACCAGCAGGCAAAATCAGCGTTGACGCAGGCAGAGGATGCTTTATCGGAGAATGAAAGTGCTATTACCGATCTGCAGAACCAGCTGGCAGCGGCACAGGCAAAGCAAAAAATCGATAAGCTGGATACAGAAGAGACCTATCAGGAAGCGGTGATCACCGGGCAGAATGCCCAGACCACTTACAACGCTGCTGTGGAAGATCTGAAGGAGACCTTACAGGAAGCGGAAGAGACGAAAGAAAAACGGGAAGAACAGTTACAGGCCTTTGAAGATTTCGTCGGAAGTGATGGTATTCTCTATGCCACAGAGGATGGTGTGATCACAGAGGTCAGCTACGAAGCGGGAGATCGCCTGACGACGACAGGAGCTCTGTTTTCCTATGCAACGTCGGATGACATGAGAATCTCCGTGGATGTGACCCAGGAGGATATTGTGGACCTACAGGTGGGAGATGCGGTAGATATCACCTTTACGGCATACCCGGAGGATTCCTATACCGGAAGCATCCTCTCCATCAATACCACGGCTACTTCCGATTATAGTAATACCGTAAGCTACACTGTGGAGATCAGCGTAGAAGGCGCATTGGAGAAGCTGTATGGGGGAATGACCGCAGATGTCATTTTCGTAACGGAAGAAAAAGAGGATATTCTTTATGTGTCCCGTAAGGCCATTGTCGAAGAGAACGGCAAGACCTATGTCTATCGTAAGACAGCACTGGGTGGCAGGGAACTGGCAGAGGTAGAGACCGGTATCACCAACGGTGTGGACATTGAGATCCTGTCAGGACTGGAAGAGGGCGATACCATCTACCTGGCAAGTAAGGTCAGCTCCGAGGCAGAAGTCAAGAGTACGGAGGAGACTGCCGATTCCGGCAGCAGTTCTGATACCGCAGTCGGCAGTGATATGGAGCTTCAGGAATTCGATGAATCCCTTATGCCAGAGGATATGCAGATGCCTTCCGGAGGAGCAATGCCCCAGGGTGGTCCCGGAGGCAGCGGTTCCGACAGCTTCGGCGGCGGAATGCCGGGCGGTCCCGGAGGACAATAAATCAGGCGGATGGAGCAAATGTTGAGAAGCAGACAGGAATGATTGGGAACAGTTATGAAGCAGAATGAAAATGGGAAAAAGATCAAAGAAAATATAAGAAATCAAATGCGCCGGATTGGATCATGGAAAAGCTGGTCGAAAAGACGCAAGCTCACCACAGGTGTCTGTGGTGTCTGTGTGATTGCTGTAGTGGCTGGTGCCATTGGTCTCTCCGGTGGTTCCGACACGGAAGTCATTTATAAAGAGACCACGGTAAAATACGGTACACTGGTCAAAGGTGTGACGGAGAGCGGTTCCGTGGACATCGGTACGGTGGATCAGACCTTTGATCTGGATATGAGTGCCCTGCAGAGAACGGATACTTCCGGCAGCAGTTCCTCCGGCGGCTCCTCCGGTAGTACTGCCGGCAGCAGCTCTGGTTCCGGTGGTTTTGGCGGCATGAGTGCTTCCGGCGGCGGAGCTCAGGGAGGCTTAGACATGTTTGGTCAGATCTTCAATATGGGCGGCAGCAGCTCCGGCAGCAATGGTGACGATTCTACCCTGACCGTGGCAGAGGTAGTGGTCTCCGTGGGGCAGCAGGTGTCCGAGGGAGATCCCCTGTACCTGCTGGAAGAAGACAGTGTCTCCGACCTGGAAGACGAACTGCAGTCTAACGTTGAGAAAGCAAAAGCAGATCTGGAGGCCGTAGAAGCTGACCAGACCCTGTCCAGACAGCAGGCAAAATATACTTATGACAGCAGCACTGCCTATGGCAGTTATATTGATACCGAATACAGCACCACACTGCAGGAGCTACAGAATGCGGTAGATTCTGCAGCAAGCGCATTGGAGCAGGCGCAGACCAGTCTGGAAGATTATCAGGCACAGCTGGAGGAAGTAACAACTGCTTACGAAGATGCGGCACAGGTATTATCCAACTGCCAATACAGTCTGAACAATACGGATCCGGCAGATGATACCTATGGATATGTCTATTTTGCACAGCTGACGACACAGGCACAGTCTACTGCGGACTCTCTGGAACAGCAGAAGGAAGAACTGGAACAGAAGGTAGAGCAGGCAGAAGAAAATGTGACCACAGCCGAGACTGCTTATAATAAAGCAAAGCGGGAACTGGAGCAGGGAAAACTGACCGCAGCCGAGACAAAAAAACTGCGGACGCTGGCTTACAATACCGCACAGGAGACTTACGATATTGCGCTGGGGTATCTGGAACAGGATCTGTCCGATCAGCAGGAAACCTACGATGAGACTCTGGAAAAATGGAACGAGTTCAGCACCTATATCGATGGCAACGCGGTATGCGCCAGATACAACGGTGTGATCACCAGTGTGGAACTGGAAGCAGGAGACAAGATCAGCACCGGAACTTCTCTGGTCACTTTGTATGATATGGATGAAGTGACCATGACGGTAACAGTGGATGAAGATGACATGACGGATATCTCTCTGGGATCTGCGGCGAATATTGCATTGACGGCATATCCGGAAGATATCTTTACGGCAAAGGTGACGGCTATCGGAGATGCGACATCGGATTCCAGTGGAAACATAACTTATGACGTAACTGTCACATTAGAAGGGGATGTTTCAGGACTGTTCCAGGGCATGACAGGAGATGTGACTTTCGTTACGGAACAAACGAAAGAAGTGCTGTATGTCTCACGCAGAGCCATTATCACAGAGGATGACAAGACTTATGTAAAAGTGAAGACTGCAGATGGCAGCATTGTGAAAAAGGAAATAACGACAGGACTGTCAGATGGTTCTAACGTGGAGATCTCCGGAGATATTGCAGAAGGAGATACCGTATTGATCGAAAGCAGCATTACGAAGTAGAGCGGAGACCTGTGGGAAAGTAAGGTCAATGGAAGGGAAGAAGTAGAATATGAGATTATCCGAAATATTGCGTCTGGTGTGGCTGAACCTGTCACAGAATAAATTCAAAGTGATCCTGACTTCCATCGGTATCGTTGTGGGATCCGCCACCATAATGCTGGTGCTGGCGATAGGTACCGGCGGAAAAGAAGAAGTGGCGGAACAGTTCAAGAACCTGAATGCCGGAGCTATTGATATTTCCTGCGACAGCAGTGACAGCGGCGGATTTAGCTTTGAGATGCCGGGAGGAGGAAGTGTTACCGTTACCAATATGGGCGGAGGCCCTGGAGGAGGTTCCGGCGGCGGTACGTCTGGTGGTCCCGGCGGTGGCATGGATTTCGGCGGATTTTTCGGATTCGGACAGGAGGAAGAGAGCGAAGCCGTGACATTGACCATTGAAGACTGTGATGATCTGGTGACTTTTGTATCGGGAATCTCTGCAACTACGATCTCTTATTCCACTACAGCATCGGTGGAGGGAGGCGATATGACCTCTGCTTCCTATTACACCATTGCCGGTGTGGAGGACAATTATGCTGCCATCAGTAATCTGGAAATGGCCATCGGGGATTTCCTCACAGAAGAAAACAACGAGAGCAAGGAAAAGGTGTGCGTACTGGGTGCCACCGTGGCAAAGGAAATTTTTGGCAGCGCCTACGATGCTTATGACGGTATAGTCTATATTGATGGCCGCCCCTATATAGTATCAGGGGTACTATCCGAGATGGGAACTGTGGCATCCGGCATCAGTCCGGATACGGCGATCTATATACCTTACGAAACCGGCATCAAATACATTACCGGTACGAATATCAGTCCAACCATCACGGTCATTGCGGAGGATGTGAATCAGGTGGATACCGTAATGACGGATGTGGAGAGTGCCTTAAAAGAGAGCTATCCCAATACCACATTTACCATCAGCGATGCCGGAAGCAAGATGGAGGCAGCCTCCGCTTCCAATGAGACTTTGACCTTACTGCTGATCTCCATGGCAGTGATCGTATTTATCGTTGGCGGTATCGGTATTATGAACGTGCTGTTTGTATCCATCAAGGAGCGTACCAACGAGATCGGTATTTTGAAAGCACTGGGCTGTTCCCGGAAGGATATCCTGTTGGAGTTTTTATTGGAGGCAAGCTTTACCAGTCTGGTAGGAGCGATACTGGGGGTGCTGGTGGCTCTTGGAATTACGCCATTCGTGCAGCTGTTCAACGTGAGAGTGTCCCTGTCGGTACAGGGTGCAGTATTGTCGCTGTTGTTTGGTGTCCTCACCGGAAGCATCTTCGGCTTCTATCCGGCATATAAGGCATCGAGACTGATCCCCGTAGAAGCTTTAAATCAGGAGTAGTGCGAAAGGTGTAAGGATTATGATGGAAAACGCAATGATCACCATGAAAAATATAAATAAAGGCTATATGCTGGGAGAGGAGCGTCTGCCGATTTTGAAGGACATCAATTTTCAGGTAAATAAGGGAGAATATGTGGCAATCTTAGGCCCATCCGGTTCCGGTAAGACTACGTTAATGAATATGGTCGGCTGTATGGATGTGATGGACAGTGGGGAATATTATCTGGATGGCATGGCAATCCACGAGACCAAAGAGGACGATCTGACCATGGTGCGCAACCAGAAGATCGGGTTCATTTTCCAGAACTATCAGCTGATCCCGACCTACAATGTCATGCAGAATATTATCATGCCCCTGCTGATGCGTGGCATGACCCATGAAGAAGCAGAAGAAAAGTGTAAAAATACTATCAAACTGCTGGGGCTGGATCATCGTATCGGACATAAGCCCAACGAATTGTCCGGCGGACAGAAGCAGAGAGTATCCATTGCCAGAGCACTGGTGGGACAGCCGGCGATCCTTCTGGCGGATGAGCCTACCGGTGCTCTGGATCAGACCAGCGGTAAGGAAGTACTGAAGCTGTTCCGGGAACTGAACGATATGGGCAACACCATCGTCATGATCACCCACGACCTGGGTGTTGCACAGTCAGCGAAACGAATCGTGCGTATTGTGGACGGACAGTTACAGGAATAAGGGATAGTCACTCAGCCAACGGGAAAGAGGCTGGGACTGTTCCAGACCGGATTTCAGGGTACGGTCGGCATCCGATTTATTTTCTGCCGGTATTATCAGCAGAAATTCTTTCCCGTCCATAAGTACACCGCAGAATACGGTTTTCAGATCCCGGGAGATAAGAAACATATTTCCCAGGATATTTGTTACAGATTCGGTCAGGCAGGAGTAATAGGGTTCTTCATCGATAAAAGGTGCATAGAATCCCATGTCATCCGCACCTTCCACGAAAAGCCTCTCTCCGTTCATCCAGACATTTCCCGCTATGGCATCTTCCTGATTCCCCCAGAGATAATGTAAGGCTTTCCCGTGGATCTCCACCGATACCTGTTCGAAGGTATCCGGTTCCGTCAGACTGACCAGCATTCCGGTTCCGGTATAGTCATAATCCTTTTTGATGGGAGTATGATAATAGCGGATCCCGTAGTCTCCAAGGCAAAGTAAGGCAAATACGAGCAGAAAAATCAGAATGCCGCAGAAAACGGTTCTTAATTTTTTATTTCGCATCATGGTTCTTGCCTCCTTTTTATTTTATTATACAATCAGATATCCATACTGGCAATGAGCTGAAACATTTCCTCGGCGGTCATGTGATCTGCGGTGATCACGTATACATAATTGTCAGCTTCATAATAAGCCATGGCGTAACCATCCACATAAGTATATACCGTGGCAATGTGACCGCCGATGACATGTTCCTCTTCGGCATCGTATTCATTGTCTAATACGAGTGTCAGGGCATTATTTGCGGAAATTAGCATTTGCTCCCAGATGAGCTGTTCTCCGGCATTGTTTTCATAGAAAATTTCACAAAAAAGAGGACTGTCTCTTCGGTCTGTCTCTGTATAGCCCTCCGGGATGCAGGTCGGTATCGTGGGAGTGAGTACCGCATCTTTTTCCTCGGAAGAGTAGTTATACTGCGTAGCATCCTCGCGCAGGGTCTTTAGTGTCATGAAAAACTTATCCCGATAGGCATCCACACTTAACGTCAGAACCAGTCCGGCACATACGATACCGGTGAAAAAGATTGCCATGCGTTTTAGGAGCTGTTGTGCACCGGTCAGCACCGGATGGGCTTCCCGGCGGATCACTTTTTGCATTTTTTGTTCAAAACGTTTTGAAAATACATATTCCCGATCAACCTGATTTTCTAATGCTGTTATCATGGCATTGTCCACCACAGGCATATGCTGATAGAGCCATTCATCCGTTATTTCCATGGATCTCATTATTTTCCTCCCGTTTATTCAAAGCTTCCTGTATCATAATCTTTCCCCGGGATAATCGCTGCCGGATCGTTCCTTCGGTGATGTTTAATACTTTTGCGATTTCATCGTTGTCCATATTGCCGGAGTATTTGAGGAGAAATACATCCCGGTATTTTACGGGCAGGCACCTAAGGATGTCCAGTATTCCGTCATCCACATCCGTCTCCGCATAAGTCACCGGGACATTACATTCTTCCAGCTCATCCACATAGATTTCCCGTTGAAATTGATGGTTTCGCTTCCGGTAAATATCTATAGTCGCATTTTTCGTTATGGTAAGCAGGTAGCGTTTCGTCACCGTGGCGTCGATTTCCCCTATTTTTTCCATGTTTTTCGCAATTTTTATAAACGCCTCATGTACGGCATCTTCCGCAAGAAAAGTATCCTTCAGCACATTCAGAGCTACTTTCATCATAAGGTGCCGATAGGTTTCATAGAGAATCGCAAACTTTTGTTTGTCTTCTTCGGCGTCGATCATCATCAGATATATCATTTGTTGTTCCCAGGCCTTTCTATGAGTCATAACGAAGGTTCCTGTTCCTATTGTTACAAAAACGTAAAAATATTTCAATTGCAGGTTTATATGTTTGTCTCAATAGTATCTTTTGGGTAACCGGGGCACTTTATTGTGCCTGCTTTACGAACGACAAGGCGGCGCAGATTGCCGTACAGACGGTACAGGAGTATTTGGAGGAGACTCCTGACAGCAGTGTCAAAAATGTGATCTTTAATGTGTTTAAGAATGAGGATTTGCAGATCTATGAGAGAATTCTTCGGTCGTAGATTTTCGATTACTCTAAATGCAGAGAAAAACTTGCACCCGGCAGATTGCTGTGATACATTGGCTGTAAAAGAAATACAAGAGAGGAAAAGAAAATGGCAGGATATCTGATTAAGGATACCACAAAAGAAGAGCGGGAGCAGATCGTTGCGGAGTCTCTGGGATATATGGAAGCCAACTGTGATGGCTGTACTTCGGGACTGGCGGAAATGTATCAGGCATACATCGACGGGGAGAAGGAGCTTCGGGACATCAATATGGAATTTCATGCAGGTTATGTATCCGGAGAGGAAGTGCCCGGCCGCAGGTCTTGTCCCATGTAATAATAGTGTGCGGGAAAGATGGATTTCCGGCATAAATAAAATGTTATCTGCAAAAACTCTTAGTAACAGAATGCGAAAGGCAGGAAAGAGAAATGCAGATGAGAGACGATCTTGGAATTACAACAAAACTGGAAAATGGCAAGGCTTATCTGGAATTTGCCCTGCCGGAAAAGATAGGGCGTTTGCTGTCCGCTTTACAGATTGAGATCTGGGAAGGTGCGGAGGGCGAACGCCTTGTTTTTCATGGGGAATACTCATTAGAAGAAGCGGATTCCATGACGGCGTTGCTGTTGCGGCCGCATCTCTGGGACGGCATGCGGGATCCCTATGTCTATCTGGTGAAGGCGCAGGGAAGGTTCGGAACCGTGGAGTATGGAGAAAATATGGGGGGTACAAAGAACGAGGAAGAATCAGATCATGCTGAGGATATAACCGAGGCAGTGGAAGTGTACTGGCAGCAGGAACTGGCAATTTATGACGTGCATGTCATCGATAAAAAGGGAATCTTTCTCAATGAAAAAGAGTTTCTGCCACATGAAGTAGTCTACCGGCTTCCCCCGCAGATCAGTGATGCCGGGACGAGGGTGGAGCAGGTACGAAGAGATCTGGAACGGCTGGTCCGGATGGGGGTAAATGTGATCCGGCTGGAAGGAACCGGAACCGGGGCAGAGGGGGTGAACTGCTCCGAAGTGAGAACGTTTTACAGCCTGTGCAGAAAGCGTGGATTCCTCACTGGGAACCTGTGGATAAGATCGGAAAATCTCCCAGTGTACCGTGGATTACCCGGAGAAACGACATGCCAAGCACTTCTGGCGGCGGACGGCAGGACACTGACAGAGCGATACTACTATTATCAGGCAAAATGGAGCAGCGAACCGGTGCTCTATCCGGTACTTTCTACCCTGCATCGTCAGGAGAACGGGCTGGTCTCCCTGACAATTTACAGCAATCAGAAAAAAGTGGTGCTCTATGTGGAGGGGGTACTTTTCTTATTCCAGTCGGCCGCATCCGGTGATCCGGAATTCATTTTTGAAGATATTCCTGTGGCGAAGCTGCCGCTGCATCTGGCGGCGGAGGCAGGAAATTTAAGCATTTCGCTGACCGTGACGAAGCTTTAAGGGTTGGGGCTTCACAGATTTTTCACAAATGTTTCACCTTTTCATGACATTTGAGACATATACTGATACCAAAATCGAAAAGTCCGAGACCACATGAGCTTGCTCAGATGTGATTGAGAGACTTTGAGATTTGCCCCGATATGAGTACAAAAGTGGGATGATAATCCCACGATGTACGAATAGCGGGCAGGATTGTGAGAGTGCGCAGCACGGAACAATCCGTAGGTATCAGTTCTGGGGACTCGTGGGTATCAGTTACGGGTACCCGTAGATATCAGGTGGGGGTATCACACCATATCCGGGAGGCAAATATGATAGAAGTAAGCAATCTTACAAAAAAATATGGTGACCATATTGCCGTAGATCATCTCTCTTTCCGTGTGGAAAAGGGACAGATTTACGGCTTTCTTGGTCCAAACGGCGCAGGTAAATCCACGACCATGAACATCATCACGGGTTATCTGGCAGCCACGGAGGGTACTGTGACGATCGATGGCAAGGATGTCCAAAAAGATCCGGAGGAGGCAAAGCGTGCCATCGGTTATCTGCCGGAGCTTCCGCCGCTGTATGTTGACATGACTGTCAGAGAATACCTGGATTTCGTAGCAGAACTGAAAAAAGTGCCGAAAAAAGAGCGGAAGCAGCAGATTGATGAGGTCATGGAAATGACACAGATCACCGATATGCAGCAGCGTCTGATCAGGAATCTGTCAAAAGGTTACAGGCAGAGAGTCGGACTGGCACAGGCGATCCTTGGCTACCCGGAGGTTATTATTCTGGATGAGCCCACGGTAGGTCTGGATCCGAAACAGATCATCGAGATCCGTGATCTGATCCGCAAGCTGGGGGAGAATCATACCGTGATCCTCAGCTCCCATATTCTGTCGGAGGTCAGTGCGGTCTGCGACCATATTATGATCATAGCCCACGGTAAGTTGGTAGCCAGTGATTCTCCGGAGAATCTGCAGAAGCTTATGAGTGGTTCCATGGAACTGGATCTGGAAGTAAAGGGAAGCATCGCTGCGGTGAAGAGTGCATTGCAGGAGATCTCACAGATCGACCGGATCGAAGAGAACACGGAGGCATCCAAAAATATTGCAAAGCTGAAAGTGATCTCCAAAGAGAATGCAGATATCAGAGAGCAGGTATTTTATGCACTGGCAGATGCAAAGCTGCCTATTTTAGAGATGACCCATGCGGAGAAGTCTCTGGAAGACATCTTCCTGGAACTGACCGAGGATGTAGCACCCACACAGCCGGAGAAGCACAAACTATTCTCAAAAAGAAAAAGGCCGGAAATGTCAGATGCTGCCGCACAGCAGACAGAAGCTTCGGAAGAGGAAGCACAGCCCGGAGAAGAGAAAAAAGAAACTGTAACTACAAAGGAGGCGGAATCATATGCTAGCCATTTATAAGAGAGAATTGAAATCCTATTTCCGTTCCTTTATCGGATTTTTATTTATTGCAGTCACCCTGTTTTTCCTGGGACTGTATTTTAGCGTTTATAACCTGATGAATGGATATCCTTATTTTGCGTATGTGGTATCCAGCGTTACCTTTTTATTCATGCTGACCGTGCCGATCCTGACCATGCGTATTCTGGCGGAGGAAAAGCGGAGCAAGACGGATCAGCTGATCCTGACGGCACCGGTGTCTGTAGGCGGCATCGTTATGGGAAAATTCCTGGCGCTGTTAACTATATTTGCCATTCCCGTAGCAATCATCTGCTTTTACCCGCTGATTATGGCGCAGTACGGCAGTGTTCCCATGGGAGAGGCCTATCTGTCGATCCTGGCATATTTCCTCTTCGGGATGACCGCCATTGCCATCGGTCTGTTCCTGTCTTCCGTGACAGAGAGCCAGGTCATCGCAGCAGTACTTACTTTTTTAGTATTGTTCCTGGGATATATGATGGATTCCATCTGCTCCATTATTTCCAGCACCGGCAATCTGTTGACAAAGCTGCTGCGTTGCTTTGACCTTTACACACCGTTTTCCAACCTGCTAAACGGCACACTGGATGTATCTTCTATCGTATATTATGTATCCGTTACGGCTTTGGTTCTGTTCCTGACGGTACAGTCCATTCAGAAACGCCGTTACAGCATGTCCGTGAAGAACTTAAGCTTCAGTGCTTACAGTACCGGTATGATCGCTGTAGCTGTAGCGCTGGTAGTAGTCGTTAATATTATCATGGGCGAGATGCCTTCCAGCTGGACAGCAATCGACATGACCAGCCAGAAGCTCTATTCCCTGACAGATCAGACCGTTGACTATGTGAAAAATATGCAGGATGATGTGACAATCTATGTGTTGGTAAATCAGGACAATCAGGATACCACACTGGGGCAGACTTTGCAGAGATACGATGATCTGTCGGATCATATCACCGTGGAATATGTGGATCCCACCGTTAACCCGATGTTCTATACCCAGTACACCACCGGCAACATCAGCACGAACAGCCTGATCGTGGTCAGTGACAAGCGCAGCAAGGTCATTGATTACAACGATGTCTATGAGTCTTCCTATGATTTTGACTATTCGACCTACAGTTATAACACCACGACCACCGGTTATGATGGCGAAGGACAGATCACCAGTGCACTGGATTATGTGTTAAATGATGATATGCCCAAGGTATATATGACAACAGGACATAATGAACTGAGTTTAAGCAACACTTTTACATCCGCACTGAACAAAGAAAATGTGGATTATGAGACCGTAAATCTGATGGATCTGGATGCTATCCCTGACGATGCGGCCTGTCTGTTCATTAACGGTGCCACCAGCGATTTTTCATCCGATGATAAGGATAAGGTGATCGACTATCTGAACAACGGTGGAAAAGTCATCCTGGTAACCGGTTATACCGATGAGGAGACACCCAATATAGATGCTATCTTAAGCTACATGAATCTGAGCATTGCCAAAGGACTGGTAGTGGAGAATGATTCCAACGGCTACTACAGAAGCCCGTATTATATTCTGCCGACACAGAGCTCTGACAGCTATACCTCCGGTACCTACGGAAAATATCTGTTCCTGCCGTATTCTCAGGGCATCATCGTCCCGGAGGAAGTAAGTACCGACGAGACAGCCACCGGCGATATTACCTATGATGTATTCCTGAGCACCTCCGACAGTGCATTTGCAAAACAGGATGTCAACAATACACAGGATTTTTCACAGGGTGAAAATGATGTGAATGGTCCCTTCGCATTAGGTGTTGAGGCAGTAAAGACTTTGGATGATGGGGATGCGACACTGGTCGTGTACGGTTGCGAGCAGCTGTTCACGGATGATGCAGATTCTGTCGTCAGCGGTGCGAACCTGACTTTGTTCACCAATACGTTCAGTGGAATGGCAGATCATGAGACCTCGGTATCCATTCCGGTAAAAAGCTATGAGATATCTAATCTGGTAGTGGATTCCGCACAGATTCTGCTGCTGGGGCTGCTGGTTACTGTGGTACTGCCTGTCGGCTGTATGATCGCTGGATTCGTGATCTGGTTCCGCAGACGGAAGAAATAATTGGGAAAGGCGTGAGTTATAGATATGAAAAAGAAACAAAGACAGATGATCGGAATGCTGCTGGCACTGGTGGTGCTGGCGGCAGCATTCCTGGGCATCCGCCAGTATAATAAAAATGCATCGTCTGCGACATCCACCACCGAGGATACACAGGAGACGGTGCTGGATGTGAACTCCGATGATATTACCAGCTTCCGCTATGTATATGAGGGAGAGACCTATGCCTTTGAAAAAAAGGATGAAACATGGTACTATACGGACGATCATTCCCTTAATCTGAACCAGGAGCGTATCAAGGCTATGATCCTGAAGGTGGCACCGTTAAAGGCAGATCAGGTGATTGAAAATGTGACGGATATGTCACAGTACGGACTGGCAGATCCGGAGCGTACCATTCAGTACGAGACTGCAGATCGCAGCGTGATCATTAATGTCGGTAATCTGAATTCCATGACCAGCCAGTATTACGTTGCATTTCCCTCTGAAATGAAAGTGTATGTCGTGGCCACCAACGTGGTGACAGGCTTCAATTATACACTGGAGGATCTGGTGGAGGTGGAGGAGACTGCTGAAGAGACAGAAAGCACCGAAGCTACAGATACTACGATAACGGAAAGCGAGACAACGGAAACTGCGACGGAGACAAATTAGGGATTCTCCCCGCGAATGACAATAATGTCATTTAATTTTAATATCGTATCTTTTTGAGGCAGAATGGACAGATCCTCCCGCAGAATGAGGAAGATCGTAACCTGTTCTGCCTCTTCCATTTCTTCCACGGATTTGCCCGCAAAGCGTTTATCTACGAAGATCTCGGCAATCTCATGAATATCTGCCGCTTTAATATTAGAGAGACTGCTTTTGCGCTGGTACTGTTCCACGAAACCGGCACTGATGATACCGGTGGGGATAGCCACGGCACCGACACCGAGATAGGCAATACAGATCGCCATGATCCGCCCCAGCGTGGTGATGGGATAGATGTCTCCGTAACCAACGGTGAGTAATGTCGACATGCTCCACCAGATCCCACTGAAAGCATTGCGGAATACTTCCGGCTGGGAATCATGCTCCACGCTGTACATGCACAGACTGCTGGCGAGCATCAGGATCAGTACGATGAACACGGAGGAAATGATCTGATTGCGTTTTTCATACAATACCGTAGTGATGACATTGAAGGAATCATACCGTGCATTCAGGCGGAACAAATGGAAGATCCTCGCCACCCGCAACATCCGGAAGATGACCATACCGGACAGGAAGAAAAAGGGTAAAATTGTCAGCAGGTCGATAATGCCGTCGAAGGAGATCAGAAACCGCAGCCGGGAGCGGAGCTCGCTTTTATCAGGATATAGATAGTCCGCAGTCCAGATCCGCAGAATATATTCCACACAGAAGATCAGAATAGTGATAACCTCGATCACGTGAAATACCGGAAATAAAAAAGCAAGCTCATCAAAGGTTTGCAGAAAAGTCACCAGAATATTTGCACAGATAACGATAGCAATAAAAATATCAAAGAGCCGGCTCAGACGGTTACTTTTGTCACCGATCTGGATCTGTCTCTTATATACATCTGACGCTGCCGACGATCGCATAAG
>ENA-OYWJ01000541-OYWJ01000541.1-human-gut-metagenome-genome-assembly--contig:-NODE-541-length-17878-cov-7.894182_pt1 | contig 17878 bp, 14 predicted proteins | sample MGYA00244169_ERZ653395 | MGnify/ENA primary metagenome ERZ653395 (study PRJEB26926, sample SAMN06165120) | human gut metagenome | biome: ENVO:00009003; feature: ENVO:2100002; material: ENVO:00002003...
TCTACACTTATGCGATCGTCGGCAGCGTCAGATGTGTATAAGAGACAGGGAATAATCAATATGACAATGGGTACAGTTTTAGCTTTAACAGGAGCTGCATTAGCAGTTATTTTGGCAGGTATGGGATCTGCTTACGGTGTAGGTATCGCAGGTCAGGCTGCATCAGGTGTAGTTAGTGAAGATCCAAGCAAATTCGCAAAGGTTCTTATCATCCAGCTTCTTCCCGGTACACAGGGTATCTATGGACTGCTGGTAGGATTCATCGCTTTATCAAAGATCGGTATTTTAAATGGTGCTCCTGCAGAGCTTTCAACAGCGACCGGATTACTGATCCTTGCAGCATGTCTTCCAATCGCATTAGTTGGTCTTGTATCCGCTATGCATCAGGGCAAAACCGCTGTATCAGCAGTTGGTATCGTAGCAAAGAAGCCGGATCAGTTCGGTAAAGCAATGCTTTTCCCTGCAATGGTAGAGACATATGCGATCCTTGCTCTGCTCGTATCAATTCTTGCAATTAACGGTGTACCGGTATAAAACAGGCACAGATTTGAAACATGATTGAACAAGCAGTACAGGAGGATTTGTATGACAGGATTAGAGAAGATCGTTGAACAGATTCTGGAAGAAGCAAACACTCAATCCGATATGATCCTTGAAGATGCACAGAAAAAGGCAGATCAGATTATAGAAGATGCAAAGGTGGAAGCAGATAAGATCAAGGCGGGTTCGGCTGAAAAGGTCAGCCATGTAAAATCGGACGGAAAGGCAAGGGCACAATCCTCTGCCGACCTGAAGAAACGCCAGACAGTCTTAAAGGCAAAGCAGGAGATCATCAATGAAGTGATAGGTAAAGCCTATAACGGAATGATCGATATGGAAGTTGACAGATATTTCCATATGATGGAGCGTATGATCGGAAATGCAGTACAGCCGAAGAGTGGACAGATCAGCTTCTCAGCCAAAGATATGGAGCGGCTTCCGGCAGGATTTGCAAAACGGGTATCAGAAATAGCAAAAGCACATGGAGGAGATTTGACGCTCGCAGATAAAGCCAGTGATATAGACGGAGGATTTATCCTGATCTATGGCGGTATCGAGGAGAATTGTTCATTAGCTGCCATGTTCCATGCGCAGAAAGAAGAAATGGCAGACAAATTAAATTCCCTGTTATTCACATAAGGGAGGTAGAAAAATGGCAGACAAATATATATATGCTGTTGCCAGGATCCGGGCACTTGAGATGTCCCTGTTTTCACAGGCTGTGATCGAGCAGTTGATTGCCCAGAAAACATATGCGGACTGCCTTCAGTTCTTAGGTGAAAAAGGCTGGGGTGATACAGAAGCCGGAGTGCAGGATGCAGAGACCATTTTGAACAGGGAACTGGAAAAAACATGGAAACTGGTCAAGGAGATGGTATCCGATCAGACAGTATTTGACGTATTGTTGATCCAGGATAGTTTCCATAATCTGAAGGCAGCGATCAAAACCGTTGTAGACGGAGAAGTTCAGGCAAATGTATTTTATGACAATGCATCTGTTTCGGGTGAAGCATTAGTCGAAATCATTAAAAATAAAGATTTCCGGTCATTACCGGAATCTATGCGGGAATGCGCATTAGAGGCATATGAATGTCTGGTGCATACCGGAGATGGTCAGATGTGTGATGTTATCATCGACCGGGCAGCCATGCGAGCAATGCTTGCGGCAGCGGAGAAAAATGGAGATGCATTATTAAAAGAATATGCAGAGACAGTTGTGGCAGTTGCAAATATCAAGATCGCAGTCCGTTCTGTAAAGACAGAAAAAGGACTGGATTTTATGAGACGTGCGATGGAGGAATGTCAGACGCTCAATGTGGAACGGCTGATGCGGGCAGCACTTTCCGGCATGCCGGATGTGATCAAATATCTGGAAGAAACACCGTATTCCGGTGGAGCTGCGGCATTATCAGACAGTTCATCCGCATTTGAACGCTGGTGCGACAACCGGATCATAGAGGCGATCCGGCCACAGAAATATAATTCATTTACGATCGGACCACTTGTTGCTTATGTACTTGCAAGGCAGAATGAGATTAAGACAGTCAGGATCATCCTGACCGGAAAGTTAAATCATCTGCCGGATGATGCAATCAGGGAAAGGGTAAGGGAAATGTATGTATAGAATTGCAGTATTAGGTGAATATGACAGCATCTATGGCTTTGCGACTCTGGGACTTGAGACCTTCCCGGTATCCGATGCAGAACAGGGCAGTACACAGCTCAGAAGACTGGCAGAAAGTGGATATGCCGTTATCTATGTAACAGAGAGCATGGCAGAGCAGATCAAGAAAGAGATAGAGAGATATAAGACGCAGATGCTTCCGGCGATCATCCTGATCCCAGGAGTTTCCGGTAATACATCCGCGGGTATAAATGGAGTAAAGAAATCCGTAGAACAGGCAGTCGGTTCGGACATTCTGTTCAGTGGAAACTAGGAAGGAGCGTGACCAGAAAACGTGGCAACAGGTAAGATAAAAAAAGTTGCAGGACCTCTTGTTATCGCAGAGGGAATGCGTGACGCGAATATGTATGACGTTGTCAGAGTAAGTGAGAGCCGACTGATCGGCGAGATCATAGAGATGCATGGAGATCAGGCATCTGTTCAGGTTTACGAAGAGACATCGGGACTTGGACCGGGTGCACCGGTAGAGTCAACCGGAATGCCGCTGTCCGTAGAACTTGGACCGGGACTGATCAGCAGTATCTATGATGGTATCCAGAGACCTCTGGATGATATCATGAAAATCTGTGGAAATAATTTGCAGCGAGGCGTTGAAGTTCCATCATTAAAGAGAGACATCAAATGGCCATTTGTTCCATGCGTTAAGGCAGGGGACAAGGTAGAGGCCGGAGATGTGATCGGAACCGTACAGGAGACAGTTGTCGTAACTCAGAAGATCATGGTTCCATATGGTATAGAAGGAACTGTAAAAGAGATCAAGAGCGGAGATTTCACAGTAGAAGAAACTGTATGTGTGATCGAGACAGCAAAGGGTGATAAGGAACTGACTCTGATGCAGAAATGGCCGGTTCGTAAGGGTCGTCCTTATGCAGAGAAGATTCCACCGGTTATGCCGCTTATCACAGGACAGCGAGTTGTTGATGCATTCTTCCCGATCGCAAAGGGTGGTGTAGCAGCAGTTCCCGGACCATTCGGTAGTGGAAAGACCGTTATCCAGCATCAGCTTGCAAAATGGGCAGAAGCCGATATCGTTGTATACATCGGATGTGGTGAACGTGGAAACGAGATGACAGATGTATTAAACGAGTTCCCTGAACTGAAGGATCCGAAGACAGGATACTCCCTGATGGAGAGAACCGTTCTGATCGCAAATACATCGGATATGCCGGTTGCAGCCAGAGAGGCTTCTATTTACACCGGTATTACGATCGCAGAATATTTCCGTGATATGGGATATTCCGTTGCGCTGATGGCTGACTCTACTTCCAGATGGGCAGAAGCACTTCGAGAAATGTCAGGACGTTTACAGGAGATGCCCGGTGAGGAAGGTTATCCTGCATATCTAGGAAGCCGTCTGGCACAGTTCTATGAGCGTGCCGGTATGGTTAAGACACTTGGTTCGGAAGGAAGAACCGGAGCCTTATCCGTAATCGGAGCCGTATCACCTCCCGGTGGTGATATTTCAGAGCCGGTATCACAGGCAACCCTTCGTATCGTTAAGGTATTCTGGGGACTGGATTCCGCACTGGCTTATAAGAGACATTTCCCGGCGATCAACTGGCTGACCAGTTATTCGCTGTATGTAGATAACATGGGAAAATGGTTTGAGGAAAATGTCAATGAGCACTGGATGGAAGATCGTCAGAAGCTTATGACATTATTACAGGAAGAAGCAGAGCTGGATGAAATCGTTAAGATGGTTGGTATGGATGCCTTATCTGCAGGCGACCGTCTGAAGATGGAAGCAGCCAGATCTATCCGTGAGGACTTCCTGCATCAGAACTCATTCCATGAGATCGACACCTACACACCACTGGATAAGCAGTTCCGCATGATGGAACTTGTGCTGGCATTCTATGAGGAATCATCAGAGGCCTTGAAGAGTGGTGCAACTATAAAGAATATTCTGAACATGGAGGTTCGTGAGAAGATCGGACGTTTCAAATATACACATCCGGAAGATGTGGAAGCAGAATATGACAAGATCATAAAGGCACTTCATCAGGAACTGGAAGCAGCCATAGCAAAGGAGGACTAAGCACATGCCAAAAGAATATAGAACCATACAGGAAGTTGCAGGACCTCTGATGCTGGTACATGGTGTAGAAAATGTCACCTATGATGAACTTGGTGAGATCGAGCTTGCAAGCGGCGAAGTCAGACGATGCAAGGTTCTTGAGATCAATGGTGAAGATGCACTGGTACAGTTATTTGAGAATTCAACAGGTATTAACCTTTCAAACAGTAAAGTAAGATTCCTTGGACGAAGCATGGAGCTTGGCGTATCAGAAGATATGCTTGGCCGTGTATTTGACGGACTGGGAAGACCGATCGATAAAGGACCGGATATCCTTCCAGAGGAGAGAAGAGATATCAATGGTCTGCCAATGAATCCGGCAGCCAGAAATTACCCATCGGAATTTATCCAGACAGGTATCTCTGCTATTGATGGATTAAATACACTGGTAAGAGGACAGAAGCTGCCGATCTTCTCAGCATCAGGACTTCCACATTCGAAGCTAGCAGCCCAGATCGCAAGACAGGCTAAGGTACGTGGAACAGATGAACCATTCGCCGTAGTATTTGCAGCTATGGGTATCACCTTCGAAGAAGCGAACTTCTTCACGGAGAGCTTCAAGGAGACAGGCGCGATCGACAGAACTGTACTGTTCATCAACCTTGCAAATGACCCTGCGGTTGAGCGTATCGCTACCCCTCGTATGGCACTGACCGCTGCGGAATATCTTGCATTTGAAAAGAACATGCATGTACTGGTTATCCTGACGGATATCACAAACTATGCAGATGCATTACGAGAAGTATCCGCAGCCCGAAAAGAGGTTCCGGGTCGTCGTGGATATCCTGGATACATGTATACAGACCTTGCAACTTTATATGAAAGAGCAGGAAGACAGCGTGGCAAGAATGGTAGTATCACAATGATCCCAATCCTTACCATGCCTGAGGATGATAAGACACATCCAATCCCTGACTTAACAGGATATATCACAGAGGGACAGATCATCTTAAGCCGTGAGCTTTACAGAAAGGGTGTAACACCACCAATCGATGTACTTCCATCTCTGTCACGTCTGAAGGATAAGGGTACCGGTGAAGGAAAGACAAGAGGAGATCATTCCAGCACCATGAACCAGTTATTTGCTGCATATTCCCGTGGTAAGGACGCGAAGGAGCTTATGACGATCCTTGGTGAATCAGCATTGTCGGATATCGATATTTTATATGCAAAGTTTGCAGAAGCATTTGAAAAGGAATATGTATCTCAGGGTTATGAGACAGACAGAAGTATCGAAGAGACGTTAAACATCGGCTGGAAGCTGTTATCGATCCTGCCTCGTGCAGAACTGAAACGTATCGATGATAAGTGGTTAGATATGTATTATGGAAAGTAACGAGAAGCGCGTGAGTAGACTTGCAAATGGGATGCTTGAGCTTGCTCATAGCAGACGATTTGCAAGGATACGAGCATGGTTCGACAGAACCCACCGAGCCGACAGGCGAGGTGGAGCGCGTCGAGTTAATAAACGGAGAAGCGCGTGAGCCGACAGGCGAGGTGGAGCGCTACGAGTTAATAAAACGGAAGAGCGCTACGAGCCGTCAGGCGAGGTGGAGCGCGTCGAGTTAATAAACGGAAGAGCGCTACGAGCCGTTAGGCGAGGTGGAGCGCTTCGAGTTAATAAACGGAAGAGCGCTACGAGCCGTTAGGCGAGGTGGAGCGCTTCATATTCTATAAACCCTTTATAAGGAGGCAAAAATGGCAGCTACACAGGTAAATCCTACCAGAATGGAATTGACTCGTTTAAAGAAGAAGCTTGTTACGGCAACCAGAGGCCATAAGTTGTTAAAAGATAAACGAGATGAGCTGATGCGGCAGTTCCTTGATATGGCAAGAGAGAATATGGTGCTTCGAGAGAAGGTTGAGACCGGTATCAAAGCCGCCAATACGAATTTTGTCATAGCAAAAGCCGGCATGTCTGAACAGATCCTTCATACGGCACTGATGGCACCGAAACAGGAAGTCCAGCTTACCTGCAAGGATCGAAATGTTATGAGTGTAGATATTCCGGTATTTGAATATACAACAAAAAGTGCGGATGAGAATGATATCTATTCTTACGGTTTTGCATTTACCTCCGGTGATCTGGATGATGCAGTAAAGTCACTTGCTGACATCCTTCCGGATATGCTGAAACTGGCGGAGATTGAGAAATCCTGTCAGCTTTTGGCATCGGAGATCGAAAAGACCAGACGACGTGTAAATGCACTGGAGCATGTTATCATTCCTGAGACAAAGGAGGGCATCCGATATATCAGTATGAAGCTTGATGAGAATGAGCGAAGCACGCAGGTGCGACTCATGAAGGTTAAGGATATGATGCTGGAGGAAGCCCATCACTATAAAGAGCATCAATTTGAGTGATGCAGACGGACGAAAACTCCTGATATTATACATTGTTATTACGCAAAACGCTTGCGCTCTATCCTCGGTGCAACGGTACGTAAGGCAGCAAGGGACGCTGCCTAAGAACCGGCACTCGGATAGGTTTGCTACATAACAAGTATAATATCAGGAGTTTTCTGCTTGTTGTTATATTAGAAAATAAGATTTTATTTGTTTCGTTCAGCAAGTTGCGCTTTTAATCTTGCAATCTCATCATTTTTTTCAGATAAGGTAGCATTCATTTCAGATACTGTAGCATCTCTTTCGGCCAGAGCGGCGTTCTTTTTGGCTAGAGCAGTGACTGCTTCGTCCCGTTCTTTTTTCAATTCATCGATCATGTAGTTGACTGTATTCTCATCCAATTTTCGTAATGCTTCAGAAAACATGGTAACAACCTCCTCCGGGTGATACAGATACTCAGACATATCTGTGCAGATAGTTTCCATCCATGGATAGTCGGATATCAGTGCTGCAAGGTCATCCATGGTAGTTGCTGTTAACAGGGATAACCATGCGTTAAGTTCGTTGATATCTTTAGAATACTTACTTTTTCGGAAGACGTCAAGGGCAACGACATAGTATTCCTGTAGAAGACGAAGATTGATCCCGGTATCAAATGCTGTTTTTCCATGATGCAGATAGATGTCAGCCAAGTCGGCAGTCTTACATTCATTCGGGCTGTTTTCAAACATTACGATCGTATAAACGGTTTTCAGATCCTGATAGGTGAATGTACTTCCCTTTTCCCCTTTTACTCTGGTGTACTGGCGGAGCAGAAGATCAGCAGAGTAGCAGGACATCCGCTCACCGGGGAATGTATATGGGATTTTTTGAATTTCGACATTTGCGATTGAACCGTCTTCTAATTGAACAATGATATCCAGAAGTAGGAGAGAGGTTGATGGCAGCATACTGTCTTCATTTGACAGGATACACTTCACGGTTACATTTGTACCGATAATACTGCTGATCAGTCGTGATAATCGTTCCGGGTATACATCCGGGTTAAATAGCTTCTTAAAAAATGGATCATAGGTTAATGGCAGACTTTTCTTTCCTTCCATGAATTCGAGAAAGCGCGATTTCCATTTGTCAGGCCAGTTCAGATATGTCCGGTAAACGGATGGATTCTTTTTCAGTTCCATCAGACATTCATCTTTGGTTCGGGATGGGAAAAGCTGATGGATGTTTAATGCGGCAGGCTGTATAGCGTTACCTTTCTGTGAGACAGTAACGTTTCTTTTTTCATTTTCATTGTACATAAATTTATTATCCTCTCAATTTCCGGCGCCTTTTTTGTCGACAAGGTCAGCTTACCAGAAATAAAAAGAAAAAGTTCATAAATGTAATGAATGGTATGCCTGGATGTAACAATTTGCACTTTTTACAAATAATTCGAACTGGAATTATTGACAAAAACCATGCTCATAACACAAAACCCCGCTTGCTTTCATCTCTATCGTAGGTAGGAATTGAAACATCAGTGGAACTTTCGTTATGAGATTTGCACTAGCTGTCAGCACTAAGCCCATGTTTGAGCCTGATAAGGCGAGTTTGGGCGACTGCTGACAAATAGGCGTGCAAATCGAATAGAAAGTGCAACGCGTTTCAAATCCTACCTACGATAGAGATGGAAGTAAGCGGGGTTTGGGCTTTTATTAATTACATCTCATAATTATCTGAGATGGTATGTTTTTCTTTATACTCAGCGATACGCGCGTTGATTCGCTCAGCAGGATCTAACAACTCGCTGATAGAAGCATCATGATTCAAGTGATCAATGATCAGAGCGATGTATTTGCTCATATCGGCTGACTCGTACCAGTCTTTCTTGAACAGGTCAGGCATCTGGTAGGTCAGGTTAGTTGTGATGACCTTCTCGATCAGACCTTCTTCATGACACTTGTCGAATACGTCAAGACCCTTTGTAAAGAGACCAAAAGTAGCGATACAGTAAACACGTTTTGCTTTTCTCTGCTTTAACTGTCTTGCAACATCGATCATGCTTTCGCCGGAGGCAATCATATCATCAATGATGATAACATCCTTGCCCTCAACAGAATCACCGAGAAATTCATGAGCAACGATCGGATTTCTTCCATCAACAACGCGTGAGTAGTCACGGCGTTTGTAGAACATTCCGACATCTACACCTAACAGGTTTGCGAAGTAGATTGCTCTGTGCATAGCACCTTCATCCGGGGAGATGACCATCATGTGGTTGTTGTCGATCTCAAGATCCGGTGTAGTACGAAGCAAAGTCTTGATGAACTGGTAGGTTGGACGTACATTTTCAAATCCACTCTTAGGGATGGCATTTACGACACGAGGATCGTGTGCATCAAATGTCACAATATTGTCAACACCATAAGACTTTAATTCCTGAAGCATAACGGCACAGTCAAGAGATTCTCTGGAAGAACGCTTGTGCTGGCGGCTCTCATAAAGGAATGGCATAATTACTGTGATCTTTTTTGGTTTATCAGTCATAGCGGCGATCAGTCGTTTTAAATCTGCATAATGGTCATCCGGAGACATACGCTGTGGCTGGCCGGCCATCATATAAGTACAGCTGTAGTTGCCGACATCAACCATAATGTAGATATCTTTACCACGAACGGATTCATTCAGAACACCCTTTGCCTCACCGGAACCGAAACGTGGACAATCGGCACTGATCAGGTAAGTATCAGCTTCATAACCGTGGAAGACAATGTTGTCTTTGTGTACATTGTCTCTGTTAGCTCTCCATTTTACGAGATAATGATCAACCTTTTCACCAAGGCCTGTACAACTTTTGTGAGCAACGATTCCGAGACTGCCCACGGGTATGGTTTCTAATTTGCTATCGTCTGGCATGATAAATATCCTCCATAATCTTATAGTGTAATGATCCGATACTTTATAGTGTAAGTATCATTGATAGTATATATGCAAATGCAGAAGACTGCAATGGCATCAATTAGAAGATTTATTCTGAATCATATCTTTTCGTTTCGTATAACGGATATTGGTTCCGTAGAGCTGCAACACTTTGAAGTCGCCAATAATCCTCGACATGATTCTTTCGGTATACCGGTCGGAAAGCTCCCGCATACTCAGGTTCGTAGAGATAAGAGTAGCAAGAGAACGATTATTCCGCATATTAATGATCTCAAATAACTGAGAATTGACAAATGTATTTGGCACTTCCGTACCGAGGTCATCAATGATCAGAAGTTCACAATTATATATATAATCGTAAAGTGCCATGTTTTCTTTTTCACGCACATTACCCATTATAATGCCTGATAAAATATTTTCAAATAAATTTATTGAAGTCAGATAAAGAACTGTATGTCCTTTGTCCAGTAATGCTTTTGCAATGCAGTTGGAAAGAAAAGTTTTTCCAAGTCCTGTTTCGCCATAGATCAGAACGCCCGGATGGGATTTTTCAAAATGTTCCACATAGTCTTTACAAGCTGCCAGCGTATTCGATGCATTCTCGTATGGCGTGTGTTTGTGAATGCCATCCGGTTCTTTCGAGTAGTAGGTGAGTGAAAATGTGGAGAAATTCTCCTGTTCGAGAATCCTGCGGATCGTGGACTGATTGTATAATTCATCAATGATCTGCTGCGTCATGCATTTGCATGGCTTTCCATCCAGATAGCCCGTATCCTTACAGAGAGGACAGTCATAGATGGGTTCCAGATAATTCTCAGGGTATCCGTGCTGCTTCAGAAGTAATCTCTTTTTATCGGCCAGAGCTTTATTCCGGCGGGAGATGTCGCCCGTATCAACAGTTATTTTGCGGATTCGGTTCCTTGCTGCCTGGATAGAAGAGCTTGCGATCTTCTGATCGATCTCTTTGATCTCAGGAATTCTGTTATATACTTCATTTCTTCGGGTATCTGTCAGATTCGCATTTTCCAGTCGCTTTCGCTGCAGACCCGACAGTATACTATCATAATCTATATTCTTCATAATGTGTATATTTACCTTCGTTATCGAGAATTTATTTCATCAAGAAACAATTGCTCCATTTCATCAAGGGCTGATGACATATCCTTCTGCTGGAAAGAATTAAATGCATTTGGCTTGACAGTATATTGGTTTGCTTTCTGTGATGATTTTTTCTTGTCCTCATGGAACTGGTTACTTGCTTTTTCGATATCATCAATGGACTTAACGCCCTGCTTTTTCCAACGCTTTAAGATTCCGTTTACATATGCAAATGTAACATCGTTTGGATGCTGTGCGATTCCCCTGTTGCAGGCTTCAATAATAATAGGAAGATCAAAGCCCATTTCTTTATTCCAGGAGTCCATCCACGCGATCTCGCCTGTAGTAGGGGCTTTACGGTTGATTCCAAGAGCCTTGAATACCGCACGGTAAAGAGGAGTTCCGTTTTCGGCAGCCTCTTTTGCTTCATCCAGAGTATGAATGCCTGCCTTATACCAGTTCTTTGCGATGCCCTCCGCATACCGCAGATCTAATTTATCGATGCTGACACAGTATTCGATCAGGTATTCCATTACTTCTGTGGAAAATCCAAGCTGGTCATGTATATAGATCAGAATTTCTATGTCATTTACTGATAATTCTTTTCGGAAATAAGTCTCTGCCTCAAAGATAACATCGGCAAATGCATCGTCTGCCTTTGCCTTTGCTGCCAGAGCGGCAGAATATGGCTGCTTTTCAGGAAATTCAGAGGTCGGCTTCTGAACTACATTCGCATTTGGTACTGTTACTGCTGTATGTACCGGTTCACTGAATGGAGGAGCAGTAGGAGTGACTGCTTTCTTTTCAGGGAACTTTAATAATGAAATGCTGTCAAGAGACAGAGAGGCATCATCCGTTTTCTTGTCCTTTTCATGTAGAGGAAGCAGCGTTATTCCTGTCAGATGACCGGAAGCATCATATTCCAGCCGCAGTACATCTTCGCTGATCCAGTACCGGATCGCACGGCAGATATCTTTTTCCGTAAGGTTAAAATGATCTGCAATACCGGCAACCGAGACCGGAGATTTGGAAGACATCAGTCTGACAAGATATAGATAGACTTTGACAAATTCGCCATTTGCGTCGGTCATGTAATAATCGATAAAATGATTTGATATCAGGGAAAATGTTTCCTTTGATTCTGTTGAAATTGTAATGTAGTCCATGGTAACTTTTCCCGCCTTTCATTGAAAAAAACTTCTATTACTTAAGAAGCGTTCACATTATAGCATGAGTTTTTTAAAAAGCAAATAGAACAAATAGTCGGTTAGAAAAATGAACAAAGATGTTGATTTTGTGGATAATGTGGAAAAGATGATCGATCGAATATTATTTAATACCATATTTTTGAAAAAATGGGTAACTTCGGTACTTTCCGGTATATATCAGGTAAAATTTATGTAAACAAACAAATAGAGCCAAATGAGGAAAAGTCGCTCATTTGGCTCTGTGGATAATGTGGATAATTATTTTTTAATAAGCTCATTGCCGATAGAATCGACATTTCCGGCTCCCATAGTTATCAACAAATCATTTTTTTTGCAATTTTTTAATAAATAATTTTCAATGTCTGTAAAGGATGGCAGATAGAACGCATCTGTACCATAGGAAGCGATCTTTTCTGCAAGCTGCTTCGAGGATACAAGACCTGTGTCTTTCTCTCTGGCTGCATAGATGTCAGCAACGATGACATGGTCACAGACACTTAAGACTTTTGCAAAGTCATCGAAAAGTGCGTAAGTTCTGCTATAGGTATGTGGTTGGAATACACACCATAATTCATGGTAATCGGTATTCTTTGCAGCGGCAAGGGTTGCAGCGATTTCCGTCGGATGATGTGCATAGTCATCCATGACCTTTACATTGTCAAGGATCGTTCCCTTGTATTCGAATCTTCGCTCTGCACCTTTGCAATGAAGCAGACCGGCTTTGATCGCATCGATGTCGATGCCGAGTTCTGTTGCAGCAGCAATAGCAGACAAGGAATTGTATACATTATGCTTTCCGAATACATGAAGTGTGATGTCTGTAATATTTTCCCCGTCGATCACGAGGGTATAGGTAGGACGACCGAATTCATCAAAACGGATATTTGCGGCGCTGTAATGATTCTTTGGGTCTTCACCGAAGGTGATAACCTGACATTTCAGATCTCTTGTTACCGTATCAAAATATTTCATATCACCATTTACAATTACCTTTCCGTTTTCAGGTGTCTTTGTTGCAAACGTATGGAATGATTCAGCAATCTCTTCAATACCACTGAAGAAATCCAAATGATCCGCATCGACATTTAAGATAATACTGATATATGGTGAAAATGCATGAAAACTGTTTGTATACTCGCAGGCTTCTGTTACAAAGTAATCAGAAGAACCTACACGGATATTTCCACCGATATCATCAATGATTCCACCGACAGAGATTGTCGGATCAACATCAGCTTCTAACATAATATAAGAAAGCATGGCGGTTGTGGTTGTCTTGCCGTGTGTTCCGCTGACGGCGACAGAGTATTTGTAATTGGTCATAATCTGACCCAGAAGCTGTGCTCTTGTCAGCATTGGGATATTTTTAGCTTTTGCAGCCTGAAATTCTTCATTGTCCGGATGGATAGCTGCTGTATAGACGACAAGGTCGATCTGATCTGTAATGTTGCTTGCGGTCTGTCCGATGTTGATCAGAGCGCCCATGTCCGAAAGTTTATCTGTCATATTGGATGCTTTCATATCAGAACCGGTAACTTTGAACCCCTCTTTTATAAGGATCTCTGCAAGACCGCTCATGCTGATACCGCCGATTCCCATAAAATGTACATTTATTGGATGATTAAAATCAATTTTATACATGATGTTTCGCCTTCCTGAAAAGAATATTTGTGAGTATTATAGCATAGATAAAAAAGGAGTGGATTATTTTTTCATAAAAATTGAAAAGTTCAGAATTTAGTGTGCGATGCGGACAAAATGAAAACGAAAAATAGAAAATTATACGGTATCATGTCAAATATAGGCAGATTTCCGTGATTATTAACAGAAATTTGTCGCTTTTTTTGACATGAAAAACATAAATAGTTCACAAATCGTTCATGAAATGTTCACATATATACTGTAACATACACCATGAAAGCTTTTCATATATTTGAATCCTTTCCCCCCTCATTTGGAGCCACCATTTTGGTGGCTCTTTTCTTTTTATTATCGGATGAAAAGCATTATTTATGGAGATGATAATGGTATGTTTGGAGATTTTTTTCGATATTGGGATGAACTGCCGCAAGATGGTGGTTTTCGATTATTTGGATGGATTCATATAGGCTGGCTGGTTGGAATTATATTTGTATGTATAGTGACCGGTTATTATTATAGAAAGGCAGATGCTGCTGTTCAGGACAGAATCCTGAAAATACTGACGGGGATATGTCTGTGTCTGGAATTAGGCAAGGATCTTTATCTTATATTGATCGGGGAGATGGGGATATCATATCTTCCGTTTGAGATGTGCGGACTGGCGATTTTTGTGGAACTGGGATTTGCATTTTTCCACCGGGAATTTCTGGGAGAAATTATGTGCGTGATCAGTATGCCCGGTGCAATGGCAGCACTGTTATTTCCAGACTGGACCAGATATCCGTTATTTAATTATATGCACATTAACACTTTTCTGATACATGGATTGTTGGTTCTTGTTCCGGTTCTTGTTCTGACATCCGGCAGATACAGACCTTCTATAAAAAGAATCTGGCAAATCTTTTTGTTTTTGTTTACGGTTGTTCCTTCTGTCTATGTTATAAACAGGATCTGGGGCTGTAATTTTATGTTCCTTTGTTACCCATCCAATGGTTCTCCGTTTCTGTCTGTCTATCTGCAGCATGGCTATGTTCCATATCTGATCATATATGCCGTTACAGTCATTCTTTGTATTTTGGTTATATATGGAATACTGGACAAAATCGCTTCCTTTTGTGGTAAAAATGTGGTATACATTAATAGGAAGAATTAGTTGAGAAAAAAGTCATAATAAAAGAAAATATGCGCAGAAAGAACTGTGTATACGGAAGATAGAATACGGAGAATGAGAAAAAATGATAACAAACGATGCGACGCTTTTAAAAGTAAAACATGAAGTATTGTATGAAGTTGCCAAGCTTGCGTATGCCGGACGATTGGAGGAAGAAAGAGACAGTCTTCCTTATAAGATGGTTCCGGGACCGCAGCCGGCGTTTAGATGTTGTATCTACAGGGAACGTGAGGTTATCAGACAGAGAATCCGGCTTGCGGAAGGTAAAGCACCGGGTGCTGAAGATGACGGAAATATCGTACAGGTCATTAATTCTGCCTGTGAAGGATGTCCGATTTCCAGATATGTAGTAACAGATAACTGTCAGAAGTGTATGGGCAAAGCCTGTCAGGCGGCTTGTCGGTTTGGAGCGATCAGCATGGGACGAGATAAGTCCTATATTGATCCATCTAAATGTAAAGAGTGTGGACAGTGTGCAAAAGCCTGTCCTTATAATGCGATCGCAGATCTGGTACGACCTTGCATGAAGAGCTGCCCTGTGGATGCGATCTCGGTGGCCGATAATGGTACCGGTATTGCTGTGATCAATCAAGACAAATGCATCCAGTGTGGATCTTGCGTCCACAAATGCCCGTTTGGCGCGATCGGTTCTAAGACATTTATCGTGGATATCATTAAGAAGATGCGTTCGGATATTAAGGTATTTGCCATGCTTGCACCTGCAACGATCGGTCAGTTTGGTGCAGATATTACGATGGCAAGCTGGAGAACCGCTTTGAAGAAGATTGGTTTTTATGATGTTGTGGATGTATCACTTGGAGCAGATATGACTGCCATGAGTGAGGCAAAGGAATGGATCGAAGCCAAGGAGAAGGGTGAGAAGAAGACAACCTCCTGTTGTCCGGCATTTAAGAACTATATAGAGAAGCATTTTCCGACATTAAAGGATGCAATCTCAGAGACAGTATCACCGATGTGTGCTGTATCCCGTTATATAAAGGAGAAATTCCCAGGGGCAGTTACTGTATTTATCGGACCATGTATTGCGAAGAAAGCCGAATCCATGTCAGGAGAAAAGGATACTGCGGATTATGCACTGACTTATGGTGAGATTCGTGCGATGCTCCGTGCAAAGGGTGTAAAGTTGGAGCCGGAAGAAGATACGGATGATCAGGGCAGTATCTATGGTAAGAAATTTGCAAATGCAGGTGGTGTAACCGCAGCAGTTCTTGAAAGTATGAAAGAACTTGGCTGTACCGGCGATGTATCCGTATGCAAATGCAGTGGCATAACCGAATGCAAGAAAGCGTTGACGCTGATGAAGGTCGGAAGACTTCCTGAAGACTTTGTCGAAGGTATGGTATGTGAAGGGGGCTGTGTCGGTGGACCATCAAGACATCGTGATCCGAATCTTGCAATGCGGGACAGGAACGCAGCACTTGCTAAATCGTCGGATATATTGATCAAGGACAATCTGGACAAACAGAATGCAGAGTCGGTTGACATGATCCGTTAGTTATAAGAAGGTGATCGTAATATCGGATGAGGGGTCTTTCGATATTACAGGGAAAAGCAGAAACTATTAACAACAAAAGAAAATAAAGAAGAAAGTAAGAAAATTAAATGTCGCCAGACGAAACATAAAATAAGCCCGGCGGCATTTTTTTCGATGGAGGTTACACTCATGGTAGCACAGATTTTGGCACTTGCCATTTTTGTAGTTATGTTTGGATTGATCATATCCGAAAAATTTGAGCGCCATGTTATCACATTGGTATGTGGACTGGCAACACTTGTTCTGGTATTTGGTGTAGCAATGCACAGCATGGATGCGATACTTGAAACATTAAATATCAGAAACATTTTTACACTTTCGTTCTGGTATGAGGCAGGAGCCTCATCCGAGAGTACGGGTGGTATCAACTGGGCCACGATTATCTTTCTTGCGGGAATGATGGTTATGGTAGAAGGTATGGCAAAGGCGGGTTTCTTTCGCTGGCTATGTATGACGATCGCGAAAGCCGTTCGGTATAGGGTCATTCCGATATTTATTACATTCATGATCATGTCATTTGTCCTTGCTATGTTCATTGACAGTATCACGGTTATCCTGTTCTTAGCAGCAGTTACGGTGGAACTGGCGCAGCTTCTGGACTTTAATCCGATTCCGCTGATCCTGTCTGAGATTTTCTGCGCAAATCTGGGTGGATCGGCAACAATGTGTGGTGATCCTCCAAATATCATTGTCGGAACATCCCTTCGGTATTCGTTCTCCGATTTTATTATAAATACCGGCCTGATGGCGGTACTTTCACTGGTGGTTATTATTTTTTACTTTTATTTTTGTTTCAGGAAAGAACTCACTGCATCTTCGGCGTCACAGACTTCGGAGAAAGATCATCCATCACCGGTATCTGCGATCACAGATAAACGGGCATTTGCCATTAGCTGTGTGATCTTTTTATGTGCGGTTACCTTACTTATCACACATGCACAGACCGGACTGACAGTTGCATTTATCGGTCTGTTTATAGCGATACTGGTTCTTTTGACATCAGGAAAGAATATCGGACATATTTTAAAAAATGTAGATTATAAGACGATCCTTTTCTTTATTGGTCTGTTTGTTGTAGTCGGCGGTCTGGAGCAGACCGGTATTCTGGAACTGGCAGCCGGATTTATCGGGAAGGTAAGCCATGGAAATGCCAAGGTAATGATAGCCATTATTATCTGGGTATCCGCGATCGCAAGTGCATTTGTGGATAATATTCCATTTGCCGCAACCATGATCCCGGTTATCAAGACTCTGGCAGCATCGACAGGTGTGGATCTCTCGGTTCTTGCATGGACACTGGCAATGGGTACAGATATCGGTGGAAGTGCGACTCCGATCGGGGCATCGGCAAATGTTGTCGGAATGTCGATCGCGGCAAAAGAAGGTCATCCGATCTCTTGGGGCAAATATTGTAAGGTATCGGCTCCGGCATCCGTTATCGTTATTCTGATCTCGATGGTCTGCATCTATCTGCGATATTTCTAAATTATAATAAAGGTGGAATATAACTGCAACCAGCTAATTATATATTGACATTACCAAAGATTTCGTAATGAGATGCATAGTGCCAGTAAATACGAGTGCCTGTTTGAGTCCGAAGGACGAGTTGGCACAGGAGTATTTACGAATCAGGCAT
>ENA-OYWJ01000564-OYWJ01000564.1-human-gut-metagenome-genome-assembly--contig:-NODE-564-length-17415-cov-5.844931_pt1 | contig 17415 bp, 9 predicted proteins | sample MGYA00244169_ERZ653395 | MGnify/ENA primary metagenome ERZ653395 (study PRJEB26926, sample SAMN06165120) | human gut metagenome | biome: ENVO:00009003; feature: ENVO:2100002; material: ENVO:00002003...
GAGATCATGCCTAGTCTCGTGGGCTCGGAGATGTGTATAAGAGACAGGTATCAGTAAAAAACCAACCGCTACTAAAAGTTTTTGAAAGTATTGAAAAACAAACCAAACTCAGCATCGCATACAATCAAACAAAGTTGAATGTCAATCAAAAAGTAACGGTTGATTTCAAAAACGAAAGTACGGCAACTGTTTTGAATGCAGTTCTTAAAAATACCGGATTCTCTTATAGAACCGAAGGGGAACATATTATCATCATTCCCCAACCCGCTTCTGTTACAAACGGAAAACAGGAAAATTCCGCTCCTAAGAAAAAAATTCAAGGAATCATTACCGATACCAAAGGTGAAGCATTAATTGGAGCTAACGTTCAAGTAATCGGCAGCCAATTGGCCACCATAACCGATGTAAATGGAAATTTCTCTATGGAAGTGCCTGAAAACGGACAATTATCTGTTTCGTATATAGGTTATCAACCAATAGAAATCAGCCTTAAAAATAAGTCAACCTTCCATATCCAATTGAAAGAAGATACCCAATTAATGGATGAGGTAGTAGTTATCGGTTTCGGAACCCAGAAGAAAGTAAATATGACCGGTGCGGTGAGTGCCGTCAATATGAAAGAGTCTTTGGGAGACCGCCCTATATCCAATATAACCGCTGCCTTACAAGGGGTAGTCCCCGGCCTGAAAATTGAAGCAACAACAGGTACTCCGGGCGAAGATATGTCCTATAATATCCGTGGTACGACCTCTATCAACGGCGGTTCTCCACTCGTCTTGGTAAACAATGTTCCAATGGACATAAATATGATTGACCCTCAAGATATTGAGTCCGTTTCTATTTTGAAAGATGCAGCCTCTGCCGCTATCTACGGAGCCCGTGCTGCCTTTGGCGTCATATTGATTACCACTAAACAAGGGAAAAAAGACACCAGACCTCAATTCAATTACAATAACAATTTCTCTTTCTCTACTGCACTAGAGCTACCCCAAAAGGCCAGTCCGTTAGAATCGGTGTTGGCATATAAAAAGATGGGGTGGGAAAACGATACATACGTGGACGGAAAGAATATCACCCAATGGGAAAAATACATCACAGACTATAATGCAAACCCTGCCAAATATCCGAACGGATATATCTATGATGAACAGGGAAATTTATTCCTGATGCGTGAAAATGATATGTTTGATGATATGATGGACAATTTTGGCTTCATGCAGAACCACAGTTTTTCTGTCTCCGGCGGCAGCGAAAGAACAAGTTACCGTATGGGACTCGGCTATACCGGTGAAGATGGCATACTTATCACAGACAAGGATAAATTCAACCGTGTCAATTTCTCCAGCTTCATCAGTGTGGATGTAAACAAATGGCTTACCACACAGCTTGACGTCCGTTATGCCAATTCCAATCAGTACAAAGTGGAACAAGGTGGTAGAAACGGTGTGTGGGGAAGCGCTATGGCATTGCCATCATATCAAAATATTTCGCCTTATGAAGTCGACGGTATCACCTATCCTGCCGAAACTTCAGCTACTTATGTACGATATGGTGAACCGCGCAATATCAAAAAAACCGATATGCGTGTATTAGGACGTGTCATTCTATCACCTCTTAAAGGCCTAAAGATTACAGGTGAGTATACTTACAACCGGACTACGAAATACAATAAATTTTATGCAAACAAATATCAGTACGTAGGATTTAATTTCACCGGCATCATGAACAGTGTAGAAAACACCAGATATGCACTGACTCAAGACTTTACAAACTATAATGCCATCAATATCTTTGCCAATTACGATTTCTCGATAGGCAAACACAATATAAGCGTAATGGGCGGATTCAATCAGGAAGAAAGCCATTATGAATCCCAATGGTCGGAAAAGACTGACGTGTTGCTGAGCAATCTGCCCTCCTTGTCAGGTGCCACCGGTACGGCCTCCACTACCGATAAGTTTGAGGAATATGCCCTCCGAGGAATGTTTTACCGCATCAGTTATAATTATAATGACAGATATATGTTCGAAGCTAACGGACGCTATGACGGAACATCTCGTTTCCCCAAAAACAATCGTTTCGGATTCTTCCCATCTTTCTCAGCCGGCTGGCGTATCTCGGAAGAAAGCTTCATGAAGGGCAGTAAAGGAATTATTTCCAACTTGAAATTACGAGCTTCTTATGGTTCCATTGGCAATCAGATTTTATTAGATGGCAATGGCAACCCCATCAATTATCCATATATCCCGGACATGGCTCCTTACCTGAGTAACTGGCTGGTGGATGGAAAAAAGACTACCACTCTGAAAGCCCCGCTCATGGTCAGCAGTTCTTTCTCTTGGGAAAAGGTATACACTTTGGATTTCGGCATTGATTTCGGACTTTTCAATAATCGTCTGAGTGGTACTTTTGACTGGTATCGACGCGACACAAAAGACATGCTTGCTCCCGGCATGGATTTGCCTTGGGTAGTCGGAGCCAGTGCTGCCAAACAAAATGCAGCCAATCTGAAAACCTATGGTTGGGAACTGGAACTCAGCTGGCGCGACAGAATCAAAGACTGGAGTTACCATATCGGATTCAATCTTTACGATTCGCAAAGCGAAATTACCAAATATAACAATGAAACCAACTTGATAGGTGACAAAATCTATCGAAAAGGTATGAAACTGGGCGAAATATGGGGATATGTAACCGACCGTTTTTATACAGAAAATGATTTTAATGCTGACGGAACGTTGAAACAAGGTATTCCTATCCCTCATGGAGTTGGAAAAGTATATCCGGGCGATGTGTTATACAAGAACTTTGATGACGACCCCACAGAGATATACAGTGGAGCCGGAACAGCAGACAATCCGGGTGACCAACGAATTATTGGCAATTCTACTCCACGTTACCATTACGGTATCACTGCCGGAGTAGGTTGGAAAGGCTTTGAACTTACCGTTTTCCTACGCGGAGTGGGCAAACGCGATTATTGGCGCAGAGACCAGATAGCATGGCCCACAGGAAGTTGGGGAAGCTTGTTCAAAGAAACACTGGATTTCTGGTCACCGGAAAATACGAATGCTTTCTATCCGCGCGTATACGCCAATAATGGGGTAAACACGGATAAAAACCATTGGGTACAAAGCAAGTATCTGGCAGATGCATCCTATCTGAAACTGCAGAATATCACCCTGTCTTATACGTTACCCAAAGCATGGTGTACAAAAGTGCATTTTGACCAAATTAAAGTTTTTGCTACAGGAGAAAACCTCTATACATGGGATCACCTTCCCGAAGGACTTGAAACAGATATGTTGACCAAAGGCGCTTGGGAATATCCTTTTATGAGAAAATTCTCTTTCGGTATTAATGTAACATTCTAAATCCAGATAAATTATGAAAAATTATACACTTATACTATGTATGTTTCTACTCTCCGGCTGTCTGAACAATGATTTTATGGAGAGGTATCCGTTGGGAAATCCTACAGCAGAAACAGCCTTTGTCTCTTACGACAATTTCAAGGCATACGCATGGGGACTGTATGAAACATTTCCCGCATTAGGATATGGCTCTGAGAATGCCACAGATGACATTTCCTATAATCAAACCCGAGAAACCAGTGAAACCGGCTGGATTAGAGGTATCGTTACTGTTCCTGATAAAAAAGAAAATACTTCATGGGAATATTACAGTTTCATCCGCCGCGTTAATTTAATGCTCGACCACATAGACGGTTCACAAATGACCGAAGCAGAAAAGGCCCATTGGCGCAGTGTAGGATATTTCTTCCGCAGCTACCGGTATTTTTCATTGTTATGCGATTATGGTGGTGTACCTTGGATTGACCATGTATTGAGTGACAGTGAAACTGACCTGATACAAGGACCGCGAGCATCCAGAGATGACATAGCCAAACATATCCTGGAAGATTTGCAATATGCCGAACAAAACATCAATGTGAACGGTGACGGAGAAAACAGCATAACCAAAGCCGTGGTACAAACTTTCATGTCACGCTTCTGTCTGTTTGAAGGCACATGGCGGAAATATCACGGTCTGAATGATGCAGAAACCTATTTAAAGGAATGCAAACGCGTATCTGCCGAAGTGCTCCACACCTATCCGAATGTATGCGATAATTATGATGACTTATTCTGTTCATTGGACTTAAGTGGTGTACCGGGAATTATTTTGTATAAACCTTATTCCAATGCAGAAAACGTGGTTCACGCAGTCAGTATCGGAGGAACCACTGCCACTTCTTTCTATAACCCCACCCGTGACTTAGTGGACAGTTACCTGTGTAGTGATGGAAAACCGCGTTGGAACAGCCCTTTGTTCTTGAGTGACAAAGATATATATGAAGAGTTCAGCAATCGTGACCACCGCTTGTGGTTGCACGTCACCCCACCTTATAACATTGACCGTTCCGAATCAACAACAGCTTGGGACAACAAATGGAAATTCACTGACAATCCGAAAGACAGAAGCTTCATTGACAGTTTGAACATCAGATTAGGAATAGGATATGGCAGCAGCAAGGAAAGACAAAAAACATTGCCGTTCCGTCAGGGTTTCAGCGGAGGTATTTTAGGCGCTGTTCCTCATTATGATTTCTATTTGAATAACCAGCCTTGGTACAAATCGGCTTTCGGATACAATAACTGGAAATATTTCTGTACTTATCTGGAAGTGGGAAGCGCACGTAATGAAGAAACCGATATGCCTATCTTCAGAGTGGAAGAAGTGATGCTGAACTACGCCGAAGCAATGTGCGAACTGGGAGAATTCACCCAGTCAGTTGCAGATCAAACCATCAACAAGTTGCGTCCTCGTGCTAATGTTTCTCCGATGAAAGTGTCCGAAATCAATGAGTCTTTCGATCCGAAACGTGACCTTGGCAATCCGGCTTACAGCGGCGATTATGCCGTCAATCCTCTGCTATGGGAAATACGCCGTGAAAGACGTATTGAACTATTTTCCGAAGGATTCCGGTTCAACGATTTAAGAAGATGGAAGAAATGTCACTATGCCATGAAGAAGAAACTGGGACAATATGTGCGTAAGGCAGACTTCCCGGCCGGAACAAATGTGACCATCGACGGTGGCGGAAACGAAGGTTATTTGGAGTTCCATCCGCAACCCACCCAGCTTTGGCCGGAATATTATTACCTCTATCCGATACCACGTCAGGAACGTGTTCTGAATCCTCAACTCGAGCAGAACCCGGGTTGGAATGACGGAGTAGGTAAATAAACCGTAAATATCAATTCCAAGAAAGGATGTGTCAAGATTTCAATTTTACTTTTGACACATCCTCCTCCAATAAAAGCAACAACTCAATCAGACTATTTATACTTAATATATCCACATTACCTAAACAAACCTGTTATGATAAACAAATCATCCATTATCTTTTTGATATTACTCTTCTGCTGTGCACTGACCTGCCAGGGACAGGTGATTATCCCTTCCCCTCAACAGATAACTCTGACAAAAGGTTGTTTCAGTATAAAAGACAAGGGGGTGACAGTGTATGCAGAAGATTCAACAGCGACTTACCTATCCCTGCTTATTGACGAGGTAGTTCCCCACATTCAAATGTGCGATGCAAAAGAAAAAGCCGACTTGTGCTTCGTTCGCAATCCCGCTTGCCCGCCCGAAGGCTACACCCTGCACATCACACCCGACAATATAAAAATAGAAGCCGCCGACAATGCCGGATTTACTTACTCCGTGCAAACCTTGCGCCAGTGGGTACAAACGGGCCCCGACGGGGAAACCTTATTCCAATGTGTCGGCATCGTGGATGCGCCGCGCATCAAATGGCGCAGCTTCATGCTCGATTCCGGCCGTCAATACCAATCGACAGCCACCATCAAGAAATACATCGACATGGCCTCACTCCTCAAGATGAATTATTTCCATTGGCATCTGACCGAAGGACTTGGCTGGCGTGTCGAAATCAAACAATATCCGTTGCTGACTCAAAAAGGAGCATACGCCGCCGTTGGGGAAGAACAACAGGGATTCTACAGCCAAGAAGAAATCAAAGCCCTTGTGGACTATGCCGCCGCACGCAATATCACGATTGTCCCCGAAATAGACATGCCCGGACATGCCGAAGCCGCACTCCACTCCTACCCGGAATTGGGGTGCTTCAACCGCCCTGTCGAAATTCCCAAACTCGGCTTTACTCCAAACATTTTTTGTGCAGGGAAAGAAAATACATTGCAATTCCTCAAAAACGTGTTAGATGAAATATGCACCTTGTTCCCCTCGCCTTACATCCATCTGGGAGGAGATGAAGCTCCCAAAGACAATTGGAACAAATGCCCAGACTGTCAAAAAAGAATCGCCGACTTGGGTCTGAAAAACAGCCATGACCTGCAACTGTGGTTTTCGGCACAAATGGCGGAATACTTGAAAAGTAAAGGAAAAAAAGCTATCTTTTGGGGAGATGTGGTTTATAATGACGGCTATCCGTTGCCCGACAACATCGTGATACAATGGTGGAACTATCGCGGACACAAAGATTTGGCACTCCGCAATGCCCTCCGCCATCATTATCCCGTCATTTGCAGTACCAACTACTACACCTATCTCAATTTTCCACTCACTCCCTGGAAAGGATATGAGCAGGCCCGCACCTTCGATTTAAAGGATGTCTATATGGATAATCCCTCCTACAAAGCCACACAAGAAAGCAATCCGCTCATCCGGGGAATGGGATGTGCGCTTTGGACCGATGACGGCGTGAAAGAATACATGATAGACCGCCGGCTGTTTCCACGCATCTTGGCACTGGCGGAACAAATGTGGCACAACGGGCCGTTAACGGATTTCGATACCTTTTACCAACGTATCCTCCATAAAAAAGAGTGGTTTGAAAACAGAGGTTACGGCTTCGGACCGGCACTGACCGAAGAGACAGACAACAATTATAAATGGGAATAAAAGCTTACTATATCATGAAAAAGACAAACTTCATATTAGGCATTACCGCACTAAGCGCGATGCCCGCTTTGGGACAAACGGCAAGCGGCCGCCCCAACATTGTTTACATCTTGATGGACGACTTGGGATTCGGTGACATAGGCTGCTATGGACAAGAAAAAATAGAGACTCCCCATATCGACCAACTCCGGCAGGAAGGAATGCGCTTCACCCAGCACTACACCGGTTCGCCGGTATCTGCCCCGGCGCGGTGTGTCTTGATGACCGGCATGCATTCGGGACACGCACAGATACGCTACAACAACGAAATGGCCTATCGCGGCGCCATCAATGACCACGATTCCATGTTTATCCACAAAGAACTGGAAGGACAATATCCGCTCAAGGCAAACACCATGACCATCGGGCGGATGATGCAGAACGCCGGCTACACCACCGGATGCTTCGGCAAGTGGGGACTGGGATTTCCCGACTCGGAAGGTACTCCCAACAAACAGGGATTCAACCAATTTTATGGCTACAACTGCCAGCGCCAGGCACACACTTATTACCCCGCTTTCCTTTACAAAAACGAAGAGCGTGTATATCTGAAAAACAAAGTCATTAACCCTCACCTTGCCCGACTGGGAAAAGATGAAGACCCCTACGACCCCCAAAACTATAAAAGATTCGAGCAGAAAGAATATGCCAACGACTTAATATTCGACGAGTTAATGTCCTTCGTGGACGAGAACAAGCAAAAACCTTTCTTCCTGATGTGGACCACTCCCCTGCCTCACGTCTCACTTCAGGCACCCGAAAGATGGGTTCAGCATTATGTCAAGAAGTTTGGCGACGAAGAGCCTTATACGGGAAAAGCCGGATACGGGATATGCCGCTATCCCCATGCCACTTATGCGGCCATGATTAGCTACTTCGACGAGCAAGTGGGCAAACTAATCCAAAAGTTAAAAGCAGAAAACCTGTATGACAATACCTTGATTATTTTTACTTCAGACAACGGCCCCACCTTTAATGGCGGCAGCGACTCGCCGTGGTTCAACAGCGGCGGCTGGTTCAAGTCCGAATATGGTTGGGGCAAATGCTTCCTGCACGAAGGCGGCATCCGCGTCCCGGCCGTCATGGTGTGGAAAGGCAAAATCAAGCCCGGTTCGGAAACCGACCATATCTGTTGTTTTCAAGACGTCATGCCGACACTTGCCGAAATAATATCCGTCACTTGTCCGCCCACCGACGGCATCAGTTTCCTGCCTACCCTGCTCGGCAACAAAGCCGGACAAAAGGAACATGAGTATCTTTACTGGGAATATCCCGACCCGAAAATCGGCAATAAAGCCATCCGAATGGGTAAATGGAAAGGAATCATAACCAACATCAGGCAAGGAAACACCGAAATGCAACTCTATGATTTGGATGCAGACCTGCGCGAAGAGCACGACGTGGCAGCACAACATCCCGACATTGTAGCCAAGTTCAGACAGTTGATGGAAGAGTCTTCCACCCCCGACCCCAACAGAGTAGGACTATAAATTTACGACCATGAATACAGCTTTTCACTGCATACTGCCTTTGGCATGCTTCTCCGGCTTGGCCGCCCACGCCGGAGGGCCAAAGCAAAATACGTCCAAGCCCAATGTCATCCTGATTTATGCAGACGACTTGGGATATGGCGACTTGGAATGTTATGGAGCCAAAAACATAGAAACTCCCCACGTAAACCGCCTTGCCTCCGAAGGAATCCGGTTTACGAATGCACATGCCACTGCTGCAACCAGCACGCCGTCTCGTTACTCCCTGCTCACGGGTGAATATGCCTGGCGCAAACCGGGAACGGACATAGCAGCCGGAAACGCGGGAATGATTATCCGTCCCGAACAATACACGATGGCAGATATATTCAAAAGTTCAGGCTATGCCACCGGTGCTTTCGGCAAATGGCATCTGGGACTGGGTGACAAAACCGCACAACAAGACTGGAATGCTCCCCTGCCTACGGCTCTCGGTGATTTAGGATTCGATTATTCTTATATCATGGCTGCCACCGCCGACCGTGTGCCCTGTGTCTTCATCGAAAACGGGCAGGTTGCCAACTATGACCCTTCCGCCCCGATAGAAGTCAGCTATACGCACAACTTCCCCGGTGAACCCACCGGAAAGGATAACCCGGAATTGCTATACAACCTGAAACCGAGCAACGGACACAACATGTCCATTGTGAACGGCATCAGCCGCATCGGTTTTATGAAAGGAGGAGGCAAAGCCTTGTGGAAAGACGAAAACATAGCCGACTCCATCACTGCCCATGCCGTCAGCTTCATTGAGCAGCACAAGGATGAGCCTTTTTTCATGTACTTTGCCACCAACGATGTGCATGTCCCCCGCTTCCCACACGACCGTTTCCGAGGAAAGAACCCGATGGGACTGCGCGGAGACGCCATCGCGCAATTCGACTGGACCGTCGGCCAACTGCTGGAGACGCTCGAACGGACCGGATTGGCAGAAAACACACTGATTATTCTGTCGAGCGACAACGGACCGGTAGTGGACGACGGTTATGACGACCAGGCAGAAAAGTTGCTGAACGGACATAAGCCAAGCGGCAACCTTCGAGGCGGAAAATACAGTGCCTTCGAAGGCGGAACACGCGTACCCGTCATCGTTCGTTGGCCCAAGATCATCAGGCAACCGGAAGTTTCGGACGCACTTATTTCGCAAATAGATTGGGCGGCCTCTTTAGCTTCGCTGGTCGGGGCATGCCTTCCCAAAGGAAGTGTTCCCGACAGCCAAAACCGAATGAACACGTTGCTCGGAAAGGACAAGACAGACCGCCCGTGGGTAATAGAGCAAGCCTCCAACCATGCACTGTCCGTTCGGACCAAAAACTGGAAATATATCGAGCCCAGCAGCGGAGTGCCATTCATGTATTGGGGGCCCAAAATAGAAACCGGTTATCTGGAAACGCCACAGCTATATAATATGGAACAAGCAGGGGAAAAAGAAAATCTGGCAACGCAGCACCCCGAAAAGGTCTTCGAACTGGAACAAATCCTAAGAGAAATACGCAAAGAAAACAGATAAGGAATCATAACTCCACTCACAAAAGTCTCCAAACACTTTCCCAAAGATGTCACCATTATGTGGGAAAGTGTTTTTCCATTGCTCAGCAAAGCTACCTTCATCAAAAAATGTCAATCATTCTTTTTTATCAATTGATAGATATAGTAAATATTTTCCTTATTTTTGCATGACAAACCAGAAGATAAACGCATGAAATTTACATTATTAGTCGTAGGACGCACAGTCGAGAAACACTATATCACTGCCATCAATGATTATGTGGAACGTACCAAACATTTTATTTCCTTTGATATGGAGGTTATCCCCGAACTGAAGAACACGAAGAGCCTGAGCATGGAACAGCAAAAAGAAAAAGAAGGCGAACTCATATCGAAAGCATTACAGCCGGGAGATGTAGTGGTACTCCTGGACGAGCATGGAAAAGAATTTCGTTCTGTCGAGTTTGCCGACTGGATGGCAAGAAAAATGCATACGGTAAATAAAAGACTGGTCTTTATCATTGGCGGTCCTTATGGGTTCGCTCCGAAAATATATGATATAGCAAAAGAAAAGATATCACTGTCCAAGATGACCTTCTCTCACCAAATGATACGGCTCATTTTTGTGGAACAACTCTATCGGGCCATGACAATCTTGAACAACGGACCTTATCACCACGAATAAAGAAGCAAATTTATCAAACCTTAAAAATAATATCTATGGCTAAAAATAACACTCCATTAAATATAGAAAAAGTGGTTTCTTTTATCAAAGAAGACATTTTCTCCAAAGAGTATCATTGCCCGTATACAGACGCAGCAATTGTTTTGGAAACTCTCAGAAAGTTACATGAAGAGCATGATTTAAAATGGATTGAACAAGCAGCCCGATATTATGCTTTATATAGCCACAATCTCCTTCAAGACGAAGAAGAGGATCCTCAATATCATCAAACAGCCTACCGGCTATACACTTGGATAAGCGAAGGATCACGCTATCTGCAAACAGTCTACCCTGAACAGTTAGCTGCCAAACGAGAGGAGATGGAGCAATATATAGAAAGTTTACGTGCCAGACGCAATGCGCTGAACCTCATTAAAGACAAGCAGGCAGACTCTTTTATCCGTACAATGCTTTATAAATTGCAAGCAAGTGATTATCTGCTATACGCCTCTCATAAAATAGAAATGTTTCTCTATTTTCTGGCCTATGACAAATCCTTATTGAGAAAGCAATTACCCATAATTGCCGAAACAATCTATCTGCTAAAAAAGAATGGGGTGATAAGCGACAATCACAATGCTACCCTGCAAAACATATTGAAACTGGAAATAGAACAATATGAAATTATTATTTCGGAACTTTGGCATACGAATGCACAATGTGTATTGCAAACAAAGATAGAGGAAGCAATCCATCTCATTGTTTTATCATTGCTCAGCAATAAAGTACCTTTCGAAGAAACCGATAATACCAGAATCCTATCAGCACGCATATACAGATACCTGTCAAGGCTGGACACTCCCTTTAGTTCTCAGCTGAAAAACAAAGCATACACGATGCTCACCGGTGAAAGCTCTTTGGAAAAAAGACTTGACTGGGAACACCTGTTAAACTTCGAGCTGAACCGATTTATAGCTCAAATGGTAAATATACGCATTGACGAGCTTAATATGCCTGCCGAACCGCAAGATAACAAATGGAAACAATATAGCAATGGACATAATACACTGACGCTCGACAAAGACGGATTTACGCTCAGTACCCTGTTTCCACATAGCACACATACATGGAAAGGCAGAAAAGAAAGAGCTGCGTTGATGGAAAACAGAGTTTTTATTGCCTTATTCAGTAAACCTACTTACCTATTCAATAATTGTAAAAGCATTGCCGAACTGCAACTTTACTGGCATCAACTGACGGAAGACTATCCTTTATATGAGTGTAACCAACCGGAGTCTCTTCAAAATAGTTCTATCTTGGAAACTTCTTTCACGGAAACCAAAGATAGCAATACAAAATATCCTTCTGCAAATGAAGAAATTACCATTGGAATTATCGGACCGGACCGCACCAGGCAATATCTGGAAGGAGTCATACTGGATGAACAATACCGAGGAGTGAAGGCTATTCTTCCATTAACACAAATCAATGCCTGTTACTTTTGTATTGAGAACTTTGAAAACTACTTCTCAAGTAATGATACTTATAAAGTAAAAGTATTAAGCAGCAGTAATGAAGGAGTCAGGGTTTCACTGGCATCGCGCTACAATGAATTTGTATATGCGGAAAATGTAAAAAGAAAAAAAATACCGACTATGATTGCCGATTGTGAAGGGAATAAAATCAAATGGCTTCTTATTACAGGAGCTACTTCTACCACCCCTATCAATAGATGGATTAAACCCCGGGTAGGAGATATATACCAGGTAGAATTTCCGGATAACAACACTTTTCTAAACAATAATATCAATATAGGAAAAGTAAAAGCTGATATCTCTGCGGAAGCGTTCTACCAAGAAGTACATACTCACCTACAGGAGTTTTTTACCCATCTGAGAGAATATCAGAACAACACCCTTGAGCGGCAAATTAAAGAACAGACACTGAAACTAAAGAATAACCCTTTTGTTAATGCTCTGCAAAAGATAGATATACAATCTGTTCTCAGCTCGGATGTAGCGGAAACCTACATAATGGAAGAGGAGCAAGAAACGGAAGAAAAAACAAAGAAGTCAGGAAAAGCAGAAAATAAAACATGGCCGATTAACGAAGAAGTTGCCAAAGAGTTGATTTTCTGTCTCGACCAACTATCCAAAGAGTTAAATGAGCCCAATGAGCAATTTAATGCTTATAACTTTCTACGACTGTTGTGTCTCTTCTCCGGTGAAAAAGAAAAAGCCACTTATTATGGACTGTGTGCCGAATACATTTATAATATTAACCAAATAGCTATCCTGCCATCCGGCGAACGTTTTTCGCATGACAATATTCAGCGATTCAATATTCTATTGGCACGTATGGAACAATTAGGCATCAAACAATATGGAATTACGTTTGAATTCTGTCAAAAAATTGTCCATATTCTCTCTTTAATGGCAGATAATAACACCGACCGTCTGAAACAGCTTATGCAAAGTGAAGACCTGACTATTGCCGAACTGGCCCGCTATTTTTGCATGAGTACACTCCTTTCCAAAGAAGATACCGAACTGCAACATATCATCTACAAAAACATCAATTCCCTACTTGGTATCAAGGAACAGAAAAAAGAAGAAGCTCCTTCCATCCCTGTTTATTTCGGACACGAAGGAGTAGAGCGCGAATTTAAATCATCGGCATTTGGTCACGCCAAAAAAGATGCCCGCGAAGATCAAAGTATGGTGTTGGCTCGTGTTATCGCTTCATTTATGAATACCGATGGAGGTACTCTTTATATCGGTGTAAACGATAAAGGATATCTTACAGGAATCCAAGAAGACCTGAAGCTGGTACACAACGACTGCGATATCTATCTGCGCACAGTAAACCATAATATTATCTGCTTATTGGGTGAAGGGAAAGAAGATTATAACCGCTATCAGGAATACATACGTTGCAACTTTCAAGAATACGGCAAAGAACGCATTGTACTGGCTTTCCGTGTAGCACCCATCAACGAGGTAGTAAAAGTCAGCGGTAAGATTTATACCCGTTCGGGAAGTTCGTGCATCTGCAAACCGGAACAAAATATCCATGAATTCATAGCAGCACGACGTAATCTGAAATTAGACTCTGTAGCTCGGAAACCGGAATTTCCAACCCTGTTCTCTGCCGAAAGAAACGAATATATCTTTGACGAGTCTGCTCCGGTAACAGCTACTCCGGATATCACTGAGAACAATTCCCATGAGAGCATTTCACTTTCTCTTTTTGACAATCCGCAAGAAGAGAGTATAAATGCGCCCGGCCCAGTCATTGCAGTCCCCACTACAAAGAAGAAAAAGGCTACTTTCAATATTCAGACATCAGTCTTACGTCCCAACCCTCTACAAAAGAAAACGGAACTGGGCTATAACAGTAATTTCCAATTCATATCATTCTTCAATAATGGCAAAATAGCCGGTTCCACCAGTCCCAAAATCGGAATATGGGGAGAAGATAGTGGAAAAGTAATCTGTTCGTATGATACAGAAGGAGATGAAGAGCTATTGGTCAGTGTCTTTAAAACAGGAGAAATCGGCATTTCCAACTTAAAGAAAGGCTTTTCACAACTTAATTCTCCTATCGTCTTTGTCGATAATGTCAATGAATTGTTCTTTTGCAGCCCGGCATCAAAAGACAAATTCCTGCTTTTGATAGCCGAAAAAGACGGAGTCAAACGCTATCGCATTATCCGCCTAAGTGATTTTGACAAGCCTTTGGGAATACAACCCAAACTATATACCCTCTTGGTACCGGATAAAGGAAACTATATATTTGCTGAGATATTGGACAAAAATATAATGGGAAAAATAGAAGATGACAAGATAACGCTCAATAGTTTTGACCAATACAATGCCGGACACTACTGGGAACATACCTCTTATAAAAATGGTTTGGATACCATTAGCAAATTATGCAACCTTCCCTACTAAAAGGGAAAGGTTGCATAACCTTTATTTTTTTCCTATTTCAAAATCTACACATACCGGTAAGTGATCGCTAAAACCACCATGATATTTCCTCCCCCAATAAGTACGGAAAGGAATGTCACCGCCGTATTTTTCGTCTTCTTCCAATAAGAATGGGAATCTCACGATCTGTGCTTTGTCGTAAGAAGTCCGAATACCGGCATGTCCCTGCAACAGGAAACCGGACACAATCAATTGGTCAAGTATTCCCCACTCACCACGGTAACGGTAAGTTCCGTCTTTACGTCCATCCATCAGATTGTATAACTTCGTAGCCTGCACTTCTCCTTTCGGAGCAACGGCACCCAGTACTTTAGCTATCGAATTATTGGTAGGATAATCATTGAAATCACCCATAATCAAAATATTGGGATGCCGGCGGACGTTCATCAGGGAATCAACCGAAGCATGCAGTATCTGTGCGGTGAACAAACGATAAGGTTCACTCTTTTCCTCACCCCCGGAACGTGAGGGCATATGACATACAAATACATCCAATGTATCGCCCGACAACACCTGCCCTGTCACATGAAGAATGTCACGGGTAGGCGTCCTGTCAATCTCTTCGTTCGGAATACGAATGGAGTTTTTGCCAAGCAATTTAAAGCTTCCACGCTGATAAAGCAATGCCACATCAATGCCACGCTGATCGGGAGAGTCGGTCATGACATACCGATAACCGGCTTCACGCAAAGGCGAATATTCAGTAAGGTCTTTCATGCAATGGTCATTTTCCACCTCGCACAGACCAACCAAATCCGGCACATCCTTCACACCTGTCGCTACAATCACTTTGGCTATCTTTGCCAGTTTATCATTGTATCTTGCCCGAGTCCATCCTTTGGGAGCATCAGGTAAAAACTCATAATCGTTTTTTAATGTGTCATGCTGACAATCGAACAAGTTTTCCACATTGTAAAACATGACTCTGAAAGGTTCTTGAGCATAAGCAACCCCGACCAAACAGCATACGCATAGAAATAGGATGATTTTCCTCATGTCTTATTTATTAGAATTATTTTTCGGGTACATGTACCAACACATCCAGCAAATGACGCCAGAATTTGTCTACCGTCGGTATCAGCATACGTTCATCCGGTGAATGAACTCCACGCAAAGTCGGTCCGAAAGAAACCATATCCAACGAAGGATATTTCTCCAGGAACAAACCGCATTCCAGTCCGGCATGAATAGCTTTTACTTTCGGCTCCACACCAAACAATTTCTTATAGCTGTCTACAGCAACTTTCAGAATAGGTGAAGACGGATTAGGTTTCCAGCCCGGATACCCCTCACCTGTAGTCACTTCAGCACCACCCAGCATAAAAGCAGAACGAATCATTTCGGACATATCCTTACGAGAGGACAAAATAGCACTTCGCTGGCTTGTCACAATCTTTATCTTTCTGTCTGCCTGCTTGACAGAAGCCAGATTAGAAGATGTCTCCACCAGTCCCGGAATATCCTGGCTCATCGCATACACGCCGTTATGAACAGCATAAACCGCTTTCAGCAGACGACCGGCGGTTACCATATCAATAACCTCCTTACAGGGAGCTTCGGAAGACAGCTCGGTTTTCAGATTAGGTTCGGTCACTGCAAATTCATTCTCTATCTCAGCCGTATAAATATTTAAATCCACACGCACCGACTCTTTATCCTTCATCGGAACCGCACAAAGTGCCCGTGCTTCACGCGGAATGGCATTGTGAAGATTTCCTCCGTCTATTTCACACAAATACATCGGATATTTAGCAGCCAGCTGAGTCAGGAAGCGAACCAATAATTTATTGGCATTGGCTCTTCCCTTATTTATATCATCACCGGAATGGCCACCGGTCAAGCCCTTTACTGCTACACTAAAATAAAAATAATCTTGTGGTGCAGGAACCGGCTGATAAGCAAATTCAGCCGTCGTGTTAGCTCCTCCGGCACAACCGATAAACAATTCACCTTCGTCTTCCGAGTCAAGATTAATGAGAATATCTCCACTCATAAATCCTTCCTTCAACGCAAATGCACCCGTCAATCCGGTTTCTTCATCTACTGTAAAAAGACATTCCAACGGTCCGTGCTCAATGTCGTCAGATGCCAATATAGCCAACTCGGTAGCTACCCCTATTCCATTGTCAGCACCTAAAGTCGTACCTTTTGCCTTCAACCATTCTCCGTCAATCACAGTTTCAATCGGATCGGTCAGGAAGTCGTGCTCCACATCGCTGTTCTTTTCACAAACCATATCTATATGTGATTGCAGAATCACCGTCTTCAGATTCTCTCTACCCGGAGTTGCCGGCTTCTTAATCAACACATTTCCGGCTTCATCCGTCTTGGTTTCCAAACCGTGTTTCTCACCAAATGCTTTTAAATAAGCAATTATTTTCTCTTCCCTTTTAGAGGGACGGGGTACCTGGCATATTTCTTCAAAATAATGAAAAACAGAGGCCGGTTTCAAATCCTTTTTATCCATATCTATAATTGGTATTAGTGCAAAATCTAATTGTAGTTTTGCAAAAATTAGTTAAATCAATATATTTAACCGACTCCTTCCTCTTTTTTAATGGAAAAAGAGAAAGCTAAGTCACTTCAAAAGTCTATATTTGCTCTGCAAATGTAGAGTTCTGTTCGGAAATGCTCAAATAAATTTGGCATTTCGCTCACCTTACACTAACTTTGCACCACAAAAATAATAGAAATGCTTGATACTCTCTTTATAACAGTGTTAATAGTTGCTATATGTATAGCATTATTATGC
>ENA-OYWJ01000585-OYWJ01000585.1-human-gut-metagenome-genome-assembly--contig:-NODE-585-length-17025-cov-4.670418_pt1 | contig 17025 bp, 18 predicted proteins | sample MGYA00244169_ERZ653395 | MGnify/ENA primary metagenome ERZ653395 (study PRJEB26926, sample SAMN06165120) | human gut metagenome | biome: ENVO:00009003; feature: ENVO:2100002; material: ENVO:00002003...
GAGATCATGCCTAGTCTCGTGGGCTCGGAGATGTGTATAAGAGACAGATGTATGTGGGTGATGTTGAATGGCAAAAGTTAAAGACTGCCCTGGCTTTGAAACCTTCGGTGCAGATGTAAAAGAAGCACGGAAGGCGAAGAACCTTGCACGAAAAGATTTAGCCGAAAAGGTGAATATTGATACCAGGTATCTTGCCAACATTGAAAACGAGGGCACGATCCCCAGCCTGCCGGTCATCATACAGCTTGTAAAAATCTGCGGCCTGCCGATGGAGAGATATTTCAATCCAGAGGTCATGCGAGAGGAAAGCGAGCTGCGCCAGCGGGTCGGACAGAAGTTAAAGCTCTGCCCGGAACAGTATTTGCCTATCGTGGAGGGGGCCATTGACGGGGCCTTAAAAATTGAAAAGCCGAATGAAGAAACGGAGGGTGTCTGAACATCCTCTGTTTTTCTTATTTTGCGGGCATTTTGAGGTTTCCGAAACGCTTTATAAGTAGGGATAAGATACGGTAGCAAGCACAGCAAGCGAGTACCCGCTTGCGAATTTTGAGATTTTCAGGTCCCTTGCCCGAAAATTCAAAATTGCTTGTTGGGATAGTCCCAAACCCTTATAAAGAACGGAGGCGGCGCATGGCAAACCGAAAGCGGAATATCCAAATGAAATTCTATGTTACGGAGGATGAAAAACGGCTCATAGACGAAAAAATGAGCCAGTTACCCACACGCAGATATGGCGCCTACCTCCGCAAGATGGCGATTGACGGGTATATCATCTATACGGACACCGCAGATATCAAGGCGTTCACAAAAGAGCTTTCCGCCATCGGTCGGAATGTCAACCAGATTGTCAAACGGATCAACGCCGGAGGTCCTGCGTATCAGGCCGACATGGAAGAGATACGGGAAAGGCTGGACGAGATATGGCAGTTACAAAGACACATCCTATCAAGTCAACGCTGAAAGCGGCCATTGACTATATCTGCAACCCGGAAAAGACGGACGGAAAGCTGCTTGTATCCTCCTATGGCTGCGCCGCCGAAACCGCGGATATTGAATTTGCCTGGACTCGCCGCCACGCCATCGACAAGGGAACGAACCTGGGCCGTCACCTGATCCAAGCATTTCAGCCTGGAGAGGTCACGCCGGAGCAGGCCCATGAGATCGGCATGGAGCTGGCAAGGGAGATCCTGGGCGGCAGGTATGAGTTTGTCTTGACCACCCACATAGACCGGGATCATGTTCATAACCACCTGATTTTCAATGCGGTCAGCTTTGCGGATCACAAGCACTATCATTCCAACAAGCGGAGTTATCACTATATCCGCCGCACTTCGGATCGGCTTTGCAAGGAACACGGTCTGTCTGTCATCATCCCAGGACAGGACAAGGGCAAGAGTTATATTGAACATCAGGCTGCACAGAACGGCACCAGTTATAAGGCGAAGCTGAAAGCTACTATCGACCGGCTTCTGCCAACCTGTTCCGATCTGGAAGAACTGCTTCGTCGCCTGCGGAGAGAAGGTTATGAGATCAAGCGAGGCAAGTATATCTCTGCCAGAGCACCGGATCAGGAACGGTTCACCCGTCTGAAAACCCTGGGTGTGGACTACACCGAAGAAGCCCTTGCCGACCGGATTGCCGGACGCTCCAGACCTTCCCGCCAGCCGAAACAGCAGAACGGAAAGATCAGCCTGCTCATTGATATCCAGAACAATATCAAGGCGCAGCAGAGCGCAGGCTTCACCCATTGGGCGAAGCTGAACAATTTGAAACAGGCCGCCAAGACCATGAATTTCCTGACCGAACACGGGATAAGCAGTTATGGAGAACTGGAAAGCAAATTGACCGCAATATCCGCACGCAGGGATACCGCTCATGCAGAAATCAAGCGGATAGAAAGCAGAAGTGCCGAACTTACTCTTGTGATGAAGCACGCCGGCACTTACCGCCAGCTAAAGCCACTTTATGACCGATACCGTAAATCGAATGATAAAGAAAAGTTCCTGCGGGGGCATGAGAGCGAGATCATCCTTTTTGAAGCGGCCGCCAGAGAATTAAAACGGCTGGGGACTGTGCCGCTGCCGACAACGGAAAGCATGAAAACGGAGCTTGCCAATCTCAGCGCAGAAAAGGAACGCCTTCTTGCGGAGTACAAAACCGCAAGAACCGAAGCCCAGAAATACGATACCGTCAAGCAGAATGTGGATGCGCTGCTGACCGTTCCAAAGGAACAGGAACAACAGCGGCGGCATGAACTGGAATAAATTTCTTTGAAAGACGCTGGGCGCAGCTCCCGGCATCCTGTATAATGGAACTGCGGAAGGAGGTTTTACAGATGATAAGAAGCGAAGCAATCAAAGCATTTTTCTTCAAAAGCGTATTGCCCGTGACCGTGGCGCTGATCCTGTATTGTATCTTCAAATCCGCCTGCGTGAAGAACGGAGAGCTTGACTATGTATGGCTCTGGATACTCTGCGGGCTGCCGTTTGGACTCCATCGGATGTGCCTCTGGATCGTGCCGGGCGGCGGCTCCCTGGGTGGAGGGATCGCCCTGTTTGCATTGAACTTTATTATCGGTGGTGTGATCGGTGGTTTCATTCTGGCATGGCGGTTGATCGTAGCGGTGTGGTATGTGCCGCTGACGGTGTACCGGCTGATTGTAGGCTGATTTTTGCGTCATGGAAATATGGAAAACTGCCGCTCGTGCCGATGGAAAAGCCATTCACAACCTGATGGAAAAAGACAAGCCTTTTCCCACAAGTCTGCAAACAGCTTTCCCACAGCCTCACAATCCTGGCAGTTTACACACATTCCCACAACGCCTACTGCGGCGGCTATCCATCCTTTCCTATCCAATCCTAATGAGAAAATACTATGGAAATTCCTTTTCAACGGAGGTACAATTTGTACCCCTGTTCAAACAACAGAACCGTGTTAAAGTAATTTGATGATAGCAAAAAGAAAAAGCGGGAGTACAGCCAATCGGATGAACCGAAAAGCTGTACTCCCGTTTTATGTGTCAGAAAGTGTTTGAAATCAAGCCTTTTTCTTCATGTGCCAGCAAGCAGACCGACACATGAGAAATCATAAAGGCTCCCTTTGAAAATACGAATACAGGGAATTATTCTGCGCTTTTCGCCCCCTTATCTTCACATATTTTAGACCGTTTGGAATTGTAATGCGGACAAGCGACCAGACACGCCCGGAAACTCTGCTTGCAGCCGTGAACACATTTTTTACAGATATGGTTATACTGCCGTCTGCCGTTCTCGCCCAGGAAGAACGCCCATTCCAGCCTCCACTTCTTGCTTCGGCTCATAGGCAGTCGTGCTCCGGCACATCACGGCCGGGCTTCTTTCCCTCCGGGGGTTTGTGCTCGGCACACTCCCGTTTTGCGTCCTCCAACCGCTCACGGATGGAAGGCTTCTCCGGCGTTGTCCGATCTGCGTACTCCTGGGCTTTTTCCAATTCCTCGCCGCGTCTGCCGTTGTTGATAACGCCGTCGATCATGCCGTAGTCATCCTCCAGCGTCATTTCCGCTGTGCGGAGGGGATTATCCTTTTCCGGCTGTTCCGCTGCCACGGCAAAGGCCCGTGTGCCGTTTCCCATGATAAGATACTTTCCATCATCGGAAATATGGTGGACACCGTAACCGGCCGCCTCCATCTGTTCCCGGCTCATAGCCGTCACCTGAAAGCTGCCCCTCGGTGTCTGCACACGCTCGCCGGTCTCAAAACGGTCTGGCAGATAAGCGAGGTCTTGCTTCTCTGCCGGGACAGGGAGAACAACGATATTGCCATTGATCTGCATAAATCGTTCCGGCGTTTTGAACTGTTCCGTGTATTTCTGAATCAGTTCCGGGGACAGGGAGGCGAAATCTTCCTCACCAAGTCCAACCACCAGGAAAGTCCCTGCTACGATATCATAAATTTCTCCATTTTCATCCCGCAGCCCACGGTTCAGATCAAGCCCTATGAGCTTTCCTTCATCATTGCAAACCAGCGCCACCGGGTCAGAAAAGGGATAAGTTGCGCCAATGTCTCCGCCGACCTCCGCCTGCAGGGAATGAAGATCGGGGTCGATCTCCTTCACATAGGGTTCCTTCATAGGCTCCACTACAAGCACAGTCATCTTTTCCGAAGCAGCCCTCTCCGCAGCGGACAGCATTTCATCCGCATGGGACTTGTCCGGGTCATCCAAAGCTGCCTTGACCTCCGCCGGGTCAAAATCAAGAAATTCCTCATAGCCCGTGGCGTCCTTGAACTTTTCAATCTCCGAAGGAAGATAGTCCTCCTGCGTCTGCCCCAGTGCTGCCAGCTTTTCATCCAAAGCGGAAATGCGTCCGGCCATCAGATTTTCGTAAAGTTCTTCCTTTGCGGCGTGCGCCTCCGGGTGCTCCGCCGCATACTGCGGATCGTTCTGACGGAAAAACTCGTCCATGTCAAAGGCGATATCCATAGCCCACTCGGATTTTTCTTCTTCGGGAAGATCGTCCTGGAAGGTCATCACCCGGTACTCGTCGGGGATACTGCCGCGCTCACCGTCGTAATACTCATGGAAACTGTCACCCGTATCACGCACATAGCCCTGATCCGTGAAGGTGCCGTTTTCCTCCAACGCAACGTCCCGGCCGTAGGCCTCATAGTCGATGTAATTCTGCAAATGCTCTGGCACCTGCATAACGTCCAGTTCTTCGATGTAATAGCGGCCCAGATCGTCATAGTCATGGATATCGGGGTAAACCTCATAGCAATCCAGATTCTCGGTGAGGTTGATAATCTCCTGCAGGCTGCCGCAATGGTCGCCCATTTCCATACCGGCCTGAAACTGTGCGTATTCGCTTTCGCTCATTTCATCCAGCTTCGACGCCAGATAATTCAGCTCGTCCAGATTTTCATATTCACCCAGCTTACTGTAAAGACCGTCCACATAGCAGTCATAGTCCGTGATGAACCATTCCTCATAGGGCTGGCCGAAGTCATCCTTCTGGCCGATTCCAATCCGCTTAAACACTTCTTTCAATTCCTCGGCGGTGGTGGGAAACTTCACCCACTCGCCCACAAGCTCGCCCTCATTGTACTTCCCAAGATTGGTGATAAAGGCGGCAAAGGGATAATCCTTGTCGTGATCGTAATATGGCATATCAGCACCTCCTTACAGTTCCGGCGCAGACTTTTCCTTGTGGGGCTGCGCCTTGTTTTTCTCCGCACATTCCTTCTTGCCCTGTTCCAGCCGTTCCCGGATGGAGGGCTTTTTCTCCGGCTCCGCAGGGCGTTCATGCACCCACTCGTCGCCGGAAAGAGAAATATATCCGTGTTCCGTAAAATGGCCCTGTTCCTCCTGCATGGCGTACTTGCCAAACGGAACAGGGTCGATTGCTTTCAGAAGTTCCGGGGGCAGCAGCATATCCATGTGCTGCGCCAGATACCGCCACCCCAGATCATTCAGATCGTGGATATTGGGCTCAAATACGAAATAGTCGATGTTGTCCGTAAACTCCTTAAACTGCTCCGGCGTTGTCAGCTTGAAAGGCGATGCCTGCACCGCCGCCAGCAGTTCCCGATCCTCCGGGGAGAGGGCAGCCACCGCCGCCCTCACTTCGGGTAAATGTTCCAAAGTCTTATTTTCTGCCATTAACACCTTCCTTTCTTTTCGGAAATTCCAGTTTGAAGTTGATGTATTTGCCACCCGTGTCATCCAGGATCACCGCAGCGTCATAAGCAGCCTGTTTCTTTTCAGACCACATTCCCTTGACATTGGTGCGACCCTTTTTCAGAAGGTCCGTTGCCATCTTCTTTGTCAGCTCCTTCTTGCGGCTCGTCCAGAAGCGGTCATTTTTCCAGAGGACGAAACCGCAGGACCGATCCGAACACGCAAAGTTCTTCTTGCCCTCATAGACCGGCTGGTCGCAGCGGGGGCAGGTGCCGATCACTTCCTTCTCCGGGGCAAACAGCTTTTTGCCATCCTCGGAAATACAGGAATAGGTGGACACGATCTCTTGAACCATCGTGCGGATACCGTCCATGAAGGTATCCGGGTCAGCGCCGCCCTTTGCGATCTCCGTCAATTTCTGTTCCCATTCCGCTGTCAGCATGGGAGAGGTCAGCGGCTCCGGCAAAACCGTGACAAGGTTGATACCTGCTTTTGTGGGGATCAGGCTCTTGCCCTTGCGTTCCACAAAGCCGGCTGCCACCAGCTTTTCGATGATAGCCGCCCTGGTCGCAGGCGTGCCAAGACCTTTTCGCTCCGCCTCGTCTGGAATATCGTCCTTGCCCGCGTTCTCCATAGCAGACAAAAGGGTATCTTCGGTGTAGGGCTTCGGCGGCTGGGTGAAATGCTCGGTAACGGAAACCTCCGCACCGTCAAAAGTCTGCCCTTCGGTGAAGTCCGGGAGTGTGCCGCCGTCCCCATCCGCAGGCTTTTCCTTCACGAAGGTGCGGAAAATGCGGTCAATCTCCCGCCAGCCTTCGGAGAGGATGCGTTTTCCCTTTGCGGTGAAGGAATGGCCGCCGCAGTCAAAAGCAGCCGTGATCGCCTCATACATATACGGCTCCGCCGATGCACACAGCAGCTTGCAGCAGACCAAAAGGAACAAATTGCGCTCGCCCAGGGGCAGAGCCTTGATATCCGCTTTCTCAACCTCCATTGTAGGGATAATGGCGTGGTGGTCGGATACATCCTTGTCGGAGACCATGGCCTCCACCAGCGGGAAGAAGTTTGTGCAGCCATCAAAGGGCGGCAGCTTTGCCGCCAGGTGGATCACACAGGAGGCCATTTCCGCCATGTCGGAGGTCAGATACCGGCTGTCCGTGCGGGGATAGGTCAGCAGCTTCTTTTCGTAGAGGCTCTGGGCGTAGTCAAGGGTCTGCTTCGCCGTGTATCCGAACAGGCGGTTTGCCTCCCGCTGCAAGGTGGTAAGGTCATAGAGCTTCGGCGGCTGTTCCTTCTTCTGCTCACAGGTGACGGAGGTGCAGGTGACGGCCGCACCCTTGCACATAGCCGCTGCCTGTTCCGCCTCCGCCGAATCGGTGAACTTCTCCGACACTGCTTCGGCTCCGTCCAGCATCAGGCGCAGCAGATGATATTTCTCTTTGTGGAACAGTGTGATTTTTGTGTCACGCTCGGCAAGCATGGCAAGGGTCGGCGTCTGGACGCGCCCTACATTCAAGGTGCGGTGATAGAGAACGGAGAAAAGCCGCGTGGCGTTGATCCCCACCAGCCAATCCGCTTTCTGACGGCAAAGGGCAGACTGATAGAGGCTGTCATATTCCGCGCCGGGGCGCAGCTCGGAAAAGCCCTCACGGATAGCGCTGTCCTCCATCGAAGAAATCCAGAGGCGTTCCACCGGCTTGCGGCATTCAGCCATTTCATACACCAGGCGGAAAATCAGCTCGCCTTCACGCCCGGCGTCACAGGCATTGACAATGGTATCCACATCGGGGCGGTTCATCAGAGTGCGAAGATTTTCAAAAGCGTCCTCCTTGCCGGGTGCCAGCACATAGCGGAACGGCTCCGGCAGAATAGGAAGATCGTCATAGCGCCATTTCTTGAAATTCTCGTCATAGCCGCCTGCATCCATCGGGGATACCAAGTGCCCCACACACCAGGATACGAGAAGGCCGTTGCCCTCATAAAAGCCATCGACCCTGGATGAAGCACCCAGGGCCGATGCGATAGATTTTGCCACACTCGGTTTTTCTGCGATAATCAGTTTACTCATTCTTTTCCTCCGTTTTCTCGTCCTCAGTCAGATATTCTTCTTCATCCTCCAGGTCGAAATCATCCAGATCAGCGGGAACTTTCTTTCCCTGCTTCGGTTTCAGCACCAGGAAATAGACCGCCGCGCCGCCTCCGGCTGCAAGGATCAGCAGCACCGCCAGGATCGCCCCGGTATTGCTTTTCTTTTCGGGTTCCGGATTCTCCGGTTCGGTGGGCTCCGCAGATTTCTGTTCTGTGCCAACACATTCACTGAGGTTTTTTACGCAGACCGGGCAAGCGGTATTGACCGCTCCGGCCTGGCACTTTTCCGTACAGGTGCAGACAATAGGTGTTTCCGCCTTTTCTCCATCCTCCGTGAGTGCCATGAGATCGGCTTCATCCACCTGGTTCAGAAAATGCACGGTTTCCTCGCCCTCATCGTCACGGTCGATAATGAGATAGAACACATTGCCGTTCTTCGTTTCCACTGTAATAAACTGCTTGCCGCTGGTGGTTGGGCTGCCGATATCGTCAATCAGCGACAGGTTCCCGTCCGGCGTCAAGGCGGCACCGCCATTCAAACCGCCGCCCAGCATACCCAGCAGATTTTCCAGAGTTTCCGCATCCAGAGAGAAAGAACCTTCCCCGGAACCAGCCTTGCCGTCACTTACCGTCATGTAGCCGGAATAGACATAGCCGACCTTTTCCGGCAGGATGACCTTCAGCCAGTCGCCGTCCGTGCCGATCACCTTCACGGTCGTTCCGTTGGGAAGCTGAGTGAAGGCGGTATAATCCATTCCGGCGCCCGTGCGGACATTCAGATTGCCGCCGCCCGTGGTGACGGTGCCGGTCTGCTCAGAGTCATTTTCGCCGGAACTGAACTGGATACCATCCTCGGTGACGGATACCGTGACCTGGCTGCCTGCCAGAGCGGAAAGCAGATCAGAGACATCCCCAGCCGTTTCCTGTTCAGCCACGGACTCTGTGCTTTCCTCGCCGCCGCTGGCATAGGCGGTGATAGAAAAAGCGGCAGTGCTGAGCACCACCGCCAAAAGAGCCGATACCATTTTTGTCATAAAGTTATGCTTCATCCTCATATTCCTCCGTTTCCTCATGCTCAGTGCTGGCCTCCTGCAGCATACCTTCCGGCAGGGAGATCATACCGCTGGCATAGGCTTTCAGGAAGGCGGTCAGTTCCTTGTTATCCATCTTCACGGCTTTCACCATGCGGACGATTTCCAGATTTTCTTCCTCCGCAAGCTGGGCCTCCAGCGCACGAAGGCGTTTCTGCTGCTCCGCGATCTTTTCTTTGGTTTTCGCAATGTCATTGCGGATCTTCTGTGTCGTTGCCATAAATCAAATTACCTCCATATCGTTTTTTAGTTGTAGGGCGGTCGCCCGAAAGCGTAAAAGTGGGATTGCCAGTAGCTTGTGTTGATATCTGCATACTGGATGGGGTCGCCGCAGTGCAGCATTTTTCCACCGCCCACATAGATACCCACATGGGAAACGCCCGGTGTATCGTAAGTGCCGACGAAAAAGATCAGGTCGCCGGGTCTTGCGTTGGCAGAGGATACCGGGGTGGAAATATTGTAGAGTCCTTGGGCTCCCAGCCTGCCCGTATTGCAGACGCCGCTTTGCGTCAGCACCCAGGACACGAAGCCGGAGCAATCAAAAGAAGTGTTCGGATTGCTGCCGCCCCAGACATAAGGATAGCCGATGTACTTCTCCGCCTCGGTAATGAGCGCTGCAAAGGTTTCATCTTCCAGTGCGGAAGGCGGGATATCATAGGTGGTGGGCGGTTTGGTGTACTTATCTACATAGCCGGAGCCGGGAAATAAATCTTCACGGTTTCCCAGCGTCGCCATATAGACCGCATACAGGGAAAGCGTTTCCTCGTCCATGATGTAGACCGGCACATGGGAAAGGTCGAAGTTTTCCAGCTTCACATTGCAAATATAGTAGTTGTATGGTACTTCCACGTCATAGTCGTTTCCTTCGCTGTCCGTCCGTGTCTCCGTCCGATAGCGCACCTCCACTTCCACGGTCTGCGTCAGGATGTACTGCTTTTCAAAGAGCATTTGCAGCTCCGCCTGAACCGCGTCGATGGTGAACACCCCTTCATGGAACGCCGTGAGAATGGAGATCAGCACATAAGGGTCATGTTCGATCTCGTCCAGATCAAAACGGTATTCGTCATATCCGGGGTGCAGAGCCTCATAGTGGTCCAGCTCATATTGAAGCTCCTGCTCCAATTCGCAATAGGCCGCCTCCGCAGCCAGCATATCCGCATCCTCGGAGAGATAAGAAGAAGTAAATACACCGCCCACGCCGGAGCCTGCCATCATGGAACAGGAAGATACCCCGCCAAACAGCAGAGCAACACAGGCGCCAATGCCGATCACCAGCAGAACCGCCCGGCTATGATGCTTGATGTAGAGAAAAGTTTCCTTGAAGGCGTCCTTTGCTTTCTGCGCCGCACTTTTCGCCGTGGCTGCGGTATTCTTTGCGGTTTTCTCCGTCTGCCGCAGCTCCTTTGCATAGTTCCGTTTGATCCGCTGTTTCTGCAGAAAGCGAGATACCGGGTTAGAAGCTGCCAATGCAGGATCATCATGTAGTGCCTTTTGGTAAAGATACTCAGCGTTTGCCTTGACCGAAGCCTGCTCTGCCTTCGCCGCGTCACGCCAGGGCTTTGTGCGGTGATGGTGGACGGCGGCACGGACTTTACCTTTACCATAGGCAAACCCGCGTTCCGTCAACACCTCGCCCTTGTGTCCGGCCTCAACACCCACATTTTCCTGCTCTACCTCATGCACCTTCGCGTGGGCAGCGTGGACAATCTCATGGACCGGCCGAGAAAGTGGATTGTGCCGCAGACGTCCGTTGGGGCGTTTCTCCACTTCTTCAAAGTGAAGCTGCGTTTTGCCTTTTCCGGCTGTCTCGTCAAAAACACGCTCGGTACGGAGAACTTTCTTTGTGGGGATAGCGGCTTTTGCCGCGTCCAGCCTGTCCGCCGCACGGTCGGAACGGTCGATATACTTTCCAAGTACGGGATCGGCACGTTCTTCCTCGGTAAATTGCAGGCGGGAGGACGGGCGCTGCCTTGCGGCAGAACCATCCCGCACCGCCTGGGTATCAGCCTTTTCCGCCTTTCGTGCGCTTTTCTTCTCATGGTGTTCCGCCGCACGCAGGACAAGGTCAGCCGCAGCGCCAGCGAATTCTTCCGAAGAAGCGGACAGTTTCGTTTCCGGCTCCCGGCTGCTGATATGTTCCACCTCTCCCGTGGCAAGGTTTTCCGATACCGCACCGTCACGGGTCATTTTCTGCGTGATCTTATCGGTCGCTTTCAATTCCCTCATAGGCAGCCACCTTCCTTTCCATAGGGGCAGAAGTCGCCGCAGGTGCCATTCTCGATCATGGCGATATAGCGAAAAATGGGATAGGCCTGGGGCGGGCAGACCGCATTTCCCAATGTTTTCAGCCGCAGCGCCCGGTCATCCATGCGCTCGGTCATGCGGGGGATTCCTTCCGGTTCGGCGGCCCAGAGGATACGTCCGTCCATCCTTTCGGGAAGCCCATGAGCCATTCCACCCAATCCGGGTTCAGTGCTGCCGTTTCGGACACCGGCTGTTCCTGGGAGATGATCTGCGCCGACAGGTTCCCGTCCTTCTTCGCCGGATCGAAGGCCGACGGCTTCAAGGTCGAGCGGAAACCGTCCGACGCCACCGGGGTCAGATAGAATACCGCCGCCGACAGGCTCAGGCTCCAGATCGCCCCGTTTCGGTTCCTCTTGCGGAATATCCCATTGTCCGACAGGAACACATCCAGGCTTGCCGCGTCCCTGGCGGTGTTGTTGTCGGAGGCAAGGGGTGTGGGAAACATCAGCCGCGACGATAAAAGTTCGCTGGCGCTCATGCCATGCGCCGACGCCGCAAGCCGGAAATACGAATGGGAGAACAGCGTATCCCGCTTTTGCCAGGTCAAAGATCGTTTTGTCGAGCCCCATATTGATGAAGCCAGCAACATTTTCCCCAAGCACCCAACGGGGCCGCAGCTCGGTAATAACGCGGCACATTTCCGGCCACAGGTAGCGTTCATCCGCAAAGCCCTTCCGTTTTCCGGCGGTGGAGAAGGGCTGACAGGGAAAGCCGCCTGAGATAACGGTAACTGTTTCAAGTCCTGTTTTTTCAAAAAACGCCTCCTTCGTGAAAGTAGTAATATCCCGGAACCTGGGAACATCCGGCCATCGTGCGGAGAGGACGGAGTGCGGAAAATCCGCCCACTCACACTGGCAGACGGTTTCAAACCCGGCAGCCTCCGCCGCCAGGTCCAGACCGCCAATGCCGGAAAACAGGCTCACATGGGTCAGTTTATTCATGGTCCTTCGGCGCGCGGAACGGTTCGATCTCACTTTCCAGCTCCGCAAGGACCGCCTCCATATCCGCCGTGACCGCCTTGTTTCTGGCGATCAGCCGGTTCATCACATCAAAGAAGGTTTCACCTTCCTGTTTTTCTTCTGTATGCAAATAGCGGGGATCATTCATGTTCGTTTTCTCCTTTCCCGGTTTCACCAAGTTTTGTTGTCATAATGCTGTAAAGCTCGTTGTCCTTCGGGAAGTCATCCACAAAAGGCAGGATCACATTGCCGAAGAAGATCAGCCCCTCGCCGGGGCCGGAATTGCTGATATGCGCCGCCTGCTGGTTGGAGATATTCAGACGCTCACAGAGGATTTTTCTGTCTCCGCTGGCCTGGTTCAGAAGGTACACAAAATCGCTGTTTTCAAAGATATTCTCAATCTCCGGGGAGGAAAGCAGGTCCTTGATGTTTTGCGTGATCCCCGTAGGGATACCGCCCCATTTGCGAAAGCGTTTCCAAATCTCCACGCTCCAGGCACCGACCTCGCCCCGCAGCAGAAGGTGGAACTCGTCTACGAAGTACCAGGTGGATTTGCCCTGATTCCGGTTTTGGGAAACACGGTTCCATACCTGGTCCTGGATCACCAGCATACCCAGGCTTTTGAGTTGCTTTCCCAGCTCCTTGATATCAAAGCAAACAATGCGGTTGTTGATATCCACATTGGTACGGTGGTTAAAAACATTCAAGCTGCCATGCACATACAGTTCCAGTGCTGCCGCGATCCGCTGTGCCTCCGGCTCCGGCTGCCGCTTGATCTCGTCATACAAATCTTCCAGCAGCGGCATATTCTCCGGGCGGGGGTCTGCGATATAGGGGCGGTACACGATCCGCACAGCACGGTCAATGACCGTTTTTTCCACCGGCTCCAGACCGTTCCGTCCGCCTGCCGCCAGTTCACAGAACGACAGGATAAAGTCGGATTTCAGCGCCAGCGGGTTATCGTCCTCGCTGTAATTGAGGTTGATATCCATAGGGTTCACATACTGCGTGCTGGTAGGTGAGATTTTGATGACCTGACCTTCCAGACGGTTCACCAGCGGAAAATATTCCGCCTCCGGGTCGCAGATCAGGATATCGTCCTTTGTATTCAGGAACACACCCACGATGGAACGCTTTGCGGAAAAGCTCTTACCGCTGCCGGGCGTACCTAAGATCATGCCGTTGGGCGTTTTCAGCTTTTTGCGGTCGGCAAGGATCATGTTGCCGGAAGTGGCATTGAGTCCATAGTAGAGAGCTTCGCCGCCGTGGAAAATCTCCTGCGTGGTGAAGGGAACGAACACCGCCACCGCCGAAGTGGTAAGCCCGCGCTGTATCTTAATGCGGTTGACGCCCAGAGGCAGAGCCGACACAAAGCCGTCCTCTTGCTGAAAGTCCAGCCGCACCAGGGAGCAGTTATATTTCTGCGCCACGCTTGCCGCACGGAGAAGGTCATTCTCCAGCTTTTGCTTGCTGTCCGCAAAGTTCACCACCAGAAAGGTCATCAGGAACATTCGCTCATTTCTGCTTTGCAGATCACGGAGGATATTCTTTGCCTCGCCTGCGTAGGTGGCAAGGTCAGTGGGGATGATATCCATATCGAAACCTTCCCGCACCGCCTTTTTCTGCGCGTCGATCTTCATACTGTCAATGTCAGTGATCTTCCGCTTGACCGTTTTGATTGCCTCGTTCTGGTCCATGCTGCGGATATGGAGGCTGACAAGCAGCCCGCTGTCCGTATCCAGCAGCTCGGTGAGCATACGGTCATCCATTTCCGGTGCGCTGATCTGCAGAAAGGACACGGCACAGAATTTATCCGCCATCGTGAACTTCCTTGCTTCACCGAAGCGGAAAGAAGAAGGTGCGACAAAATCCTGGACCGACAGGCCGGAAGGGGCAAGCCAGCTCCATTCAAAGGCAAACCGTTCCCCGTTCGGGTGCAGGATGCCGTGGAGCATTTCCAGCCACTCCTTGCCGCCAAGCTCCTTTGCCAAAGCACCCATGACCTTGAAATGGTTGAGGGCGTCCATGACGATCCGGGAAAATCGTGCCCGTGCGGTTTTACTGTCCCGTGCCTCGATGGTGAGGGTCAGATATTTTGTTTTGATAAGACCGTTGTTGCCCCGTTCAAGCTGCTTGCGGAGCATTTGCGTGTAAAGCTCACGGATATGGTCAAAGTGATCTCCCTGCGCCGCGATCTCGATACGCTTCACAAAATCCTCCCTGTTCATGCGACGGCTCACAAGAGATAGCTGCATTCCGATAGAAGCGTCATGGGCGTTATACATATCGCAGAGGGCTTCAAAGATCGCCGTCTGGTCGTCAGGCTTTGCAAGCTGATAATTCACATCCTCGAACTCGATACACTTCGACCAGGTGTGGTCGTCCAGCTTGCACAGACCGTCCGGGTACATCTGGCGGAACGGTAAGGTGTCCTGTGCGGAATGTACCTTGCCGTCGCCTCTGGCGGTTTCCAGAATACGGCTGATCTCACGCTTTTCTGCGGCGGTCAGTTTTACCGCGGCTTTTGCCGCCTGCCGTGCCTGCGGCTCTGGCTTTCGCTTTCTGAACAATGGCTTTCACCTCCTTTTCCGCCTGGGCCTGCCGCTCCAGAGCTGCGTAGAAATTGTTTGTCTGGTAAGGCCGCTCTTTCGTCCGCAGGAACATACAGCGGATGACCTGTCCGGCCACCACCTCCAGGGGTTGACCATGCCGCTCATACATGGCAAGCAGAAAGAACGGGAGCATGACGATAATCATGCAGAACGCGGCGGCACTGTTGCTGGCCGTGCGTCTGAGCAAAAAGAAAAGCGGTACTCCGATGAGTGCCGCCGCTCCGAAACATATAAGCTGCCGTTTGGTAAGCCCAAACAGCACTTTGGATTTTACTTTCGTCAAATCCTTTGGAATGGTTACATACGCCAATTTATCAAGCCTCCTTAATGCGCTCCGAACAGGCTCTTAGAGAGGCTGCCGGTCTTGAACAGGGCGAAGCACAGCAGGACCGTGTAGCCCATGCAGGCCCATATCGCGCCTGAGATATTTCCGTCCGTGGCGATACTCTGTACCAAAACAGAGTAGATTCCCACGCACACCATGATTAGAAATGCCTGGAACGCCAATGCAAACAGGGATTTCAAGTAGTTCTGTCCTGTATGGCTCCAATCCCGGTTTGTCATAGTGGCAAGCGGAATCGGTCCAACGGAAGTTGTCAAATACACCTCGATCATGCGGCCGTAGATGACAAGCATGATACAGATGGAAAGGGCGTTCATGGTAAGTCCCACAAAAAGGGACTGGAACCACAGCCCGAACAGTTCTCCCGTGCCCAGGGCTTCAAGCTGCGCCTCCATATCCGTGATGACGCTGCTGATATCAATGGAGGTATTCCCGATGATGACGCCTGCGCTACTGTTTACAACGCTTTGCCCCACATCGAAGATACCCATGACGATGTTCCATGTGTTCGTCACAATGAGAACGGCACAGAAGGTTTTGAAAATCCACTTGAAGAACATCCAGGTATCTACATCATGCAGATTGTTTTTCTCTGTCACAAGCTGGATCAGCTCATAACACATTACGAATGTCAGGATAACCCCGGCGATTGGAACGATCACCGTTTCAGAGAGGTTTCGGATCATAGAAAAGACGCCGCTGTTCCATGCCAGCGGCGTCTGTCCCACTTCACCGGCGATCTCGCCTACTTTGGTATTGACCGTATCGAACATGCCCGACAGGTTTCCCGTAATCCCCTCGATGAGTAGCCCTCGGAGCCATTCATCGAGTTTGTCGAGTATGCCGCCCATAAGCGATCACCGCCGGACGATCAACCGAACAGGCCGGAGAGCAGAGGTACAAGGGTGATGCCGATGAGGGCGACACCGCCGCCGGCCATCAACTGTTTCATACCCTGGCTTTTGGAAGCAGGGTTGTCCTGACCGTAACCTTCCAGAAGGTTGATAACGCCCCAGATACCAAGACCTGCGCCCAGGGCCACTACGAGAGTCTGCAAAACACCAACTGCGCTGTTGAAAAATTCCATAAAATAATCCTCCTAAAAAATGTTTTTGATTTTGGGTTAAGTTGTTGCGTCAATCTCGTACACATCGAAGGTGTCCGTGGGTTTTACCACGGCACGCTGCTTCTTCATGTACCGTTCCATGTCAAAGACATTTTTAGGGTCGGCGTCGGCCGTGTATCTGTAATTCGGGTGCCGGGTGAGGTCGTACTTGTCCGAAAGGAACGGGCGCACGCCCCGCAGCATGAAGATACACTTGCCGCCGTCCATCACTGCTAATTCGTCCTGGGTCATCAACTCCTTTCCTAATTTTTGATAACTGAGGCCGTGGGAAACCTGGCTGCCCCGGTTTTCGGACTGGTTATAGAGATCAATGGTCTCTTTCCCCAGCAGCTCCGAAATTTCCTTGAGGGTGGATTTCTCCTTGCCTCCCAAAAACAAGGTGCTGTCACAGTTACCGACGATGGTATCCGCCGCATCCTTGTAGATGGTCTTTAACTGGCTCTGCGACTGCAAAATAATAGAAGCCGATATCTCACGGCTTCGGATGGTGGCGATCAGCTTATCGAAGTTCGGTATCTGGCCGATGTTGGCAAACTCGTCCAGAATCAGACGGACATGGACAGGTAGCCGTCCGCCGTAGAAGTCATCCGCCTTGTCGCAGAGCAGATTGAAAAGCTGGCTATACATGAGGGCGGCCACGAAATTGAAAGTGCTGTCCGTATCTGACAGGATCACAAACAGCGCCGTCTTTTGGTCGCCCAGGGTATCCAGTTCCAGTTCGTCATATTCCATCAGGTTCCGCAACTCCTTGATATCGAAGGGAGCAAGCCGGGCACCGCAGGAAATGAGGATGGATTTTAAGGTCTTGCCCGCCGCCATCTTGAATTTGCGGTACTGCTTGACGGCAAAG